>Ga0172380_10004046_pt1 | contig 19329 bp, 24 predicted proteins | sample Leawe162metaG_FD_119747 | JGI IMG/M metagenome (GOLD analysis project Ga0172380, IMG submission 119747) | Leachate microbial communities from a municipal landfill in Southern Ontario, Canada - Leachate well 162 metaG | ecosystem: Engineered > Solid waste > Landfill > Unclassified | place... | reverse complement strand
GAAGGGTCGTTATTATACGCGCCCAATTTTGTTAACTCACCGACAGCGGTGTTAATAAAAGAAGAAAAAGATAACTATACATATCCAATTGAAGGATGGTATTGGTTTAGTAATAGAGAAGAAGCTGTTTCAGCTTTAGGAATAATAGAAACTACTACTACCACCACAGAAATTGATAGAATGAATTATCATATAAGACAAATATAAAAAATAATATAAATAACATATTAAATACTAAGTTCACCGTAGGCTTTTCAGTACCAGATGGCCCCTTACAGGGGCAAATACTACAAACTACTACTGTGGAGGATCGTACAAACTGGCTTACTAGTCAGGCTATATACACCCAACAGGTAGTAGGAGGTAATGGAGCCACTCAAGGAGCTTATTTTAGAACTAAGTCTAATGAAACTTTTAATATAACCTATCAAGAGGGTCTCGATACACTTAACGCTATGGCAGCCTGGGGAGCCTCTCTAATGGGGTATAGTTGGGCCTTAAAAGACGAAGTATCAGAAGCAGAAATTGAAGAAGATATTAATAATATAGATATCACCACAGGATGGCCTACATGAAAAAACGCCTTCTTATCTTTCTCATGGCACTAGGCCGAACTATCACTATTCTACTTTGTACTCTGTGGTTTGGGCCTCTTTATGTTGTCGGTCTCGCTAGTAAACCTACAGGCCGACAAATGACATCATCTTACTTAGGTGAAGCGCTATATAATGGTCAAAAATGGGCCATTCCTATAGCTGGACTAGTAGACTCCCTTTTCGAGGAACTCGAAGGTAAGTCTAATCATTGTTTAAATACATATTTAAAGTACAAAGGCTTAGAATAATAGTACATTAAATAAAGAAGGTCTCTAAGATCTCAGGAATTAAATATGTTAGAGAAATCTATTGTAGTAGCAATACTGGCAGGCCTAGGAATACTGGCACCTTTGCCTAGTATAGTAGCGGGACTTTTTCTTTGTCTCGCCGGGGCCTACGCGGCTCTTATAGTTAGTCCTCCAGAGGATCGACTATCTCTAGTCAGTACAATTATTATTGCGATTCAAGCGGGTATATTGGTAGCTATAGCTCACCCACAATTACTTTCTTTTATACCAATTCAATTAGCTATGGGTATAGCAGGAATTATTTCTAGACCGATTATTAAAGGTGTACTATCTTTTGGGTCTGGAGCGGCAGAAAGAGCAAAAAATATAAAGTTACCTTGGGAGAAATAATATGATTATATTAACACTTATAGGCGCACTTTATCTAGCTTTTGCTTTGTGGGGTTTTAATACTCTACTAAAAATGGGTTGCTCCAAGAGAAGCTATAAATATTGGATATTATCTGTTTCTTATGGGTTATTTGCTATGCACTTTCTAGCGGGGGCTAAGTATGTGGCTTTATTCGGCTTCCTTGGGTTAGCAGTTTACGCAGTTTTAGTATTTATGAATGTGAAAGAGGAGTTCAAAGATGTTAAACTTTTCTAAAGTGAGAGAGGAATTTGGCAGGTTAAATCAAGATCAAGTAGATGGTATAAATGCCGTGCTAGAAGCTTGTTTGGAGGCTGGATGGTGTAAAAGCTGGACTGCATATGCACTAGCAACAGCTTGGCATGAAACGGCTACTACCATGAAACCTATTAAAGAATATGGTGGGCCCACTTATTTCACTAAAATGTATGATATTAAAGGCTCTAGACCTAGTTTGGCTCGCGCTAACGGTAATACTTCTCCAGGTGATGGCGCCAAATACTTCGGTAGAGGTTATGTGCAACTTACTTGGAAGGATAATTATCGCAAAGCAGAGAAGCTTTTGGGCATAATAGGACTAGTAGCAAATCCAGACTTAGCTTTGGAACCTCATAATGCCGCTAAGATAATGATTAGTGGTATGGAAGAGGGCTGGTTTACAGGAGTAAGCTGTAAAAAGGCAATGCCTGATGAAAAAGCTTCTTATGAGCAGTTCAGGTATGCTAGACGAATAATTAATGGAACCGATAAAGCGCAGACAATAGCTAACTATGCACTAGACTTTCAAGACGCTTTATAATAATAAAACCCCGTAGCAGCTGCTACGGGGTTTTTCTTTTACTTAATTGGACAAGCACCTGTTGCACAGGTCTCGCCTTGTATTTCATCAAAGCTATTAGTAGACTCGTCGAGTACTACAGGACTTAGCTTTTTCTTATACTCGTCAAAGGTTTCCTTGGTTACTACCTCCTGTGGAAGATAGAGATATCCAAGATCCTTAGCTGTTTTAGTCGGATCAGTCCTATATAGGAAGCTAACCCCAACATAAACATCCCAATTATCTAGAAGCCAATCAATAATATCAGGCACCTCATCAGGTGAGTAGCTGATAGTTACAGAGACATTTTGCTGAGACCAGGAGGTCTGCAAGAGCTTATAACGCTCTAGTTGTTCGATAGCTGTTTCTAGATTGACTTCCATACCATTGACTTTATGGAAAGGTACATCCTCCCACTCAACCGGGAAAGTTACTAGCACTCCATCTGCATCTGTTGGGTGATTGATAACTTTGTATCCAGCGTCCTTGAGCTTTGGAATAAGCGGATCGTGTTTTCCAAAGGTTACATTATTGAATATATACTTACCAAGAGGCTTATGAGCTCCTTCGGTGGTATCCATTATTTTACTGAGGGTCATTTATGTTACAAGTAATTCGATTCCAATTACTTTCTATATATCTCTACATAGATCAGACTATATCTTCATCCTAGAGTTTTTCTAGGAGCTTCCCACTTCGAGCTCTCTTGAGCTCTACGTCTTTCGACTAGTCGTTGAACCTTCACCATATTAAAAAATTAATTTAGGTGCTTGGCTGCTGATTGTCTGTTAGTCCAAGTTGCTTTTCTACATCCTTTAAAGTTTCCTTTAAGGTGTCTGGAACTTGGCTCTTGAGGGATTCCAGCAATTCGAGAAGTTTTGTATATTTCGTTACCGAAATATGTGGCTGAATTAGTAATCCAGCTCGATGAATTTTTCCGTGACATGAATCACAGACGCAGAATAAGTTATTATCGGAGTGCACTCTCATATCTTTTTCGTCAAAAAGCCAGTAGCTAATTAAATGGTGAGTATTAAGCTTTTCCAAACTACCACATACTTCGCATTTATTATTTACTTTATTTTTATACTCTTTACTTATACGATTCCAACCCCTAGAATAGTTATTATATTTTGTAGGGCCTCCAACATAGAAATAATTTCTCTCACCCATAGCATAAAAAGACTTTCTTTCCTGCTTGGTACGAATATTGAAATTATCTACTGAAAGATTTAAGAAATCTCCGTCTAATGGGTAGACCTCATAACCTTCTGGCAGAAAGCACTCGTTATCTAACTCCCATACTACCTGATGAGCTTTTACTTGATGAGAGTCTTTGTTAGACGAGGGATGCCCCCACATAGTTATAACATATCTAGAACAACTCTTAGTATGGTTTATTATAGGATTGTTTAATTTGGTCAAGGTCTCCTCAACTAAATATAAATTATCCCAATAATTATCTCCATATTTGGTCCAGTATATCATCCATTTTCTAGATTTAGAAGAAACTTTAGGAAAAGGTATTTGGTCTATACCTAATATTTTTAATATCTTTTTATTGTGTGAAGCATTGTGCCTACCTAATAAAACTTTTTGTACTTCTACTAAAGAAACCCCTTCGTTTTCTATTAAGTCTTTAAAATGATTTATACCGCCATTTTTATTTATTAATTCATCGAAATTATGTGTCAATTTATCTTACCTCCATAAAATTAATTATAACAGTAATAAGATAAAATGTCAACTACTAAATTTTTCCACCACTTGGTTTCACTGTAGTTATGTTCTTTGGGTAGGGTGTTCCAAAGTCTTCTGCCATACTACATGCACCAGATGTTGCAGTTCTTTTAAGATACTCATAATCATAGTGACTAAGATCAGGCCTTTTAACAATACCCGTTAAGCCTACACCGCAAAGTCTTAAAAAGGCATTATTTAAATGCCAAGACTCTTGAAGTATGCCATCCTTAAGGTTTACACAGGTCTGACGATAATTAGCTCTAGCAGCTAATCGCACAGCTCTATGAAGCTCTGCATTGTTACCTTTAAACTTACCAACGTCAACCTCCGTGAGGTTGCAGAAAGATTTGTTGCCTAGAAGGATTTCCTTTAGTTTAATTCAGTACTAAACTATTTCGACTATATCATAAATTGTGTTTTATACATCATACACTGAGGAGTAATATGACTGAAAGGTTTAATAAATGTATTTAAGAATTTAGTAATTTCTATTCTTTGTTGTATAGAGAAGGCTTTATCATAGGAATTACCATTAATATTATATTTTAACATAGCTTCTTTAATATAATTATGTAGAGAGAGATCTATACCTCCACATATACTTAAGCTTGGAGTTACGCCGCTATGTAGATTTCCATCATCCATAAACCATAAGTACCAGCCCAAAGGAGTTAATTTAGATATTAACAAATCCTCTTTAGGATCTTTATCTAGTACCGAGGTAATGTGGTCTGGCAGCCTTTTGGAATACCAATCACAGTATTCATGTCCTTGAGCATGTAATCTAATTTTAATATCTTCTAGACCATTTAACTGTGGATAAGCATTTTTTAATAGAGAGACTTTCAACTTAAGATAGTCAAGTTGTTTTATTCCATGCTGTATTCTTAAAGCGCCTCTAACTTTATCATAACTACCATCGCCTAATACTTGACTTATAACTATTGCTTCATTGTCTGATGTGTTAGGTATAATACTAGGAACTTTAATAGTAGTATTAATATTAGCTTTTGCGCTAACAAAATTACTTTTATTAAAATACTTTTGAAAAATACCCGCTTGCTTGTTTGGTGCTACACCTAATAGTTTTTTGAACTCTTCTGAGGTATCAGCCCTTATTAAAGCATTTAGGGCCTCTTCCTGTGTAGGCTCAAAAACCTCTGCTAAGGTTTTTTGAAATAAACTTCTGGATATTCTCAATAATTCCATCTCTTTTAAACCAAATTCTTGACATATAGATTTCTTAACTTCAGTAAATGAGGCATTACATCCCCTCAGCTCCATTACTCTAGTATATATATCTTTGGACTCTAAAAGTTCTGATTCTGGTAATTTATCTATCCAATCATCTGGATATTGAAATCTTAATTTTATAAGCTCAGCTAAAGTCAGCTTAAATATATTTTTTACTTTTCTAGAGGCAGTGTGTGCTCCAGGCAAGTTAAATTCTTTTGTTAAAGCTAAGCCTATACCTTCTCTTTGGTGCTTAGCTTTAGTTATTAATTCTATAGTTCTATTCTTAAATTCTTTTTCATTAAACATTCACAATTTCCTTGTCTTTAGTCTGTGAACCTTGCCCTACATAGGGCCTTGGCTGCTGATTATTCAACGTATTCTATTTTCAAGCATTCACACTTACCATTTCTAGTTATGTTGTAGCTAGATACTTTAACAAACTTCCAGCAATTTACAAGGTTTTATTTACTTGAGTCGAATTAATACAACACAAGGATTTGAACCCTTAAACCAGGGGGCTCTTCTCAAAGCTTCTACACCATTAATAAATCCTGGTTCGGAACCTCCAGCCTCCTCCATTAATGTAAATATATGCTTGAGCTCGTCTCTATCGGGTTTACTAGTAAATACTAGACTATTATTAGACTGAGTTCTATGTTCTCTGTTATATAACCAAAAGTCTTTTTTAGCTAAGGCAAACTCTTCCCATTCTGGTTGTCCATACTCAAACAATATAATTTCCGCACTTCGGCGGGAACTCAAAATAGTACCAAGCCAATTGATAATATCCATAATATCAATTCGACTTAGTAGAGCATCTGCACGCCCATTAAGAATATTAGCAATAGCTACATAGGCTACACTAATAGCTCTATCACCTGAGCTGATCCATCCGTATCCCTTAAGTCTTTCACCTGCTGGTCTCAACTGGCTGAAGTCCAAAGTAAGAGTTCTAGCTGGATATTTACCCGCAAGTAACTTTCCTATAGACTTAGCCCATGCTTCGGCGCTATCTCCAATTTGAATTACCCATTCGCCAGTATCTGGATTCCAAGTCTCTGTATTAAAGTCATTCCCTCCTTTACTAGTTCTAGTACTATTAATGACATTAATGGTTTTTATAGGCTTACTAAAACCATTAAGAGTTCCAACGATTGGTTTAGCGCCCACGCCACACCCTTGAAGCAATAACCAGAGCACATCAACTACGTCATATACTGTCTCTACCTCAGTAAAGCTACAGTTGAATTGACTGGCTTCACGTTGCTTTGCTACGTCTGTACCACCAAGCCATAAAGTACGTCCTGACATAGATAACTTTCGATCTAGCATGAATTGTTCTAGGTCGTAAAGCTCCGCGTATTCTAGGTCATTGAGATCTCTACCCAACTGTCTGGACCAGAGCCATTCTTGGTGATCTACAACTCTAGCAATTGTCTGTCGCCAAGTTTCAAAGTTCAAACCTGTATCGTCCAAGGGTCTATTGTATGTTCTCCTTGTTATAATTTCTGCTCTTGCACTTACCATTAATTCTCCTTAAAATTTTAGATTGTGTTCAAACTTATTGTTCGAAACTAATCTCTGTCCTATATCAATAAGATTTGTTTTACCTATAGCTTCCTCGCAGAAAGTTTCAAGGTCCATTAGTTCGTAATTTGTATATATTTGTTCCTTAGAATTATTTAGTGCTTCGATATATTTATAATTGCCATCTAGAGGGATTGCATCATAAATATCTAGAGCGGAGCCGTACTGCTCAATTAGTGTGGCAGCACGTTTCGGACCAACTCCAGCAACTCCAGGAATATTATCCCCTTTATCGCCTTGTAGACATTTAAGGCTAATATAATCTTCCGGAGGCACCTCATATGGCCAAGTATCTAGCGTGATCTCCTGCCTAGTAACTGTACTGAATCTACTTACATTTTCCTTAATAAGCAAATCCCAATCTCGATCCGAGCTAATCATCCAGATATTTTCGAAGCCATAATGAAAGCGCCTACTTACAATATAAGCTGCTAGATCGTCTGCCTCAACACCTGGATAGCGCAACATCAAGTATTTCTGATCTAAAGCCTTAAGAGCATTCTCGTATTCATCAAAGAAGTCCTGTGAGTCTTTCTTCTCCTGAGGAGTTTGCTTTTCTGCTAGTTCTTTACGATTAGCTTTATACTCTGGATAAACCTCTCTACGATACCTAGATCCTTTCATATCCGCAAGTATAATAACTTGCCCACAATTATATGATCTAGCAAGAGATGAAACAGTACCAAGGTAATCTTGAGTAAAAGTCTTGTTACGAGTATGCTTATAGCGAAAGGCCACATTAAGTGCGTCTACTAACATTACATTCTCTGAAGGCATTTGTGTTATAATACCCATTTTATATTCTCCTTTGATAACCATTCATCCGCTAATAGAATATAGCAGTTTAACCAAGATAAATAAAGAAACTTTTCAGAATGCATTGGATCAGTTTCTGTTACGACGTAGATCTTAGACCTATCATACTTAAAAAATAATAGAGGTTTCTGCTTACAAGCTCCCGCTTGATCTACTAACTTAGACCACCACTGCACCAAGTTATTTGTCTTGCTAGTAAATATCTTATCTGTAAGAGGGCTTTCCTTATAGTTCTTAACCTCTACACAAAAAGCATTAGCACTATTAGGAATCATTAGATCCCCTTTCATAACATACTTTATATCAAGCGCCCCGGATAGGGGTGTTCTTACCCAATCAAAGCCCGTATGTTTTATTAGCAAGTCTTTTACTAGGTTTTCACCGCGCGCACCTTTAGCCCTAGGGTCAACCATGTATAATCCTCGAAATATTATTTTCCTTTACTACTTCGATACGACTTAGTAAAGGATGAGAATAGCCATGACTTACAATATAAGTATTAAGCTCTTCCTCATTAAGTATTTCAACAAGGCGTTCGCGTCCAATATCATCTAGTACATTAATAACCTCGTCTAGAAATAGTACGTTAACTCTGTTAGTTGACATACTACCCATTAGTTTTCTAATAGCGAGAAGGGTACTAGTATTGACCCTAGCCAACTCTCCGGAAGAAAGCTCAGAAATGTCTACTACTAAACCATTATCTGTAACACTTACATTAAGTTTATCAGATACAAGAACAAACTGAATAGTAAACCGTCCATCAGAAAGCTCAGCTAGATAACTATTAGTAATATTCTCTAGATCCTTTACGAGATTTTCTATTTTATAAGCTATTAACCCAGTGGAGCTAAAAGCTTTTTTCAGAATTGTAAGTTTATTATTAAGGGCAGATACAGAGCTAAGTTCAGCCTTTACCTCTGTTTTAGAATTAAGAAAACTGTCCATTTGTTCAATAATAGTAGCTACTTTAGAATTATGCTGAATTATCTTAACATTGTCGGCTTTTATAGTATTAAGCTCAGCCTTTAGAGCGTTATATTGTTTATCTAGATCAGCTATGGACGTTTTAAGATCTTGCACATTATACGTAATTTCAGGTAGGTCTTTATCTATAGAATTATATAAAGACTCCCAATCTTTAATCTTACTATGCTTTTCTTTATAAAGAGCGTTTTTCTTCTTAAGCTCAGAAATCGTTTTTTCTAGCTCATCTAGTTCAGTGTTACACTGCTCAATTAAACTAGTACTAGTATTTATGAGAGTACTTTTGAAATCTGCTTGAATGTCTTGTTCACATGTAGGACACTTATCTCCTAGCTTTGTAATCTTACTTAAAAAAGCTTTTTCAGCTTTAACAGTTTGCTCTAAGCTACCTATCTTACTCTGATGAGTTTTAGGATCTTCAGGCTCTTCTACTTCTAGGCTATTATAATATTCTATATCTATATTACTAAGTAATTTTTTATATTGCTCATTATTTATTATTTGTTTATTGATTTTTTCTGAATTAGTAATAGTGCCACTTATAGCGTTTTTTTCTTCTAAGATTTTATTAAGATCAAAATCCTCTGGTTCTGGTAGAAGTTCTTTTGTGTTTAGATCAATATTACTATTACTATGAAGCCAACTTTCAATGTTAGATAACTTACCCTCTAGATTAGATACTTGAAGATTTATGTTTTTAGCTACCTCTTTTATGTCGTCAGAGATACTAATATACTTCTCTAGATCGAGAATATTGATTAGAAACTCTTTTCTCTTACTATCTGTAGCAGTAAGAAACTGAAGACTATTTATAGGGCTTTGATAGATTTTTTGACTAAAAGTCTTAAAATCATCCCCTAGTAAAGACTCTATTTGCTTAAAAGTTTCTGTGGCTGTATGACTACTAATATCTTGCCCAGCTTTTAGTAGCTTGACCTTAACTGTAGCGCCTCTAATTACCTCAATACGATAAGGTATATCATCAATATCTAGATCGAGACTTATGGAGTAACCTTTATTAGTATATCTGTTAGCTATATTGGCTTTTTTAATTCCTTTAGAGTTCTTATTATAAAGAACTTCCTCTAGAATTACTGGTATAGAGGATTTTCCCGCGCCATTAAGGCCTAGAATTTGTGTAACCGTTTCAGCCGTTAGGTCTATACTGTTATTTTCTCCATAGCTAAAGCAATTACTCCACTCTAGCGTTTTCAATATAATCATTATATACTCCTATTAGCTCTTCTACTTCTTTTTCTGGTAGAGTTAAAATATAAAGTAAATACTCTTTTAACTCTTCTATTAATGTCATATTTGGGTTAAGTAGTAGCGAGGTATCTGATACTCGTTTTACTATCTTTTTATCAAGTAATTCAGAGTCTTTAATTCCTGATAGCTTTAATAGATCGCCCTCTAACTCATATATTGTATGATCTGGATGAGTAGGAAGCATATCTTCCTCAGAAGATACAGTTTTTCTTATAAGCTGAGGTAACTCAAGCTCGTGCCAAGTCCATTTTGTAAGGTCCCTAGAATCTATTAAAAGGCATCCTGTGGATACCCTAGTTCTATGAAAACTAGTAGTAAGAGGCGATCCGGGATATACTATATTTCTCTGAGTGTTTGAATGGCTATGAAGATCTCCCGCATATACTATAGGAAATTTTGTTAAAAGCTCTAGATCTATTTCAGGCTTAACATGTGGAGGTATTTCCCCTCTTACATGAGTAAATACTGGTTTTTCGTTTAAAGATTCCCATAAGCCCTTTTTCTTAATAAACTCATAAGGAACAATATAGTAATCATCTGTTTCGTATACTTCATCAATAATCTTAACTAGAGGGTTGATTGACTCTGTAGCTTTTTTAAGGTGAGAGAGAAAGGTATGTCCTTTCTTTGTTGCTTCGTGGTTGCCACTAAATATAATAGTAGGTATAGATATACCTTTCAAAAAGTCAAAGTATAATTCTAGCTCCTCCATACTAGGGAGTCTATCGAAGATATCTCCTCCTATAATATGAAGGTCTACTTTCGTCTCTAATTCATATACCTTTTCAAAAAATAGTCTATATCTATTTAAAGCCCAGTCTTTTGGTACATTTTTCTGAGATAGCCTAAAATGTAAATCCGCTGTAAAAAGTATCATGTTTTCTCCAGGATAAAAAAGGCTCTAAAGAAATGCCTTTAGAGCCTTTATTGTTACTTAAGAAACGTCAAACTCTTCGCCAACATCTTCATCAATATTTTCAGTTGACTTATTTCTTAGCTTCTCTAGGAACTCTTTCTGACTTGCTGGTGTAGGTCTAGGCATAACTTCCTCAATGGGCTTAATTTCCTTGATTAGTTCCTTTTCCTCGTCAGTAAGAGGTGTATTCTTAAGCTTTCTTCCTTTAAGAGTATATTCTACATTGATAGGTAGTGGGCCTGTTTTCTTCTTTTCGAATACAATGTTCCAGCCATTTTCAGGATCAGTAGGATCGCCTAGATCTTTTACTTCATCAATGATAGCAGAGAGAAGCTTGGCTTTATGACCGAACATCATAACCTTACCCTCTGCAATACATTGAGACACATAAGCCTTACCGCACTTAATATCTGGATAAAATTCCTTTACCCAATCTTTCTCTGCATTGTCAAAAGTCTCTGTTTCTCTATTAAAAGCTAAACATTCAATAGGAAGTTTCTTACCATTCTCCCCGTCAATCCAGTATACATATCTAGCAAGTAGATCGAGAAGTCTTACTGATTGCTCTCCATCTACAAACTTATAGTAGTCTTGCTTATTGCTTACTGCTTGTCCTTTAGCTTCTGGGAATTTTAATGCCATGTGTTGTTTTTCTCCTTATTCGTAATAAAAGTGTATTTTATTGTTTTCAATTGTTAAAAGTGGATTTTTTAGTAGTTGTTTTTTTGTTATTGGAGATAGTCTTATATCTAAGGTTTTATCTCTAAGTAATTTATAGTCTATATAGTTTCTATAAGAAGCCAATATTATATACTGTGCTAGTTGTTTGGCTGTATATTTGAAGCTAAAAGTTAATAGTTCGTATGGGTTTAACATATAACTATCACCAGTAAAATCAGCCCATAGGTATTTATTGTATTTATCCCTAGTTCTCTTAGTGACGTGAATTCTAAAAGCTTCTACTATGGCTTTTGAACTTCGCCCTGTTTTTTTATAAATTTTCTTCCAAGAATATCTAATCATACTACAAATCAGCCTGTAAGTCAATAATTAATTGACATGTGTTATTTTATAGTTGTTTCTAATGTAGTGGCCTAATCTACTGTTAGCCTGCTTAGTAGCTGTATTACCGTTCAAGGTTATATCTACTACTACAGGCTTAAGCTTTCCAGGAACTATTCGTTTTATGCGTCCTATTAACTGCTCTAGTAAAGGATCATTATTGATAGGAGTAGTTAAAATTAGACAACTAAGAGGATTGTGAGATATGCCTTCGGAAAATATAGATTGTGTACCACAAAGTGTATTTGTACTTTCACCTAGTTTTGCGAACTCTCCATCTCTATTAGTGGTTTCCCCCGTTATTAAAGCAGAATTTGTATATTTAGATATTAAACGTAAAAACTCTACTCTATCTGACACTACTAGAACTGTATGGCCTTGTGCCTCGTATTTTTTAACTAGAGCTATTACTAGTGCCTGGTATTCTGCTCGTTGTACTAATTCATTAACTTTAAGTGCCCAGGGTTTTTTTATAGAATCAGAGAATCTAAGACCTGAAGGTATAATATGAACCTCTGGAGTCATAGAGTTTTCTTCTGGTGGTTTATATATGTTTTTACTGAAATAATCAGGGATTATAACACCCAAGCCATCTTTTCTTTCAAGAGTGCCAGATAAACCAATCTTATATCTAGCGTAGGACCCATCAACTATTTTAGTGAACGTATTACTTGGGCAATGGTGTATTTCGTCCAAGGTAATATTGCCAAATTGTTTAGAGATTTTAGGTAGATTATTATATAAGCTTTTAGTACTACCTACTGTTATCACTTCTCCAATATCAAATTTACTATCTCCAATAACTCCGGGAGTTATTCCATAAACCTTTTTTATCTCGTCAACCCACTGATACATCAGAGGTAAAGTGTGTGTAACAACTAAAGTTCGCTGTCCTAACTTTCCGGCTATTGCTAGAGAGCTAAAGGTCTTACCGTAACTAACCTTAGCATTTATAAGACAGTTATCAATGACATCCTCATATAGTTCTTGCTGGCTAGGACGGAGTTCAAATTTAAATTTAGGAAACTTTATATCAAACTTAACTCGTTTGTCCTTTATCTCATAGTCTTTTGGTATAAGATCAAATCTACCTACGGGAATAGAGTATAATCCAGGTCTTATTTTAGTATAAGTAGTAATAGTATTAAACTCACCATTATATGTAGGTATTTTATATGTTAAAGATTTCTCTAAAAAACGCCCATAAGCAGCATCTGTCTCTAAGTATATTCTATTACTAACTACAGCTTTCATAATTTTTCTTTACCGTGTATTTCATATTTTGTAGTTAAGTAACTTTTAACAAAAGTACTTCTTACAATATCTTCTGTTGTAAACTCTACAAAGTCAAAATCCTCTTTCATAGCTTCTAGTACCTGAAAGAACTTCTTAATTCCAGTGTCATTAATATCTGATTGATAATAATCACCGCAGAATATTATTTTAGAATTAGGACCTACTCTAGTAATAATTGAGTCTAGTTCATGATATGTCATATTTTGACATTCATCGACTATAATAACTGCATCTTGTAGTGTTGTGCCTCTTATAAATGAGGTAGGCATAAAGTGAAGCTTATTTTTAGACTTTAAAGTACCGTATGCTGTATTATCTCCACCATATAGCTCACTACTAATGTCCATATAAGGACGTTCATAGACTTCTATCTTTTCACGCTCAGTACCAGGAAGAAATCCTATCTTTCTAGTTTCAACTATACTTCGTACTATTACAACTCTAGAGTAGAGCTGTGCCTGCATATATTTGAAACCTTTATATAAAGCTAGAAAAGTCTTTCCTGAACCGGCGGAACCGTTTAATACTAGATTTCTCTCAGAGTTTAAAGCTACTCCTTGATTTTTTGTTAAAGCCTCTACATTTAATAACTTGAATTGTTGTGGAACTTTAGGGTTTCTTTTCATTTATATTTTCTTTTTCCGATCTTTTTTATATGCAGAACTATACCCATAAAACTTCCAAGGTATAGCATCCACAACTAAGATTTCTGCCCACCTAACTAAATCTGGTGGAGGGCTGTCTACTAATATAGGTTGCGCACAGTTTTTTAATTCCAATGTAGTATATAAGCTTTTTCTATTGACTTTTAATATTTTATAGGTTACTATTTTACAAAACTTAGTTTTATAATAAATAAAAGGCATACCTTTAGAGTCAATAAAAAACGAATGTTTAGTATTAAAAAACTTATCTGAACTAAGAATACTTTTCTTTAAGGGGTATAGGTCATTTCTCCCACAAGCTAATCTTCTAGCCCCCAGTGTTTTACCAGGTGATTTTCTATCGTCTAAAATCTGATTATCTAGGTATAGTAACCCATTTTGATAATTCCAATTATCAGAGCTTAGCAGAAAAACTGGAAACTTTACCTTGTTTAATGTCTTGTAGGTTATTATCACATTGAAATGCTATACTAAACCGTGGATAAGGGGCCTCTCTAGAGACTGGTCTTGCCGCGTGTAAGTAATCTCCTCTAAATAAAATAAACTTGCCGGGGGTGGCGCTGAAAGCTTTTAAAATTTCATTATTATCAACTATTACAAAATCTCCACCCCAATTAATATCCCAGAAATCGTTGAGAAATAAAATTGCTGTCCAACACTCTTTATCACCATCTCGATGAAGCCAACTACTATCTCCATGACTATATAGGTTCATAATAATTCTTTCAGGCTTTAGGTTAAAACCTTCTAAGATAAAAGAATCATTAATACAATCCCATATGTTTTTTAACTCCCCTTCTAGAGGTGGATAAGCTGCCCAATGTCTATAAGGCTCTTTAGTAAGTCCTGTCCACCCTATATACTGCCACGGAGAATTCTCTAGTAAGTGTTTATTCCAGTTTTTGATTGTATTCAGGGGAATCTCCCCTGAATACTCATACCAAACCTTCATCCCATTTTCGTTCATATTCTTCATATTTTCCTAATGAGTAGTCCTCGTGTATATCAATATCAAAACCAATTGGACAACCCGGTATTGAAATACCTCTATCAGTTTCTACGAAGCCTTTTAATACTGAAGTGTATTCTTCAAGTTCTTCATCAGGTACTTCTGCTAGAATGGAGTCATGTACAAGGGCGAATATACGAGATTTTAAACCCTTCGCTTTGATATAATCGTTCATTTCTATAGCTGCCAGAAGATTAATATCCGAAGCCACAGATTGTATGAGAAAATTGAGACCAGATCTAACTGCATGACCACTGATAGCACGGTCGGTAGATTCCACATTTGGGAGTCTCCTTTTTCTACCAAAGAAACTATAGCAGTATCCATTATTAGAAATAAAGGATTTTTGTGTATCAATCCAACGTTTTAGTGTTTTAAATTTAGCAAAGTAGTCATCAATATATTCTTGAGCTTGTGCTCTTGAGCAGAATACACCTGATTCTTTACTAATAGTTTGTGCTATTTTTTCAGCGGAAGCCTGATAGAGGATTCCAAAGGTACATTTATGTTACGGATATATCGAATCCATATATCCTCTTTATGTCACCATAAAGATCAGACTATATCTTGTATTACATCTTTTATTAAGTTTTCAAGCTCTGGCAAGCTTCGTATAACATAAAAACTAAACCCAGCTTTTATAGCTAAATCTTGTTTTAAACTTAAGGTATTTGTATGTTTTTTAAATTTATCGTATTCAGAGTTAGCATTATAAGAGGTTACTTCTATTATAGTATTGGCTATTAAAAAGTCACCTACGTATTGATTAGTGCAATTTTTTATTATACTCTTATATTTAAAGTGTGTAATAGGATTATACTCTTCTAATAACTTATAACATTCATACTCAAAAGTAGAGTTAAAAGTTATATTTTTATATGTTACAGGTCTAACTTTACTAGGATTACAACTAGGGCACATCTTATTATTACCTCTATAGTAACAATAAGAAGCATTCCTAGTAAATACCGTATTACAATCTAAACATTTAAACTCTATAGTATTAGTAGTTAACCAAGATCTATTGATAGACTCAGATATTATAGTATCTTCATTTATTAAATATCTATCAGATAAACTTTTCAATTTAGTTATAGCAGATTCTTTTGTTAATGGCTTATTATTTGCGCAAACCCTACAACCATACTTAGATAACTTGATACTATCATATGTTGTAATATTAATATCATTACATATATTACATCTAACTTCTAGTTTGGTATGTTTGTTTGTGTAAGAATTTAATAGTGTAAGATTTAATTTTTTAACAATTTCATCTAAATTATTTTTAGCTAATATACTATCATTAGATTTTATATATGTATCATTAATATTATATAATACCTCAGATACTGTTAAATCATAACTACTTTTAAGCATAGTTCTAGAGTATCCCGGCGGGTAATCTTTCGCATACTCTGTTACTGTATTAGGTATTTTCTTATTTAAGTAATAAGCTCTTAATTTTTTAAATACTTCTTCTTTAATATTATTCATATGTAATACTCACCCGTTTCGAACTCTCTTGAGTCCTACGTCTTTCGACTAGTCGTTGAACCTTACTTTATATAAATTTGCCAGTATATAAAGTCTTGGCTGCTGATTGTCTCCTAAGAGGTGTCCCAGCAATTAGAGTGATTTATAGGCAACCAAATCAATCGCCTTTGCAGCTTGACGAAGTAGAGGATAAAGCTCCTTAACATCTTCGACTGCACAATCTAAGTTAAAAACTAACTTAGCAATGGTACTATGGAAATCGCCTTTTGCAATAAAAACTCCCATCAAGTTTTTATCTCCTGAGAGCACAGCAGCTACATTCACTTCCGCCGTAGAAAGGTCTCCGGATACAATCTTGTAACCCGGCTTAGCTCTAATACAACCTTTCACAAGAGGATTATCCCTTGGCAACTGTTGCATATTTAATTTACCAGAACTTGATAATCGTCCTGATGTAGTTGAATGTAGATTAAAACTTGTCCTAAGTCTATAATCTTTATCCAGCTGAGGTATAATCTTATCAAGATAAGTATTCTTAATTTTAGACTTCTTACGAATATTTAAAATCAAAGAAGGAACTGGACTCTGTTCCGAAAGTAACTCTAGTACTTCTGCATCTGTGGAGTAAGCGCCTGTTGTAGTACGTTTACTTTCTACGGGTTTCAACCCTAGAAAATCAAATAACAATTTTCTTAACTGCTGCGTACTATTAGGATTAAACTCCTTACCTTGAAATTCCTCAAATTCTTTAATCTTAGGATTCTTGTAAAGCTCCTCAATAGATTTCTGGATATCAGTATCCATCATCTTCTGAGCTTTTTTCAAGCGCTCAAGATCAAAAGGAACCCCATTATCTTGAACATCCTCTAGAAAAGTACTTCCTGGGATTAGCAGCTTATCATAAACATTCAGCAGTTGTTTATTTTTCTCTACAGCAGGTTTTAACTTAATATATATCAAGAAAGTTACAATAGAGTCAATTGCCGCATAAGGTACAATAATATTAAAAGGTATAAGGTCAAAAGTAAATTGATCTTTAAGCACTCCATGAGTTTTTCTATAGTTTTCTATAAACTCATATAAAGGCTTTTCATAGTCCCCATATTTTGTGTATTTTAAAGCAAGCTCTTTAAGGCCATGACCTCCCGGATTTTCATCTAGCAAGTAGTGCAAAAGCATTGTATCTTCATAGCTAGGAAACTTCCAGCCAAAATGATACTTTAACATAGCTCGGTCAAACTTTGCGTTTTGAAAGATTACTTTCTTTTTATACCAAAGCTCCTGAGCTTTTTGCTCTACAGCCTCTGTTATACATTCAGAGCTTATATAAGCTCCATAATCTTTTCTATAACAAAGCGAAATTCCTAAAACATAGCCATCTCTAGGGTAAAATCCTGTTGTTTCAGAGTCGAGAGCTACGAACTTGTTAGGGTGATCAATTGCTTCTTGTAAGTATTTTAAGGCATCAGCCTCATCAGTTATACCCCAATATAAGCCACTATCCTCGGAGTAATTAACGGCTTTTAAGTCACCACGTATATATTTTAAAAGACTTTCTCTAGAGGACTCCCAAAGTGGTTTTGCCTCCGGTTTAAAGTCTAGCATGGCTGGATTAATAATTGGTATAAATTTCTCGTTAACTACCTTACCACTATAGTCTGTTATAGACCCATTTTTAGTAAAGTATTTAAAAGAATCTGCACCAACTAGAATAATCCAGTCATATTCATCTGTATTTATCTCAATATCAATATCTTTTTTTAATATCTTTTTTACTGAGGGGTCGGAGCATAAACAATATCTATCTAATTTTAATTCAAAGTGTTGCTCAAAGTCGGTTCTACTCGGCTTCGTCTCCACTAGTGCTATTTTCATATAGCTTCTCCTTTAGTCTAAGCACTTCAAAGGCTGTTAGTTCACCTGCATCCTTTTTTGTTTTCAAGTCAATTATGTTTACTACTAAGTCACATTTTTCGGCTAGTTCTTTGGCTTTAACTGCACCCTCTCGACCTGCATCATCAGTATCAAAAAGAATATCTATACCAGAAACACCTTGTACCTTTAGTAGATTTAATTTATTTGTATTTATTTTTTGTGTGCCAAAGCAGCATACCGCATTAGTTAAGCCTTTATCATGCAAATTCAACATATCATAAAGACCTTCCACTAGTATAACTCTACCCTGTATTGGTTTTACTGGTTGGGGGTAAAGTGGAAGTCTAGCCCCAGGAGGGTGGATAATATATTTTGGCTGTTTATCTGGTGTAAGCGCTCGTGCATTGAAGCCGACAATTTTGCCTGCCAATGATTTGACTGGAAATACAATCCTACCGGAATAGGTTGGCTCAATACTTTCGAATGCTTCGAATTTTTTGTACGTTTCGACACTTATATCTCTCCAAGTACCTTCATAAGCTGTTATATTATTAGGTAAATTTAATCCTATATTTTCAGTCAATTTCTCTAGTATTTTTTGTTTTAGTTTTTGTTTTTTAATTTCTAGAGTATTTTTGGCAACTCCAAAAAGGGAAAATATATTACCTTTATAACCACAAGAAAAACAACCAAATATTCCGGTTATATTATCTATTTTCATGGAGGGGTTATTGTCATCATGTTCAGGATTTAAGCATCTTACTACATAGTCTTTTCCTTGGGGGGAAAAGTCTATTTTCTTAGACTCTAATAACTCTTTAACATTCATAGGTCAAACACTTCCGATTGATTAATAGATTTTTTAGCTTTCTTATCATCAGTAGGTTTATCTATACTGTTTGGCCCTATCTTTAGATTACTCCACATAACCTCGGAAGTAAATTCTGCATCATCTCTAGCACCCCGCATTTTAGTTGTTGTGAAAGTAATACCCTCTTTATGGGCCTCTAGAACAAACGCTGCATCGCAGCTATCTAGAATACCTTTGGCGAAGCGAGCCTCCCCACTAGCATCTACCTGATAAGGGGATATTAGAGGTGCCATAGCTCTTTGAGCCATAGTTTTGAAAGCATGTGATACAGAAATCTGTTCTTGCCAGTCAAAGTGACTATTACTACTAATAGAGGTTCCTACGCGTTTAACTTTATTGATATAGTCTACACCAATAAGACCAAGATTACCTTCGCGCATCCTCTTATCAACCTCAGCCTCAATCCTTCCTAGAGTTAAGCTAGGGTCGT
>Ga0172380_10004045_pt1 | contig 19334 bp, 43 predicted proteins | sample Leawe162metaG_FD_119747 | JGI IMG/M metagenome (GOLD analysis project Ga0172380, IMG submission 119747) | Leachate microbial communities from a municipal landfill in Southern Ontario, Canada - Leachate well 162 metaG | ecosystem: Engineered > Solid waste > Landfill > Unclassified | place... | reverse complement strand
TGACAATTTCGTCAATCGTGATCAGGCACTTACCTTTCGCATCGTTGACGGAAAATTTGATTTGATATTCTTCGTCGCTCATGCTTTCACCTGCCAAACAATCGCTTCAACCTGCTCCTGTGATATTCCCATGCGCTTAGCAATATGGATAGTCCGCAAATGGTCCTTGTTATAGAGCCGCTTGATTTCCTTGATCTGGGGGAGGTTCAATTCCTTGCTTCTAGGACTTGTTGTGGTGCCCTTGGCGGCATCTTCGCTTGGGGCCTGTGAACTTGTCTCTTTGTCGGGCTTGCTGCCCCCCTGGGTCATTTGGCGGCCTTTCTGCTTCATCCTCCCGAGCCATCCACAGACTTGATGACCTGTCATGACGATGTCATGTTCCTTGATCAGATGTTCCTGGATGGCCTTTGCGGTCAGGCCCGCCCTTATGTAATCTCGGAAATAGGCTTCGAGTTTTGCGGTCCTCTCTTTGGGTGGTGAACGAGTTGGTAGAATGGCCGTAGGTTGCGTAGAATGGTCAAATTTGCCCTTTGGAGCTTGATCTGGCATGTTTGCATCCCAGTCCACGAGATCTTTGATTTTTGGGGGCGTGGCGGGCTTTCCTGGCAGATGGATGGATTCAAAGTCATCTATGGTGGCCATGAGATCTTCGCGACCTTCGTACCATTTCATGTAGGCTATGCACTCATCGCTTGAGCCTTCGATTTCACGAATCTTCATTTGCGTACCTTCCAACAGCAACAATACTGCCAATCTCGAACTACCATCATTCCTTTTATCCGGCAGTGATGATAGTCTTCGATGTTTCCACAATTGCCACAGTTGCATCCAAGTTTGTTGTGCAACCAAGCGGCCCATTTCACAAGTATCATGCAATTATCCTCTGCAAAAGCTCTTCATTAAGCTTGCCGTCCTTGAATAGCTGCCCCGCCTGATAGAACGTATCTCCCTGCCTAACTATGGGTGCCTCCATCGAAAAGCATTCATTGGTTCGCAATTCTGCCAAAAACATGGGGCCTGATGAGATCTGCAATCGCATAGGCGGCCACATTTCTATCAAGCCATGCGGCGACTTGTTTGCATCTGGCGCAATTGTCGGTTTCAAAAAGGGTAATCGTCTTAGATCACCTCTTCTAGTTCCTCGCAAGCAATTGTACCATCGACAGATGTTATAGGCAAATTTGCTGATTTTAGCTGCCTCTTTGCTGCCGTCCGCTTACCGGCCTCTGACCGGGCGGCTCTCTTCGCGTCGGGCCACCAGACAAAGATCGCTTCTTGGATGACATGGACCTCTTCCCGTCGCTATAGGTTCCTACGACTTCCTGCTCGGTGATGTGCGATATTTTGATTTCTATGGTGCTGATACCATGTACCAAGATCGCGCAATGGCGATTTTCCATCATTTTGGGTATGCGAAACATTAACTGCCCCCTCTTGGTGCTCTTCGTTGCTCTCTCCTAGCCTCTCTTATAGCCCTTTCCTTCCTCTCTGTCTCCTGCTTGCGTTTGGTGATGGTATGTAGATGGACCGCCATGTTCATCGGCCTCCTCTCAACGCCGAAAGGCATCGTGACAAATCCATACTTGCCCTCTTCATCGCGCCAGATGCCTTGCCAGATTCGATATAGGTCACTGTCCGTTTGCTATGCTCTCCTTCTATGACCACATCGCGGAGGGGAACGGCTTCAGCCAATTGGATGAATCTTTTGGCTTCTTGAATGCATTGTTGTAAGGTTTTGGCTTGCATCTAGACCATCTCCTTGGACCAAGCCTTGGCCAATTCGCTAAAGACTTGTGTGAGCACCAAGAAGGGGATACTAACCCACCAGATGAACCACATTAAGTCCGTGGCTTGAACATGTATGTAGAGCAGCCAGGAGCCGTATATAGCCAATGGAAGATAGAGCAGGCCAAAGAGGGCCGAGATGATGCGTAATACTTGGCTCATTGGTCATCCTCCTCAGGTTCTTTCTTGATGGCTGTCTGCCATTCTTGCACATCGGCCTCGTCCAGCGATAGGCTGCGCGTTGCGGCAAATTCTTCTATTGCCTTGACCGCGGGCGATGCGTTATGATGTGCGCTCAAGGTAATCTGTTCATCTCGGGTTGTCAAGAAGGCCACGAAATCGAATATGGCTCCTGCAATAAGTTTCTCTAAGTCGCTTGTCATTTGATCCCCTCACTCCGGCATCATGCCGCAATAACCATCTTGGTCTATAAATTTCATGGCCATATCTCCATATGTGCAAAACACCGCACAATCCTTTCGACAGAAGACCGGATTTTCCGGGTCTCTGGTCATCAGGGGACAGATCGAGATTCCTATTTTTGCCATTTAGATCGCCTCAGCAAACCTAATCGCATCTTCCCTCTTCCAAAACAGCCCTCTACCAATGATATCACAATGGTCTAAGCCCATCGTTCCATATTCGTCCTGCTGCCAGAACTCGGCCACCTGCCAGGTTGCTTCCCCTAGCCGCTGCTGTGGATCTAGGCAAACAAATATTTCGCCTTGCTTGGGCCAGTGGGCGCGGTCGATGTCTTGCCAGAGTTGGTTGTAGATTTTCATGTAATTGCCTCTCTCTTTCCGCAATAATCACAATCTTTTGGACACCGATGAACCGGCCAATAGAGCCGGGTTCCCGGTATATTTGCCCACCAGATCACAAGCGATAGCCAACATAGGCCGGTATGATCTGCTATCCAGGATACGATTGCTTCTCCTCGTGATAGACTCATTTGCTCACCTCTATAAGCAGGCCCTCGCCCACTTCCGATATCCTAACCTGATCTCCTTTCCCTAGTCCATGCTTTGCCAGCCATTCGCCTGGCAGCGATATGGTGAATACCCTTTGGCCACCTTGGGCAACCAGTTTTCGTGTTGTTGGGTTCATAGGGATAGATGGGTGTGTTGCTCTATATATAGATTTTGATTCAGGTCTCTTTGACCCAACCGTCGTTCGTTTCCTTGAATCCCTGATCCGATAACCATATCTTGCATTGGCTCGGTTTTATCTTTGCTCCTAAGCCTTCTGCTAGCGTTGCCATGATGAATGGTGTAATGATTGCCTTCATCCTTTGGCGAACGGCGAGACATCGCTTCAAAATGCTATCTACTTGAAGACCATCTAACTGGTCCACCGAAATACCATCAAAACCGTTATCAGGACCATCAGAACCAGCAGGACCATCAATTTCGGGGTTATTCTCTATACAAATAATATTTTCTTTTAATAAATCCAATATTCTTTTCTGTTGGTCTACTTGGTCCTGCTGGTCCTCATCTTGATTTAGATGGTCTTTAGTTGGTCTATAGGTGGTACTATTAATGAAAGCATTATACTTCTCATCGTCTAAATCAAGCCCTCTTAAAATCCTTATTTTCCCGCTTGGTGTTATTTCTCTTCCTTTTATAGCATGAAAATGTTTCTTTGCATATGCATAAAACTCTCTATCTCGTATAGGAGATGCATTTATTTTTTTACAGAAATTCTTATAGCAGTCATAAAGTGCCACCGAGCTAACCCAACAATCCAATTCGGCCTCTTCGACGAATTTATCATAAAAAGCCGCAAGGCTATTGGCTTGGAGATCATATTCCTCGGCTATATCTTTGCCGCTTCCTCGTCGAAAGATTGTTTTATCTGGTAAAACTCGCGACGCGTTGACGATGAGCAAATTTAAGAGGCCCGAAAGCTCCTCTGCCTTACTTATCTTTATCAACAAGTTCGGATCTCGTTTCTTCTCATTCGGTTGCGTTGGTTCATCCACGAATTTAAAAGGAAAGTCGGGTTTTACGAGCCTTCTTTGAAATCCGTACGTATTATCAGCGAACCGTGGTGGCATGTTAGTGTCAAAGAAGATGAAACAATGCGGTCTGAAAAGGACGTGCCCTTTGTTCTTCTGGTCGGCATCTATCCTCATGCCTCCGGAGATTGCTTTTATGATCCTAGATTCTCGGACATCGCCTGATACCTCCGAATTGATTAAGAACCGTTTGCCGTAGAGCTGGATTTTGTCAAATCTATTTTGGGTCAATGTCGCAATTTCTACCTCTGCGATCTGATCATCTCCATAGAAATATCTAATAAGCTCTTCAAGAACACTTTTTCCATTCGAGCCGCTGCCGATAGCCACCGCAAAATATTCAAAATTTAGGGTAGTAGTTTTTGCCGTTAGTATATCCAAAACCGACAAAATGCTATCGTCTGATCCGAGAGAATTTATGAGAAAATTCGATATCTCCGGGCATTTTGCCTCTGGTCTATAAATCACCGGCGACTTCAGAGTTAGGTAAAATTCCGGGGAATGCTCTTGAAATTTCCCCGTTTGCATATCGATAACACCGTTATCAACGGCGAATAGATACGGATTCGAATTGAAGATATTAAAATCTTCCATTGTGCGGAGCACGATTTTTCTATGTGTCTCTTTTGCCGCCCGCAAAGTGTAATTGTCGCCTGCCACCTGATCAAATACCTGATCTACTATTGTCTCTCCCTCTGATCGATAAATTCCGTCCTCATAAACCCATATTTTTTCATCCGGCGTCGAGACCATTCGTAGATATTGGCTAATAGCATCTGCCGCCTTATCAGGACTAAATTTCACGGATTCTATTTTTCCTTCATCATCATATTCTATATCGGCCACGTCTGCTAAGGTAAGTTGTGCGATCGGGGCCTCTATCTTTGCTTTGCGCTGTTCTTCTCGCTTGGGTTCGGTGTGCGGTTCATAAAGCCTTATCAAGTCTCTCCAGCCCTTTCCGGCGCATCCGTTGTGGTGGCAACCGGCGGCAATTGCGCCAGATGGAAACTGTACGGCCCAAGCAGAATGGTCGTTATGCGACGAATCCCAAGGGCAGCGGTCTAAAATATACATGGTGCCACCGCCATGAGATGTTTTTTCTTTCGCGACATCGAGACCGTGCGCATTTAGCCACTGCCCCAAATCGATCTCCCTGGAAAAGCCTTTCTTGGGCGCACTTTCTTTGAATCGCTCTGATTGATTCTTTTGCTCCCATGCCCAAGCGTGCAGCTCCAAGAACTTGCGGTCAACGACCTTAATATCGTTCGGAACTTCTAATATTTTTGAAAATCTCCACGGTCGCTCTTTGATGTTATCCCCTTTCTTGGAAGCCGTGCCGTACATTTTCCAGATTCTAGCGGCGTTAAATACCTTGAGATCCACGTTTACCCGGTCATCGCTGAATAATGCATCAAACGATTTTAAAACGGTATCTATGAGGTTCCTACTATCTTCATCATTCGGTAGGTCGATCTTATAGAGGAGGTGAGCACCATTTCCAGAGTCGGCCATCACTGGATCAGGCCACCCCATTTCGGTTAGGGTTTCTCTGGCAGTCCTCGCTCTGGCAATTGCAGCCTCGTGCTCTTCATCCGTGGAGCTGATATCAGCGGGCCGAATTGCATCAAAATCTACGGGTAGCCATCGGCGGCGAATGATATCCTGATCAGACGTGGTGGTGGGTTGCGCTCTCGCGGGCGATAGCTTATCAGGACTTCGCGCATATAGAGCCGGATTAACTTGATTTAGTACGGTATAAATGCCTTTTTGCTCATTGGTCTTATCGAGCATGGTCGCAACTTCGGTAAGCTTCGCAAAGTCCTTGAAATAGCCGCTTTGAACCTCATTTTTTCTTTTCCCAAGTGCGCGAAGTTCTACAACGTCGCCGGGTTCAAAAAGTATACTTAGTGATTCCAGAATTGTGGTATTCATTTAGGCACCTCACCATGTTCAAATCGCGCTGATTTGGCGGCGTTAACTGCAATAGATCCAAAATAAAACCAATTTTTTATATTAAATCCTCCGTCCTCCGCAGGATAAACTACGGGGTTTCCTGCTTCGTGTGGTGTTCCAATCAAAAGGAGAACGGGAAAGCCAGTCATATCATATAACGCCTTGACCCTTTCAACTTCTTGTATATTCAATCTCATTGGTTTTACTTCAGCGAATGCGTTTATAGATGGCAACCAGAAATCTGGAAGGTAATATCCTGCTTTGCCTAAATCGAATCCCTCAAATTCATATTCCCACGGAATGCCCTTTGTCTGCATTTTATCCAAAGCGACTGCGTAGCGGGCTTCAAGGCGGCTCCGAAACCGATAACCTTTGTAATGAGTTTCGATTGGTTTTATCATATTCATCGCATGACCTCTGGAAATTCCTGTATAAGAAGATCAAAGATATTCGATAGATTGTCTTTCATGAATATAGGTATGCCCAAATCTCTTGCCGCCCAACCGATATTATTTATCCAATCTGCTTGAGGAATGACCTTATTTTTTCGCGCGCCTGTTTCAGCTCCAATTATGACCCAATGAATCTTTGATAGATCCGTCTTAATTGGTCCATGCAACGGCTCAAAGCTAATGAATCGCTTGCAGCAAACCTTCTCAAGTTCTCTGATTCTCCAAGTATCCGTCTGTTCTGTGACCGAGACACCGAGCCAAAGATAATCAGGAACCTTGTAAGCTCCACCAATCAGTTCTAAGATTCTATCAGGCCGCTTAGTAAGAACTAGGAAAGTATGCTCAGTTTTTTGGGAAACCGCCTCGATGGTTTTTGCTATCCATCCCGACTCAACTCCTTCCGAAAACCAATCGCTGGCAGAATCCAGAAAGACTCTTTTGCCTTTGCCCTTGAGATTCCTGATCTTTTGCAATCTTTCTGGATGAAACGCAGGTTCAAAGGACATATTGAATCGATGATAAATTCCTCTGGCATAGCAATATTCGCAACCGTTTTTACATCCAGATATTGGATTTAATGTAAGATCGCACCATCCTATTTTACTCATGCTTTCGCCTTCCTGATATTGACCTTGTAGCCGCACCTTGGACAATGCGCATAAAAAGGAGCGTTGCCTTGATAGGTCCAGCTATAAAGGCATTTCTTGTTTGGGCAAGTCAGTTTTACGGGCTTGCTCATATCATAAACCGGCATACTGGGTAGGTACGTAAGTCAACCTATTTTAATCTTCCCCTCCACAAACGCTTCGCCCCATCCCATCTCCCAAAAGGAATCAGAGATACTGATGCAAAATCAGCTATCCATCACCACAATCACCGTACTCACTCCCGTCCCACTCTCCTTAAACGATCCTTCCGGCAAATCCATAATCTCACCATTATGCAATTCCACGAATTCCCTAAACTCCCTGCCCAATGCATCGTCTCTAAATTTCACGCCCGCGCTCATGACAGATACCAGTTTTCCGCCGGGCTTGAGCATCGAAAAGGCCCGCATGACGTGCAAAATGTCTTGCCTTTTTTCGAAGGGGGGATTCATAGCGACCCTATCAAATCTCTGTTGAGTCTCCAACTTCGTGAAATCCGGCTCCGAGAACAAGCTTGTGGGCGGCATCCCATCACCCATCAGAACCTTCCTATTGGCCTCTAACAGCTCGCAGGCGAAGACTTTGGCTCCTCGGTGGTACAATTCTGTGCTGATCGCTCCCTGCCCCGCAGAAGGCTCTAGGATGCATTGGCCGGGCTGTATATCCGCTAGATCACATAGCTTCATTACAATTGCGTTCGGTGTAGGGAAGTATCCATTTTTGCTCGGCGGTGTAACTTCGCCTGTCAAAATTGCGTTATCGAGAGCCTCTTCTGGGTCGCTTGCGAATATATGTCCCTGCGCTTTCCTATTCCACTTTCCACCAATGGCCTCAAGTGCCTTGTTCACATCCTGATAGAGCTTGCGATCCAGTTGGCCGCATGTCAATTTGACGCAATTTCCCTCGATGCTTGCCGTGCTGAGGACGGTCAAAACTTCTTCAGATAATTTAGTTGTTCTCATATATTACATCTCCAAAATATTAAACGGTCCACGTACTCCTGCGCACCAATATTCTGCACACCCCAGCGCCCCCTCAATCAACCTCTCCGGCGAGAGACAAGTCTTCTCCATCGCATATAGGTATCATAATGCATATTTGGCACCTGCACCAATCGCCTCATAGGAAGTGGCTATCTCAGATAGAGTAAAATCCTCTCCTATGATGAATAGGCCGCCCTTGTAGCCGACCATAATCACAGCTTCCATCTGCTCATCTTTCAGGCCGCCATGTTCCTTCAGGCAGGCTCTCGTGGCTGGAATGAAGGCCGAGCCAAGATATTCGCCAGGCGACATGCCGCTATCTTCTGGCGGGTCTAAATTGTACTCCACGATATCTGAGACTCTTTGGGAATTTTCCGATCCTATGAGCAGGTCGCCCTTTCTGAAGATCTTTGGATGTGGTGTCCTGACGCGATGCCAGCCATTGAGGTAGAGGGAGTCGGAGCCCATGTAGATGTGGCCGTTGCGAATGAGGCCGAGGATGCAGGTCATGCAGGTACCTCAGAAAACCGAAAAAATCCCTCACCAACAACCTCATATCGAACACCAGGCGCGAGCAAGTGATATTTTTCTACCGAATCTTCAAACTGTTTTGCTGTCGATCTCCAAGACGCCTCCTCGATATGTCCATCAGGTGCAAACAGCCGGAGGTACACGACGTTGCCCCGTTTTAGGCCCATCTCATCCGCAATCGTGTCAAGAATCTTTCCATCTTTCACACGTCTATTTGCCTTGCTTCGGACAATCAAATCATCGAAATCTCCGAGCGGTATTCTTGGATGCCGATGCAGACAATGATACTCATTGCCATCGACACGACTTATGAAGAAGCCGTCTGGGTTCCAATATTCTCTCCAAGGACTTACATCACGCGATAGTTTTTTTCTAATGTTCTTTGGCGAACCTTTCCATTTCTCGGTCAGATCTCCTTTCAAAACTCGATGTGCGTATCCGGGATGCGTTCGGCTTGTATGGATATAGTAATAATTGGCGTCCTGATCCAACACTTCAACAATCTCATTTTTGTAGAGGAATTCACAAGACATCATGCCCGGCTCGCCTCCCTCTCCATCTCATCCTCCCTTGCCCTCATCCAATCCCTGAAATGTGCGCAGTCCAAGTGACAATCTGAAAACTCGCTCACCTTGCTTGGATTGAGGCCGCAGCCGTATAGGGTGGTGCAGGCGGCGGAGGTTCGTGAAATCAAATTCGGGCAAATATTAGACATGCTCCTCCTCCCTAATCGGCCTAAAGGCCGTTGGCTCTTCATAGCATAGATGGTCATCTGCCCTCTTTCCACGGGCCTTGCAATGCCTGAAATAGCTACATTCTCCACAAGTCATGTTAATCTTGCTCCCACTTCTCGCAAAAATAATGCGGACTCACTTGCCTCTGCATGACCGGGCAAAATCCCCACGCGGTGATTGATTTGCCACATTCGTATAGCTCACATCCATGACAGCAATCGGAGCCCCAAGGAATGATCATGGTCTCAAGGCAATCCGCATCTATGACGCGCCCGGTGGCTCGGGCTTCATCGAGCCATTGGCAGACTTCGGCATCTATCATGGCCGCTTACCTCCCTTCAACCTCTCTTTTCGGCTCAATTTAGCCGGGCGGAACTCAGGGCATGTGGCCGCATCGCCCATCAAGCTTTGACATATCGGCCTATTGACCTTATAGTAGCATTTCGTGCAGGATCGGAATTTGCTCTCTATCGCCATAATCTCCTCCCAAATGCCACCAATTCCCGCACAAGCCTCTCTTTCCTCGTTGGCCTATATGCTGGCAATTCCTCGCCATATAAATGGGGCGTAGCATTTCGCCGTTCCTGCTTTCGAATTTGTTCACATGTTCCGGGACATTTGCTGAAATCGAATTGTGTCATCTTGGTGGACTCCATAGAATAAAATCAAAGTGTTCATATAAATATGGTACCATCGGCCTACCACTGGTATGCAATCCAGCTTTTAGGCCAATGGACCGGGCATAGTCGGCGATCATACATGCCGCCTCTGGTTGTTCAGCAGGCTCACCACCAGATATGACCACGCCTCCCACGAAGACCCTATTGGCCTCTATGAGAACATATATCTCTTTAATGGGCCTAAGATCTTCTCCGGCCCAAAGATGCTTATTGTGGCATAGGGGGCAGTGCTGAGAGCAGCCACGGAGGAAGATGGTGGTTGCAGCGATGCCTGGGAAATCGACGGTGGATAGGGGGATGTGGCCGCCATAGTTAACCATCATTCTGTAATCGCCTTGCATTCCCTAATATCGGTCAGCCGCGGTTCCTTCCCTCTCCCATTCAATGGACTGCAATAGAATCTAATCCTCGCCCCTGGCTTGATGCCATCAGGGAAATTGGAATGATTTCCATTTAAGTAGCCGTGATCGCGAGTTACATCGCCGGTCAGATCTTTTAGGAGAACATGGCCATAACAATCGCGGCCTTCGAATGTGGCTTCTACTCGCGTTTAGATCCCTCCTTCGGCCATGCTCTCTTAATTTTAGGTCGGGTCATGAACAAAAATGCTGGATATCCGGGCCATTGCCTGACTATGCGTGACCGGTGCTCAGTAGATCGACGAATCGATATCATGGCTTGGCCTCCGTCAGCATGGCCCGAAGCACATTCGCATCATATTCTCGGAGGGCATTTTCTCCCGGCCCGTATCCGGAGATGCAATTTTCCAGGACGGTCTTTCGCTCTTCCGTCGCTTCCCAGGCGATCAGGGAGCCGGAAAGCATGTTCTGAAGGATAGCAAGAACTCTGTCCTCTCCCCGATATCTATCTTCGCACGGATCTTCTATCATGCTGATCGCTTCTCCGAGTGCTTCCCGTTGCTCTACTGTCAGCATCGATTTGGCCGGCTCGATCAGCGCAGCCCCAAGTTCCTGGATGCGCTTGGCCTGCTGCTGGTAATCATATAGCCATCTATCTCGCTCACCATCGACGGCATCTGCCAATTCTTGCGATCGCGTTGCTTGAAGCCGTTCAATCTCATCACATGCCGCCTCAACAATCTCGCCTGCTTTGCAATGCTCATATTCTTGGCAACCCTCAAAGGCGCGGGCCTTCTCGATATCGAATTCGGCCATCTACTTTCCCTCCATCACATAATACAATCCATCTTCCCCCTTCTTCGCAACCTTGCACGCATCGAGAGTTGGCCCCTCTCCAGACAGTCTTCGTAGACATGGCAAAAGATCATCGATGCTACAGCTACAATTCAAACCTGGATAGCAGAGGCCATCACCGCCCAGGGAGGCGATTTGGGCTTTTAGGATTTCACGAATGGATGGCATCAGTCCACCTCATAATTCTCTTTCTCAAATCCCTTTGAATAGAGACCCGGCGCGGCCAAGACCTCCAACTCTTCTTCGACAAGATAGACCTGGATGCCTACCAGCTTCCATTTGCCGGGCATAACGGCTTCTGTCTGTTGTTTGAAGGATTCTGCCAACTCTTTCACTGTTAAGCCGTCGCGTGGCTTAAATTCTGGCATTTCTGTCATTTTTATATCGCCTCTATGCTTCCATTTTCCGCTATCTCGTATCTCGTCCCATTCACCCACATCAAGCTCTTCCCATCAGTCTCATAACCATGACTCTCAAGCAAGAACATGGCCCAAGACCTCTTATTTGGCAGCGCATCATGTACCGACTCAATGAGCTGCCCCGCGGCCTCTACAGAATGCTCCTGGATGCCGATGCCTGATGCATTGCCAGAGATCTCCATGCTTACCTGCCCATTGGCGGCCATGATTGCAGGGCAGATGAGCGCGATCAGGAAGGCATACCAGGCGATGAGAAATGCATCGCGAAAGTCAGTCATTTAGGCCACCTCTTCCACATCTTCTACTCCGATCGGTGCATAATCCGAGTCGGTCGCCGACCAGTCAGCTTCCTCTCTCATGTCGTCTGCCATCGAGCGGGCGGCGCGCCAGTCTGGTGCATCGACTTCGACTACCGCGGTTTGGACGATGGACCGTTGCATGGATACTGCGAATTTCATTTTTTTGTCACCTTCAACTTCGATATCCCTAATAGAACTCGCCAGCATAAATACCTTTCGCCTCTCTTAGTACTCGCAATCCTTAAATACTAATAGTCCCAAGTACATACACATGAGCGAAAAGATAACCAAGGTTCGCCTTCCAGAAGCGACCGAGATCGCATTGGCCGCCTGGATGGCCCAAGAAAGGATATCGACGATGGATAAGAATGTGATCATCTCGCGGGCAGTGGAAGTCTATCTGCAAGAGTATGCGAAGAATGATGGAGCATTGGCCGCTATGATAGATGCGCGGAGTGATGCCAGGAGCAGGAGAGGGAAGGAATCATGGGCGAGGGGATCGCATGACCAAAGATAATTACGAAGGCGGTCTGGAGCTGGAAATCGGCGCTGCCCGAAATAGCCTAAAACTTGAAATCAAGCGCGCCCAAGAAACCTTGAATGGCATGTCTGAAAGCTTGGCGCGAGACGGTACGCCCGGCTGGAGCACAATGCAAGATGGCGTGAATGTGCAGTATGCGAGGCTGAGAGCGTTGCAACAGGCATTGGCACTGTATAGGGAGGGCAAAGCATGACTGATGAATGGTTGAAGCAACTTAGGCCCGGCGATACCGTCGCCGTCTATGGCGGCCTCGGTGGTCGCGATCTGTGGCTCGCGAAAGTCGATCGCCTGACCCCATCAGGTAGAATAGTGATCCGCCGCAATGGACAGGATACCGTATATAATCCCGATGGATGGGAACGCGGCGTTCGGGCGTATCATCGGGAACATTTGGTAGAGCCCACCGCAGAAATCCGGGAGAAAATTGAATTCAAGCGACTATGCGGGTTTTTCCGATACACATCGCCTGAAAAATTGACCTTGGATCAATTGAGGCGAATAGATGCGATTGTCAAGGAGCCACAAACATGAAGAACATCACCGAAATGCGCCGCCTAATCGCAGACATCTTCCATCACCGCAATCAGGTGAAAGAAGCGCTCGACATGAAAGATCAGACGTGGCTCGATTTCACGATCAATCAGCTATCTATTGATCTTTCCAGATTGAAGCAAGCGAATGAGGAGCAAAAAACATGAAGAAAGTCGAATCAATGACCACCCCAGAACTGATCATCTGGAACGACAAACTGACCCAACTTCTTGCCGACCAGGCCGGATATGGTACCCTGGCGTGGACTATGATGGTAGGAAGCCACTTGGAGAAATTGGTATCTTCGTGGCTTCAAATGGACGTTGAAGAGGCTATCAGGCGGTTAAAAAATGAGTGAATCGCTTATCGCCGCTGTGAAGCGGCTGGCAGAACTTGAGCCAACCAAATGGGCCGCTTCGCCCGAATTCTTCAACGAAGCGGGCGATTGGATCGTCCACGGCGTAAATCGAAATAGGCAGCCGAAGATAGCAATATGCCGAAAGGAAGATGCGATCTATATTGCGGATCGCTTGAATGCTGCTCAGAAGATGCTAGAAGTGTTGAGCCTCTTCCAAGCAGGCGATGCCAAAATTCTGCAATTGTTCCTCTCACAAATCGACACCATCGCGCCAAGAGATTTCGATAGCGAGATGAGCAAGGCCAATTATGAAGAGCTGAAAGAAGTTTTGATGCGAATGCAGAAAGCCGCCCTCTCGATGGAGGCCACCCAATGAAGCCACTCAAAGCAGTAATCGAATTCGACATGTCCGCCTATGGAACCGTCCAAGCGGAGAAATTGCTGAGGATATTCAGCGAATTCTTCCGGGAATGCACGACATTTAAGGGCAATATGAGGGGATATATTGTGTACGAGGATGATGAATCATGAGCATATTGTCAGATGCCCGCCTGCTTTGCGAAGACCTGCAAGAGTATTATCAGGCAAAAGAGAACGGCTACCATCCAGAATGTGAGCCTTTGATTGTGTCTAAGTGTGCCAAGATGCTGCCTGAATTGCTGGCTTATGCAGAAATGCACCAAGCCCAAGCGATCGAGCTTAAAGCCAAAATCGATTATCCCAACTATGACGAACTGCCCGAAGAAGATCGTGTCGAAAAGCGATATATCGGTGAAAAGGGCGATTTCCACGAGTTGCATTATAGAGGGAAGAGGACACTTCGACAAGAGGCCGCTAAGGAGCTATCCGCCGACCTCCCACCAAGGATTACGGAGGAAGAGAAAGCAGCAATAAGCAAGGCGGCAGCTTACCTAGACAAACATTTGGTAGGATGCGTATATGATGAAGATGAAAACAAGAAATGGATAGAAGCGGTAAATGTGCTGAGAGGCTTGCTATGAGCGAGATAACCTATCCTCAAATTTATTACGAAATCGCTATGAAATATCCATGCACCGCTGAAGACCTATTCAACGCCGCACCATTCAGACCCGATGACGTAATTGAGAAAGCGGGGCAATTATTTGCGCGTGGCTATCTTTGGTGGCAAGTTAAGAGGATGATCTCATGAGCGATGAATGCCCATATGACGACGATGGATCGTGCCCGCTAGATTGGAAAACGTGCTCCATCGCATTGGAGAAATCCGATGAAACTTATGCTGAAAACTGCCCGAAGGATGAGATTGGTCCTTATAAGGCAGAAATCGCATCACTGCAAGCAGAAATATCAGAGTGGAAAGGACATTTGGCCGATCATTGCGAAGTATATAAGCATGATGTTGGTAAATTGGAAGCGGAAATTAAGCGCCTCAAATCACTCGGCATGGACGCCCTCGACTTCTATATCCAGGCCACCGAAATGAGGCATAGAAACATGATGAATGTGTGCGATATGGCGTTGGAAGCGATTGATTACGCGGAGGGCTTGGAGCAGCAATCGGCCAAGCAACAAGCCTATATAGGCCGCTTAGAGTCGAAATTCTTAGAACTCGCTGAGGCCGACCTATGGGATTCCACCTATAATGCAGATGGAGCGACGGCGCACATTGCTAGGAATAAGCTGGCCGCGAAGGGGGCGTTGGAAAAATTGAGGAATGGTTAATCTTAAGCGTAAGCTATTTATGCTTATAATGCATAGTCTGCATGGTGACAAAATGCAACGAATCAATGTCATGATTTCCGACGAGAGCAAAGCTATCCTGTTGAAGTATCAGGAAAAAAATAAGCATTCCAAGCTCGATGATGCGTTGGATATGCTGATCAAGGAAAGGAGAGGATAGAAATGGCAAACAGATGTTCGTGGCCATTGAGCCGTACCGATCTCATTTGCGCTCTAGGGCGCGGGAAGTTGAGACTGAATGCCCAACTTCATGTCTGTAATTTCGGCATGAACGAAGCTTGGATTGCTTTTCGAACATTAGAGGCGATCTGATATGTGCCCACACTACGAGCATTTTTATGAAGAAATCGATGGCCATTATGTTGCTGTCTATGAGGAGCAAGACAATGAGTAGCTACGGATGCCCTCGGCGCAAAACCGCCAGAAGCGCAAATCTCATGCTCAGATTAGCCCGCGAAGGCATCATATCCAGCCACGGGCCACATAAGAAGCAATGTCTCGGTTGGGGTCACCATCCCATCTCCGAGAGGACACACAAAGAGGTCGAGCTACGGATTGCCCTGAAAGAATATGCAGAATACGAGGCAGATGTCCGGCATCTGATGTCCCTGCCCAAGGAGACGCCCTTGGACCCGGACCGCGAATATTATAGGGCGAGGGATAGGATGGATAGGGCGCGAGCGGATGATGCCGAAGTCCATGAACTGTATGCGCTTGGGGTCATAGAGAGTCCTCAGACGATGTGGAGATGAGAACATGGATCACGAAATAATCAACGGAGCGGGCGACACAATCGGCATGGAAGAGGACCCGCTTAGTCTTTTCGACTTGCCGGTGATTGATGCAGACGAAGAGGAGACATGGGAAGCGGAAAGAAAGTATGAAGAAATGAAAAGGAAGGCGATCTAAATGGCTGGGAAAGAGGATAAATTCGCAATCGTTCGCGCAAAGACAGAATCCTATTGCGCCATAAACCCACAGTACAAAATCAATGAAATAGACGATTCAAAAAAAGCCATTCTTATCGATGGCCCATCGGGCAGCATAACCCTGAGCATTGAAAAGGATAAGGTCAAATGCTCAGATGCGGCCTTTCAGACCGCCCTAATGAGCCTAGAAGAGGATTCTGGCGGCTATCTGCCAGCCGTGATCCTAGACGATGAGAAAAAGAATATCAGGACGTTGGTATCTGCCAATCCATCTCTTGGGATGCTGTCTGCCGAGGGAATACGGAACTTCATCTGCCCAAAGGCAACGGGTCAAGAGATCATCGACCATCTGATCATTGCCAATGAACTCGGATGTTCCGTCATAGCCAAGGAGATCTACCTGATCAAGCGTAATGATGGCAGCGTTAGCCATGTGGTTGGTCTCAATACATTTACCAGGCGCGCGGCAGAAAATCCAGATTTCAAAGGCTATAAGTCTGGCGTGATCACCATCAAGAAAGATCAGGATGAGCCGGTATTCAGGGCAGGGACATTCTACCCACCAAGCGAAACGCTGGTCGGTGGCTGGTATCAGGGATTCTGGAATGACAATCGAGAGACCGAAAGACATACGGTCAATCTGTCGGAATATGATACCGGTATGTCTCTCTGGAAGACCAAGAAGGGTACCATGATTGAGAAAGTGGCCAAATTCCAAGGGTTGCGAAGAGACCATCCCAAGGAATGCAACGGGCTTTATGGGGCATGTGAGTTGGGACTTGATCCTACTAAGGAGGTGACAGAGGCATGAATCCCGCCTCTCCTCTTCAACTCGGCGATCGTGTAGAGGTCGTCGGCCCCAATATTATCGGGCACGCGGATGATATGGGAGATAGGTTCAAAATAGATCGGACATGGGCAATATCCAGTGGCGTGGTTTATTCCGGATACGGCCATGCTTGGTTCCCTGCCAGCTCCTTGTGCAAGGTCGAGGAATTGCAGATGGGGGATTGGGTAGAAGTGGTTGGCGATCCCTGCCCACCATACAGAGAATGCCCCGAACACGAAACTGGCATGATATTCCAGATTGCGCAGATAGATCAGAGAAACCGGGAATGGTTTTCAGCGCCATGCATTCCCACGTATCCTGCATCGAGCCTGCAAAAGCTCACCCCCGATGAAATCCCACATGGTCAAACTATCGGCGAAGCTATGCAAGAATTCTCATCTGAGGTCGAAAAGGCAAAGGATGCCATCCGGGACATTCTCGCGCCATTGGTTGATGAGCGGCTATCCGCCATCGAGGAACGACATGACAAAATCATCGATTGTTTACGCAGACTGGCGACCTTGACGCATGGCTTAGCGCAAATTGCCGAATTGCACGAAGGACGATTCGATGACATAGATGAGCGGCAAGAATCCATCGACGGCTACATAACCAGAATTGCAAACGTGGGCGCGGCTCTGGAAAGGCGGCTTGCATTTGTCGAAGCCTTCCAGAAAGAGCAGATCGAAAATGCATTGGACCCCAAAACTCTTCCACGAACTGATTTGACTCTCGATGCCATGATCACAGACGGCACTCTTGAAGTCGCAGACTTCCGCAAGCAAGACAGCAAGACCCAACGAAAGATCATTCGAGAGCTGGAAGAAGATCTCGCCAATGGCAGGACTTGCACCGAATACATGGGTGAAGTAGATCGCATAGCAGCACTTGATTATGCCATCCGATCATTGCGGATGCCGGACATGGACAACGATCCAGAATTTGCGCATAGGGCGGCGGATGTGTTGGAAGAAATGATGGAGGAGATGCAGAAATGAGCCCGTTATCAGATTTTTTGGGAACTGGTGCGATCGATAGGCTTTTAGCCTATTGGATATATTTGTCTATTGCCTGATAGCAGGAATCGCATGGTCAATCGGTCGCATGGCAGTTGAGAAAGCGACGGAAGAGGCGAAAGAGTGAGCAGCCAGTTATCAGATTTATTGGGCAAAACGTGGCAGGATCGCGTTGGCAGTTGCGTTGATGTTTTGGCAGTTGGTGGATTGAGATGCTGGTTATTCTCGGCTTCTTGGCGGGCATGATTGCGATGGGATTGGTGATGCTGGCGGCGATGAGATGAATCTCGAAAACTTGGAATTCCTAGTCTATGATTTCACCGGGGGCAGCCACAAAGTCTGGACCGCCGCAAAAAACGTCTATGGCGTAATGAGCGCAAACTTCCCAGAAGTAACCGAATCAATGATTTCCGATGCCCTTGAATCACTTACGAAAAGAGGTCTGCTGCGAAAGGAGATCGAGGATGGGCAAACATATTATCTGCGAACCCGTGTCTGGAAGGCATTGGGCCTGCCGAAGAGAGACCGATATGGGAATTTGGGAGAGGAAGACGATGAATGAACAGAGGAAACTATATATCTGAAGAAAACTTAAGAGATGTTATGCCAAATAGATATATTAGCGAGGAAGCGGATGAGGCGATATCCGATTTCATAGAATGATATCAAAAAACAACCGCCATCAAGATAGAACGCAGCTCTGTGATATTGTTTCTCTACGATTTTTGGGAAAATTCACCGATGGAGAAGGCTTGGTGATGAGATGAGCGAGCAAATTCGCATCTATATGGCGGCGGGCGAAGGCGAGCGCGAAAAAGGCATTAGGCAAGCATTGATAGGTGACACCAGATTTGGAAAGTTGGAGATAAGAAGTGATTTGCCAGTTGATTTGCAATTCACGCAGACCAATTCCGAAAAGACATTCGATACGGCGGCTGAACTCATCGCAGATTTGAATAGGCCAGACACTCTGCATATAGAACTCAAATTGGCTCAGGACTTTGTGCAATCCGTCCTGAACGGCCACCTAATGGAGCAGACACTTTCTATCGGGAAGACCGGCCAAGACGGCTGTACGGTCATTCTAGGTGACATAGGCGACATACAAGAGGCCATCATGGATTCCGCCCAAGGACGCGGCCTAAGCAAGTCTGAAATTAGTCATTCGATCGCATCCACTTATGCTCGTTGCAAGTCGTTTAGAAAGCGATCCTTTTTGAACGGCGTGCCGGCGTTCCACAAAGGCGACGATTCCGGCTTCTTTGATGGAGAAGATCAATTCAAGGACATACTCGAACTTGCGCATGATTATCTTTGCGATGGGTCTATGATGGGCTTCAGGCCGCGGCCCGCAGATGGTGAAAGGGAACTGTTAGCGGCATCGATACTTTTTCATGGAGATGGTATAGGTCCGGGCGTGCTCAAGCCGGTCATGGCTGAGTATGATTTGGTTCTGGTACCAAAGGGCGACTTTGCAAGGCAGCCATGCGACATGAAAGGGATAGGCCCCAAGAGGGCGGAAATGATTGACAAGCGAATTGTGATGGCTTATGGATTTAGGAGACAAACATGAAAGCAAATCTCTATACCGAATACATAGCCCGCCAATTTCAAGTCGATGAAATTGAAGTCCTTCGCATAATAGGCATATTTTTCAACCAGACCAGTGCAAGAGATGAAGATCTTGTCCG
>Ga0172380_10004044_pt1 | contig 19337 bp, 49 predicted proteins | sample Leawe162metaG_FD_119747 | JGI IMG/M metagenome (GOLD analysis project Ga0172380, IMG submission 119747) | Leachate microbial communities from a municipal landfill in Southern Ontario, Canada - Leachate well 162 metaG | ecosystem: Engineered > Solid waste > Landfill > Unclassified | place... | reverse complement strand
GACTCCAGTTTCAGGAGAAAATTGGAATTTGCGGAAAAACACAATATAGAGCCACTACTTTTAGCTGTGGTTATCTCGGATAATGAGGCAAAATTATATCAAAGCAGATTAGTGCAATCTATCCGCATTAATCAAATGCTACCCATAAATTAATCTACTAATAGGAGGCTCTATGATTCTATTTACCATTGGCATCATCTTTTTTCTAGTTATCTTTATGACTTGGTATGACTGCCATAATTATAAGCCTATATAGGAGGCGTAAATGGTAAAAGTGATTTTAACTGAATTTACAGCATGGTCTATTTTTACTTTAGTTTTAATTGGACTCGGATTTTTAATTAATTCATTAATATAAGGAGGCAAAAATGATAGCATTTAAGACTCAAGCGGAATTCCTCAATTTCATATTACAATCCTGTATACTCTATAATATCAGTTTTTGGGATTGGGCGGATTGGATAAGAGCTAATAAAAATTAACAGGAGATTTTGAATTATGCGTTTTATGAAATCAAGTTTAACAATGTTGCCACCATCTTTGACACCCTATACTAGACACCATGATAAAAACACCAATAAGAATTCCGAAGTAAGAATCATTGTAAAAGGTAAAAATAAGAAATCTAGGAGGCAAAAATAATATGAATGATAAAAAATACCAAAAAGCGATAGAACTTCAGGAATTTATTAAAAATTACATCCCTAAAGGATGGAGGGAATCAATCGGCACTTGTATGTTTTCGCCGTCTATAACTGAACATAATTATATAGTATGTGAGAAGGCGTTTAATGACTGAAAAAATTTACTATATCTCTCGCATTTCAATCTTTAATGACAATACTAATTGTGAAGCCATAGCCGAAGTAGACGAACTATCACATTAAAACAAATGAGGTATGATATATGAAAATTAAATTGCCATTCGTAATTATAAATAGAAAACAATATGAAACTCTCAAGGCTGACCACTTCTTTTATGAATCATACCGTGATGCTTATACCGAATTAATTTCGGGATTCAAAGACCTAAAAGAACAACTAAAAGTTTCACAACAATTAGAACGTATTGCTCGGTATGAATTAACTGAATTAAAAACAAAGGAGGCTAAAAGAAATGGCACAACAAATGAGTGATGTCTGGACACTGGAAACTGGCGATGAGGAATGGGCTAGTGAGGATTTAGGACTTATAATCGGTGAGGCAATGAAATTCAAGGGAACATCCGCAAGAGCCTATCTCCGCAAATTATGGGGTAACGAATCTTGGAAATCCATTAAAGAGAAATTACATACTGAAGGCTCTGTATGGTACGTTTGGTATCTTGATAGCGTAAAGAATCATTTAATCAACCGCAAGAGACAACAAATCAATTATGAAACCAACAATTTAATCAATGACGCAAAACAATTAAGCAATTTAAACATAAACTTAAATTCGCAAGAAGTGGCAATTATACTTAACTCTTTAGCACTATCAGAGCAGATGATACACAGTGGCATAGTTAAAACAGCGATACATGATTTAATTTCACGAATAGAAACCGCAGAAAATAATTAAAGGAGGAATTAAAAATGGGCGTAGATACACAATTATATCTCAACAGTAAATGGAAATTGAATGAAATTAAAAAGGTTATCGAGCGAACACAAGGCATAAAGGTAACAGTAATATCAAACCACGATACTTCTATCGGCTACTTCAATTTCATATTAGAGAAACTAGGTAGAATGATACACGTATTTTCTAATATACACACACCAATCGGTACAGCCACTTTATTATCAATGGGTGCAGACGACCAAAGCCACAAGATATTCAAGGATATAGCCAAAGTATTTGGCGGAATTTTCACAGATAACGATTGTGATTGCAAGGCGGAATTTATTCAAGGGAATATGTGTGAAGATAATGTTATTCCTTACTTCGTAAAATATGCGATTGTAGACAAGGGCATTAGACCTGACGATTTTAAAGCCTTAATAAAGACCGCTAATCAATGGTATATAGATGTAATGGAACAATATATAGATGTAATGACAAGAGAATTAAAGGAGGAAAACAAATGAAAGATACCGTAGTTTATGGTGAGTATGATTTAACAGGACACTTGATTCTCTTTGCTAAAGGACATTATGGGCAACCCGAAAATGTAAGCGTCTATGAAAGATTAGTTGACTTCATGTGGCGATGGAGTTGGACACCAAAATGTTACTTTACACCTAGAGAAATTTATAACATTGTAGTGGATTCATTTGTGGAAAGTTGCGACAACAAACATATGATAGCAAGCGTATTTAAAAGTATTTATTCGCCAATTCTTGCTTATCATTTAAAGGAGGAATCGTTAACTATCGAAGAATTAATTTCCGTTATGATTAGCCACATGGGTTTAATACAAATAAAAGAACAGGATGAAAATAATAATTTTTATGACTTGGTGAAATTACCTGAAATTAAACAGTCATTTATATACGGAAGTTCATTACCTAAGCAATTACAGAACTATAAGGAGGGTTAAAATGGCAATTAAAACACAGGAAAAAGTAAGGTGCGATGAATGTGATGAGGAGGGAGCAATCGGGAATATGTATAAGGTGGAATTATGGGATAGACCATTTGATGAAAGTCCACGTATTGCATATTTCCACAAGAAAATTCCTGCAAAACTCAAGGGTGAATCGCCTTATAAATGGCATGAGTCATGTGATGAATTAATCTATGAACGTGGTGATTTTAATTACTTTGTTTGTACTGGATGTGAAAGAATTGTTTGTGAGCAAAATCCTAGCAATGGTTGGCAAGTTCAATATAGGACAATTGGCGGTAAACAATTTTGCCTCAAATGTTATAGGGAAGAAATATTGGAGAACGGTGTCGGTAGAGAAGGCTTTGAAGAAGGACACCTTGAAGGAATGTTCTTTAATAGTGGCAATCCCGAACCGTTAGAGGCTGGCTATGTAGTTGATGAGAGAGTACATAACAAACGTGTAGTTGATGGGAAAGAAGTATGTAAAATCGCATTGGACTATATAGATAATGGGCAAAAAGTAATCATCGGTTATGAGAGTATGGCAATCGGAGGACTTGAGGGATACGTAACATTGTTTCATAAGGAGGCAAAATAAAATGTTTGAAGCTAAAAGCGAATTCGTAAGAGACAGTAATAATCAATGTATCGAAACCTCAACAATCACAATAGACGGTAAATCATTCACAAGTGGTGGCTCATTCATAGCCAAGAATATCCAGACAAACAAGTATGAGGGAATCGTATATGGCTATCAAAAAGAAGGCAAGGTTGGTACATGGGATGGCTCGGTAAAAGTAGAGGCTTATTTTGGACAAGTGTTTGATTCAAATTGGATTAATAACCGCAGGCAATATGTATGGTTCACTTGGCGTAACATGAAATTCGTTGGTATCAATTACGCTTATGACTGGCAAGATACTTTCAGTGTAAGACAAATTAAATAAGGAGGTGAAATACAATGTCGGATGAACTAAACTACATTACAATTCTGGACTTGGCACTAAGTAGAGGAGCGAAAGAAGTTGATGGGCGGATAAGCGGTGATGAATTTAATCGTCTTGGGCTACCTATTATGGGCGGTTGTGAATATTGCGGAGCTACTATTGGAGCGTACAATGCTTATCCATCTAAGTCGGGATACTTGCGATGTTCGGATTGCATAGGAAGTGATGGCTTTGAAACGACACAAGAATATGAGGAATGGGAAAAACCAAAATGCCAAACGTGTGCTGATACTGAAAGATTAATTAATGAACTAGGAGGAATTTCGGAATTAGAAAATTATACTTATGTCTGTAATGAATGTGGCAAAGAACACATAAAGGAGAGAAAATAATGAGTTACGAAATATTTTATGGAAAGCAATTTGTTAAGTTAAATCAAACTGAAGAAGTAATGCCAATGGTATTAGCTGGCTCTAATAATTGCTACGAAATAGGAAGGAATGGGGGAACAGGTAGGCGAGAACGCAACTGGTTTAATATGAGTTACTACACCGATGGGAAACTCAGTAGTAAACCAGAGGAGATTTTGAACAAAATAGACCGAGAACTAATAGAAAAGATAGATGGCAATACAAAATCCCAATATCGCTCAGATGACGATACCCCTGATAATATCCGCAAGCGATACGGATATTATGCCTCTCTATCAATCAGTAGAAGTCATACAACTGGCACATCATTCGATAAGTGGCGAAACTTCATAAACTTGCCAACACTGATTCACCCCAAAATGTATCTTATGAATTCCTGAGAGAATACGCTTTAGTAAAGTCGCCAAAACAATCAATACTGGATGAGGAATTTATTGGTAGTGATGTCAAAAAAGAAGTAATACTCCGCCTATATAAAAAGACCAAACAAGCAAATAGTGGATTTTCTATTGAGTGTATTTCTAACAAACAAATCACTCTAACCTTATCCGAACTTGAACTTTATTTATTACCCAAAACAACACTGGCTGAATTTACAAAAGAACGCAGAGGTTATAATTCCCGAATCATTAATAACGAAAGTCTATGGATGGAACACTTCAATAAGTAAAAAGTAAAGAGCAATCTATCCGTAAGCCATGAGCGAGTCCAGCCATGCGGGAAGAAAAAAGGAATGTAAAATGAATAAGCCAACTATTACAGAAAGAAAATCATACATATCAATCGAGTATGTCCCCACTCTCGAAATTGACCACTTGCACTTGCAAAATTACGTAGAACACGGAGAGGGTGAACCAGACCACAAAATGTGGCTATCTCTACAAGAAACAATCCGTGTACACACTGGCGAATCAACTACACAAGAACGTCTATTTACTGCTCGTTTCAACTCTACGAGTCAAACGAAAAGACAGACTTGGTTAAAAGAACAACTGATAATCTGCAATAAAATGACAAAGGAATTTAACGTTAATAAAAAACATAATCTCAGTATGATTAGACTATTGCAGAAAGAACAGCAGAAATTTATTCTTTCTCTTAGAAGGTGGAACGCATCCTGTTTATTAAAACAAAAGAAGAACGCTACAATGAAACGTGAGGCAGAACAGAAAGCCCTCACTGAAGGTGAGTTTTGGAAATGTTCTGAAGATACACTCAAACGATTTTTCAGTGTGCCTTTCGATAAAAGGAAACTAGTATCGGTATCTGAACAACATAGAGCCGCTTTATTTGTTGAGTGCGTTACAGATTGGTCGGGCGAAGGCAATTATAAGGAAATCCGCCCAACAGACCGAGCTTATCTCTGTGGGATTGATAATAATGGTGAACAATGGGGATTTAGAGTTCAGCAACCAAGAGATAGTTATTATAATCAAAGACCGAATTGGGATTACGACTCTACAGTTGAAGAAGCAATGGCTATCGTTTGGGATGTAGATTTAAAACTAATTTCAGAATCACAAAGGCAAGGTGAGATTTTATTTCACTCAGAACCAATACCTGAATCCGTGAAAATGATATCTGATGGTGATTGGCAAATCCGACCACAGCATTGTGTAGAATCACAAGGTTTAGAACATGATGATGATTATTTCCGTTCTGTTAATCCGATAGTTATTGAACATCCAACACACCAAAAAGTCGAATTACCCTCTGGCACATATCGGGTTTATGTCCATAACTATAATGATAAGGATTAAATGAAAAGGAGAGTTATTGTGGCAAAAAGACGTACAATGAATCGACTAAATCCTGAACTACAGATTCCAGAAAATGCACCTGATAATCATGTTATCGTAGCTATCGGAGAGTATGTATGGGGCAAAGGAAAGACACAACAGGAAGCCATCAATAATATGTTTAAAGAAAATACTAAGAGGAAAACTGATTATGTTCTCCATGTTTGCGTTGATTCAAAATCCGAAAACCCCGTTGATGGGATGGGCTATATATCACATTGCAACCCAAGTAAAAATTGTCCTCATTGCAAATAAAAGTATAGGAGGAATTAACGATGTTCATTATGCTCATTATCGTGGCGATTTTTTTCTTGTGGCTCTTGGCTGAAACGGATTTTTTACGAATCCGCTTACCCTGTGGTGAAGAAATTACCCAATCTCTATATGGTACTGTGACACCGCAAGAACCCAATGAAAAGATAATTGAGGAATTCACCATTACCAATAATAAAAAGTAAGGAGGGCAGAATTGATTATTAACTATCTAACACATAAGCAATTCCGTATTAAACATTTAGACGTAAAAGATGCAATAGGAATGCACTACACGTCAAATGGTATTCATGTTATAGACTTACCTTATCACTCTAACACAAAAGTACGCTTACACGAATTAGGTCACGCTTTAAATAATCATATACATACCGCCAATACAACCTATTATGATATATTTTCTTTTGAGGTAGAGGCTGAGGTATTTGTTTATAAAAGCATAAGTAAACGACTAGATGTTAATATACTATCTAAGTCTATATCAAACTTTGATAATGCTATTGATTTAAAAGTATTAAAAGTACATGGTCTTTTTGATATGTGTCTTAGGCAACTCGATAAATATAAAATACCCCTTACTAAAGATGCTCGTTCCCATTTGTGGTGCTATTTAAGAAAACTATATGCCACTAAAAAGGAGGATTAAAAATGAGAACAATATTTCAAATAACACCACACATACCAGAAGGATATGATATTAGTCTTGGAGTGGGTAAAATATTCCACGCAAGAAATTTACAAGAGGTAGTTTATGGTTTACAACATTATTTCCGTGAATCTATACCTGAGTATCCATTCGATTCTGACAAGCATTATAAACACAGTAAAGAATGTGATTGTTGCCCATTATGCAGGAAGGTAATTAAATAATGCCGACAGCAACGAAACAAAAAGTAGGATGCTTTGACCACTATGTTTTTAAATACCTGACTGAAACACTAAAGGATAAATCCATTGAGGATATTTGTGCTTTCTATGTGGATAAACTCGTTTTCAAAAATGGCGAATATCTAAAACGCATAATGGAATAATACCATCTACCGAATGACTTCCTAAAACTTCACAAGAAGATAACAGTATTAAGCACACAGGAATATGAGGAGGTAAAATTATAACGATGACTAGACAAAAACGTATAACCAATTTTGAGAAAAAATATGGACTACCACCATCATCATTAATTACTAAAAAGAAAAAGGTAACAGTAGATGACTTATTGACCAGTAGTGATGTGAACGATGCAATCAATATACTCTGTCAAAGAAAAACGCATATTAAAAGTCTCATAGTGTTGCACGTTAATAAGGATGGTACATGGGGAACAATCGCTACTGATGATGTAACAGACGCAAACTTTATCTTTCTTATGGAACAGGCAAAACACGACTTATTCAATCAAGGAACAGAGGAGGAATTAGAATGATAATAATAAAACATCCAACACAAGAACAAATACAAAGGTTTTGGGGATGGTGTGGAATAGAACATAGATATATTCAAGGTGAAGGTTTAAGCCATAAACTTAAAGGTGATTGGTTCTACGGAACACCCATTTTAGACCTAAATAATATCTTCAAATACGCTGTGCCAAGACTCATGAATAGGTATCAATTATATATAGATTTCGGCATATCACTCTATGATGTAACTTTAATTGAGTGCACAGATAATACAATCCATAAAGCTATCAATACCTGTGAATCTGATTTAGCCTTAGCTTTATTTTGGGCTATCAATGAACTTATATGTTTAGAGGAGTTAAAATATGACAGTCTATAAAGGTATGCTCTTGTTTGACATTGCCGAACCGAGTATTAACGGATGGGAAAACCAATTAGGCTATCGGGGATATATTGAAGTGTGGAAGCGTGGTGATTGGGAAATCGTGATTGAACCCGATGAAGATGAAGACGAAGGTTATATTAATGTGTACCTACAAAATCCCAAAACAGGTAATGTGAATCTTATTGGCGGTGGCTATGGAAATGAAGCAGACAAATTCGCCAAAGAATATATGAGGAAAAATTAAATGGTAGTATGTAAATTGGCAATATTATCATTTATATTCAATGAGGATTTACACGGATATGACATCGGTGATTTGAAAGATTGTATAGAATTTGCACAATATGAATTGGCATTAGGTCAAGAAAAAGGATTCTATGGACAAGAATGGAAACATTTTATAAAATGGGCAAAACACAAAATAAAGGAAATAGAAAAGATGTGAAAGCGTGAGATATTGAAAGTTCACAAGAGTAAAGCAATAAGATAAATGCCCATAAACTTATGTAAGCAGTGTTGTTGTTATAAGAGTGTAATACTAATATTAAAATAAAGGAGAAAATTAAAATGGAAATAGACGCAAAAAACCTCACCAAAGAACATGAGAAGATGATAGTAGATGAACTTATGTATCGCAATTATACATTCAATCGGGAAAGGACTCCACACATACCAGTACGGTTATACAAATTAGTCTTTAGTAATGTAGATGACATGGAACAAAGATACCAAGCGGAAAAAGGAATGAATTAATATGGGTAGTACGGATATAAAAAACAAAACCTCATTATGTGATTCCTGTAAGCATTGTACTATGGTAAGCCCGTCAATAAGGTTCTGTATAATGGAATTCTATCCTAGTGATAATAGGACTAGATGTAAATTCTATGTAAGAGTAAAGGGGATAAGAGAAAATGAAAATAAAAAACGGTGATAAGCGGATGATTGCGGATATACTAAGTAAAATAAATTATAGGAGATAAGAAATGAAAACAATTAATTCAAACGACATCATCTTAGTGGATTGCGAGGGTAATATCATTACAGGTATTGAGCGAGATAAAAAATTACTTGAGTTAAAAAATACTGGCACGATGCTCGATGCCTGGATACAAGGCGAAGATGATAACAATCCATATAAAATTATTTGGATTGAATCCCTATGTGAATCATGCCTGGTAGCTAGTATTAAAACTCCCGCAACTACTCACAGTACTAACCCTGATTGGGCTGGATATGAACTATGTGAGGAATGTGCGCAGGAATATAATAATCGTAAACCAATTAAATAATTTTATAGGAGATAAGAGAAAATGAATTACACAATTAAAGAAGTAAGAATCGGTGGGCAAATACAGTATTACATCCGTGATGAGCAAGGTAATGATGTAGGCATGGCATTTGATAAGCAACTCGCTTTAAAGTTTGTTGCTTCTGAGAATATGTACGAAGCACTTCTTTCTGCGTTAGGCTCTTTAACTGTATTAGGAATCAAAGACAAATCTTGGGGTGATGGTATCATAGACACAATACAAAAAGCACTCAATAAAGCAGAAGGGAAGGAGAAAAATTAAATGACAGTTTATGTATTAGAAGCGTACAACACTGATTCAAGATACCCCAATGATATTCGCTATCGAGAATATACTACAAGCAAAACAAGGGCGGATTTATTTAATAAAATCCCCAAAATACAATTCTCGGATAGTGGTCATGGGATAGTATTTTGGTCGCACGAACACAAAGGAAAACGCAAGGAGTTAAGGCGTGAATTATCGAGTTATGTGTTTGAAAATCTTCTCAAATTAAAGCCCATTACTAAAAAGCAAAAACGGTTATCGGCTACTTCTATGATGTTATATGAGGCACTTAAAAAGATAGTTGATGAAGGAACACGCTGTTTATTGCAATCCAGTAAACCAATACGTGAGATCTATAATATTGATGAGGTAGACCGTATAGCAAGACAGACAATTGCTAAAGTAGAGGAGAAATCTTAATGACAAGTAATGAATTAAATCAAAACGCAATAGACCAGATAGATAGTATATTAAGAAGCATCTATCCCGAAGATAAAGAATTTGGCACACATTTTATCATCTACCAAGTTACTAAGCAAAATACTGGCGAATTAAAATGGCGTGTAGAATTAAAAGCAGGAAGCACTTCAATTCCCTCTTTATCTATGAGTAGACATTCCTCTAGGGTAAAAGCCCTCAATAGTTTATTTGCAAGGAATTCAGGAGTAACTAAATTCTACGTAGTAATTGAGCCACATAAAGGAGAAGAATAAATGAATATCAAAGAACAATTGCAAGAACGTATTAATCGGTTAACAAAGGAATACCAAGAAAAAGTTAATGTATTGAATCAAGGAATAGAGATGTGCGAAGAACTGCCTGATGAGATAAAATCCCTAAATGATTGTAATTATGCTTATGGTTATGTATCGCCCTCTAGTAACTACAAAGCCTATCTATTCACTTTGAATCAGATGAATCAATTGCCAAATTAAAGATGCTTGGCATACAAGGTTTTAAGACCTGTTTTGTTGGTGGGTATCTCTGCGAACCTGATAAATGGATGTGGCATAACGGTATATTAGAAATTGACGAAAAGCATTATGAATTCTCAGGTGGGCATCCGCCAAAACCGCCACAATGTATAATCGAAGAATACGAAGAAACACCTGAGACTAAAACACCAACGAAAAAATTAAGAGCTATCTGTTCTGAAACTGGTAAAGAAGTATAAGGAGAAAAAGTAATATGTTGCAAGTAAAAATATATAAAGGGTACACAATCACATTAGACAATGAGGGATATGGTTTATTCAATGCTGATAACGGTGAAAATTCTATGAGCGATTATTCATTACCCAAATTACAAGAGCGTATTGATGCCACAATTAAACGTAAAGAAAAGGCAGATGCAAAAAGAAATTTTCCTATTGAAGCAATCTATAAGGCTTATGGATTCTCAATACCCATCATGGGCAAAATTACCAGCGTAGCAGAAAACGGGGATGTATGGTTTTCGTTTGCCGATTCAGATGGAAAACTGAAAAGGGAAAAGGTTGGAGCTGTTGGATTTTATAAACCTACCGAAGCGAATATCTTAATCATGAAAGAATATAAAAATAATAGTCAACTAGTACAAGATATTGCTAACACAAACAACACACTAGCGAACAGGTTAGCCGATGCTTATACCCTAACCGAATTAACAGGAGAATAAATAAGATGGAAGAATTTAAACCTTATAAACACGATGATTGTTTAGGTGATTATTACCAACACCCTACATTTGGAATAATGAGTTTTGCACGTACTCAAGGTACTGGTATACCTTTATTCGGTAGTAGTATTATACATAACAACACAATCCGTTTAACTATAAGCCACGCAGAATTATGTCGTGGCTTAAACAGGGATAGTATTTTTGAAAGAAACAGTATTGTCGAAGTAGATATGTCTCCTACTCAATTTGCTGATGCGATTACAAGCCTTAATGTTGGTAGTGGAACACCAGTAACAATAAGGATGATAAGCCCGTCTAAAGGGGAAGACCTCTCTCATGTAGACCCTCCTTATCAAAATAAAGTAGAGCAATTCAATAAGGAATTTGAGAGAGATATTAAAAATCTAGGAAAACGCTTTGATTCAGTACTTCAAATGGCTAATGAAACACACGCCCAAAAACGCCTTATCAAAGAAATCGAAATGCTTAAAATGCACTTTGTAAATAATATCCCATTTGTAAATGAGCAATTTTCAGAACAGATGGAACATACCGTAAAAGAGGCAAAAGGAGAAGTTGAAGCGTTTGTTAATCACATGGTACATAGTTATGGCATTGAAGCCATTAGAAAGCAAGCTCCACAACTAACTGAAGTAACAGAGATTAAACAAATCCAAAATGGTAAAGGAGAATAGAAATGGAATATAAAGACTTTGTTGATTGGGCTATAAAACATGAATGGCTTGAAGTAAAGGGCGATACTTATAATTACACTAAGCAAAACAGTCGACATGAATGGCTTACTCCAATTGGCATGGATGTTATGATTGGTGTTAAAGAAAACAAAATTACTGAAGTTGCTTCTAATATTAATAATTACGGAGTTTGATATATGAGTAAAGATAAAGGCTACCGAATACCCAAGCAACACATAGGCTGTAAATTCGCAGACCACTGGTACGAGTCAGTACCAATGCCCTTTGGTAGTGGTAACTGTTCTATGCCATGCTTTGAATGTTCGTATGATGGTGATAAAGAAATACCCGATACTTGTGAGGAAAATTCTGAATGTCCTTTATATGAACCTATTGAAACAGTAATTTGCCCCACACATAATATAGAACACTTTAAAGAAGATTTATGTGAACTATGTCATCCAGAATTGGAATGTCCATTCTAAAAAGTAAGGAGAATATTATGGATGATTTGTTTGGCGAACCTGAAAGAGTACACATAAGCGGTAATGTAACTTTGGAAAAAGTCTGTAATCATATTCTTGATTTAGTGAGTCATAACCCCGAACTAATCAACGGGAAAACAATGAAGCAAATCTACAATCAAATCATAATTGAGGTCTGGAAAGACAACGGATTAAACCAAGTAATTCCACAGGAATATATTGAGAAACTGGCTGATTGGATGCAGACAGATAGGTTTATACCACCTGATAATATTACAAGAGCAGTAAGGTATCTTTCTAGTGAAGTAGACCGCATAAGACTACCTAAAGAGGCAATAGTTGATGCGGAAAGAAAACGCCAGAATATAAGTAGGAGTCTTAAATAAAGGAAATTAAAAATGTCTTTAGATGTTTATTTAATCAGTGATAATAAAGAAGTAAATTGCGTATGTCCAATTTGTTCTAACTCGCATACCAAAGAAGAACATGAAACTTACTATCAAGCAAATATTACCCATAACCTAAACACGATGGCTAAAGAGGCTGGAATATATAAGCACTTATGGCGACCTGAAGAACTTAATATTACTAAAGCCAAAGAATTGATAGTGCCTCTTGAAGGAGGGCTGATTAATTTAAAATCCCGACCTGAACATTTTATGAGATATAATCCTGCAAATGGTTGGGGAGATTATGATGGACTTGTATCTTTCGTGGAAAATTATTTAGAAGCCTGCAAAAAATATCCCGAAGCCACAATAAAAATAAGCCGATGAATAAGGGGGATTAAAAATGCCATATCCTTTTAGATGTGGGGCAACAAAGAGTTTCAAAAATGGCACTAAATGTCCTCACGCAAGACCTGATAATTCTTATCACTACTACTGCCATCACGTAACTTACGTGACTAATGTTTTAGGAGATTTAATATCCAACCAAACAGCTTATCTACCGTGTTTATACCAAATAAGATATAGGAGAAAATAATTATGATGTTACCAACACAAGACAAAGAACTATTTAAAAATATCGTAGAAATACTGCTACCGAATTCAGGTGGGTTATTTAATGTTGCGGACATTACTAACCAACTATTAAAGGCAACTGAAAAATCTGGTTACTACAAACGGGTAAAAACAACTAAACCAACTGAATCCGAAAAGTTAAAATATTGCGTGGGCTGTCATTGTAATTTTTATAACGGCAATAACGATTTGAATATTAAAAGATGTTGGTCATTAGATAAAGCCAAACTCGTCATAAAAAAGAAGGTATCTATTAACCAAGAACCACCTTGGATGCAATCACCTATTAAAGTTTTGGATTGTTACCGTGAAGATGAATATATTTACGTAGACCCGAAAGCATAATATTAAGGAATGTCGCAAGAAGGAGAATTTAAAATGAAAAAGACAAACAAAAACAACAAGGTAAAAACACCAAAGAAAGAACCGCAGAAACTACATTACCTTGATTGGAACTTTAGTTTGAAAGACGTAAAATTCTTTGATAAGTAAGGAGAACAATAATGGGTAGCAGTGTAATACAATGTTTAGATTGCGGTAAATGGAACTGGAAAAACGCAGTAAAATGTATTTCATGTGGAAGCACCAATTTAACACCCTCAATAGATAAAGTGTATAAAGCAATATTAGGAAAGGAAATCAAAAATGGATAAGTTTGTTTATGCTAAAACACTAGAAACACCACTAGACCGTAATGGTAAGCAATACACAAAGCTCACTGATCAGGATAATCAGGCTTGGTCAATCTTCCGAAGTGATGTTACATTCTTAGTGGGCAAAAGTTACCTGTTTACTTACACTACAAATGAAAAGGGATTTCCTGATATACATAAGATAACACCATTAGTTAATATCTTTCAGCAAAAAGCCCTCAAAGAAGTATCGAATAGGAATGATGTAGTAAAAAATCTCTCAGTCTTTTTTAGTTATGCTAAAGATTTAGTAATTGCAGATAAAGTTAAATTGGAGGAAATTTTCTCATTTACAGAAAAGATATATACCGAATTAAATACTCAAGCGGATAAATACTTACCTAAAGAGGAGTAAAGAATATGATAGAAACTAAACAGCCTACACAGGAAGAAATAAAGAAATTCTGGGAGTGGTGCGGATTTCATAACGATGGAATAACTGGAACGCATGGTGCTGATAATGGAGTGGAATATTTTAAACCTTTTTGGTACTCCCTTACAGAGGAATTATATATGGAGTTACCTCCAATAAACCTCAATAAGTTGTTTAAGTATGCTGTGTCAAAGTTAGAACGAGAAAATAGATACCACAATATTGTTTTCGGTTTTGATAGGACATGTCCTGAAATTAAAACGGTTCAAGTAATATTTGGAAATAATGTTATTGGAGCAGGTGAATCAAAAGACCCTGCCCTAGCATTATTTTGGGCTATCTATGAAATCATTAAAGAAGGAGAAAAGAATAATGAGAGAAATTAAATTTAAAGCATTTGTAAAAAAGGAGAATAGCAAACAGTATTACTCTGGAATGTACGATGTAAAAGCTATTAATTTTACAACTAGAGAGGTTTGGGTCGAAAGGGGTAGTTCGTTTGCCCCCGATTTATTTAGTTTCGATGAAATTGAATTATTACAATACATAGGGGGGAAGGATAAGAACAAAAATGATGTTTATGAGGGTAATATATATCAACAATATCAAGATGGTGAATTAGTAAGAGGCAAGATAATCTTTTATGGCGACCACAGTTTTAGGTTAGATGTGGGTAACATTTACTACTTTATTAAATTTACTGGTGAAGTTATCGGGAATATCTACGAATCGCCAGAACTTTTAAAGGAGTAAAGTATGTTTAAATTTAAGCGTCAATTAAAACAGCCATATAAAGTAATAAAGCCTTTTTCAAATGAGGAATTTAAGGAATACTTTTTCCTCATACTAGGTTGGCAACACTTAAAAGATAATATTAAAGTCTACTTGAATTAAGTGAGGTTTGAAAATGGTTAAATATATAATCATCACATGTTGTTTATTATTATTCTTCTCGCCATTATACTTATATCCTTTTGCTGATTATACCTATGTTAATAACACTATAGAGGGCAAAGTTATAGCATTTGAACATACCTCAACTTCCACAAAAGTATATTTAGATAACAGTTCTATGGTTACTCTATCTGGCAATTCGGAGTTAATATTGGGCGGATATTATAAATTCCATTATAAAGACGCAATCCCTTCGAATAGCATTGCAAGAATTTTGGGATATAATAAAAATAAAGGGAATTATCCCTTAATATCATGTATAGCTTCAAAGGGGGTAACTAAATGATACCTTACAATGAAGCTGTCGATAATTCTAAATTATTGACAAGAAATAAACAAAGCCCCATATTAGTAACTGATACCGAACTAGAAAGGGGGTTAAAAAGAGTGACTGTCGGAATAGCCATGACCTGTAAAGATGGTATTGTCATTGGAGCGGATAGGAAAGTAACTAGATACAGAGGTACTCACGTAAAATCGCTTGAAACAAAAATTGTATCAAGCCAATTTAAAGACGGGAGAATAGTATTATGTTGTTACGCAGGGAATTATGATTTTGCAAACAGAATTTTAGTTGAAATAAACCCTGAAATTATAGAGTCTCCTTTGGGTTGTGATGATTGGAGAGATATTATTGAAACTAATGTTTGCAAACTATCGGACAAGATAACTGGTAAAGGTTTAGAATTCGATACTACCATCCTTTTTGCAACCATCGATGCAGATAGTACACCAACTGTAGGTCATGTAACAACCACTGGTGGAACTGAATTAGGAACTGAACGATATTTTACTACTGGTATTGCTGCCCCATACGCTGAATTTGTTCTCAATGATGTCTATGATGCTAATATGAGTATTTACGAAGCAAGATTAATGATTGCTAGTTTGATACATAAGATAGGGGAAGTTGATAACGATGTAGAAGGTCTAGATGTTTATGCCATAAAAAGTGATTCTCCAAAAAAGATTATAGAACTTACAAAAGCAGAACGATATGCTATAGATGATACACCACTTTCATTACACTTCATGGAAGATTTAGACACTTTAAAAAAAGAAATAAAAACTTGGCGAGATATTGTTGAACCGAAAGGTGAAAAATATGGAACAAAAAAAGGAAAATCTAAGTCAATTCCCGAAGCAGAAAATAAAAAGAAGGAATAGAGATGTTGGAATAACCAAAAAAGACTTTCACGCCATACTAGACAAAGCCTCACAGCCTATCAAGCGTGAGGCTCAATCCGATTCAGAAAAGACTGAAACATAGGTGTTTCGTCTTTGCGATGGTTATAACGAAATTCGTATTCATTAACATAGGAATCTAAATATTCAGGACTAACATGATGATAAACACCCTTGATACCACCTTTAACCAATGCCCAAAAGCCGTCAATTGTGTTGGTGTGGATTTCACCATCAACATAGACCTTATTCGCATGGTTAATGACTTCATGGTTAAAACCAACTTGCTCAAGTCTATTATAACTAGGCATTTCATCGGTAAATACAGTGGTATTTTGAGCAACCTTTTCTTGAATCATGGGAATAAGGGTGTGAGATTTAACATCAGAAACGACACTAGCGGAAACTTTGCCTTGTCGTTCTACAATGCCCGCTACGATGGTCTTACCGCTTGCACCACGACCACGCTTGCCTTGCCTAGCACCACCAACGTATGTTTCATCAACTTCGACCATTCCCGAAAACATACCATATCTTTCATTGAGAAGTGTGCGAATCTGTTTAAACATTCTCCAAGCCGTTTTATAAGTAACACCAGTCTCACGTTGAAGTTGTTTAGCAGAGATTCCACACCTTGTATTGGACATCAAAAAGATAGCGTGAAACCAAGTCCTCAAAGAAGTAGGCGATTTGTGAAAAATAGTATTAGCCATTGGCGATATTTGATGCCCACAATAATCGCATTCATAAACAGGACGACCAGTCATCTTATGATGTTTAGTTACTTTCTTACAGATAGGGCATTCAATTCCGTTAGGATAGCGATGATTCTTAATCCACTCAAGACAAGAATCATCATTCGGAAATTCTTTATCAAAAGTTTTAACTGTGTATTTGTTCATATTTCTCACCCCTTACATCATGTATTGTACCACACCTTATACACGATGTCAAGGGATAATTCCCAAAATAAATATCTCGGTATGGAATATGTTAATTAAAGAGAGGGTTAAAAATGAAAACTATAATTGAGAATTTTCCTTATATACTCATGGGTTGGGTGAGTGGTAATTTAATGTCTAAAAGAGAATGGCTATTATCCTCAATGTTGGTTTTGGCGTTCATTTACTTATTACTAAGACCCATAATGTTAAAAAGATATGAGAGAAAAGCATGAGGCGTTTTAATTCAACCCTAAACCAATACACGCCCCTCAGAACAAAAACTCCGCTAAGAAGTAAGAAACATTTATTGTCTTATGGCAATGGATTGGCAAAAAAGCCGATAAATAAAGTATCCGCAAAACAGAAAACAGAACTACAAAAACGCACAGAATTAAAAGCACAATTAATCAAAGAACACGGTGAACATTGTATGACATGTAAAGATAAAAATAGGGATTGGAGGGGAATAACACTTTCACATATAATTCCTTTAAGTCGTGGCGGAAAAACTTGCCGAGAAAATTGTATTCTTGAATGTTTCCCTGACCATGAACTTTACGAAAAACATCCAGAAAAACGCACTAAATAAATATTGCAAATAGTATTGACATTGACTATATTATAGTTTATAATCATTATTATGAAGATAAAAATTAAGGAATTAAATTGTAAACGATGTGGATGGATTTGGTTCCCACGTAAACCTGACGTAATGGTATGCCCACATTGTCATTCTCCTTTATGGGATGTAGCAAAAGTTATAAATCCCAAAACCTGTAGAAATGTTAATATAAAAGTTAACCAAGAGCAAATTAATAATATCAAAGGACTTTAACAAATTAAATAGCTTACTGTGAAGTGGCGGAATAGGTAGACGCATTTACATAGTTACTTGTAAGCGGTGAAAAGAGTAACAAAATCCGTATCTAAGGTGACATTAAAACAAATCCTCAGCTTCACAGTAGGCAGCTTTGAGATAAGCCATCCAAAAGGGCAGAGTGCGTTATGGTTAGATAGTTGAGATAAGACCTTACTAATCAAGGACGTGCAATGGTAGAAATCGCTCAGTCTACTGGCTTACTCAAAGGGTGGGAGAAGTTACACAGCATTGACGAGACGTTAGTCTGCTGAATAAAAGTAGGAAGCTGTGGTGAAAACGAGCCTTCTCCCTTAATAAAAATGGAGATATATGTCATTAAATAAACTTAATTTTGATGGAAAGAATAAAGTAGAAGTCGCTATTATGAGGCTTCTACAATTTCATCCTTTAGATTTTTTACCTTATTACGGTACATTCAGTGGTGGTAAAGATAGTGTAGTTATTTATACTTTAGGAAAATTATCTAAAATGCGGATTGAATGGCATTTTCATGTCACTGGATTAGAACCTCCTGAGTTAATGAGATTGATTAAAACATCTTATCCCGATGTTATTTGGGATAGACCATCAACTAACTTTTGGGATATGTTCCAACACAACGGTTTTCCCACTCGTACAGTTAGGTGGTGTTGCCGATTGATGAAAGAATCTTACGGTAGTGGGCATACTATTGTAACTGGAATTAGATGGCAAGAATCTACACAACGTAAAAACCGTAAGATGGTTGAACTTTGCGAAAATGATAATTCAAAACGATTCCTTAATCCCATTATAGATTGGACTGAATATGAAGTTTGGGAATTTATCCGCAAATATAACGTACCATATTGCTCTCTTTATGACGAAAAAGGAACAAACGGTAAAAAGTTATTCAGACGATTAGGTTGTATCTTATGCCCAATGCACACACCTGATTTTACTCAAATAGAATTACAGAGATTCCCACGATACGCAGAGGCTTGGCATAGAGCATTTCTAAAGCTTTGGGATAAGCACACTGAAGGAACGGATAAGTTTAAAAGTGGTGAGGCTATGTGGCAATTTTGGTTGTCTCGTAAAGGAGAACCTAAAGTAAATAATGCTCAATGCACTATGTTCG
>Ga0172380_10004043_pt1 | contig 19339 bp, 16 predicted proteins | sample Leawe162metaG_FD_119747 | JGI IMG/M metagenome (GOLD analysis project Ga0172380, IMG submission 119747) | Leachate microbial communities from a municipal landfill in Southern Ontario, Canada - Leachate well 162 metaG | ecosystem: Engineered > Solid waste > Landfill > Unclassified | place... | reverse complement strand
GCTATATAACACCAATAAAAATGTAAGAATACTAAGGATAAGATTTGTTTTTACAAATCTACTTCCCTGACCATTGTCTTGTGATTTCTTTTGTACGAGTAAAGTATGAATAGATGCAACAGCAATAATCCAAGGGACTAATGAAGAATTCTCTACCGGGTCCCAGCCCCAATATCCGCCCCATCCAAGAATTCCATAAGCCCAATAACCTCCGAGCATAATCGCTGTACCAAGTACCATTGAACCTGCTAATACCCATGGTAATGATTGTTTTACCCAATCCTGATATTCATTTTTAATTAATGCGGCGAAAGCAAATGAGAATGGAACTGCCGACATTGCAAATCCGACAAATAAAATCGGAGGATGTATCTGCATCCAGAAATTTTGTAAGAGTGGATTAAGCCCTTTCCCCTGCAAAATAAAATCATTAACTGATATTCCATTAGCAACAAGAACTGCATGTGAATCTTGAGCCATTTGGAAAAACTGTTTACCTGAATTTGGATCAGAAAAAACAAAACTTTGAAGTGCCGGAAGACTTAAGAGTTGCGCATTTAATTTTGTTACTTCAAGAAAATCCGGTGTTGACCAGATATAATTAAATGGTGATTTAAGAAGTGGATTTACCATCACCAGCAAAAATGCTATTACAAGACTAAAGATCATCATTACTCTGGTTTCTAAGTCCCCACGCTTTGATGTATAATCAAGCAAAAACAATCCTACAATCACAGTGAATAAAGTCCAGAGCATGAAACTACCCTCTTGACCTGCATAGAAGGTGGACATAAGTAATCCTAACGAAAGATCCGAGCCGCTATAATTATAGATATATTTATATTGATACTGATGTGTCAAGATTGCATGAAGCAGAAGTGCACTAGCAGATATAACTGAAATTGCAGTTATGTGAAATCCTATGCGTGCAGTGGTTAATGTATTTTGATATCCGCGGAGCGTAAAAAAATACATCATAGTTGTAAAAAGAGCAGTGAGCAAGCCCACTGTTAATAAGATATTACCAATCATAATTTCTCCTGATAAAAGATTAAGAGCCGGCGTTCTGTACCGGAGCTTCCTCATATTTTGATGGACATTTTGTTAAGATATCGGTAGCGTAAAATGAACCTTGATGATACTTTCCCGTTACAACTACACTTGTAGATGATTCAAAATTATTAGGAACTGTACCTTTACAAATTACCTTCATCTCTTTGCCAAGATTATCTTTCATAAAGAAAACGAATCGGTTGTTCTCTTTATCGATTTGATAATTTTTTGTTTTAATCCAACTGCCTGTTGCTTTAACAGTTTTATCAGAATTTATTATTTTTGAAAAATTATTTTCATACTGAACATTTGTCTGTGTGAATAAGAATATCATGATGCCGAGGAACACGACAATTATTCCACCACCGAAGAGATATTTATTTTTCATTACTTTTTCCTTTCAATTCATTCATTATTTCATTTAATTTTTTATCGGTATTAAGCATAAAAAGAAAAATACCAAACCAAATAGCAAGTACAATAAAAAGCACAACAAAAATTGCATTTGATTCTAAAAACCCTAAAAATCCGCCTTCCAAATTATACTCCTATAATAATTTTTTTGTTAAAGTATCTTTAATAATAAGTATTTTATAACGTACGCTCCACATCCAATAATAAAGAATAGTAAAAGCGATCAATGAGAGATAAAAAACAAACTGCATATTTCGATTCATTTTAAAATCAACTACAGGACCGGAAGTATCGTCATTAGCAGAGCCGGGATGAAGTCCCGTCATTATTCTCGGCATTATAAAGATAAAAAAAGGTACTGTTAAAAATGCGATAATCGAATAAACAGCTGATAGACGCGCACGTTTATCTTCATTTTCAACTGCAGTTCTAAGAGCAAATAGAGAACCATATATCAATAGCAGAATAAATATGCTAGTCTCACGAGGGTCCCAATGCCAAAAAGCACCCCAAGTAAATTTAGCCCATATAGAACCTGTTACAGTGGCAAGAACGCAGAATACCATTCCAAGTTGAAGAGCGGCATTTGATTTTGCATCATCATCTAAATCCTGATGGCGTAAATACTTTATACCATAAACCATTGCCATTAAAAATGCTATTACCGATAACCATGCAGTTGGAACATGAAAGAAAATTATCTTAGCTTTCTCTTCAAGTCCCGGTATTAATGGAAATTGATACCATGCAGATGGCTGGGAGACTATTGGAAATGCTATCCCTGCAATGATTACAAAGGTCATTAAAACGAATAATACTATTTTCCAGATCATATATAATAATACTTATTTTTTAGGAGAAAAAAAGGTCAAATACCAAGCCAACTTTATAATAGGATAAATCACTCATAAATATTCTTTTATAAACTAAATTTAAGAAACCATGAAATGAAATCCAATAAAAAGCGAAATAAATAAAAAGACATCTTCTCGTAAATAGGAATTTTTTATTCCGGATTACCATAAATGAGATGTGAAGTCGATTTCAGTAAAATCTGTCATGTGCCTGCTTTTTTGAGATAATTTACCTCTGAAACAAAACAATTTCAAACTTTTACCTATATTTAACGTCTAATAGATAAATTATGGGAAAATTTTGGGAAATCCAATTCGGAGAATATTTGATTTATACACAAGTGATCTTAATTATCAGGAGATTGAAAAGCTGATAAAAAAAGAGGCGGGTGAGGTCTATGAATTTTTCTCCCATGATATTCCTAAACCTGACCAATCAAGAAGTAAGTTTATTCGCTCTCTCATATTTGTCCGCTCCCTTTTTAATGCTTTTTTAATGAAACTCACACCTGCAAGAAGAATTGTATATCTTGTATCAATAATCTTTTTTCTTTTTGGATATACAAATACAGAAAATTTAGGATATGCTCTCTTTGCATTTATAATGCTTAATTTATTGCTTGCATTTGAATTAGCGGATAAACTCTCGGCAAAGGGAGAACTAGATGTGGCACGAAAAATCCAATTTGAGTTAATACCCAAAATCGTAAATCGTATTGGCAAATATGAAATTGCCGCTTTATACGAACCTGCAAGAGAAGTTGGCGGAGATTATTTTGATATAGTGGAAGACAGCAAAAAGAATAATTTTATCTTTGTCGGTGATATTTCCGGCAAAGGAATGGGTGCTGCTCTTTATATGGTTAAGGTGCAAACGATCATCCATCTCCTTACCGAAACCATCTCTGATACAAAAGAACTTATTGTAGCATTTAAAAAATATTTCGAGAAGAATCTTAAGAGAGAATATTTCCTCACTTTACTTACTGCTAGAATTAGTGAGGAAGGGAAAATCAAACTTCTCCGAGCCGGACATAATCAAGCTATGCTTTATAAAAAATCGACTAACGAAATTACTGAGATTGCTTCAACTGGTATAGCAATTGGATTTAATGACAAAGGCATTTTTGAAAAAACTCTTGAGGTTGTAGATGTAGAATTAGATGAAGATGATTTCTTATTCCTCTATACTGATGGAATTAATGAAGCAATGAATATTCATCGACAGATGTTTGGTGAAAAAAGAATAAAAGATATACTCAAACGAAATGCTCATAAAAATCCTGAAGAAATAAAATTGATAATGCAGAATATGCTTATTAATTTTAGAGGTACTGCAATCCAAAATGACGATCAAACATTTGTTATTATTAAAGCTTCTGGTCAATCAGTTTAAACTCTTTTTCATCCGGTCGTATCTCATCATACATTCTTCGTAAAGAATTAAATGCCTGCTGACTTCCTCTTTGAGAGGCATCTTTGTATAATTTTACAGAATACGATTTATCCTCATGAACTCCTATCCCCTTTTCATAGCAGTAAGCCAAAGCAGTCTGAGCGAAAACCGAACCATTATTAAAAGCTTCTTGAAGAGCTTGGACTTCGTTTTCATATTCGGACTTATTGTTTTCCAAAATAGCAGCTAAAGATATTCTAACCTTCGCTTCCACGCTTCCGAAGGATGCCGCACTATTCCATATTTTTAAAGCATTTTCTTTATCCTGCTTTCCGAGTTGTCCCGAATAATATACTAATCCTAATTCAATCATCGAGGGTACGTGATTAATGGCTACTGCTTTATTTAACAAGTTTATTGCTTCATCCAGAGGGAGCTGGTTATCAAGTCCCAATGCTGTAAGAGAAGCCCAAGCATACATAGCATCGGGATTGTTCTTATTTACTTCATTTTTTAACTCAGTAAAAATGTTTTTATCAGCAAGTAATCTAATAATGTTTTCATAAGCATTGAACGCACCTATTCTTAGAGCACGAAGATAATTAACTAATGCAGAAAGATTGTCTTTCTTATAATTAAGTCCCTTCTCAATAGCTTTCCCTTTATAAAGGAGAGCTTCGGGCGAACCTGATTCGGATGCCAGATCGAGTAATTCTTTTATTCCAATTTTAGTTGTATCACGAAGTGTATCTTCTTCAATTCCAAGAAATGCGATTGCAGATTTTTTACTCATCGAGAAGATTTTTTCAACACTTTCTTTTTCCGCTTTTGTCGAGTCAAAATCAAGATAATCCAGGTCTAAATCATTGCTGAATAACGGTTGTGATTTCTCATTTACCAAATCAAACGAAGGATTATTTTTTACATCATCATAATCGAGAGTAGGTATAAAACCGCTTTTTAATATTTGCTTTATCGCATCATTTGCGGCTTCATATTTCAATTTACTTGATTTAACGAAGAACTGATAAGCACGATTAAAATTTCTATTTACAACGAAGTTTTCAGTATAAACAAGCCCCACTGCATAAAGTGCTTCCGCAAGACCGTTATCGGCAGCAATTTTGAAATTCTGAAATGCTTCAAAAGGATTCCACGGAACTCCGATTCCGTTATAAAGCATAATTCCATAATTAAATCGTGCATAAGGTAAGTTCTGATCTGCAGCTTTTCTTATCCAATAGATTGCTTTTACTGTATCAGCGGCGAACCCTCTACCAAGTAGATACCTAATACCGAGTTCATGCTGGGCAAATGGGTCTTTTTTATTTGCTTCTTGTACTAATAAAAAGCCATTTAGAAGTGTATAAGATGGGTACTTTGCTCTTACAACCGGTTGTTTAACAACAAAATTTTCCTTGAATGCCTCACTTCTTGTCGAATCTTGTGCAGTAATAATAGCTGAAAATATAATAAAGATGGTTATAAGTTTGCGCATTTAGGTTTAGATTTAATTTTAATTATGTGTGATACAAGAGGATTATTAAATTAGTTTCTTATACATCGAAAAAATATTTTTGCCATTAATAGTAATGTAATCGAGTTTATCCATTAATTGACTAATAATATAAAGACCCATGCCCCCTTCGGGTAAATTTTCTATATCATCAGGATCAAAATCTAAAGATGGGGTAACTAAATTATCTCTTGAGAGTCCTGAATCAATAATTTTTAGTTCAAGCTCTGGATGATCATACTTAATAACTAGTTCTATTTCTCGATTCTGATCCCCTTTATAACCATGTTTTATTACGTTATTTAGAGATTCCATCAGACAAATATCCACAGCATTAGCAATATGCGAATCTGCACCATTTTCACAGAGAAATTTTTTAGATTCCTCGCAAATATCAGCTACTTTATTATAGCTACTCTGAAAAGTTATAGTTTTTTCCGGCATTGAATCTTTTGAGTGATTAGACACCAAAAAATAGTTAAAATTATACTTAATGTATAATATAGAATTGATTTATTTGATGATAAAAATAATCCCCTTTGAAATGGGTCGCGGGGGACTATTTTTTTATACTTTTTCGGTCTTTTTTACTTCACAAGTATTCATTCCGAGAAGTGTATATAAGCCACAAAAACCTGTTGCAACAGTTACTAATGGAATAAGTCCGATTAATCCCCACCAGCTCTGAGCATATAATCCCCAACCTATAATTGCTAAACCAATAACAACCCTAATTATTTTATCCGTAGAACCGATATTCTTTTTCATATTCCCTTCCTTATATTAATTGAAACAAATTGTCTAATATTTCTGTTAAAAAGAGTAAGTATCCCATAACAGTTAGATTAACTTAATAAGAAATGGATTCAGATGAAACAGAAATTATATATTTTGATCGTTGCATTTTTATTGGCAAGCTGCACCAAATCAGCAAATTTATCACAAGGAGATTACAATATGCCGACAATTAAGGAAGGAAATAAATTAGCTACATTCGGGACAGGGTGCTTTTGGTGCACGGAAGCAATCTTTGAACGATTAAAGGGTGTCGAATCAGTCGTATCAGGTTACGCAGGAGGCGAAGTTTTTAATCCTACTTATGAACAGGTTTGCAGCGGCAATACCGGACACGCTGAAGTTGTTCAGATAGAATATGATCCAAATGTAATCTCCTTTGATGAACTTTTAGAGGTCTTTTGGAAAACACATGATCCAACAACTTTGAATAGACAAGGCAATGATGTAGGGACTCAATATCGTTCAGCTATATTTTATCATGACGAAGAACAAAAAGAGATAGCTGAAAGCTATTTAACGAAGTTAGATTCTACTAAAATTTATGATAATCCAATAGTTACTGAAATATCTACATATAAAAACTTCTTCTCTGCTGAGAAATATCATCAAGATTATTACAAGAATAATACATTCCAAGGATACTGTGCATTCGTAATTACGCCAAAATTAGAAAAGTTTGAAAAAATATTTAAAGACAGGCTTAAGAAATAAACCTGTCAAGAATTTAGTTAATGTAGAAACAAATTTTGTCCTGAAGTAAAGCATATTGGTATGGAAGCAAGAATTTGGTGCTGGATCATGTAATTTATTGCAAGATTAAGTATTCTAGTATGGGGCAGTAATTGTATGATGGAATAAGTATTCAGTTACGGAGGCACGTATTTTAATGTTGTATCAGAAATTATTGTGCGGAGAAATGATTTTTATTATTACACTTTAATATTTATCTTTCACACTTAATTAATTAGAAAGAAGAATATTGTACTGGATTTATATACTAATAGCGGCAATCTTTGAAATAAGCTGGGCAGTTGGTCTAAAATATAGCAATGGATTTACTAACTTAAGGGCTAGTATATTCACAGTATTTACAATGGTTTTAAGTTATGTCTTTCTATCACTTGGAGTTAAGGGATTGCCGATAGGTACAGCTTATGCAGTCTGGACAGGCATTGGTGCAGTCGGTACGGCTATTTATGGAATCCTATTTTTTAATGAATCAAAAGAGGTTCTTCGGATTTTATTTCTACTTTTAATCTTCGTTGGAATTATTGGTTTAAAATTCACATCAAAATAAAATGAGAAAATTATCACATTCGGAAATTTCCGAGAATAGAAGCACAATAGAAAATATTCAGTCAATTGATCATTTACCAGTTGTAGTAGTTATAAATAGTGTAAGAAGTGCTTATAATGTTGGTTCAATCTTTAGGACATCTGATGGGGCGATGATAGAAAAGCTTTATTTATGCGGTTATACGCCACACCCTCCTCAAAAGGAAGTATTAAAAACTGCATTAGGTTCTCAAGATAGTGTTTCATGGGAATATGAAAACGATCCTCATAAAATTATAAAAAAATATAAAGAACGTGGATATAAGATTGCTGCATTGGAACTAACAGAAGAGAGTACAAAATATTACGCAATGGATTCAAACCAATTTCCGATTTGCCTTATAATTGGAAACGAAATTACAGGTGTCCAACAAGATTTGTTAGATCAATGTGATTTTACTTTAGAAATCCCCCAATATGGAATCAAGCAATCATTAAACGTAGCCGTTGCTTATGGAGTCAGCATCTTTGATTTAAGAAGAATTTACGATACAAAAAAATTATAAAGCAGTAGTAAAAAACTCTGCTCCATTATCCTTAACATGAATAAATAATAGATTAGCCCTTACCAAATTAATTAAAGTCCTTGAAGCTCTTCTCTGAGATATATTTGCAGACTCACTAAGTTCTTTAACCGTTATCGTTTCATTTCTTTGCAATAATTCAAAAACAATTTTTTCGTTTTTACCCACATTATAATTGGTTAGAGATTTTTCTTCTGTTTGAGTCTGCATAATCTTAATCATCTCTTTACCGGCAGGAATGCTCTTATCATTAACCCGTATAAAAACCAGAGCGTTGTTTAATTCAATTTTAGAATGATAGTCTTGAATTCGGATCGGCTTTACTTTTGATTCATTTATATAGAGTATTAAAATATCTTTCGTTTTGTACTCAAGATTTTCTATTTCATATTTTACAGGTGGTTCACAATACTTTTCACAACACTCTATAATCAATTCTATATCAGATTTTTCACTTTCAACTCCATAAATTGAACCATTGTCGTTAATACCAAATAAAATAAAACCGCCTTTGGTATTAGCAAAGGCGATTATTTCTTTAGCAATTTTTTCATGAGTTGAAAAGCGTTGTTTAAATTCAATTGTAGTGCCTTCCCCCTCCTCAAGTAATTTTTCAAATCTTTTAGATGTCATCCTTAATCAATTTCTTTGTAGAATCAGGAAGCGGTGAATTAGATTTAGCGGGAGAAAGGTCTTCCAATTCTTTTTTTAAATTAGATGTATCTCTTTTGATAACAGCTTTATTAATTAATTTTAACGAATCGCTTGATATTATTTCATCTATTTTTGTATTAGTAGAATCTACTGGCAAACCTAGTTTCTTTTTAACTTCATCCGGAATATCCTTAAAAACTTTTCTTTCAGGAATTTTTTTAACTTCCGAAGAATCCTTTAGTTCACCTTTTGATTCACTTTCCATGCTAGCTTTAGAAAGAGAATCAGCAATCGCATTTAATATTCCCATAGATGAAGAAGCAGTATCAATTTCTATCTTCCGGTTTTTATTCAGAGAAGAATCAGTTATACTAATTTTCTTTTTTGAAAGCAAAGAATCAATTTTCACTAGTTTATTTTTAGAAACTGCAGTTGAATCAGAAACCGGAAGTTGCATTTTTGCAGCCCTAGCTGATTCTTTTTGTTTGAGTTCCTCCTCATCCTTTTTGCGCTTGAGTTCCTTTTGTTCTGTTTGATATCCAATAAGTTTCGCATTACTTTGTTTTGCAAATTGCGTAACCGGAAATTCTTTATTAAGGATTTCATAATATACAGCGGCTGAATCATATTGTATCAAGTTTTCTTCATAAATTAATCCTGCTGCATAGATAGCCTTAGGCGCAAACGCAGATGTAGGATTGGTATTATAAATATTTCTAAAATCTTTGATCGCCTCTTCGTAATTCTCACCAAACATTTTTTCTTCAGCTATTAAATATAATTTCTCGGCAGGATCTGATTTAGTTTCAGCTTTTACTAAACCAAGTTTTTTCGCAGCTTCAATATGAAGGGGGCTATCCTCATAATCTGCAATAATGATATTAAAAAGACTATCCGCTTTTTCTTTATTATTCTCAGTCTCGTATATCGTTCCAATTGCATAAATCGATTGTGGTGTAAATCCTTTTCCCGAATATTCATTTATCACTTTCTCAAAATATATATATGCAGAATCTAAGTCCTCTATTTCAGAAAAAAATAAATTTGCAAGATTGTAATAGTTTAATGCAAGTATAGAGTTTACGGAATCAGAACTAATTCTTGGTCTTATTGGTTGAAGAACTTTGCCTCGAATAATTAATGCCTCTAAAGAATTATCATCTTTATCACTTCCTGAATATTGCGAAAGTTCACTACTAGATGGATTGTAAGCAGGCTGTTGTGTAGTTTGAGTATTTTGTTGCCCCATATTATTAGGATCGGTCGAAGTATTATTTTGACCTGTATTCGACTCAGTCATTCCTGAATTAGGCTGCTGCGATTGATTCTGAAAGGAATTATTTCCACCACTTTGACTGCTAAATTGTTGATTTGAAGAATTGCTCTTTTTGCTTGCATCAATTTTTTCGAATGCGATCTTATAATCAATAGAATCACGTTCAAATTTTGATGGATCAGCAATATATTCAAGCGATTTAATATTCGTTTTAATTTCACTCGCTAATTTAAAATATCGGTCGAATATTAATGCTTTTTTGCTTGATTCTGCTTTCTTCTCTCTTACGTCAATCCCGATTAAATTAGATGATGCTTTATAGTAATACTTTCGTGAACTATCATAATCAACTTCATTAAATTCATAAATACCTCCTAGACGATATTGAGCCATACCGGAAGCGGGACTTTGTCTAAATGTTGTATCAACTTTTACAAACTCTTCAATTGCTTTTTCGTATTCACCTTTTATTGTATAAACATCGCCGATCTCATAAAATATCTGGTCTAAGAACAATCTATATTTATTATTTTCACTAAGCTCAGTTAGCAGTTCCAAACTTTCATCTACTTTATCTAACTGCTTTTGAAGTTTAGCTAATTCTAAAAGGCTTTTAAATTCCACATCAAAAGTAGGAGAATATTTTTCGTTAACATTATAAAAGGCATCCGAGGCAAGTTCAAGCTCGTTTGTTTTTAGATATATTGTTCCTAATTGATAAGAAACTAAAGCACCAATTTCATCATCATCAATGGTGCTAATTAGTTCAGCCGCATTTTTAGCTGCAAGCGCATACTGCTCTCGATAAACTAAAAAGCCGATTCTTTTAATGGAACCTTCAATATATACTTCCTCTTCATCGGTTTCCTTAGCTCTAGTAATTGCGGCATCAAGTTGAGCAAGTCCTTCATCAAAATTTCTCAATTGAAGATTAGTGCGAGCTAACCACACTTGATTGATAAGAGTGTAATCACTTTCTTGAATGGCAGCAAGTTCAGAAAATTTCCTTAGTGCTTTTGAATATTCAGCTTGATAATAAAATGCTTTGCCCGTCATAAAAAGTGCATCAGTAAAATAGGAGGACTCTTGATCGAACTGGAGAATTTTAGAGCATTTTTCAATTACCTTAGTGAGCTGTTGGCTCTGCTGTTGAGAAATTTTATTCTCTTTGAACTCGAATGGGTCGGTTATCTTTTCATTGATTTCATCTTCTACAAGTCCAAGAATTCGAGATGCATTAAAATAGGTATTAAAATAGGTAGTAAAATCGCGCCAAAGTCCACACGAAGTTACCACGAAAACTAATGCAACCAATAAAATGTTACGTTTCAATTTGTTTTTCCTTATAAAGCTAATGGTCCTGATTCGTCAGTCCTTATTCTAATAGCATCCTCCACGTTATATATAAAAATTTTACCGTCACCGACCTGCCCTGTTTTGGCAGTTTTTAGAATGGCTTCAATCACTTTCTCAGTTAATGAATCATCGACAACGACTTCGATTTTAATCTTAGGAATAAATTCGATTTGGTATTCGCTCCCTCGATAAGTTTCCTTATGCCCTTTCTGTCTGCCATAGCCACGTACTTCAGTAACGGTCATCCCTCTAATACCTTCTTCAAGTAACGCATCTTTTACGTCATCTAATTTGAAAGGTCTGATAATAGCTTCAATTTTTTTCATAATCAATCCAAAAATTTTTACGCACCACAGCAATTTTTATATTTTTTACCGCTTCCGCAAGGGCAAGGATCATTTCTGCCAACTTTTTCTTCAACTTTGATAGGTTGGACTTTCCCTCTCTGTTCTGTTCCTTCAAGAGGTCTTGCCTGAAGTCCCATATTATCCGATGAATCTTTAATTGTTCTTAATCTTTGAGCAGGTTCTCTTCTTCTTCCCTGAATTGATTCTTGTGTCTGCGGGAAGAACTTAAAACAGAAAGAAACAACATCATTTCTTATCTGGTCTAATAAAGATAAGAATAAATTAAATGCTTCACCTTTATATTCAAGTAATGGGTCTTTCTGACCGTAAGCTCTAAGTCCAATACCCTCTTTGAGATCATCCATCTCTCTTAAATGGTCTTTCCATTTTTCATCAATTACACTAAGAACAGCAAATCTCTCTAATCTTGCCATTAATTCACTTGTAAGCATCTCTTCTTTTCTTGCATAAAAATCTTTCGATGCTTCAAAGATCTTTTCTTTTACACCCTCCTTACCAAGCGACTGCCATACTTCCGGTTCAATCTTAAAATCTACAAGTAAATTTTGAAGTAATTCACTTCTCAATTCTTCAATATTTCCTTCTTCATAATGCTTATCAATGACTGATTCTAAATACTCATCCAAGTAATCAAAAATTTCATCTTTAAGTCTTTCTCCTTCAAGTGCTTGTCTTCTACGTGAATAAACGACTTCTCTCTGCTGATTCATAACGTTATCATATTCAAGCAAACGTTTTCTAATTGCAAAGTTATTCTCTTCGACCTTTTTTTGCGCTCTTTCAACTGATTTTGTAATAAGAGGATGCTGAATAGCTTCACCCTCTTCCATACCAAGTCGGCTCATAACATTAGTTACACGATCACTTCCGAAAAGACGCATTAAATCATCATCTAAAGAGATGAAAAATTTAGTTGTACCCGGGTCTCCTTGTCTTCCTGATCGACCACGAAGCTGCCTATCGATACGTCGCGATTCATGTCGTTCTGTACCGAGAATATAAAGACCCCCTTTATCAACTACACCTGTACCAAGCTTAATATCGGTACCACGACCAGCCATGTTAGTTGCAATAGTTACAGCACCGGGCTGTCCGGCGAAAGCTACCACTTCTGCTTCTCTCTGATGCTGTTTGGCATTAAGTACATTATGCTTTACACCTTGACGTGTTAACATCTTACTCAATGTTTCAGATACATCAACGCTTGTAGTTCCAACAAGTACCGGCCTTTTTTCTCCTTGTAATACTTTTATCATTTCAATAACTGCATTAAACTTCTCTCTTCGTGTTCTATAAATTGCGTCATCTTCATCATCTCTAGTAATTGGTCTATTTGTTGGGATAACGACAACTTCCAATTTATAGATTTCAAAAAACTCCGATTCTTCAGTTTCGGCAGTACCGGTCATTCCCGATAATTTTCTATATAAACGGAAATAATTCTGAAGTGTAATAGTCGCTAAGGTTTGAGTATCTCGTTCAACTTTTACAGATTCTTTTGCTTCAATTGCTTGATGAAGACCATCAGAATATCTTCTTCCCGGAAGAACACGACCAGTAAATTCATCAACGATAGCGATTTTACCATCTTCTGTTATTACATATTCATCATCTTTTTCATACAGTGTATATGCTCGAAGGAGCTGATTAAGAGTGTGAATTCTATCCGATCTTTCTGAATAGGTATGATAAAGTCCATCCTTTAATTTTACTTTTTCGTCAGGGATAATATCCGCATCATTTTCAATTTTACTTATTTCAAGACCAAGATCAGGCAGTACAAATAGATCTTTTCCTTCAGCAGTACCAAGGGCTAATTCTTCTCTTCCTTTTTCGGTTAAATCGATTTGATGATTTTTTTCTTCGATTGCATAATAAAGCTCTTCATCAATCTCCGGCATTCTCTTTCCATTATCTCTTAGAAACTCTAATTCCGTTTGCTGAACTAATTTTTTGTATTCCGGTTCACTCATCATTTTTAAGAGCTTTTTATTTTTCGGATATCCTCTTTGCGCTCTTAATAAATAGATACCTGCCTTCTCTTTATCTTTTGCATTACCGGATGTAAGAAGTTCATCTGACTCACTTACTATGGAAGCAACGAGGTTTGCTTGCTTTCTGAAAAGACGTTCAACCTTTGGTTTCATCTCATCAAACTTATGTTCAGATGAACCCACCGGACCTGATATAATTAATGGTGTTCTCGCTTCATCTATTAATACTGAATCAACCTCATCAACTATCGCATAGTTATAACCGCGATGGACACAATTCTCTTTCGATACCGCCATATTATCACGAAGGTAATCAAAACCAAATTCATTATTAGTACCATAAGTGATGTCGCAATTATACATATCAATTCGTTGCTCACTCGACATAGAATTAAGAATAACACCAATCGTAAGACCGTGGAACTTGAAAATCTCACCCATCCATTCACTATCACGTTTAGCCAGATAATCATTCACAGTAACTATATGAATTCCTCTTCCTGTGAGGGCATTCAAATACATTGGTAATGTAGCTACTAATGTTTTACCTTCACCGGTTGCCATCTCCGCAATTTTACCGCTATGTAGAACAATACCACCAATTAACTGAACATCATAAGGAATCATATCCCAAACTATTTTATTACCGGCTGCGTCCCATGTTTTCCCTACTAATCTTCGGCAAGTATCTTTAACTACGGCAAAAGCTTCCGGCAATAGTTCATCTAATATTTCATCATATTTTTCATTCAATTCTTTTTCTAAACGCTCTACATCATCATAAATTGAGTGTTTATCGCCCTCAAAAGAATCATCTCTTATGATAGTCTTAAATTTATCGATTTCGGTTCTTAGCTCTTCGGTCGCTTCATTTATACGATTTTTAAATTCAGCTGTCTTTGCCTTTAGTTCGTCATCGGATAGATCTTTAAGTTTTTCATATTCTTCATTTATCTCATCTACAATAGGATATACGTCTTTCATCGCCTTCGTATTCTTATCACCAAATATCTTTTTCAAAAATGCATTAAGCATCAAATTCTCCAAATTTTTTAAGAAAATAAAGTTAATTAAAGAGACTATGAAATTCAATCAAAGTTATCGTATTGACCCTATAATACCCTTTTTAACACCTATATTATAAATTATTACTGACAATTAGTTTCATTTTTATGTTATTTTTACGGCGATGAGGTTTTATTTTAAATAAGCACGGAAATTCATTTGTCAGAGAAGAAAATTTTATCATCTGATTTTCAAAAAAATCTACTAAAATTGCTTGAAGGTTCTCTTTCATCTTCATTTTTTGAAACAATAATTTCAAAAATAGAGATTGCAGCTAAGAATTTTCAGATAAATCAGAAAAGCGAAAGTAATTTATTGCGAATTATCTCTTCCATTTATGATAAGATTTCCTTTTTTAATGATGCCTTAATTTATCCACACCATTTAGAAATAATCTGTGCGATATCTTCGAATAGTAATTATTTGTCCGACATAGTGGTTCGCAATCCGGAATATCTATATCAATTATTCGATGACAATATAATGAGTCAAAATTTAGATTACCTCAAATGTAAAGAAGAACTGATTACGGGAATCAATAAATTTAAGTTCCTCGAGACGAAATTAAATTCCATCAGGAATTTCAAGCGGCGATATATTTTGAGAATTGGCACTGCGGATATACTGGGAATCACTTCTCTTAAAACAACCACAAATGAATTATCAATTTTAGCTAATGCTATTCTAAGCACATTATTTGAACTTTCAATAAAGGAAGTAAGAGAAAAGTATAGTATTTCCTATGATTTAAATAATTATGCACTCTGTTCCTTAGGTAAATTGGGCGGCAATGAATTAAATTATAGTTCCGATGCTGATTTTATACTGTTTTATGAAAACAAAGAAGATGAAATACTACCGAAAAATATGGAAGAACTGCTGTCTGAAGCAGCTATTAACTTTATTAAATATTCTTCGGAAATAACGGCGAAAGGGTTTGTTTATAGAGTTGATTTTAGACTAAGACCAGATGGAAAAAATTCTTCTTTATCCGGTTCGATTAATGATTATCTAAGATACTACGAATCCAGAGGCGAAGACTGGGAAAGGCAGATGCTAATTAAAATTAATTTTTGTTCAGGGGATGAACAACTTTATAATAGATTTATCAATTATATATATCGATTTATTTATCCTGCATCTTTTACACAATCTCCGATAAACCAAATAAAAAAAATGAAAGAGAATATAGAACGGAGATTACAAGCAGAGGATAATGTAAAACTTTTCTCCGGCGGAATAAGAGATATAGAGTTTTCCGTTCAAGCTCTTCAAATGATCAATGGCGGAAATAATATCGAATTAAGAAGTAGCAATACTCTCGAAGCAATTAATTTACTTACAGGATACAAAATACTTTCAATACATGAAGCCGAAATCTATACTGCAGCATATATATTTTATCGCAGGATTGAGCATTTTCTTCAATTGATGAATAATAATCAAACACATTTGATTCCTTCTGAAGGCGACATATTAGAAAAATTAGCGAGATATACCGGCAATATGAATTCAGTAGATTTCAAGAATAAGCTTTCTGAACGGAGAAAAGAGGTAAGAATTATTTTTAATTCAATTCTATTGGAAAGTAAAAACTCAACAAGATCTTTTGATAAAATTAAATTTATCGACCATAAAAGAGCTGAAAAAAATCTTCTTTATCTACAAAGTGGGAGCGGATTACTAGAACAAAAAGAGTTTGATAAAAGAACTATTTTATTATTCTCTGAAATTGAAAATTATCTTTTCGATTATTTGAGAAAATCTAAATATCCCGATACTACATTGGAAAACTTTGTACGATTTATTAAGTCACAAAATTTCCCTTCTATATGGTACAATGAATTTCAGAATAATAACTTCTTAACTGCTCTTCTCAAAAATCTTGAATACAACAAAAGAGGAACTGAATACTTATTATTTAATAAAAAAGCAGGTGAATTTCTATTAACAAGAAGGGTGTTTAATTCGATAGATAATGAATCAATAAAAAATCTCACACTAGAAGAATTATCCTTTATACTAACTTTCCAATTTACATTGCGATTATCAAATTTCAAAAAATTAGGAAAATCAATTTCAGCTCAAACAAATTTTCTACTAAATCAATTTTTCACAGAGCATCTAAATGATAGTGATTATTTTGTTGCCACATTAGGAAGTACTGCTACCGGGAATATGACTTTAAATTCCGATATCGATCTAATAATCGTTTCGATTAATTTTAAAAAATCAATTGAATTAAATAAAAACATTTCTGATAAAATCGAAGATCTAAAAAAAGTCATTTATCCATTTTCAGTTGATTTTAGATTAAGACCCGAAGGAAAGAGTAGCCAATTAATATGGGATATTGAAAATTATAAAAAATATATAAAAACAAGAGCTAAGATTTGGGAATTTCAAGCATTATCAAAAATCTGTTTCGTATCAGGGAATATTACTTTATATAACGATTTTTTAAATCAAATTATTCGAGAATTAGCAAATCGCGATATAGATGAAATAAAAAGAGAAATTTTCGAGATGCAAAAAAAAGTAATCTCAGAATCATTCTCTAACATTACCAAAAGCATTAATTTGAAAAAACAGAAGGGCGGTTTTTTAACTTTGGAGTTTTACTTGAATTATTTTATTATGACAGATTCGGTACTCTATAAAAAAGCACTTGGAAAAGATTTTCTATTTCGATTGCGGATGTTGAATAATTTATTAGGCGATAATGTTGCCAGCCAATTAAAAGATACTTTCGAAAAATTGAAGAAATTAGAAAACACTCTTCAAATAGTATTAAACTCACGAAATTCTGTGCTTCCTGAAGAAAAAGAAAAACTCAAATGCTTAAACGATTTTTATCGAATCAAAAAAGGAGAAAATCTAAACAAAGAAATATCGGAACTTATGACAAATATTCATCGTTTATTCCAACTCATCAAATAACATTTCCCTCTGGTCTTTAGTAACTTCTTTGCCTGTAAGGAATGATTTCAGAATTACATCCACCTGCTGAATCAATAATTTTTTATAATACTTAGGAGCATAAATAGAGCCATCAACCATATAAAGACGTTTTGAAGCCTCATCATAGAAAGTGTAACTTATAAATGGGCCACCCATACTTCCATCACTCATATTCCAAAGCCCTTGAGTCATGATAGCATATTTATTATTAAAATTTACTTCCTTTGAAGTCCTAAAATCATTTGTAATTTCTACATAAGCCGAATCATTAGAAGTGGTGTAATACTTTTCTGTCATTCTATTTCTAATAGCATTAATCGAATCGGAATTTAATAGAGCCGGTGAAGAATTTTCTATCCAATGAACAAAAATCCATCTTTCCATATCACTTCCAGGAGAACGGCGCAACCAAACAAAATTATCTTCAGGTTTATCCAATGCTAACTTAAAATCGGTCTGAACATAGATTAACCAATCATAACTTTTAAGCAATTTCGCTTCCACTAATTTATCTTCATAAGTAGGGTTATATAAACTCTTTTTTAATCTCGTATCGGAAGCTTTTTGGAAATAGTATATTAAATTTTCGTGATTATTAAGTATTATCTGAGATAATTTTTCAATTGATGATGCACTTATAAACATCACTAATTGATCTCTCGACCATAAATCATTTTTATTAATTATCGAAGTGGAATCTTCTTGAACGAGTTTAATTACATCTTTACTTAGGACGGAATTTATATATTTAGAAGTAAGAGACCCAGAATTGATAGGGGCGGCAATAATTACATTTTTATATTTCTTTACCTTTTCTAAATCCGAATAATTCTTTCGGATAAGATTAAACATGCTTTCTGATTGCGGAGTATATATAATTTTACCAAATACTGTTAATAAAGCTCCTTCAATTTCAGCAAACTCAACTGAATCCGCGACGATATAAATATCGTCTTCATTTCCGATAGCACGATTTTTATTTTCTCCACAACCTGTGGAAAATAATTGGATTGCGACAAAAGCAACTACTAATAATTTAGATATATTCATAAAATTAGGATGTTTTTTAATATTATACTAAAAGGTGGTTTAATTGTTCCCTATCAATTTGGTACGTTTGCAAGAACTAAAGCCATATCAGGTAAAAATAGATGATACATTATAAGCATAGCTAATGAAACACTTATAGGGATTATAAGATTATCATCTGCAAAACGAGATGAAACATTTTCCGCAATTGCACCAATAGCAACAGCTATAATGCCGATCAAATATTCTTGAACATCTCCATTTACCTTAGGAGTAAGAAAAACGACAATGCAAGAAAAGAAAAAGAAAGCCAAAGTACCCTGAAGACTTTTATCTAAAAATTTTATTGTTCCAAATTTTCTTCCTATGAGAGCGGCGGCGATATCACCCACGATTAAAACTGTGAAAGCCGTAACAACTAATACTTTAGGGAAAATTAAAATTACTATTACAGCTGAAAGGAGAACATAGGTAGCACCACTAAGATTTTTCTTTTTGTGGTCTTTCTCGTGTTCGCGAAGCATAAATCCAAATACTGCGTAAAAGTATTTACTTAGTTTAGTATTTTTTTTATACCGCCCAAGATCTACTATTAATGAAAAAACAGCTAAAGGGATTAGTATCCCTAAAGCTGTTTCTTTAGTAATAAAATAATAGATTACAGGAATCGAAAGAGAACATAGATGAATAGACTTCCTAAGGACTTCGCTTTTATAATCTATATGTCCGCGATCAATTTGATTCAT
>Ga0172380_10004042_pt1 | contig 19340 bp, 14 predicted proteins | sample Leawe162metaG_FD_119747 | JGI IMG/M metagenome (GOLD analysis project Ga0172380, IMG submission 119747) | Leachate microbial communities from a municipal landfill in Southern Ontario, Canada - Leachate well 162 metaG | ecosystem: Engineered > Solid waste > Landfill > Unclassified | place... | reverse complement strand
TTTTCAAAAATCAGAAAAATTACACAACTACCTAAAAACACTCACTTATTTCCAATTCCGCAACCCCCAAACCAAAGCCACCGCAACCTCCCCTTTCAATTACTGAATTATGAGCCTGTTCGAGGGTGGAGATACCCATCTCAAGTCCGCGAAGTTTCATGCCTGAAGGGGTCCCAAGCATGCGGGGAGGTATCCCCTCCCCGCTTTGCCGATCAGAACGGATAGTGCTGCTGGGCGTCCTCGATCGTCACCCACCGCAAGGTGGTGAACTCGGCGATTGCAGCCTTTCCACCGAAACGGCCATAGCCGCTGCCCTTCACCCCCCCGAAAGGCATCTGGGCCTCGTCATGCAGCGTTGGCCCATTGATGTGGCAAATTCCGGTCTCCAGTTGCTCGGCAACACTAAGCGCCCGCTGAATATCCCGGCTGAAGACCGCCGAAGACAGGCCATACTCGCTATCGTTGGCAACCCGGACCGCTTCCTCTTCGCCGGAAACGCGGATCACCGGCTTGACAGGCCCGAAGGATTCCTCCGCATAGACGCGCATTCCCGTGTGAACGCCATCGATTACCGTGGCATCGACGACCGAGCCGGTCCGCTTGCCACCGGCTGCGATCTTGGCCCCCTTGGAGACCGCATCGGCGATCATGGCTTCCATCTTCGCCGCCGCCTCGGGGCTGACGAGCGAACCGAGAACCACATGGCCACGCGGATCACCGGCGGGCAATTGGCTGGCACGAGCTGCCAGTTTTTCCACGAACTCATCGGCGATCTTTTCATCGACGATAAAGCGCTCGGTCGACATGCAGATCTGGCCCTGGTTCATGAAGGCCCCGAATACTGCGGCATTGACCGCACCGTCGACATCGGCGTCATCAAGCACAACCAGCGGCGCCTTGCCGCCGAGTTCGAGAAGCGCCGGCTTCAAATGGCGACCGCAAAGTTCGGCGATGATCCGGCCGACCTTGGTCGATCCCGTGAAGTTGACCCGCTTGACCGCTGGCGAAGCGATCAGCGCCGCGACGATTTCGGGCGCGTCGGCCGGATCGTTTGTGATGACGTTCACAACGCCATCCGGGAAGCCCGCCTCGACGAAAACCTGGCCGATCAGGACATGCAGTCCAGGGCACTGTTCGGATGCCTTGAGGATGACGGTATTGCCGCAGGCAAGCGCCATGGCAACGGCACGCGTGCCGAGGATGACCGGCGCATTCCAGGGCGCGATACCGAGGCACACTCCGACCGGCTGACGCATGGCCATGGAGAGCGAGCCGGGCTTGTCCGAAGGGATGATCTCACCGGTGATCTGGGTGGTCATCGCGGCCGCCTCGCGCAGCATCCCTGCGGCCAGCATCACGTTGAAGCCTGCCCAAGGTGCAGTGCCGCCGGTCTCGGACGTGAGAAGAGCGATGAATTCGGGACCCTTCGCCTCCATGACGTCGGCAGCCTTCGAAAGCAACGCGCGCCGTTGACCGGGACCTATTTTCGACCAGGCCGGGAAAGCAACGGCTGCGGCATCGACGGCCGCCTTGACGTCATCGAGCCCCGACGCAGGCGCAGTCGTCGCGACGGCACCGGTAAAGGGATCATGACGATCGAAGGTAGCGCCCGAGAGCGCGCCCACGGATTTGCCGTTTATGATTTGCTGGATGTTCACTTGACATGTCCTCCTTCAGGATATGGTGCAGAAAGTAGAAATGCCGGGCCGCCCGCTGGGCAGCGCCGTCAGAACGGATAGGAATCACGTGTCGAGTTCACGGTAATCCACCTGAGTTCGGTGAAAGCCTCGATCGCCTGAAATCCGCCGAAGCGCCCGTAGCCGCTGGACTTGACGCCCCCGAACGGGGCCTGCGGCTCATCCGAGACGGTGGCGCCATTAACGTGGCAGATTCCGGACTCGATCCGTCGGGCGACGTCAAGGGCCTGCTGCACGTCGCGTCCAAAGACGGAGGCGGACAGTCCATATTGGCAGTCATTGGCAATAGTCACTGCTTCGTCGATGGTGGCAGCGCGCATGACAGCCGCGACAGGGCCAAAGCTCTCGTCGCGGTATATCCGCATCGCCGGCGTCACATGGTCTATCACCGTCGCATCCATGAAACTGTCATGGATAGTACCGCCTGCCAGAAGCCTTGCGCCTTTCCTCAACGCATCATCCACCAGCCCGGCCACACGCTGCACCGCTTCGGCGCCGATCATCGATCCGAGCGAAAAACCATGCCCCTCGGGATTGCCCGCCTTGAGCCTTGCCGCTCTTGCTGCAAACCGTTCGAGGAAGTCTTCGGCGATCGCGTCGAACACGATGATCCGCTCGGTCGACATGCAGATCTGCCCCTGATTGAAGAAGGCGCCGAAAGCAGCCGCGTCAGCTGCATGATCGAGATCGGCATCGGCAAGCACGATGAGTGGCGCCTTCCCTCCAAGTTCCAACAGGCAGGGCTTCAAATGCTGTGCCGCGACTTGCGCAACGATCCGCCCGACCCGCGTCGACCCGGTGAAATTGACCCGGCGCATTGCCGGATGCGCAATCAGAGCCTCGACGATGTGCGCTGCATCGTCGGGCGCATTGCTGACGATGTTAAGCACGCCCGCCGGCAATCCGGCCGCGCTCATGACGTCGCCGATCAGCCTGTGAGTCTTAGGGCAGAGCTCTGAGGCCTTGAGGACGACCGTGTTGCCGCAGGCAAGCGGCATGGCGATTGCCCGGAACCCCAGAATGACCGGTGCGTTCCACGGCGCGATCCCGAGGCAGACGCCGGCCGGTTGGCGAAACGCCATCGATAGACGGCCACCCTTGTCGGATGGGAGCAGCGAACCGCTGACCTGCGTGGCCATTGCGGCCGCATCGCGGAGGATTTCAACTCCAAGATCGATGTTGAAAGCACACCAGGCGGCCGTCGCCCCGGTTTCTGCCGTCATTGCGGCCGAAAACTCGGCCGACTGCGCCCGGAGAATCTCCGCTGCCCGCAAGAGGATGGCACGGCGTTGCGAGGGTCCGGTCGCCGACCAGTCTGCAAACACCGCGGCGGCAGCGTTTGCCGCGCGTTGCGCATCCAACGCGCTGGCCGCCGCAGCAATAGTCACCGGGACGCCGTCGACGGGGCCATGGCGCAGGAAAGTCGCCCCATTGGCGGCATCCTGGTCACTATTGCTGATCATGAGCTTGACTTCGAACATGGCACCCGGCGGCCATAGGCCGAACGTGACGAGATTCGTTTGGGGGAGTCATGTGCAAATCCCGTCAACGGACGGACATACCCGCAAGCCTCCTCCCAAAGGCACGGAACCAGACTAGAGCTTGACTCCCTGAATGAGAATGCGATTTTCTGGGATTTGCCTGTAACTTTCTGGGAATTCCCTGGTCGTGCAGATGGAGATGCCAGTGAACGGCGATCCTGTAATTCATCGCGACGTGCGCAGCGACGCTCTGAGGCCCGCCCTCGCCCGGCGCTCGCTCCGTCTCACATCCGCTCCCTATGTGGACTTTCTGCATATCTTCTACCTCGAAGAGGGCCAAGCAAGGCTGGAGACGGACGGCTTCCAGCGCGAGCTCTCAGGACCGGCGCTCGCCATCCTCCCTCCCGACGCAAAACTCATGGTCGTGATCGAGGCCGGCGCATCGGGCCATCTTGTCGGTACTTCTTGCTCCCTCTTCGAGGAAGCGATCGGGGACCACGCCGAAACCAACTCCCTCCGAGTGTTCTTCACCCGGACGACGTGGCGGGAGAGTCTCAACCGAGGCGAAGCGGCAAGGCAGGCGACCCTGATCAACGGGCTGGCTTCGGAACTGGCGGATGACGGTCATGGCTCGCGCATGGCGGCATCCGCTCTTCTGCGCCTCTTTCTTCTTTCAACCTGGCGCATATGCGGCGCCGAGGACGTTGCACGGGCCGGCAAGGCCAATCCCGGCGATATCCTGCAACGCTTCCGGCAATTGGTGGAGAGCCACTTCGCCCGGCAGAGGCCTGTCAGCTTCTACGCCGGACAATTGGGGATAACCACTGACCGGTTGCATTCAATCTGTCGCCGGAACCTCGCCAAAACGCCGATCCAACTCCTGCATGAACGATTGACGCGCGAGGCGAAACTGCGATTGAAGCGTTCAACGCTGAGCGTGCACGATATTTCCGACAGCCTCGGCTTTCACGATCCGACCTATTTCAGCCACTACTTCAAAAGGCAAACCGGTTTGTCTCCCGCTGCCTACAGGCTGCAGGCAAGACAATTGGACGAAAGCTCCAATGGCGCAGCATCCGCAAGCTATGCCGACTGGCCGTAGATTGCGGCGTGAATGCATGATCCCGGTTAGCTCTTCAGCTATTCTACGTACTTGCACAACCGAAACAGAACCAGCGACTTCAGATATATCAGGCTTGCCAACGGCCTTTCCGCCTGACAGTTTGCGCACCGAACCAACCGCCGGTCCATCAGGATCAGCAACATCCCCAATGCTGACAAACTCAAGATACGGGACAACGAAACCATGCCCATCCACAAGAACCTCATTGCCGGCGAGTGGACCGGCGAGAATGCGATCGAGAACCGCAGCCCGTCCGACACCAACGATGTGGTCGGGCTCTATGCGCAGGGCACGACGGGCGACATGAAGGCCGCAATCGCTGCCGCCAAGGCCGCTTTCCCGGCTTGGTCCCGTTTCGGCATCCTCGAGCGCCACGCGGTTCTCAGGAAAGCCGGCGACGAGATCATGGCCCGCAAGGACGAACTCGGGACCCTGCTTGCCCGCGAGGAAGGCAAGACGCTGCCCGAAGCGATCGGCGAAACAATCCGTGCTGCTCAGATCTTCGACTTCTTCGCCGGCGAATGCCTGCGTCTGGCTGGCGAAAGCCTGCCGTCGGTCCGCCCGAACATCGGCGTCGAGATCACGCGTGAGCCGATCGGACCGATCGGCCTTATCACGCCGTGGAACTTCCCGATCGCCATCCCGGCCTGGAAGATCGCTCCGGCCCTTTGCTATGGCAACACGGTCGTGCTGAAGCCGGCTGAACTGGTGCCGGGCTGTGCCTGGGCGCTCGCCGACATTCTTCAACGCGCGGGCCTGCCGAAGGGCGTCTTCAACCTCGTTATGGGCAAGGGCTCGGTGATCGGCCAGGTTATGCTCGACAGCCCCGACCTCGCCGGCATCAGCTTCACCGGTTCGGTAGGAACCGGCAAGCGTGTGGCGATGGGCTCCATCGAGCACGGTCGCAAATACCAGCTTGAAATGGGTGGCAAGAACCCCTTCGTCGTCCTTGACGACGCAGACCTCTCGGTCGCCGTCGAAGCCTCGCTCAATTCGTGCTTCTTCTCAACCGGACAGCGTTGTACCGCGTCGTCACGCCTGATCGTTACGGAAGGCATTCATGACCGCTTCGTCGCGGCACTGACCGAGCGACTGAAATCCGTCACCATCGACAATGCCTTGAAAGCTGGCACCCATATCGGCCCGGTGGTCGACGAGCGCCAGCTTGCACAGGATATGGACTACATCGAGATTGGCCGTAGCGAAGGCGCCAACCTTGCCTTCGGCGGCGAACGCCTCAATCGCGAAACACCCGGCTTCTATTTGCAGCCGGCGCTCTTCACCGAAGCGAACAACCAAATGCGGATTTCCCGGGAAGAGATTTTCGGTCCTGTCGCCTCGGTCATTCGCGTCAAGAATTATGAGGAGGCGCTCGCCGTCGCAAACGACACGCCCTTCGGCCTGTCGTCGGGCATCGCCACCACCAGCCTCAAGCATGCGACGCATTTCCGCCGCAACGCCGAAGCCGGTATGGTGATGGTCAACCTGCCAACTGCCGGTGTCGATTTCCACGTACCCTTCGGCGGCCGCAAGGCATCTTCTTTCGGGCCGCGTGAACAGGGCCGCTATGCGGCCGAGTTCTTCACCACCGTCAAGACGCAGTACACACTGGCTTGACGGCAAACGCCTGCGGGCCGTCCAGCCGGCCCGCAGGCATTCATCCCTTGGTGATCATGATCAGAATCACGAACATGGTCGGCACTGCCGTCAGTGCCGGAAGGATAATAGCCGGGTAACCGAAGGTCACGATCGCTAGCAGCCAGACGAGCAGCAGATTTAGAATGAACAGCACCTTGGCCGTGGTCGGTCCGCTGACCGCCTCCTTCAGCATCCAGCCGAATACCGGCACGTGATAGATCATCCTCGCAATCATCGCTCCATCCTTTCCAGGCTACGCCCAATCTTGATATTTGTCACCCCTACCGGGTGAGGAGGGGGGCAGCAATGCGGCAAAATGACAGTTGCCAAATATGGCACGGCCCTCGTCCCGATGAACCGTTGACGCCTGCAATTCACTCCGGAACAGTCGAGGACTGGCAAAATGCATGCCGCTTCTGGACACGCGCTGCGCATTGATCCTATTACTGTAGTCGTGATGGTTCTGCCGGTCCGAACGGAGAGGCGGACGAAGAGGGAATACGGTGAGGATTACCCATCAGGGGCCAAAACCGTGGCTGCCCCCGCAACTGTAAGCGGTGAGCGACGTCCAAAATGCCATTGGCCGAGACGGCCGATAAGGCGGACCGAGCGAAGACCCGCGAGCCAGGAGACCTGCCATCGCTTGCGCCGTGAGAGCGGCATCCACTTAAGAGCCGCGCGGTGGGCGCGGACGAAAGGAAAAGACAATGCATATTGAAGTTGGAATCATCGATCCCGTTCGCATCGCGCTTGCGAATGCAGCCGCCCTCGGCGTCGTCGCATCACAAGTCCCCGCGCTAATCCGCAATCCACTTACACTGCCGAAGGCGGTTCTCTCGGCGGTCGCGTTCTCGGCCCTGATGCAGGCCTGGCATCTGCCGGTCGGCCCCTCCGAACTGCACCTCATCGGCGCGACTACGATTTACATGCTCTTCGGCTTTGCGCCCGCCATGCTCGGCTTCGCGCTCGGCCTCGTTCTCCAGGCCTTCCTGTTCGAGCCCGGCGACATTCCCCATCTCGGCGTGAATGCGCTCTCCCTGATGGTACCTATGATCGCCGTGCACTACAGCTTTGGCCGTCGCCTCTTTGAAGCCAAGTTCAAGGAGCGTTTCAATCTTGGCAAGGTTCTGCGCATAGACGCCGTGTACTACGCCGGTGTTTCCGCCATGGTCGGCTTCTGGCTCATGATCTCCAACGACACTGTCGCGTTTGCCGATTGGGCGACCTGGGTTGCGGCCTACTTCCCGGTATTCGTTGCAGAGGCGTTCATCACCTTCACGGCGGTATTGGTCATCAAGGGTTTCCGTTCAAACAGCCTGGTTACCCGCATGACCGAAGTCGGCAGGCTGACCTTCGCCTGATTACTGGACGCGACCTCACCTCTGACCGCGAAAAAATGAGGAGCGCATGACCGGTCGGTCATGCGCTTTTTCTTTTGATAACCGCTTGCTGCCAGTCAACAGCCCCGTATTCGCCGAATGCCTTGCTTGACAAAGCCCGGCGGAAAACTACACGGTCCCGCCAAAGGACGATCGGCGTCCGATCCTGTTTGACAAAAGGATGAGGCCATTGCGCATTCTCTCCGAAGCTTTCTTCCCCGAACTGCCCAATTACTATCGCGGCAAGGTACGCGAAAACTACGATCTGCCCGACGGCAGTCGCATCATCATCTCGACCGATCGTCTCAGCGCCTTCGACCGGATCCTCACCTGCATTCCGTACAAGGGCCAGGTGCTGACCCAGACGGCACGTTACTGGTTCGAGGAAACCGCTGATATCTGCCCCAACCACGTGATCGGATATCCCGACCCTAACGTCGTGGTCGGCAAGCGACTCGACATCCTGCCGGTAGAGATCGTCGTGCGCGGCTATCTCGCGGGAACGACTGGAACGTCGATTCTGACGCTCTACAAGAAAGGTGAGCGCAATATGTACGGCATCACCCTGCCGGACGGAATGCGCGACAACCAGGTTTTGCCTCAGCCAATCATCACGCCCACAAGCAAGGCTTTCGATGGCGGTCACGACGAGCCGTTGACGCCGCAGCAGATCGTATCCACAGGTCTCCTGACACAGCAGCAGTGGGATACGCTCTCGCGCTACGCGCTGGCACTTTTCGCACGCGGACAGAAAATCGCCGCCGGACGCGGCCTCATCCTCGTCGACACAAAATACGAGTTCGGCACGGATGCCGATGGCAATATCATTCTTGCCGACGAAATCCACACGCCCGACAGCAGCCGTTACTGGATCGCCGACAGCTACCAGCAGAGTTTCGAGAGGGGCGAGCGTCCGGCAAGCTTCGATAAGGACTTCGTTCGCTCGTGGGTGGCCGAACGTTGTGATCCTTACAAGGACGAGATTCCGGAAATCCCCCTTGAACTGGTCAAGGAAACCTCGAGAGTTTATATAAGGGCATATGAAGCTATCACGGGCCGGACCTTCGTGCCGGACGATCGGGGCGAGACGCCACTCGAGCGGGTTCGCTCCAACCTTGCGGCCTACTTTCCGGGGAGTTGAACATCAATTGGCGACTGCGCCCAAGAACAAGGAATCACTCTCCAGCGATGGCCGGGATGGCGATCGCAAACCGAAAGTGACGCGCAGACCCAGACGCCCCGCAGAGGAAACGCGCGAGGATATCCTCAACACGGCGGAAGATCTGTTCTGCAAGAAGGGATATTCCAACGTGGCGATCGCCGACATAGCGATAGCCCTCGGCATGTCGCCGGCCAATGTCTTCAAGCATTTTCATTCCAAAGCCAGCCTCGTCGATGCCATATCCGCCCGCCACATCGAAAAAATGATCGGTCGCCTGGCGAGACCAGACAAAGGCAAGCAGCCGCCGGAACGGCTCTTGCATCTGGTCGAGCAGCTCATGAACAGCCATCTTCATGATCTCAAGCAGAGTCCCTTCGTCTTTGAAATGGTGCTACTGACGGCCGATCAGGAGCTGGAATGCGGCCATCGCTATCGCGAAATGCTGGTATCCGATATCGCCGAAATCATCGAGGACGGAGTGGCGCAAGGCATCTACCACGTCACGAACAGCCGCCGCGCCGCCGAAACCGCCGCAATGGCGCTGGCCTGTGTGCTTCATCCCGTCATGATCGCCAACGAGAAATCCGACATATTGGCAACACGTTGCCAGGAAGTTGTCGCGCTGATCAATGCTGCACTGCAAAACCAGCTTGTCAAGTGACGATTTTATCTTTACGTCACTTGTCATTGGTTCTCCCATTGGGTGAGAGGGCCAATGCGGCTCCTTGGTTCGGTCAACAAAGGATCGACAAGCGTGATTGGACGTAGGTTGAATTATTGTTAATTTGTTGCCACTGCCGATTGTTGTAGTCAGTTGGCCGCACTGTCGCCCCGCACATTCTTGGAAAGCACCGATGTTGAGACGTTTTTTGCTGCCTTCAATTCTCCTGATGGCCACCGCCGGATTGTCCGGCTGCAACGATCCCGAAAGTGGCAAGACCGCTCCGGGCGGAGCAGGTGCGGCCAGGCCACCCTCACCCGTCAGTGTGGTGATCATGCAGAGAGCCGAACAGCCATTGACAACGCTCTTGCCCGGGCGCGCCGACGCATTCCAGAGCGCGGAAATCCGTCCGCGCGTAAGTGGAATCATCAAGGAAATTGCCTTCAAGGAAGGTAGCGAAGTCAAGGAGGGCGACCTCCTTTACAAGATCGAGGATGACACCTACCGCGCCCAGGTCGCCCAGGCACAAGCGAGCCTCGCAAAAGCCGAGGCCAGTGTCCCGAGCGCCGAGGCCAATCTTGCCCGTTACGAGCGACTGGTTGGCAGCGGTGCGACCCAGATCGAATTCGAAAATGCGAAGGTCACCTTGCTTCAGGCTAAGGCGGACGTGGCCGAGGCAAAGGCGGCCCTGAACTCCGCCCAGATCAATCTCGACCTCACCGAAATCCACGCGCCTTTTGAAGGTGTCACAAGCGCTTCGAAATTCTCGATCGGCAACGTGGTGACCGCGAACCAGGCCGATGCTCTGACCACGCTGCGTCGCCTTGATCCGATCTACATCGAATTGACGGAATCGAGCGCAAACTTGCTCCGCCTCAAGCAGGCGATCGCTGCCGGCCGCCTGAGCGATGGCGATGAAAAGACCGACATCCAGCTGACGCTCGAGGACGGCATTGAATATCCTCATGTCGGCAAGCTCGACATGTCGGAAATGGCTGTCAGCGAGACGACCGGCACCTATTCGATCCGCGCCGTGTTCGACAATCCGGACAACATGATCCTGCCGGGCATGTATGTCCGCGCTACCGTTACAGTCGGCAAGGAGAACGGTTATCTGATCCCGCAGCGCGCCGCCAACCGCAATGCCCGCGGCGAACTGACCGCCAAGTTCGTCAACGCTCAGAACATCGTGGAAACCCGGACATTCACCGAGAGCACCGTTTCCGGCAACAGCTGGCTGGTCGCGGAAGGCATCAATGACGGCGACAAGCTGATCGTTGACGGATTCCAGTGGATCGGCGACGGCGCCCCGGTTGCTCCTGTGGAAGCAACCGTCGATGCAAAGGGGTTCGTCGTTGAAGCACCCAAGGCATCCGAAGCAACCCCGGCCGCAAAACCGTGATTTTGCGGCTCAGCAGGCAGTATTCAGGCGCTAAGGGGTAACCAATGGCCAAGTTTTTTATTCGTCGTCCAATCTTTGCCTGGGTAATCGCGATCGTGATCATGCTGGGCGGGGCTCTGGCGATCTTCACGCTCTCCATTTCGCAATACCCGGAAATCGCACCAACCACCGTGCGCATTTCCGCGACCTATAACGGCGCCAGCGCCGAAACGGTCGAGAAGTCGGTCACCTCGATCATCGAAGACGGAATGACCGGCCTCGACGACCTGACCTACATGACCTCCTCGTCCAGCACGGGCAGGGCATCGGTCACGCTGACCTTCGGCAACAGTATCGAGCCGGACATCGCGCAGGTTCAGGTACAGAACAAACTGCAACTCGTGCAATCTCAGCTCCCTGACGTTGTCCAATCGGCCGGCATTTCGGTCACCCGCTCGACCTCAAGTATCCTGTTGGTCGGAGCGTTGGTTTCGACAGACGGCGCGCGACGTCCTGTCGAGCTGGGTGACATCTTCTCCACCCAGATCGAAGACCAGATCAAGCGCCTCGAAGGCGTCGGCAGCATTCAGGTGTTCGGTACGGGCTACGCCATGCGCGTCTGGCTCGACCCGTTCAAGCTCAACAAGTTCCAGCTGACCCCGACCGATATCACCGCCGCCATCCAAGCCCAGAACACCCAGGTCTCGGTAGGATCGCTCGGCGGCCAGCCCGTCGCGGCCGGCCAGCAACTGAATGTGACCGTGACCGCGCAGAGCCAGTTGCAGAACGTTTCGGACTTTGAATCGATCATCCTGAAGGTCGAGACCGGCGGCGCCACCGTTCGCCTCAGCGACGTCGCCCGCATCGAGATCGGGCAAGAAAGCTATTCGACGAATACGCGGGCCAACCGCAATCCAGCAACCGGCTTCGCGGTGAACCTGGCAACTGGCGCCAACGCCCTGGACACGGCGGCTCGCGTCAAGACCGCGCTGGCCGCGATCGCACCGACTCTGCCGGAAAATGTCGTCATCACCTATCCCTACGATACTTCGCCCTTTGTCCAGCTCTCGATCGAGAAAGTCGTTCACACGCTGATCGAGGCGATCGTCCTGGTCTTCGTCGTCCTGCTAATCTTCCTGCAGAACCTGCGCGCCACGATCATTCCGATGATCGCCGTGCCCGTCGTTCTGCTCGGTACCTTCGGGATCCTGGCGTTGACCGGTTATTCGATCAATACGCTCACCATGTTTGCCATGGTGCTGGCGATCGGCCTGCTCGTCGACGACGCCATCGTGGTCGTCGAGAACGTCGAACGCATCATGTCCGAAGAGCACCTGTCGCCGCTCGAGGCGACGGAAAAATCAATGGGCGAAATCACCGGCGCGATCGTCGGCATCGCACTTGTCCTTACCGCCGTGTTCATTCCGATGGCTTTCTTCGGCGGCTCCACCGGCATCATCTACCGCCAGTTCTCGATAACCATCGTCTCGGCCATGCTGCTCTCCGCCGTCGTCGCCATCGTGCTGACGCCCGCGCTCTGCGCCACGATGCTGAAGCCGATCGACCACACCAAGGAGCGTCGCGGACCGGGCGCCTGGTTCAACCGCAACTTCGACCGCACCACCACCGGCTATGTCTCGAGCATCGGCTATCTGCTGAAGCGCCCGCTGCGCGTCATGCTGATGTTCGCGCTGGTCATTGGTGGCTGTGCCTGGATCTTCATGCGGATGCCGAGCTCCTTCCTGCCCCAGGAAGACCAGGGCGTGCTGATGACGATCGTTCAGCTGCCAAACGGTGCAACGACGGCCCGGACGGAAGAAGTCATCAAGAAGATCGAGGATTATTATCTCGAGAAGGAAAAGGACGCTGTTCAGGACGTCTTTGCCGTGTCCGGCTTCAGCTTCGTCGGCCAGGGCCAGAACTATGCGCTCGTCTTCGCCAAGCTCAAGGACTTCGAGGAGCGCACGACGCCCGAACTGGCGGCATCCGCCGTCGTCCAGCGCGCCATGGGTTACTTCTTCACCCTCCGCGACGCCATGGCCTTCCCGCTCCAGCCGCCGGCCATTCCGGGCCTCGGCACGTCGAGCGGCTTCTCCATGTACCTCGTCGACAGCGGTAATACGGGTACGGAAGCGTTGACGGCAGCGTCCAAGCAACTGATCGGCATGGGCAGCTCCAACCCCAAGGTCAGCTCGCTGCGCTCGAACAGCCCGGACGCCGAGAGCCAGCTGAAGATCCTCCTCGACCAGGAGAAGATGGGCGCCATGGGGCTCGATCTCGCTACCGTCAACTCCATGCTCTCGACGATCTTTGCCGGCCGCGATGTCAATGACTTCACTCTCAACAACGAGCTGAAGCCGGTCTACGTGCAGGGCGACGCCCCCTATCGCATGCAACCGGACGACCTCGGTCACTGGTATGCCCGGAATGCGAGTGGCGAAATGGTGCCCTTCTCCGCATTCAGCCAGGTTTCCTGGGTCGGAGGTCCTCCCACTCTGGCCCGGTTCAACGGCACGAGTGCAATTTCGCTGGATGGCGCCGCAGGCCCCGGCGTCAGCTCCGGCGACGCAATGGACGAAATGGAACGGCTGACGGCAGGCCTCGACGGTGGCTACTCCGTCGCCTGGCAAGGCATCTCCTACCAGGAACGCCTTTCGGGTTCGCAGGCGCCCTTGCTCTACGCCCTCTCCGTGCTGATCGTCTTTCTTTGCCTGGCCGCGCTCTATGAAAGCTGGTCGATCCCGTTCTCGGTCATCATGGCCGTACCGGTCGGCGTGCTCGGCGCACTCGCCGCTGCCTACTTCTTTGGCCAGGCGAACGACGTCTACTTCAAGGTCGGCCTGCTCACCACGATCGGCCTTGCCGCGAAGAATGCGATCCTCATCGTGGAGTTCGCCAGAGAACGGATGGATCGCGGTGTTGATCTGCTCGACGCGACGCTTGAGGCAGCACGCCTGCGCCTGCGGCCTATCATCATGACCTCGCTTGCCTTCATCCTGGGCGTCGTGCCGCTGGCGATCGCAACCGGTGCCGGCTCCGCGGCGCAGAACGCGATCGGCATCGGCGTGCTCGGCGGCATGTTGGCAGCCACACTGCTCGGCATCTTTTTTGTGCCATCCTTCTTCGTAATCGTGCGGAAGCTTACAAGCCGTGCAAAAGCCAAAGAGAGCCTGTCATGATAAAAAACGAGTTGTTAAGGTTAATAACTCATTATCGGAGCCGATTCTTGCGGCATTGAACGAATCTCGGGCGGATGCAAAAAGACATGATCGGATTTTTGCTATGCGCCGGCACCACGAGCGAAATCACAGGATAGAACAATGGCATCCATTCGCGTAGCTGCGCCCCTTGCAATGCTCCTGCTTTCCGGTTGCGTCACCGGCCCCGAACACACGCCGCCGGAAATGCCTCTTCCACAGAAGTTCGCGGAAGGTGCAAGCAAGAGCACCGGCGACGTGGCAATGGCCGCTTGGTGGACGGCATTCAACGACAGTCGCCTCAATAGGCTCGTGGAACAGGGTATCGATCAGAACCTCGACGTTTTGCAGGCTCTCGAGCGCATCACTGCTGCGGAGGCAGGCGTCATTGTCGCCGGCGCTGGTGGCCTGCCTTCGTTGAACCTGTCGGCCGACGAATCGATTTCAAAGACCAAGGGCACCGGAGATTACAGCGCCCGCACCACCGATACGACCTCGACCACGAGCGGCGGTCTGAGCGTGTCATGGCTGCTCGACCTTTTCGGTCAGTATCGCCGCGCCAAGGAAGGTGCCATCGCCTCGCTCGACGCCGCCTATGCCAGCGCGGATGTGGCCAAGTTGTCCTATCTGTCCGACCTCGTCACCTCCTACATCAATGCGCGTTACTACCAGGAACGCATCGCCATCGCCCGCAAGAACCTTGCGTCACGACGCGAGACTTTGGATCTGACCAAGCTGCAGCTCGAAGCGGGCGCCGCTTCTCGCCTCGACGTCGTGCAGTCCGAAGGTCTCGTCAACTCGACGCTTGCCGACCTGCCGGGCCTCGAAACCAATTTCCGCAAGTCGGCGCATCACATCGCCACGCTGCTCGGCCTGCCTGCCTCGGCTCTGATCGCCGACCTGCAGAAGGGCGCGCCGCAGCCTATCGCCCGCCGCAGCGTGAATGCCGGCGTGCCGGCGGATCTCATCCGCAACCGTCCGGACATTCGAAGAGCGGAACGCCAACTGGCCGCAGCCGTCGCGGAAATCGGCGTTGCCGAGGCGCAGCTCTATCCGTCGATAACGCTCGGCGGCTCGATTTCGCCCTCGTGGATCACGACCAAGTCGCTCGCCGGCAGCTTGACCTCCTGGTCCTTCGGCCCCAGCCTGACATTGCCGATCTTCGATGGCGGAAGGCTGAAGGCCAATGTCAATATCGCCGAGTCCTCCGCCCGCGAGCAGTACCTCGCTTGGAAGGCCACTGTGCTGAAGGCCGTCGAAGAAGTTGAGAATGCTCTTGCCGCCGTCAATCGCGACAGCCGGACGGTGAGCGCCCTGACGGCAACCGTTCGCTCCTACGAGGAGGCCCTGTCACTGTCGACGGCAAGCTACAAGGATGGCGCATCGTCGCTGCTCGACGTGCTTGATGCGCAGCGTTCCGTCTCGACCGCTCAGGCCAATCTCGCTGCGGCTGTCCAGCAGATGGCAGCCGACTATGTCGCGCTCAACGTCGCCATTGGCGGCGGTTATGCATTCGACAAGAAGCCGGGCATGTAATTACAGGCCAGGAAAGCTATGAAACCCGGCGCCGGAAGCGACGACCGGGCTTTTCCATATTCCGGTTGCCAGACTCCGCGGGACGGTACCTGCACCTCTTCGCCACATCAGAAGGTGGCGGGCGTATTGATCCAGAGAAGCACCGTCTCTCCGTCGAAGCTGTTGTGCCAGGAATGTGGCCGTCGACTTTCAAAATAGAAGCTGTCGCCGGTATGCAGCTCGAAGAAACGGTCCCCGTCGAGGATGATTTCCAGGCTGCCGGATAGCACATGGATGAATTCCTCTCCTTCATGCTGATAAGCCCCCTCGCTGGAGGCGCCCGGCGCCAGTTGAAAGCGGTTGCACTCCATCTGATTGCGGCCTTCGGCTAGCACCTGGATCGTTACGCCGGATGACGTCGTGGGCCAGATAGGCCATTTGCCATCGCGTATCAGGGATTCACCGCCCTTCCCTTGCTCCTGACCACTGAGCGAGGCCAGCGTCGTGCCGAGAAATCTTGCCACGCCATGCAGCGCAGTGAAGGAGAGCCCCTGGGAAGTCCGCTCGAACGTCGAAAGCTGCGACGTTGACACGCCGGTCGCCTGAGCGATCGTTTCAAGGGTCTTGCCAGCATCACGGCGCAATCTTCGAACCTTGAGACCGATGGGGATCTCTGCCGCTCCAGGACCCTCTTCGTCCGGGAGCTCGGACGTATTCACATCATCTGCAGACACCTCCTCGCGCAGGCTTTCGCGGATCGCCGCAGGGTTCAACCCCTTTTCGCTACGCAGCCAGGCGATGGTTTTGAGCCTTTCGACCAGCGCACGATCATAAAGCCGCTGCCCGGAGGGCGTGCGGATCGGCTGGATAAGGTCCTGCGTTTCCCATAGTCTAAGTGTCGAAGGCGAAACCCCCGCCATCCTGGCGGCTTCGGCAATCTTGAAGCGGATGTCTTCCATGAGGACCGGGCCCCGTCAGCACGATGTCGTTGTCATGCGTGATAAGTGCGATAAACCATATTGCAAGTCTACAGAAAAAATGTAGGAAATGTTACCGCCTTGCGATCGCACTGAATGGCCGATGCCGAGGGTCAACCATTACCAGAGGAATTTTAGAATGAAGAACTCCGAAATCGCAGTTCGAAAGAACGATGCCATCTCGCGCGGCGTCGGCATGACCACCCAGGTATACGCGGCCAAGGCCGAAAATGCCGAAATCTGGGACGTCGAGGGCCGCCGCTATATCGACTTCGCTGGCGGTATCGCAGTTCTCAACACCGGCCACCGCCATCCCAAGGTAATCGAGGCCGTCAAGAAGCAGCTCGATTGCTTCACCCATACCTGCCACCAGGTCGTACCCTACGAGAACTACGTCGCTCTCGCCGAACGTCTGAACAAGCTCGTTCCGATCGCCGGCCCGAAGAAGACCATCTTCGCCACGACCGGCGCCGAAGCCGTCGAAAACGCCGTAAAGATCGCGCGCAGCGCCACCGGGCGCTCCGCCGTCATCGCGTTCACCGGCGCCTTCCACGGCCGCACCTTCATGGGCATGGCGCTGACCGGCAAGGTCGTTCCCTACAAGGTCGGTTTCGGCCAGATGATGGGCGACGTCTTCCACGTACCCTTCCCGATCGAACTGCACGGCATCAGCGTCGAAGAATCGCTCGATGTTCTCGACAAGCTGTTCAAGGCCGACGTCGACCCGAAACGGGTCGCAGCGATCATCCTGGAGCCTGTTCAAGGCGAAGGTGGCTTTTACGAAGTTCCGCGCGCGCTGATGAAGGCCGTCCGCCAGATCTGCGACGAGCACGGCATCCTGCTGATCGCCGACGAAGTCCAGACCGGCTTTGCCCGTACCGGCAAGTTGTTCGGCATGGAAAACTACGACGTGGCACCCGACCTGATGACCATGGCGAAGAGCCTTGCCGGCGGCTTTCCGCTCTCGGCTGTCACCGGCCGCGCCGAATTGATGGACGCACCCGGCCCCGGCGGTCTCGGTGGTACCTATGCCGGCAATCCGCTGGCGATTGCCGCAGCCCATGCCGTTCTCGACGTCATTGAGGAAGAAAATCTCTGCGACCGCGCCAACCAGCTTGGTGGCCGCCTGAAGCAACGCCTCGAAGCGCTCCGTGCCGACGTACCCCAGATCTCTGATATCCGCGGTCCCGGCTTCATGATCGCCGTCGAATTCGCCCTGCCCGGCTCTGCCAAGCCGGATGCCGAACTGACCAACGCCATCCGACTGAGGGCACTGGACAAGGGTCTGATCCTCTTGACCTGCGGCGTCTACAGCAACGTCATCCGTTTCTTGTCGCCGATCACCATCCAGGACGAAGTGTTCAACGAAGCCCTCGACATCATTGAAGCCTCGATCCGCGAAGTCGTGGGAGAACTGAAGAAATGAGCATTTCCAATCTCCTGACATCCAAGCTGAAGGACGCCTCCCTTGCCACCGACAAGGCGCTGGTCGGCGCCGATTGGCTATCTACCAGCGAAAGCGGCAAGACCTTCGATGTGACCAATCCAGCGACAGGCGACGTCATCGCCACCCTGCCGGACCTCGGCAAGGCGGAAGTGACCCGCGCCATCGAGGCCGCCCACAAGGCGCAGAAGGCATGGGCCAAGAGGACGGGCAAGGAACGGGCCGGGGTTCTGCGTAAGCTCTTCGACCTGATGGTTGCCAATGCCGACGATCTGGCCACCATACTGACCATGGAAATGGGCAAACCCTGGCCGGAAGCACGCGGCGAAATTCTCTACGGCGCTTCCTATGTCGAGTGGTTCGGCGAAGAAGCCAAGCGCGTTTATGGCGATACCATTCCGGGCCACCAGCCCGACAAGCGGATCATGGTCATCAAGCAGCCGATCGGAGTTGTCGGCGCCATCACGCCCTGGAACTTCCCGAACGCGATGCTCGCCCGCAAGATGGCGCCCGCCGTCGCCGTCGGTTGCGCCATGGTGTCGAAGCCCGCCGCCCAGACTCCGCTCTCCGCTCTCGCACTTGCAATTCTTGCGGAGCGTGCCGGTCTCCCGGCCGGTATTTTCTCGGTCGTGACGTCGACGGATGCCGCCATGGTCGGAAAGGAAATGTGCGAGAACGACAAGGTCCGAAAGCTGACCTTTACCGGTTCGACCAATGTCGGCAAGATCCTGATGCGTCAGGGTGCAGATCAGATCATGAAGCTCGGCCTGGAACTTGGCGGCAATGCCCCCTTCATCGTGTTCGACGATGCCGACCTCGATGCCGCCGTCGAAGGGGCCATGGTCTCCAAATACCGCAATGCCGGGCAGACCTGCGTTTGCGCCAATCGCCTCTATGTCCAGTCGGGCATCTACGATGCTTTTGCCGCAAAGCTTGCCGAACGCGTCGCCAACATGAAGGTCGGTGACGGTTTCGCGGAAGGCGTCACCACAGGTCCCCTGATCGACCAGAACGCATTGAAGAAGGTCCAGGAGCACGTCTCGGACGCCGTTTCCAAGGGCGCCAAGGTGACGATCGGTGGCAACGGTTCGGAACTGGGCGGATTGTTCTTCCAGCCGACAATCCTGGCTGGTGTGACCAGCAACATGAAGGTTGCCGTCGAGGAAACCTTCGGTCCAGTGGCGCCGCTCTTCAAGTTCGACACAGAAGAAGAGGTGATCGAACTCGCCAACAATACCGAGTTCGGCCTCGCCTCCTATTTCTTCTCGAAGGATGTATCGAAGATCTTCCGCGTCGCGGAGGCCCTGGAATACGGCATGGTTGGCATCAATACCGGTCTGATTTCCACCGAGGTTGCGCCTTTCGGAGGCATCAAGCAGTCGGGCCTCGGTCGCGAAGGCTCGAAATACGGCATCGATGACTATACGGAGATCAAGTATCTTTGCCTTGGCATTGAAGCCTGACGCGACTGAAGATCGAAAAGAAAACCCCGGAAACATGGTTTCCGGGGTTTTTTCTTTGTGCCGTGTAGCGGATGGACGTCAGTCCTTCGCGCGCTCCACGTAGGAATTATCTTCCGTCGCGATAACGACGCGGGTACCAGCATTGATGTGCGGCGGCACCATGGTGCGAATGCCGTTCGACAGCATGGCAGGCTTGTACGACGAGGAAGCCGTCTGGCCCTT
>Ga0172380_10004041_pt1 | contig 19341 bp, 19 predicted proteins | sample Leawe162metaG_FD_119747 | JGI IMG/M metagenome (GOLD analysis project Ga0172380, IMG submission 119747) | Leachate microbial communities from a municipal landfill in Southern Ontario, Canada - Leachate well 162 metaG | ecosystem: Engineered > Solid waste > Landfill > Unclassified | place... | reverse complement strand
GGAAGCCCGCCCCTGGCTCCGGGTGGTGCAGTGATGACTGGGGCGGGAGGGAGCAGTCTATGACACGGCCGATGACCGGGAAGGGGCGCATGCTGGTTTTTCTCTTGCTGCTCTCCTCCCTTCTGCCATCGACGGCGGCCGCCACCGGGCCGGCTGGGGTGGAGTATAGCGGGGAGATAACCACCGCCCAGGGGATCCCCTTCAACCAGCCCACCGACCTCGTCAGCGCGAACGGCAGGCTCTATGTGCTTGACGGCCTCAATCACCGGGTGGCGGTTTTCGACCTGGCGGGGAAATACCTTTTCCAATTTGGCGGAGACTTCCATAGACCCATCGGCCTCTGTGCCGACCAGCGGGGGGCGATTTACGTTGCCGACGCGGAGACCGCCAGGGTCAAGATCTTTTCGCCTGATGGGGGGGCCACCGGAGAATTTACCGTCAGCCCGATCGGGAATAATGAAAAGCCGAGGATTACCGACTGCGCCGTCTCGACAAAGGGCGAGATATTCCTGGTCGATAATGGCAATCACCACATCCATGTTTACGAGCGAAGCGGCCGCAGGCTGCGGTGGTTCGGCAATTTCGGGGAGAACAACAACGAATTCAGGCATCCTGCGACGGTGGCGATTGACGACAAGGGAGACATCTATGTGGTGGATGTTATCAATAATCTGGTCAAGGCGTTTTCCTCGACCGGAGAGCCTCTCCAGATGCTGGGAGGATGGGGCATTACCCCGGGCAAGCTCTTCCGGCCAAAGGGGGTCATGCTGATCAGGAACACTGTTTATGTATCCGACAGTTACACCGGTGCCGTCCAGCTCTTTGATGCCTCCGGCGCTTTCCAGGGCATCATGCAGCGCACTTCGGGCGAAAAAATCAGATTTGTGACGCCAACCAACATGACCTCGGCGGGCTCCCGGTTTTATATCGTGGAACAGCTTAAGAACAGAGTGAGCATGTGGCGGAGGGGAGGAAAGCGCTGAGATGAGGGTTATCGCGGCTTTTACGACAGCAGTCTTCCTTGCCCTGGGGTCGCTCTCTTTGGCCTTTGCGCTTGAGGCCTCCTCAAAAAGAGAGTGCGCCATCTGCCACGTCATGTGGATGGACGACTTTAAAACCGGCGAAGAGACCGTTATCCCGTGGATCAACACCAATGTGTTGATGAAAAATGCCTACGGGGTCGTAAGCGCAGAAGAGATGTGCTACAGCTGCCATGACGGCTTTGTCGTCGATTCGAGGGGTTCCTGGGCAGGCAAGAGGCATACGGTTTTCAAGAAGCCTTCGGCCAAAATGAAAATTGACCAAAGCAAATTCCCGCTGAGCGTCAAGGGGGAGATATATTGCGGCACCTGTCACAGTATCCATTCCGGTTCTTCCGAGGAAGCCGTCTCCTACAAGTTGTTTCTACGGATGGACAACCGTAATTCGGAGATGTGCCGAGCCTGTCACGACAACTATGACGCGGGCCCGGCCAAGGGCTTCCATACGACCCTGAAAGAGATAAAAGGGGGCTTTCCGGAGAACCTCAAAAGATCCGGGCTCAGACCGGCCACCAACCAGAAGGACGTCATCTGTAATTCTTGCCACAAGGTGCACGGCAGCGCGCGCGAAGACCTGATTCCATCTGCGGCCGGGGTTTCGGTGCTTTGCGGAGAGTGCCACCTGGACAAGACCGGCCAGGGGCCGGAAAGAAAGCTGCTCGCCCACAAGATAGGCGCGGACCTGAAGGATATCAAGCCTTCCGAGCCGTTAAAAAAAGCGGGCGCAAAATTTGAAGAAAATAAACTCGGCTGCCTTTCCTGCCACAAGGTCCACAAAGGAACAGCGAACGATATCCTGGCCTTGGAAAATCGAGATTCCGAACTCTGCTTCCAGTGTCACGACAGCCTAAAGGGCGTGCGCGAAACCCCGCATAATCTGGCAATTACCGGCAAGGAACTCAAAACCGCCAAAGGCAAGTCGGTTCAGGAGGTCGGCACCTGCAGTTTTTGCCACGGCTCCCATGGCTGGGCCCAGAAGCTAAAAGCCGGCGAGCCCCCTGCCACGGAGGTGTGCGCCTCCTGTCACGGCATGCAGCGAAAAGTCACCAAGGTGGAAATCAAGGGGCCCTACAGCCATTCGCTGGGAAAGGACTCCGCAAAACTTGCCAAGGGGTTGAAAATTGAGCTGCCTTTGTTTGCCGATGATTTTGGCGAGGGCAACAAGGTGTACTGTTCTTCCTGTCACGATTCCCATGGCAGCAAAGGCCTCAAGCTTCCCAAAGATAGCAACAGGGACGAGCGGGGGTTGCTCAAAACCAAATTCCTCCGCGCGGAAAACAAAACCGACCTGTGCGGCAAGTGTCATCTCAATGAAAGGTATGTGAAGGGGACCGGGCACGACGCTTCCCTTTTTGAAAAAAAATATGAGAACATCCGCAAGGAAGGCCCCAAGGAATCCGGTCTCTGCGGCACCTGCCATCTGGTCCATGAAGGCCCGACTCCCATCGGCTTTGCCGTGCCTCTGCCCACCAGGGAGTATCCGGCGGAAATAAGCAGGAACCAGGCCAACCTTTACTGCTTGTCGTGCCACGAGGAAGGAAAGATCGGCGAGAAGAAGCTTACTGGAAAAATCAGTCATACCCTGGGCAAGAAGCCAAAAGAGGCGGAAGGGAAAATGAAGGATGCCGAAGTGAGCTGCGCATCCTGCCATCAGCCGCATCGCTGGTCTCCAAGCAAAGAGGACTTCGGCCCCGGCAAACTGACGGATGGAGACCTCAGCAACAGCTTTCTCAGAATCGAGAACTCCCAAGGGGGTTTGTGCAAGGAATGCCACAAGAGCGAATACCGGATTTTTCGGAGCAAACACGATGTGTCCGAAAAGGAAAAGAAGGGGGTCTGCGAGTTCTGCCACGTTGTCCACCGGGGCAAAGAGGCACCCATCTGGGCAAGAGATACCGGCAAATTCTTCCCGGAAGAAAAACCGAAAAGCAGACTATGCCTGGAATGCCACCGGCAGAATGGACCCGGAGAAAAAGCGCTGGTGAAACTATACCGTCATCCGGAGGGTTTTCTCCTGGCAGATCCTTTGTTGTTGGCCAAGGGCGACTTCCGGAAAGACGGCAAGGGGCTCGATCTGGAAATTCATTGCCTGACCTGCCACGATCCCCATCGGTGGAGCGCCACCCTGCTGGAAGGAAGGCCCGACCGCACGGTGTCGTCGAAGACCGCCTTCCTCAAGGCGGTAGACCCGGCAAAGACGAGCTGTGTCGATTGCCACCGGAAGGAGACGCGCTACAAATACCAGTACTTTCACACCGAAAAAGCAAGGAGCAAAGATAACCCGTACTATGATCCGTCAAGACTCATCGAGTCCTTAAAGACTTTAAAAACGAGGCGGAGAGGCGAATAGACAGACAACATCCCAGGAAAGCACAGCAAAAAAGGCCACCCATTCGGGCGGCCTTTTTTATCTACTTCACATCCTTCCCCAGTTAAATAAACTTGGTGGTGCCGTGGGGATCATGACAGAGAACACAGGCTTGCTCGGAAGCGGGATTGACCGGTAAAGCAATCCCTCCCACCTCCGTGGCAAAATGGTTGTCCCAAATTACATCCGAAGCTTGATTGGGCTTTCCTGCCGCATTGGTAGTCCCATGGAACGGCACTTTACTGGTATCCAGCAGATAGCTGTAAGCGGCGCTGGCCGGATTATAGGTAGCGGTAAGAAAAACCTGATGGCAGGAAGTACAAAGATTAAACTGCCGGGAATATTTAATCACCGTCGTGCCGTTTTCCATTGCCGTGGTTGCCGTAGCACGAAGAGTGCCGTCATGGCCATTGTGGCAGGTCCGGCATTGAATGGGGCTGCGTGTCGGCAACCTCTCAACACCGATAAAAAAATCTGCCAACTGCCCGCCATCCATGCCAGCGGTTTCGGCGCCATATTGGCGAAAAACTTCATCGCTATGGCAGCGCGCGCAAAGAGGGATGGTTAGATTGATCGGCGTATTGGCATGGGCGCTTTGCTGGTATGCGGCCAGAATGTTGGTCTTAATTCCGGTGCCGTGCGCAGCAACGCCGGTCGGCAAAGCACCATGGCACTTGCCGCAGACGTTGAAATCAGGCACCGGATTAGGATGATCAGGGATTATCGCCAGGTGGAGCGGCCCGGCGCCATGGCAATTTTCGCAACCAACCGCCGCCATTCCCCCGGCCGGAAGTGGGCGGTCGCTAAACCAGGGGGCCAGGGTCCGGCCATCGCCAATGGGATCGTGGCAGCTCAGGCAGGCGGGGTCGGCAGTAGCATCAACCGAGCCTGGCCATCCATGCCGGGAAGCAAGGTAACTTGCCACCGGGTCGGGAGTAAGGGCTTCATGGCAGGTCAGACAACGGTCACTGCCGATGTAGGTGACCTGCTGATCATCGGTACCGAAAACCGGGATGGTGATGTTGCCCGCAGCCGGGTCAGCACCGCCGCCACTGCAGGCAGTCAAAGAAATAAACAGCAGAAAGGCCGATAAACAGGAAATACGGTTCGACTGAGACAACACGGATCCATCTCCATTAAGGTGTAACTATCCAGCAGCACCGCATCTGCGTTGCTGCACCCAGAGGGTATAAGTTTCGTTTGAGCAGACAAGCTGCTCAACTCAGCTATATCAGCCTGCTCATGGGCACCAGCACACTTCGCCGGCTTCTGCCTAGCAGATACGGCACTGATGGATAGTTACGGTTTGAGTTGTTTTTGTTCGCTTTCCGGCCTTGAGCTGGTTAGTTACATTAAGGTTTATGACAGCGGATACAAGTAGCGCCGCCGGAGGCCTTGCGCAATCTTTCCGCTCGATGGCCGGCAAAGCCTGGGCCGTGGGGGTTGATGCCGCCGGGACCGCCCGCAGCACTGTGACACTTGAGACAAGTATCGCCGCCGGGATGACAGGCCTGGCAGGTATTGAGACTACGCCGGGCCTCCCGGGCATGATCCTTGCTCCATACATGCATGCTCGGTGCAACCCCACCGTGGAGGTGGCAGTCGTCGCAACGACTCAAGGCACCCTGGCCCCGGAAATTGGCGTGGATCGCCTCGATGTCGCCGTTGATTCCCAGGTCAAAGACCCTCCGGTGGGAGGGACTGGCCGCCCGGCCGTCCCAACCGGTATCGCGGCGGAAACTCTTGTGGCAGGACTCGCAGGAGGCCGGTTCATGGCAAGTTGAACAGAGCCGGGGGTTGGTCCGAGCGAGCAAAGGGTGGCTGACCTTGAAATCACTGCGATGGACATTGACCAGACCACCGCCGAACTTGCCCATCTCCATGGCAGGCCCCTGGACATGGCAGTTCAGGCAGTAATCCTGCTGATGACAGTTGGCACAATCGATCTGCCTGTTTTTAGCGAAGGGGCCGTGGATGAAACCCCAGAGAGGACCGTGGGTATTGCGCAGGGCGGGCAATTTTACCTGCTCGGCAAATTTCTGGTCATGGCATTGCCGGCAGGCCCGACGCTCCGGCACGACCGTGGGGCTTTCCGGCAGATGGCAGGTGGTGCAGGGCGAACCGGGGAAAATCAGGTAGCGATGCTGATCATGGTTGAAGGTGGGGGCATACTCCTGCTGGGCCAAGGCCGTCCACGATAATGAGAGCATGGCCAGAATGACCAGCAATATAGCGGCAAATTTCTTCATGTTAAGACCGTTCGTCTGTTCGTCTGTTGGATAACAACAATAGCCCTGCTCCGCTCCGAGATCAAGACGCCGACCATCTTATGCTGTTAGTATCCCACGCCGCCTGCCTGCGGTGGAGTTACTTGCAAGACTATTTAGTGCCGATGGATGATTTGGCGGGATAATTCTTCTTGCACCCAAAGGGTATAAGTTTCGTTTGCGCAAACGAGCTGCTCAACTCAGCTTTTTAAATCTAACAGCCTGTTTAAAAAATCACGTTAAGTCGCAGGGTGCCCCGATTCTCATAACCCCAAAAGCCATCGCTTTCAGCCCTCTCCAGACGGGCCTGGAGTTCGAGGTCGCGGCGCAACCGGGCGGTGCAATAGGCCCAGTAGCGGGTGCTTAGCGTATCGTCCTCGAATTCGTCGAGCCGCCGCTGAAGGACATCGATTTCGGCTCCGAGCCCGGACTGGATGGCCTCGGTCATAAGCCAGGCAACCCGGACCCTGGCGCCGTGCAGATCCTGCCCATCCTTGTCCAGTCGCCAGACCCCGCTGAGCGAACCGGAAAAACGTTCGGTCCGGATTTTTTCCACCCCGGCCTCGAAGACGTCGGCAGCACTGAAATCCTCGTAGATCTCCCGGCTGTAGCGACCGAAGACCCGGTGACCCGGACCGAAGGAGTAATTGACCTCGGCCATTGCCTCCTGGTACTTGCTCACCGCAAAAACCGAATATATCGAGGTGCTTGAAAAAACCGGCAGGGAATAGAGGTATTCCGCCCTAAAGCCCCATTTGTCACTGCCATGGTAATTGCCGCCGACCAGCCCGTAGCTGACCCGATCGGAGAGGCGATCGTACTGGATTTCCCCATAGAGGTTCAAAAGCTTGCGGAAGCCGTAGTCGAAGTCCGCTCCGATCAGCTCGGTGGCCAAATCGGCATCCTCCCGGCGCTGAGCATAGGAAAATCCGGTGAGCAGGGAGTCATCCATAAAACGGCCCCTCATCTCACCGCCGACAATGGTATCTTTGGCATTGTAGCCGGTATAGAAGGGGACATCGCCGCCGCCGAACAGCCGGTAACTGAAACGGCCGCCGGGCCGATAATCGACGGTCATCCCGTCCATCAGGGAGGCGCCGGCGGTGATCGCGATAAACTGGCGCCCCAGGCGGATATCTACCTGGTCATCAAGCATCCGCTGCTTCTCGTAATAGGCATAATAGAGCCGGCTGTCGGCGTAATCATCCTCGTTGGCCAGATCGGTCCCAATGCGGCCGTATGCGTGGAAACTCTGGCGTTCCTGCAGATTTTGGTCAAAATCCCGCAGGTTCAGCATCAGATACTGGTAGGCCGGCATGGAATCACTGCGGCGGGATTCGTGGTGCCACTGGAGTTCGGTGGATGCCCGGCCGGAAACCTCGACCCCAGGACTCACCCTTCTGGTGTAAACCGGCGGATCAAAGGCCAGAGCGGGAGAGGCCAGCAACAGGGACAGAAAAATTGCCCTTGGCCAAGCCGCCATCACCCGGAAGAAAAGGGAAAAATCTGTAGACATGGAGATTGGCTGCATTCAAAAGCCGCTAGAAAATAACTTGTTCAATTCTGTGCCTTTCCTTGCGGCTCCTTATGCCGCTTTTGCTATACAAATATCCGTAAGCGATCCCAGGCACCACATCTTGCGGCGATCGGTCCGGCTCACATCGCCGTCCTGCTTGCCGCAATCTGCTGCACCCTGTGACCGCTTTTAGCTGAGTTGAGCAGCTTGTCTGCTCAATACGAAACTTATCCCCGAAGGGTGATCCCGTGGTTATTTGACCTTTGTGGGGTTGCCCCGTGATCGGTTACAAATATCCCGGTTGTTTCTTTTTCAACGGCTTGGCGGGAAAGTTATTCCGCCTTTACCAGCAACCCGCGCAATTCCCCGGGCATATGGCGCCGGGTGTGAATATCGGCGTCTACCTTGCCGCCCCGAATGGCCGCCAGGAGATCAGTCATTTTCTTTTTGGCCAGGACACCAGTAAGATCATTGGCGCGGATCACTCCGGAGGCCAGCAGGCCATCGTGAAGCTCTTTTTTCCCTTCAACGGGTTTACGATCAGCCGGCCAGAGCCAAACAACCAGCGAGCCCTGATGATCCATTGACTTACCCAGCCGCAGGTGAGCCATATAGGGGGCTTCCAGCCCCGACACCGTGATGGTGTAGGCCAGTCCGGAGCCATCTTCGACCACCTCAAAATTCGCCCGGCCACTGGCCGTGGTTTCCACCGCTTTCCCTTCATGGACATCGGCAACCAGCACAGCGACAAACTTTTCAGTTGTAGCCCCGGAAACCTGGGAGCCGTTCCGGCTGTCCGCCAGGGTTGCTGATGTTCCGCCGGTCACCAGCAGAAACAAAAAGAGTCCGAACAAAAACAAAATCCGGGAAGAATTCATCGCGGCACCTCCTATTTGAGTGAAGACTCAGGCTGTTCAGGCCGAACGCTGAAAACTGCAGACAAAAAAAGTGCAAAAAAAGACACCGCTGTAATCTCCATCCCTGCAAAGAACTCCAGCCCTCAATTCCAATAGCTTAAGTCTGTCGACCTAGGCAATTAGTTGTAGGATGGAGACTGGTTACTTTTACCTACAGATCCGTTGTGCCTCGAGGGCCTTTGCTTCCTGCGGGTTGCCGGCCAGCGCCCGTTTTTGATGTTCCGCCGCCTCGGCGCACTGCTTCATAGAGGCAAGGGACAAGGCGGCCAGGCCGTGAGCCTCGGGCAGATCAGGAGCCAGTTGGAGACTCCGCCGGGCGGTGGCCAGAGCCTGTTCGTAATTGCCGGCCGCAAATAATCGCTCTCCCATCTTCAGGTTCCGGAGAGCCTTGGAATCATCGCCTTTCGGGTTCACCGTCGCGGCTGGATTCAGTTGCCGCTGCAGTTCTTCCTCACTGATCTTCCCAAGGGTTCGGAGCACCTGGGCCTTGACCATGGCGCAAAAATTGATCTGAGCATAGGGCTGGTAGGCAGTGAACAGGCCCTTTTGATCGGTGATACCGACTACCGGATGAAGCCGTACCCCGAATTTTCCGTAGAGCGCGTTGCCGGTATCGATCAGGACCGGTCCGGGAAATCTGCTTTCAACGACCATCGCCTTGACCGCTTCCACCGGATCGTGGTCGGACACCAGGCCCACCCAATGAACAGGATAAGAGGCCAGCTCCTCCGCGCATTTTCCCATCTCCTTCAAGCCGAGCCGCGAGGGCTCGGCTCCGGAGCGGAAGAAAATGAAAACATTAGCGCCTTTTTTCAGATCCAGCAGGCTGGCCTGGCCGCCGTCTATGGTCGGCAAGGCCGGGTTGTCAAGGACGTCCTTGCCGATCGTCAGGTTGGCGAAGGCCATGCTCTCTTCAGGCCAAGCCATCTGAGGCAGCAGCATGATAAGGCCGCTGATGAGCAGGGTGCCAACCAATCGATTTCGCATGGGATTCCTCCAGCCTCTTTGCTGTTGAGCCTACTTGTTCAAATCACCCCGCCGATGGACGGGCAGGCTATCCAGAAACTGATGCCGATAAAGGCTCTCTTTTTCCTGAAATCCTGGCCCAATCACTCCATTATTTTTTAGTATTATCGTAAGTCTTGGTCTGATGGCAGGTCTTGGTGCAGGAGCCACCGGTTTTGGTCTTGGTGTAATTAATCGGCAACATCCAGTTTTGAGGCCCAAACGGAACTCCCTCGCGAAGCTGGTGGGGCTTTTTTGAGGCATGGACCTCATGACAGGCGCGGCAGGTCCGTCCCCGGTCAGCTTTGTTGACATGGAGATAATGGAGATTCCGCGAGCCGTCTCGGAAGCCGGTGGTGGTCGTAGTCTGGGGGTCGGCCATGTTCTGGTCGTCGTGACAGCGATAGCAGAGAGCGTAATTGGCCGGAGTATACGGAGAGTAGAAAAGAGCCGGATATTCGGCAACCAGCAGGTTGGAATTATTGCTGCCGTGGGTCAGGTGGCAGGCACTGCAATCCTTGCTCTTCACCGGTTCGTGCTGGAAGGGATTGTTGGCCAGCATCTTGGTGAAATTGCTCAACAGGCGACCGTTGGCATCGAGCTTGTTATCTTCGCTGTGGCAGGAAACGCAGAGGTCAAAGGGTAGTTTCTTGAGCAGATGCTGGATGTTGGAGGCATGGGGGGTGTGGCAGTTCATGCAAGCCCCTTTTTCGACCACCGCCTTATGCTGGACCTTGGACTCGTTAATCATCTTCTGGATCTCGCCATGGCAATCCAGACAGAGCTTCTTGCCCTGGACAAGAAGCAGGCTGTCATTGGGCGAGTTGTGGGGGTTGTGGCAGGAGGTGCAACCCGCCATTACCGGCGCATGGACTACCCGGCTGGATTTAAGCGCCTTCTCCATGTCTTCATGGCAGATAGCGCAGAGCGCATTAACATCACTGGCTAGTTTACCGGGACTCTTGCCGATTTTTTTTCCATCAGCGGCCACCTCATGGCAGATGGCACATTCCCCGCCGGCGTAGGGGGCGTGCGAGGAACGCGCCTTGGCATCGTCGCCCGGCGCCAGCGGATTAACCGCGGCATAACCAGACTGGAGCGGCAAAAAAACCCCAGCGAGCGTCAACGCTCCGGCCATTGCAACATACCCGACAAAACGCAGTTTCGACATGATATCTCTCCCCTTGCACACTGAGGTTAATGGCAAAAAAACTTGATTAGGCAGTTAAGCTTTTTTACTTTTTATTTAGGCAATTTTATTTTGTAGTAGATGGGTGGTGTCCTTGTCAACCAAAAAAGATCCCCACTATCTAAGCAAAAATGATTTCCCCAGAAAGTTCAGGGTTGCCCCGGTCGGGGTAATTTCCACGAGTTGCAGCTCCCCGCTCAGCCAGTCACCCTCGTGCAGCAACCGGTCGTTGATCCGCACCAATCTGCGCTCCGGGTCGGGGCTGTGGTAGTGCATGCTCATGATCAACCGGGGCATCCGATCGCGCAATTCCTTGGGCAAGTCCAGGTAGAGCGGCGCCTTTTCGCCGGGGTGCGCTTCCGGCTGTTCGCTGACCGCTGCCGTGTTCGGGACGGCGGCTTTCAGACTTTCTCTTGGCGCAGGATCCGTTGCCTTGCCATGCTTCTTTATCGAGGTAGCGGTCGAGACTTCAATCGGGAAATCCTCGGATAAAGGGGGCGGCACGGCAACAAAATCACGAGGCACAGGCGCCTCTTCCGGCTGCCTGGACTGGGCAGAGGAAGAAGGATGGGCAGGAGTGGCCGGAGACATTTCCGGGGTTGATTCCATCCTCCCGGACAACCACCAGGCAAAGAGCAGGAGCAGAGGCAACAAGCCTGCCGCCAGCCAATAAGGAGACCAACCTGAGCGGCGGGCCGGGATGACGATATTCCTTTGCCGCACCTCCTGCTGCGGGGCGTTCTTCTGCTGCCGTTGCTGCTCAGATTTCTTGAGTGCTTCGAGGATGAAGGACATCAGTTGGCTCCTCGCGGGAAAAGCCGCGGCCCGGGCAGGTTGCGGGCGGTATTGAGGTGAATCAGGGTCATCGGCCCGAGAACCCCATCCGGCGTCAAACCGCTACTGAGCTGGAAACGCTTGAAAGCGCCGAGAAGCGCTCCCTCCAGGCGCACTTCCCGACCGGTCGCTTCATAGATTCCCAGTTCCTGGAGGGTCTTCGCCAACCACTCCACCGAGACTCCCTCCCCCCCCGGCTTTAAAAGCACCCGCTCTATGGGTGGCCTCTGCCAGAGTAAAAGGTACTCTCCAAACCAGCGCGAGGCGATGGCCGACAGAGCTAATTCATGCTGCTTGCCGCCGGCGACGAAAATGGCCCTGTCGCGCGCCAGCCCAGCCATCACGACATAAAAGGGGGTGCCCTCATCGCCATAGAGAGTCAGGATAGCCGGCTGGTTCATGTTCCGCAGGGTATCCAGGCTGTCCTTGCCGACAAGGCAATCCAGGCCATGTTCAATGGCGTACGCACAGTAATCGGGACGATCAGCGCGGTAAGAAAGGCCCCACAGCCCGGCCAGGTCGACAAAGGCACTCTCCATGCTCTGGGAAACGGCAAAATCATTGGGCCACTTCAGAGGCAACGTAACGCCTTTACCCTCCGGTAACGGGAGAACCGCCTCAGGTTTATTTTCGCCCCGGCTCTGTCTCTGGGGCGGCGCGGCAGAGCCGGGCCCGGGGCCGGAGGAGGGCTTCTTCCATCCCCAGAGGGCGGCTATCCAGAGGAACAGAACGAGAGCTGCCAGGCCGGCTGCCAGCGCAGCCTTTTTCCCCTTTCCCTGCGACGGAATTTTGCCGAGGACTTCCTTGGCGGCCTGACGGAGGATGCGGCTGTCGACCTCCTGACGGTTCAGGGTATACGCCCCAAGCAGAGCACGGTCGCAGACCAGATTAATCAAGCGGGGAATGCCGCCTGTCAGCTGCGCCAGGGTCTTGTTGAGAGTTTCAGGGAAAAGTGTCCGCTTGCATCCAGCTATCTCCAGGCGATGGCGCACATAAGCGCCCATCTCTGCCGTATCAAGCGATCCCAGATGATAACGGGCGGTAATTCGCTGCGAGAACTGGCGCATCTCCTGGCGGTCCAAAATAGCAAGCAACTCCGGTTGACCGAGCAAGACGATCTGCAACAGCTTGTAGCGGTTCGTTTCGAGATTGGTCAAAAGACGCAGCTGTTCAAGAACATCGGTGGAGAGATTCTGTGCCTCGTCGATGAAGAGCACGGTCTTGCGCCCCTGGGCATTAGCTTCGAGCAGGGAGGTGTTGATCCGGTCGACCAGATTCTTGATGCTGCCATGTTCCGGCCGGTCAATACGGAGTTCGTCACAGATGGTCTCAAGCAGCTCGATGACGCTGACCTTGGGATTAAAGACGAAGGCAATATCCACGCCCTCAGGCAACTGCTCAAGAAGACTGCGGCAAATGGTTGTTTTGCCGGCCCCGACCTCGCCGGTCAGGAGAACGAACCCGCCGTCTCTCATGATTCCGTACTGAAGGTGGGCCATGGCCTCACGGTGGTGCTCGCTCATATACAGGTAGAGCGGGTCCGGCGCGATGGAGAAAGGGCTCTCGTTAAGGCCGAAATAGGAATTATACATCTGCCGACCGCCTACCTGATCACGGGGTTAGCCAGGGTGCCGGTCAGGAGGAGCATACGGCTGCCATCCGGCAGCGGGGGGCCGACAAGAGCAAGAAAATTGGCCATGGTCTGGTCTTCCTGTTTGCCGGGACGTAGCGACAGACTGAAATTGATCCGGCTATTCAGTGGATTTGCCGGGGACAGCAGCAAGGTTCCTTTGCCGGAAACCACCAAATCACCGCCGCTCGCATCCAGCCGCTCGATGGCAAGCTCTGTCCCCTGACCGGACATCCGCAGTGAAACCTTACCCAGTCGCAAGCCGGCTGCATCGCCACTCATGGCTCCCAGGCCCTGCAATACGGCCTTCTCGATGGTAATATCAACCAGGCTCCTGGGCACCTTTTTCGGGGCGGCGGCAGAGGTCATCTGTCCGGTGGCAATAACTCCGGCAATCCGCATCGCCGGACTTCCAGGCAAGGGAAAATTTACCGGCAGGTTGGTGGCGTGCATGGCCAGCGAGCCACTCCTCTGCCAACGGAAGGCAAGTTCTCCGCCGCCAGTGGAAAAGTTGCCTTTTACCCCCGGATCTCCGGTGAAGAGGCTGGTCCATAAGGGGGAAAAACTAAACCGCTCAATACTGGCGATGGTCTCGGCACCGTCCGGATAACGAATGACCCCTTTCTCGCCGGTCAGAGTCAACAGCGGCCGCAGACCAACTTCGGCCAGATCAACCCTGATCGGGAACCGTGTTTCGAGCTCTTGGCTCAGTCGCTGCCGGAGAACCTCATCCGGGAAGCCCAGGTAAACACCAGCCAGCAGGCCGAGCAGGAAGATCCCGAGTCCGGTCGCGCGATAAAGGCGCAAGGAAGTTCGAGGACTCCCGGGCGGTTGAGTCTCGGCGGAAGCCTTGAACCGAAACCGTTTCATAAACTTCATCAATTTCTCCTGGTAGCGCTGACCGTTGCGCTCAGGTCAAGCTGGGCGACGTTGTCAAAGCGTTGCTTGAGGTGCAGCCGGTCGACCCGCATCGGGGGGCTGGCCTGCTCTATTGCCTGCAAGATTCGCAAAACCTGCTCCATGCCGAGGTGCTCCACCTTGAATTCGGTGGTCTCAATCCGCAGTTTCCCTTGGACAACAGAGGGCAGCGGACGCATCAGGACGAGATTCTCGCGACCGCCAAACTGACTGGCTGTCTGTTCGAGAAAAGTCAAGGGCGGATTAGCTTCACGCCGATCCAGATCGCGCTGCAATTGACTGGCCTGTTTTATAAGCGCCAGATAGTCGACCTGCAGCTGCCGAACCTCTTTTACTTGCGCCCGCCGGGAATTGATCCGGTTGTCGAGGCGTTTACTGGCGGCACGGTATGGGAGCAGCACGCCAAAAATAATCAGCGCCAGAGCAAGGATCACTGCCCCGCCGGCAAGCGCATAGCGCTGATTCTGATTCAGTGTTTTTATCATGACGCACCACCTTTTCCGCTCAAAATCATGCGCAGGCGATAACTGACCCGCTTGCCGTCCAAGTCCATCTTCGATTCAGCAACCTCGACTTTTTCGAAGTCGGGGGAATGGCGAAAAGTCTCCGCCATGCGATTCACCTCTTCGAAGGTGGTGGTTCGCCCGGAGATCCGCACTTCGTTGCGTTCCATGGTGACTTCGTCTACATCGACACTGAGCGATTTAGGCAGCTCGGAGAGAATCCGCAGCAGTTGCAGGGAAGAAAGCTGCTCGGCGCCGATGATGCCGGAGTCCTCCTGCACTTGCCGGATTGCGCTTTTCATCTGCATGGGGACATCGACCACTGTTGCCGCCTTGGGAAAGCTCTGCTTGTAAAGCGCCGCCATCTGCTGTTCCAGTATCCGGACCTGATGCTGCTTGTCGTAATAGCGCAGCCCCATACTGACGCCAAGGGTAATCAGGACGAGGCCGGTCAGACCGGCGATCAGCAGCAGGTTTTTGCGCAGACCGGCCCACTCGCTTTTCAGGACGAAGGGTCCTTGGCGCAGGTTGAAAGCCTGCGGCTTGCCGGTATCCGCAGCCCGCAAAGCAAGCGCCACCGCGGGCAGAAACGGAGCTTCGATGGTCTGCCCATTGATGTCGATGGAGAGAATTTCCACTTCGTCCCGCAGCGTACTGAGAGCTGTCAACAACTCCGGGGTTGCCAGAGGACCCATCAATTGCAGGCTCAACCCGCCCGGCTGGTGGGATCGCCCCAAAAGGGTGGCTTCCCGGTGAATGGCCTGAGCCTGGTCGGTCACTTCCATTCCAACCCCAAACGGCAACTGCCGATAATCAAGCACCTCACCGGCGCGGACCAGAGCCAGACTGGTTCCCTGCTCCATAGCGGAAACGAGAATACCGTCAACCAGGAAGTCCTTGAGTCCAGCGACGTAGGCATACGGGGCCAGGTCCAGGATGTGCAGGGGGATGCCATGGGCGTCGAAAGGGGCAAGCGTTTCCGCCAGCTGGACCGTCTTGACCGCGGCGGCGACGATGGTGGCCCCGGCATCGTTTCGGACCGGGGGCTGCATGACCGTAGTATAGTCATCCAGGGCGACCGGCAACTGGGAGGCCAGCTCAAAAGGAACAGCGGCAGCAATTTTCCGCCGGTCGCTGAACGGGAAGGTCAGCCGTCGCACCAAGGCGGCGCCGCCGGGCAGGCAGGCGGCCAGCCGGTCGCCAAGGTTAAAATCACCGTGCAGGGTATCCCGCAGCCTGGCCACCTGATCCGCTGTTTCTTCATAAGGGCTTTCCAGAACCGAAACGACCGAAAGGGTGCCCTGATCGTGGGTGAGGACAGCCAGGCGCAGAGTATGCCGGCCGATATCGATGCCTATCAATCGTTTTGCCATAGCAGTCAGTTTACCTTTAATAATAACAATCTGTTGCCCTGTTTGTCCACCTCGGCTTGCAGGCGTCGGCGTCCGTCATTTACCTGGGCCTCGGCCTCGATCCGGTAGCTTCTACTCCGCACGCCCAACTGTTCGAGGTTGCCGAGGGATTTCAGCGCACTGTAGGCTCCGGGAGGAATCACCCCGTCAAGTAGTGCCAAATTCTCGATCGGCGTTTCCTGACGATACTTGATCAGGGTTTCGGCCACAGCGTCAGTCACCAGGGGATCGAGGGATCTGAGTACGGGGCCGCTGGCGGTGTTGATATTCACCGCCATAGAGTCATGCAGGCCGACATGCGGTAAAACCAGACGCAGGACTTCCGGAGTAAAATCCTTGATCAATGACAGTTCGTCCAGGGTATCCAGGCGACCGTTCTTGACCGGATATGGTGGTGACAACCCTTGGTAATATGCGTCTTCGGCCCCGGAGACCGGGATAGCCGCTCCACCGGTGAGAATCTGCGTATAAGGAGCGCTGCCGCTGTCCAGCCAATCGATCAGGTTAGCGGTCAACCCGGCCGGGTCGGCGAGTTCCAACGCCAAGAACAGCCGATAGAAGCGATCGACCATCAGAGTGTCCGGCATATCCCCGTTGACCAGGGCGTTTATCCCTAATTTGCCGTCCTGGTCGATAATGTGTACAGAAACGGAACCGTCATGGACCGGGTAATTGCTGACTCCCTGGCTCCAGAGCTCTTCCAGGCCGTCATGGTTGTTGCGATCCTCCTGGAGAATCATGCGTCCGGCGGTGATGCCTCCCCTTGCCAGGTAATAGGCCCTGGTGGTATCGCGAAAGGTTTCGGTCAGGCGCAGGTCGACCAGGGTGGAAAATGCCAGCTCGGCCAGCAACGAGGTCAACAGAGCGACAATGGCCAGGACCACCAGCAGAGCCATTCCCCTGTTGGCCTTGAATCCGGGGAAATGCCGAACATCATCGCCTCTCCTGTGATCAGCTACGCAGCCGTTCATTGCACACTGACATCCGGAATTTCAAAGGTCGTGGTAAAAGGGAGCTGCCGTTGTTTATCAGCGCCGACCAGCAAAGAAATTTCCACCAGCTTTGGCAAGCCGTTCTGTCGGGCATCCCACTTCTCCTGCCAGCTATCGCCGGTAAAGAAACGCAAGGACAGACTGGCGACATCCGGCGCCAGCCGCATCATGCGGTCATCCACAGGGCCAGTCGCCGACTGCCTGGCCCGTTCGGCACGCAGCAACACCTGGCCCCCCGCCCCAGCTTCCGGATCCGGGGCCAGGCGGTAGCGGACCTCGGAAATTCCGCTGCCGGTGGCACTTAACAGCGACACTGCCGTAGTGGTCAGCTCCAAAAAAGATTCGCCCTCGTCATTAACCCCGCCGCGAAACATGGTCGTCTTATCAGCGCTCCGGTAGTAAGCGCCATGCAACTCGCGACCGAGGCGGTCGAAAACTACCCGAGCCAGATGATAATCGGCACTGTCTCGTTCCAGGCGTAGTTTGGCGGAATTTACCCCTCCGAAGATCCCATAGACCGCGGTCATAACAATGGCCAACATACTGACCGCCACCAGCACTTCGATCAGGGTAAAGCCGCGCTGACCCGAAGGCGACGAATTATCAAAAAAGGAACGAGGTGATTTCGACAAGCTCATTACGCTCCTCTTTGCCCCAGAGTACCGTCACCGTAACCATCTGCACCGCCGGCAAGGGCGTGCTGCTAATGGCAATCCGCCATTGGTAGTCGGTAAACGGTTCGGCAAACGCCCCGGTACTCTCGTTCAGTTGCCCCACGCCGCTGCTGCGGGCTTTAAGTTCGCTCTCCGCCATCTTCTGCTGGGCCAGCAAGGTCGCCTGGGTCATATGCTGCAGACGGCTGTGTACCGCGATGGAGCGGTTGCCCAGACTCAACAGCGCAACCAGGGCAATGCTGATGATGGCCAAGGCGACCATGATCTCCAGCAGGGTAAAAGCCCGTTGCCCGGAGCCGTTACAAAATAACTTGGCCAATTATTAATCGTTCCTTTACGGCTCCTTGTGCCGTTTTGGTCATCCGATATGAGCAGGTTGTTTTTTTAACCACGACCTAGATCGTCTTGTAACCCTCGAAGATTTCCGCGGTACCGGTCAGCGGCATGAAAAGGAGGGTCAGGGCGTTTCCGCTGCCATCTTCAAGATGTACGCTGCTCTCCTCGAGCCAGCCGGAGGGATAAATCCGCACCGTCACCTCCCCAGTGGTGAAAGTACCCCGGCCCGGCAACTGCAAATCCCGAAACCGGACATCGCCGGCCAGCGCGGTCTCCCGGCCAAGCCCTGGGAGATCAACGACCTCACCGTCGGCCTGGAGAATCCGGGCGCGATAGGTGCCGCTGTCCAGGTTGTAAATCAGGCGGTGCTCTCTGCCGGTCAAGGCCGCTTCGTTGAACAGGTACTTGACCATACCGTTCAAGCGCCGGGCGGAATAGCCCACTTTGCTGGTCCCGGTCGCGCCGAACAACGGAATGGTGAGCAGGGCGAAGAGGGCCAGCAGTGTGACCACCACACCCAGTTCAATCAGGGTGAATCCGGAATGATCAGAAAGGTGCCTGACTCTCAATGAACACCCCCGCCTACTCGATCTCCCAACTGTTGATATCCGCAGCAAACCCTTCGCCTCCCGGTTCATTGTCGGACCCGTGGCTGATGATGTCGAAGTCGATGCTGTTAACCCCCGGAGAGATATAGATATAGGGCTTGTTCCAAGGATCGACCGGAACTTTTTTCAGATACCCCTCGACGCTGTAACGGGTCGGAATACGCCCCGTCTCCGGCTTGGTGACCAAGGCCTGGAGTCCCTGCTCGGTGGAGGGATAGAAGCCGTTGTCGAGCTTGAACAGGCCGAGCGATTCCTCGATGCCTTTTATATCAATCTTGGCCTTGGTCACCTTGGCCATGTCCGGACGGCTAAGCAAGCGGGGGACGATCATCGCCGCCAGGATGCCGAGAATCACCACGACCACCATGATTTCGATCAAGGTAAAGCCGCGACAGGAACGATAACTTGGAAATGACATATTCAACTCTCCTTACAACTGTCCAGCTTGCTGCTGGTATTGGCCGAAAAACACGGAAGGCAACTTACTATTTGGTTTTCGCAATCTCAACCGAACCCCTGGCTTGCCTGGAAGATCGGCAGCAGAATCGCCAGAACCGCGAAACCGACCACCACACCCATGAACAAAATCATCAGCGGTTCCAGCAGAGAGAGCATGCCGGTGATTGAAAGGTCGGTCTGGTGTTCGTATGTGTCAGCAACCCGATACAGCATCTCGTCCAGTTTGCCGCTCTGCTCGCCGGCGGCGGTCAGCTGGATCAGCATCGAGGGAAAAACGGCGGTTTCCCGCAGAGCGACGGCCAGGCTGCCTCCTTCCTGGACCCGCAGCCTGGCAGTTTCCACCGCCTGGCGCAGCACATGATTGTCGAGCAGGTTGCGCGAGATGTCTAGAGCCTTAAGCATTGGCACGCCGCTCTGCAGCAGGGTGCCGAGGGTGCGGGAGAAACGGGTTGTGGCGATCAGCAGCAGCAATCGGCCGAACACTGGCGCCTTGAGCAGTATTCGATCGATGCGCAAGCGTCCGGCCTCGGTCCGCCAATAACGCCGCAAAGCCGTGAGGCCAAGCCCCAGAGCGATGAGCAGCAGCCACCACCAGGCAACCAGCAGATCTACCAGACTGATAAGCATCAGGGTAGGCCAGGGCAAGGCCATTTCCATCTCCTGGAGCATTCTG
>Ga0172380_10004040_pt1 | contig 19342 bp, 19 predicted proteins | sample Leawe162metaG_FD_119747 | JGI IMG/M metagenome (GOLD analysis project Ga0172380, IMG submission 119747) | Leachate microbial communities from a municipal landfill in Southern Ontario, Canada - Leachate well 162 metaG | ecosystem: Engineered > Solid waste > Landfill > Unclassified | place... | reverse complement strand
GGCTCGCTCAACGATTCGATCTGGTCATCCGTCATCCCCGGCTATATCGGTCAAGCCCGCCCTGTTGCATTGAAATCCGTGAACGGCTACCTTGCTCGTTGGCTGCCGTCGGATCGCCGTCCGGGGCGACCCACCACTACATCTTGTCGGCTATCCCCCCGCGAAAACTGTCATGCACCCGGATCGGCGGAACACATGAGGGGGACTGCCGTACACCTGAAGGTGGGCGGCCTTGGGGGAAGGCGCGGAGGCAAGCCGCAATAGCGGGGGGACGTGTCCGGGGGAATTGACGAGGAACATTCGCGGGGTATAATTCGGTGATTGCCGAAGTGACGGAGTGAAACGCGATGCGGGATTTATTGACGATTACCAAGGCGCTGGCGGATGAGACGCGGTTGCGGGCGCTGATGGCGTTGCGGGACGGGGAGTTGTGTCTTTGTCAGTTGATTGATGTGCTGGGGCTTTCGCCGAGTACGGTGTCGCAGCATTTGGGGATGTTGTATGACGCGGGGTTGGTGGAGCGGCGGAAAGAGGGGCGGTGGCATTATTACCGATTGATCGGGCGGGAGGGGGGATTGATTGAGCGGCAGGCGCTGCGGTGGGTGGTGGGGGCGTTGAAGGATGAGCACGTGGTGAAGGGGGATGCGAAGCAGGTGTGTTGCGCGAAGAAGAAGGGGTTGGGGGAATTGGCGGAGTGTTATAGATCGTAAGACTCCCCGCCCGCTGAAGCGGGCGGGCCGATTGCCGTAGCCCTGAATGGCTACGGCCTGGAAAGGATGTGTGCGATGACAGTGACCCCCGGAAGTGAAGCGGTGCGGAAGACGGTGCGGGAGGAGTATGGGGCGATGGCGCGTGGGGCGGGGGAGCGTTGCGGCGAAGCAACCCCTGTCGGGGGGTGTTGTTGTTCGACGGCGAGGAAGGAGCCGCTGAGTTCGGATTTTCTGGCGGAACAGATCGGGTATGGGCGGGAGGAGTTGGCGGGTTTGCCTGAGGGCGCGAACCTTGGATTGTCGTGCGGGAATCCGACGGCGATCGCGGGATTGGAGCCAGGCATGGTCGTTTTGGATTTGGGAAGCGGTGGCGGGTTTGACGTGTTTTTGGCCGGTCCGCGAGTGGGGGCGGGGGGACGGGTGATCGGCGTGGACATGACGGCGGACATGATTGAGTTGGCGCGGAAGAACACCGCGAGTTATGTGAAGGCGACGGGGTTGGCGAATGTGGAGTTTCGATTGGGGGAGATTGAGCATTTGCCGGTGGCGGACGGGAGCGTGGATGTGGTGATAAGCAATTGCGTGATTAACTTGTCACCTGACAAGGAGCAGGTTTGGCGTGAGATCGCGCGGGTGTTGAAGCCGGGCGGGCGGGTTGCGGCCAGTGACATGGCGTTGCTTCGGCCGCTGCCCCCGGAAGTTAAGAGCATGGTTTCCGCGCTGGTCGGGTGTGTCGCGGGAGCGGTGAGGATGGAGGAGTATCGGGCGATGGTGGAGGAGGCGGGGTTGAAGGAAGTGGTGTTGACGCCGAAGAAGGGGTATGTCGAGGCGTTGGTGAATGCGGGGGACGGATTGTATCAGCAGATCGCGTCGAAGTTGCCGGGTGGAACGCAACCGGCGGATTATGTGGCGAGTGTGGATGTGGTGGCGCGGAAGGGATGTGGATGTGGGACGGGATGTTGTTGAGATCAAAAGACACCCCGCCCGCTGAAGCGGGCGGGCCGAGTGTGAGGTGACGGTATGAGCGAGCATGTTGCGAAGAAGCTGGGGTTTTTGGATCGGTATCTCACCGTGTGGATTTTTGGTGCGATGGGATTAGGCATTGGGTTGGGGTATCTGCTGCCGGGGATCAATGATTTCATGTCGAAGTTTGAAGTGGGGACGACGAATTGGTTGATCGCGGCGGGATTGATATTGATGATGTACCCGCCGTTGGCGAAGGTTCGGTACGAGGAGTTGCCGGACGTATTTCGGAATGTGAAGGTGCTGGGGTTGTCGCTGGTTCAGAACTGGGTGATCGGGCCGGTGCTGATGTTTGGATTGGCGGTGCTGTTTCTGCGCGGGCATCCGGAATTCATGATCGGTTTGATTATGATCGGGCTGGCGCGGTGCATCGCGATGGTGATTGTGTGGAACGAACTGGCGAAGGGGGACACGCAGTACGCGGCGGGGCTGGTGGCGTTCAACAGCGTGTTCCAAGTGTTTTTTTACAGTGTTTATGCGTGGTTGTTCATCAGGGTGATTCCGCCGCTCATTGGCGTGTCGCTGGGGGATGTGGATTTGTCGGCGATCACGATGGGGTCGATCGCGCGGAGCGTGTTCATCTATCTGGGTGTGCCGTTCGTGGCGGGAATGGTGACGCGATTGGTGCTTGTCAACTTCCGGGGGCGGGATTGGTATGAGGGGAGGTTCATACCGAAGATATCGCCGATGACGCTGGGGGCTTTGTTGTTCACGATTGTGGTGATGTTTGCGATCCAGGGGGAGCGAATCGTGAGCCGACCGTGGGATGTGGGGTTGATCGCGTTGCCGCTGCTGATTTATTTCGCGGCGATGTTCGCGGTGAGTTTCTGGATGGGGAAGATGGCGGGGGCGGATTACTCGAAGACGGCGACGATCGCGTTCACGGCTGCGAGCAACAATTTTGAATTGGCGATCGCGGTGGCGGTGGCGGTGTTCGGGATCGGGCACGGAGCGGCGTTCGCGGCGGTGATCGGGCCTCTGGTGGAGGTGCCGGTGATGATCGGATTGGTGAACGTGGCGTTGTGGGGGCAACGAAAGTGGTTCAAGGAACACCACGGTCTGCCGCCGAAGACGGCGTCATCCCGTGCTTGAAAGAGTCGAACAACATCGGAACATCAAGAAATGAAGAAGCAGAACGTATTGTTTTTGTGTACGGCGAACTCGGCGCGGAGTCAGATGGCGGAGGCGTTGCTGCGTCACAAGGCGGGGGATCGGTTTGATGTGTTCAGCGCGGGGTTGGAGCCGGGGTCGGTGAATCCGTTCGCCATTCGCGCGGTGGGAGAGTTGGGGATCAGCATGGAGGGGCAGTGGTCGAAGGGGGTGAAGGAGTATTTGGGGAGGTTACCGGTGCGGTATTTGATTACGGTGTGCGATGGTGCGGCCAAGCGATGCCCGGCGATCTGGCCCGGCGCACAGGAACGAATGCACTGGTCGGTGAATGATCCGGCGGCGGCCCCCGGAAGTGATGAAGAAAAACTGGAAGCGTTCCGTAAAGCGCGGGATGAATTGAGCTCGCGGTTGGATGCGTGGTTGGCGGGATTAAAGCCAACACAGAAATGAGTTGCGGGAGTGACCGCCGTACCGCTGAAGCGGTACGGCCTCAGGGGATCGCGCGGCGGAGTCGGCGGGTGATGCGGGCGACCTCCGGAAGGGATTTGACGTTGCACACACAGGAGCTGACGGCGACGGCGCGGACGCCGGCGTTGACCAGTTCGTGGATGTTGTCGGGAGTGATTCCGCCGATGGCGAGATGGGGGAGGTCGGGGAATTGTTTGAGGAATTGACGAAGGTAGCGGGGGCCGGTGGGTTTTCGATTTTTGGTGGAAGTGGGGAACATGGCGCCGACGCCGAGGTAATCGGCTTGTTGTTTGGCGGCGTGTCGTGCTTCGGTGAGGTTGTGTGTGGAGACACCGATGAGGAGTCGATGGCCGGCGATATTGCGGGCGTGGGCAATCGGCAGGTCGGATTGGCCGAGGTGGACGCCGTGGGCGTTGGAGGCCAGGGCGATGTCGATGCGGTCGTTGATGATGGCGGCACGCGATGGAATCGCGTCGTTAAATGATGCGATCAGTTCGACCAGGCGGCGAGCGCGGTCGAGCAGGTCGGCGGATTCGATATTTTTTTCGCGTAATTGGATGCAGTCGGCCCCGGCGTCGAGGGCGGCTTGGGCGACGTCGAACCAGGGGTGGTGCGTGCAGAGGGATTCGGTGACCAGGACGCAGAGTTTCCACTTGCGGGGGTCGGGAAGGGCGAAGCGGCGATGGATCGCTGATTCGAGGATGTAGGCGCGGTAGCGCAATGATTCAAATTGGGTGCCAAGACTCCCCGCCCGCTGAAGCGGGCTGGCCGAGCCGTAGCCCTGAAGGGCTACGGCCTTGGGGAGCTTGGCGAATTCTTCGAGGGTGCGGAGGGCTTCGGTGAGGCGTTTTCCCGCGGCGGTGGTGACGGATGCGATGTTGGGGCGGTGGGATTCGGATGGTGTGGTGATGCGTGTGCCGACGTCGTGGGGGGTGTCGCGGTGCAGGGGCAGATCGGGGAACGGAGCGAGGGCGGCGGCGAGGTCGTGACGCAGTTGTTTGAATTGCGAGGAGAGTTGCGAATCGTCGAGCAGGAAGCGTGCGGCGTCTTCGAGGACGCGGAGGGCTTCGCGGGCGCGATTGGCGTTGGCGTCGAGGATGCGGAGGGGGGTGGGCATGACGGGAGGAATCATCCCCGGTAAGCCCGAAGACGGGCATACCGGGGCTTCGAGGATGACTGTTCGAGTTCGGGTTCGGGGGCGGGGTCGGCGGTGAGGGGGACGGGATGGGGGTTGTGGGGACGATAGATCATCCAAAGGTTGCGGGTATAGATGAGCCAGCCGAAGGCCTGGCCGAGCACGCCGACGATGTCTTGTCGCCAGAGGAAGTAGAGGGTGAGCATGGAGGCCCCGATGAGGGAGAGCCACCAGAAGACGGGGGGCACGACGGAGCGTTTGGCTTTTTCGCTGACGAGCCACTGGACGAGCATTCGTCCGGTGAAGAGGACTTGTCCGAGCAGGCCGAGGGCGACCCAGGCGATGCCGGCGGGGCTGGAGATATTGAAAAGGGATTCGATGAAAGAGCGGGAGGTTTGGTCGTGATAAATCCAGGTGGTGAATTCATCGGGGGTGAGCCATTGCGTGGAGCCGTCGTCGCGGGTGACGCGATAGCGCAGGCCGTCGGGTGTTTTTTGGAGGGTGGCGGTGAGTTTGATTTTGACCAGTGCGGGGTCGGATTCCGCGAAGCAAGGCGTTGAGGCAAGCCCGATCACTGTGATAACGAAGATTGAAAGGATGTAGGGTTTCATATCGTGACTTCGTCGTTGCCGGGGGCGACGGGTTCGCATTGGACGGGTTTGAGGCGGGAGCGCATCCAGCGGACGGCGAGCAGGTCGAGCAGGCCGGGGAGGGCGCGGTTCCAGATGCCGTACTTGGCGGTGCCGGCGACGCGGGGGCGGTGATGGACCTGCATTTCGATGACGGTGTAACCGAGCATTCGGGCGTACACGGGGATGAAGCGGTGAAGCCCTTTGTATTGGAGGGGGAGTTGGAGGCCGATTTCGCGTTTGAAGATGCGGAGGGAGCAGCCGGTGTCGCGGATGGTGTCGTTGAGGACGAGTTTGCGGAAGGTTCGTCCGACCCAACTGGAAACGCGGCGCACCAGCGTATCCTTGCGGGCATGTGAGCGATCGCCCTGCACCATGTCGGCGTTTTTCTCGCGCAACAATTGGAGCATCGCCGGCAAATCGGCGGGATCGTTTTGGCGATCGGCGTCCATGAGGGCGATGAGCGGCGCGCGTGCGGCGCGGATGCCCGCGTGGAACGCGGCGGACTGGCCGTTGCCTTTGCCGGGGGGCGTTTGGGTCATTCGGAAGACGCGCAGGAACGGATGTTTTCGCATCTGTTCGAGGAGTCGCGCGGGAGTGGCGTCGGTGGAGCCGTCGTTGACGATGACCATCTCGAAGGCGATGGCGGTGTCTTTCAGTGCGGCGGCGACATCGGCGACCAGACCTTCGATATTGTCCTGTTCGTTGTGTGCGGGGGCGAGGATGGAGAGTTCGATGTTGCTCATAAGAATTAACCACAGAGGCACAGAGACACAGAGGTAAAGAAACATATTTTAATGGATTTCTCTGTGCCTCTGTGCCTCTGTGGCTTTATTTGGATTGAGTAATCGCGGGGGAACGATAGAGGCGGCACTTGTCGGTGTTGATGCCTTTGACGACGCGGCCGTCGGAGAAATCGAAGACGGGGGTGAAACCGTGGAACGTGAGCTTGCCGGCGTTGGTGGCCTTGTCATCGAGACGAAGCATGATGTAACAGGGCTTGGCGGCCAGCGCGGCCAGTTCGTCTTCGGTGGCGGTGTGAATGGAGCGGCCGGCGTAGAAGAGAAAGTTTTCCTCCGGCCAGAAGTTGCCGGGACTTTGGGCGTCGGGGCGGGCGTCCTGGGCCGGGTCGTAAAAGCAATAGACCGGATCATCGGCGGCGACGGCGGCGAGCTTGCGGGCGTCGGCGGCGGGGTCGTAGCGGCCGTGGTAGCTGTGGACGTAACTGGCCTGCACGAACGAGCCGGCAATGAGCATCCAGACGAACGTCGCGCCGAACGCCTGCACCGGCTTCCACCGCCAGTGCTGAATCGCGCCGAACAATGCGACGGCCAGGAGCGCGACACCCACGCAGATCGCCAGCGTCAAACCGACCCCCGGCAGCTCGACATCCTTCAACCAGCCGCGGGCGACCAGGTCGTTCTGATAGATGACGAACACGGGCAGGGCGATGGAGCCGATGACGAGCATGAGCCAGTGGGGGATTCGCAGGATGTTCACGCCGGGATCGGGCAGGTTTTCATCGGCGAGGTACGCCTGGTAGGCCCAGAGTTGCGCGACCAGTACGCCGACCGCCGGCAGCAGCGGCAGCAGATAGCGGTCCTGCTTGGCGTCGGGGATGGCGAGGATGAGCATCATGCCGATGAACCAGGTCCAGCCGATGAGCAACCGGCGGCGATGTTCGCCGGCGGCGCGCACGAACGGCTGGGGCATCGCGCCGATCAGATACACCGTCCACGGAAACGCCAGGACGAAGATGAGCAGGTAGTAAAACGTCGTCTGCCGCTCGGCGCGACCGGCGGCATATTCATGTTCCATGAGTTTGAAGGCGTCGGGGAACTTTTCGATGACGTACATGTACCAAGGAGCGGCCAGCAACGCCCCGGCCAGCAACGCGAACAGCAGCCCGATCGCGTTGCCCACCCGGCGCTGCGGACACACCGCGATCACCATCGCCAGCGGCACGGCCATGAACAGCGCGGCGACAGGCCCCTTGGTCATGATCGCCGCGCCCAGGGCGATGCCCGCGAACAGCCAGCCCAGCACACGCCGGCCCGTCCAGTTGACCGGCCTCAGCGGACGCATCGCCCACAAGCCCCCGGCGATGCTGAGCGTGGTCCATGCGAACAGGTGGATATCGTAGGTCGCCAGCCGACCGTGACGCAGCATGATGTAACAGGTGCCGACGATCAGCGTTGACATCGCCGCGACGCGCACCCCGCCGATGCTGTAACTCAACCAGTAGGTGCCTACCAAGCCGAGCATCACCATGCCCACCGCCAGCAGCCGCGCCCGCCAGACCAATAATTGGGGATCAACATTCCGGGGGTTCAGGTCGCTCCACGCCAGCATGTTCAGCCAGACCACCAGCGGCGGCTTGTTCACCCGCGGCTGATCGTTCCACGTCGGCACCAGCCACGCATCACCCTGCCCCGCCCGCTGATGCTGCCAAGTCTCACGACTCGACAGCAACGCGATCTTCTCCATCGTGAACGTCGTCTTCGGTACCCCCAACTCAATCACCAGCGGCGGCAGGCAAAGCAACACCGACAAAAACAACCACACCCACATCCGCAACTTCATCCCCGTACCCGTCGGCAACGGCACCCGCTTGACGATGCCGGGCTTGGCAACGGCGGCTCCCGCAGCGACCATCGGCGCAGCGCCCCCCGCTCCAGCACCCGACACCACGGGCTGATCCGTATTTCGATCGCCGACCTTATCTGTACGTTCCGTCAATGCCGTCCTTTACGCGGCAGGCCCCGACGATCGGGCAATCGCCATCGGGCCGCTGCCTTCCTATTGTTGGCACCATGTTACCCGCCCAGCCCCCCTGACAGCCAGTGCCGAATGCGCTTTGCGGGATGCGGCTTGCGGGACGCGGGGATGCGACGAATACGCACACCGCATCCCGCACACCGCACACCGCATCCCGCACACCGCATCCCGCATCCCGAATCCCGCAAGCCACTCCACCGCAATCAGTTATACAACGGATTGTTGTTATTGCTGTTGGTCTTCTGTTGCTGCTGACGCTGTTGTTCCTGTTGCTGCTGTTCGATTTGCCGTTCCAGTTCCTTCGCCTTGCGGTTCGCCTCGTCAATCGCGTCCTTCTGTTTCTTCACCGCCTCGTCCACCTTCGACTGGTCCAGCGGCACCACCCACGCCCGGCCCACCACCGCCACCGCCGGCTCGTCCTCGCTGTAAACCACCCACCCCGCCAATTCACCGGTCACCAACGCCAACCGTTCATCACCCTCCCCCACATACACCGCATCACCCACCAATACCCGCTGCGCATCCTTATCCTTCACATCCCCCAACCTCACCCCCGGAAGTCCACCCCCCGCCACCGGAAGTTTAGCTCCCGGCACATGGATCTTCTTCAGCAATGTTCCCACCACCACCACCGGCTGGCCGATCTGCGCAGGCCCGCCGCCCAGCACCGTCTTCACACGCCCGGCCGTCAGTTTCGCCAGGCCCGCGTAATGTTCCTCCCCCAGCTTTTTAAGCACGCCCGTCAACTGGTCCCGCGTCGTCACCCACTCCTTGTCATCCTCGCCCGATGCCGCCACCCTCGCCGCCGCCCTCGCCGCACGTTCCAACAGTGGCTCCAATACCTTCCCCTCATTCAACCCCGTCCCCCCGCATCGCGGACAAACCTCCGGCATACTCACATACATCGGCACCGCCAACCCCCCGCTCTTGCTCGTCCCCACCTGCTTCCGCTGATAATACAACCCCTCCCCTTTGCACACCGGACACAACTCGTTCTGCTCCAACAACCGAACCTGCCTGCGAACCTCCAGCCAAAGGGACGAAGGAACGGAAGAAATGGACGGAGGGACGGAGGGACTAAGGGACGAAGGGAAAGAGGCGGAGCCGATCCCCACTTCGTCCCTTCGTCCCTCCGTCCCTTCGTCCCTCTGACTTAATCTCGGAAACGTCGTGTATCGCATCACAGGCCCGCGCTCCAGCTTCATCAATCCCTCCCATCCCAACGCCGCGTCCGACGCATCCCCCCCGTGGGCCGCCAGCAACGCTTTCACATGCGTCGCGCTGACCACAGGCGAACTTTTCCGCTTCGCCACCCACACCCACGTTCCAATCCCCACCAACCGCCCCCGTTCATTGACCACAGGCCCCCCGCTGCGGGCCGCGTCCAACACCGCATCCACCTCCAGCCACTGCGTTGACGAACTGTGCGTTAACACCGCCTGCGTCCGCCGATCCAACTCAGCCGTATTCGCCGCGACTTTCACCACCTTCATCGCCTGTAACTGCGAATCCCCCGCCGTGCCAGCCGCTTGCGGCTTAGCAACACTTCCGGGGTTACTTCCGGGGGCGGGGGTGGGGGCCAGTGCCCAAACATTGTCCCCTTTCTTGGGCTGATCCTCCGCCACCTCGATGAACCGCACCACCGCACGCGCCAGCGGGTTGCTCAAATCCAATTGCACCAGCGCCAGATCATGCTCCGCGTCGATCGCCGTCAGTCGCGCCGGAATCGCCTCCGCGAACCCCGCGCGCCTCGCCTCCACCTTCGTCGCGCCGATCAACTCATGCAGCATCGCCACCCCGTGCCCCGCCAGGTCCAGCACCGTCACCGTCGCCCCCGACGCCCGCGCATCCTCGCCGCGATCAACCACCAACTCCAACACCGCGCTGTCCGCCAGTTTCCCCAACTCCTCCTTGCTCAATGGTTCTTGTTCCGCCGGCTTCTCACTTCCCGGTGCGGGGTTACTTCCGGGGGCCGCTTGCGGCTTCGCGGTCGCATCGTCTCCTCCACTCCCATAATTGCCTTGCGTTAGTTCGATCTTCACCCCTTCGCACTTGCCGAACCGCAACTCCACCTTATCCGCCTTCGCGCTTTCCACGCCCTGTTTCCACGATTCATTCATCTTCTCATCGCTCTTGCCGTCCAGCGTGATGCCCGCCCTCCCGGGGGCCGCCGCCGCATCCATCCTCACCATATGCGTCCGGTCCCCCAACTCCAGCCGCACCCGTTTGGAACCCACCAACACGCTGACGTATTTCGCGTCCGTCTGGATGCTCATCGTCACAGGCCCGCGTTTCATATGCTCCAGCGACAACGCCAGCCGCGGGTACTTCGACGCCTGCGCATCAATGGTCAATGTCACACTTCCGGAGGCGGGGTTACTTCCGGGGGCCGCCTCCGATACGGTCCACTTGTCATTCGCCTTGTCATCGGTCAGCCACCCCCCGCCCCCGGAAGTGCCCGCGCCCGCAGCGAACCGCGCCGCGACGAACACCACCAGCCACCCCATCACGATCATTCGCATGGTCCTGTTCATACCATCATCCTAACGCGCAAGTGACAACAAGCCCCAACCCAAAGACGCCCCCGCCGCCCACGATATTGCATTTCCCCCTCGGCCCGCCCGCTTCAGCGGGCGGGCGGTCGCTCAACCGCCTCTAACTCCCAGGGGTTAACTTCTCCCTCAATTTCGCCTGAATCAGTTTCGGGTTCGCCTGCCCGCCCGATTGCTTCATCACTTCACCGACCAGCCGTCCGATCGCCGCCGTCTTTCCCGCCCTCACATCCTCCGCCGCCTGCGGCTGGCAAAGTATCGCGCTCATCACCCACCCATCCAATTGCGAATCGTCACTTACCTGAATCAAACCGTATTTCTTCGCCGCTTCTTCAACCGTCATGCCTTCATCCCCCGAAGCACACAACTTCCCATACAACGTATCCGCGCCGTTCGAGCTGATCTGGTTCTCCCGCTGCATCGCGTCAATCCCCGCCACCTGTTTCGCACTGATCCCCAACTCATGCACGCCGCACCCCCGCTCGTTCGCCAGCCGCGCCAGATTATTCCTGCAAATCGTCGCGGCCCGCTTGCCTTCAACGCCTTCACTCACCAACGCCTCGAAAAACAGACACACATCACGCTCACCCACCAACGCCCTCGCATCCCGCACGTTCAATCCGTACTCCGTCACATACCGCCTCTCCCTCGCCACCGGAAGTTCCGGGATCGTCGCCCGCAATTCCTCCAACCACTCCTCCCCCACCGTCACCGGCACCAAATCCGGGTCCGGGAAATACCGGTAATCATGCGCGTCCTCCTTCTCCCGCTGCAACACCGTCACACCCTTCGCATCATCCCACCCCCGCGTACTCTTACTTCCGGGCGACATCACCTTCCCATCCTCCAACCACTGCATCACCTGTCGCTCATGCTCATACTCAATCGAACCCTGCACCGCCTTGAAACTATTGAGATTCTTGATCTCCACGATCGGCGTCTTGTACGTCTTGCCATCCTTCTCAATCGCCACATTGATGTTCGGCTCAAACCGCATCTGCCCACGCTGCATCACCCCCTCCGTCACGCCCAAAAACCGGCAAATGTTCCGCAATGTCTGACCAAACCGCACCACCTGACCCGCCGTCACAAAGTCCGGTTCCGTCACGATCTCCAACAACGGCGTCCCCGCCCTGTTCAAATCCACAATCGAATAATCAATCATCCCCCCCCCCACCGCTTCGTGCAGCAACTTCCCCGCGTCCTCTTCCAAATGCGCCCGGATGATCCGCACCGGCCTCATCGCCGCGTCCGGCTCATCGCTCACCGCCACCTCCATCACGCCCTTGCCGCACAGCGGCAGATCATACTGACTGATCTGATAATTCTTCGGCAAATCGGGATAGTAATAACTCTTGCGATCCCACTTGCACCACCGCGCGATCTCGCACCCCATCGCCAGCCCCACGCGAATCGCCATCTCCACCGCTTTCCCGTTCATCACCGGCAGCGTCCCCGGCATCCCGATCACCACCGGGTCCAGCAACGTGTTCGGCTCGGCGTCAAAATAGTCCGCATGCGCCACGTTCGGCGCGCTGGTCCACATCTTGCTCCGCGTCGCCAACTCCACATGTATCTCAAGCCCCACCATCAGCCGGGTCTTGAGTCCTTCCATTTCAACAACGGGTGTGTCTGTGCTCATGCCCCGCATTCTAATCCCCCTCGGTCCCCGAAGCATTCCGCTTCCGGTTCCCCGCCGGCGAATTCATCCTGAAAACCTGTTTTGGGTTTAACCCGTGATGGGTTTAGTGTGTATGGTTTCATGGGTGATCGCGTGACGAAATCAATTTACTCCAGCAAGTATGAGCGTTTGCGTCCGCTGCTGATCGCGGCACGAAAGTCGCATGCTCTGACGCAGGCGGACGTGGCCTCACGACTGGGGCGACCTCAATCGTTTGTTTCAAAGTATGAACGGGGCGAACGCCGGCTGGATGTCATCGAGTTCCTTGAAGTGGCCGACGCGCTCCATCTGGACCCGTATTCCCTGCTTCGTCAAATCAACCAGGAGATGCCCCATCACCACCGCGAAAGAAATTCTCGAACGCCTTCGTCTCAAACCCGACGAAGTTGAAATCCTTCTGGACGCGCTGCCCGACCTGCGCGCGGCGGCCCCCGGTACCGATGCCCAGGCCGCCGAAACCATCCTTCATCGCTGGAACATCTCCGCACACGATTTGACGACTCTGGTTGACCAAAGCCCCAGTTTGCGCGGCATGTTGTTCGGCTATGTGGCCGAGTTTCAATTCACACACTTGTGGCTGAAGCATCCCGACGTCTCATATGCCGTCAAGCCGGATGACCACAACCGAAAAAAGAAAGGGGATCGCGTCATCGTTTACAAGGGACTGGAGTTTTCCATCGAGGTCAAATCCCTGCAAACCAATTCCATCCGCGAAAACTCCGATGGAACATGGTCCGGCAAGGCGCAATGTGACGGGAGCGATCGCAGAATCGTACAGTTCAAAAACGGCAGCAAATTAAGCACCACCTGTCTGCTATGTGGTGAGTTCGATCTGCTGGCGATCAATTGCTTCGGGTTCGAGGGCAAGTGGAACTTCGCGTTCGCCCGCAACGAGGATTTGCCGCGATCCACCTACTCGAAATACACCAAGGCGCAGCGCCAACAACTGCTTGCGTCGCTGGTCCCGATCACGTGGCCGCCTCAGCCGCCGTTTTCAGCCGATCCATTTCCGTTGCTCGACGCGATTGCGCGGGATCGCAAGCGCTGACTTGTTTTCCCAGCCGGGCATTTCACGAACACCATGAAGTAAGAGTGATTTTTTCTGGCATGAACCTGTTGCTTGAGGCGGGCGACGACGGGCCGATTCTCCCGCACCACCACGAACAGATCCTTGCAGTAAAAACCCATCGTTGCGTATTCGTTGTAAATCTCGATGTGTGTCAGCCATTGCCGATTGGCGCTGACTTCATCCTGACATTTGACGATCAGAATGCCGTGGTCCTTCAAGACCCGATGCGCTTCGTATCCCGCCTTGAAATACAAGTCCGTCACGGCCTGATGCCATTTGGCGGTTCCCTCGGCTTGCTCATCGCCGTTGGAATAGTAATTGCGAAAAGCCGAATGCGTCCCGCTCCCGGCTTTGTGCTGTTTCGACTTTCGGAAAAAACCTTCCATGTACGGCGGATCAAGCACGACGCAATCCAATGATGCCGCGTCATACGGCAATTTGCGACAGTCCACGCCGTCGGCGATGTCCGTGGCGTGCAAAACATACTTGCCTTTCGGAATGTTTCGCCAGAATACCCCCGAACCGTACGTCACGTCGGCGATCACACTGCCCACGGGAACATGCAGGTCAAGTATCTTGGGAAACAGTTCGGAATTGCCGCCGACGTGCGCGGACAGAAGCACATCAGTCGTCGCCTTGCCTCCCTGCACGCGACGCCTGCCGGTTTCCTCAATTGTGAATAATCCAAGTTCAGTCATTGCCGCAACTGCCTCCATATTCCCACGATATCCTAAAACAGGTTATTTTTCAAGAACAATACGCCGACTCCATGAAATATAATTGATCGTACAGCATCCCGATCCTCACCATCTCCACCCCCCGCTCCCGCGCCGCGCGCAGCGGGTTGCCGAACATCGTTTCGATCTCCATTTCCCGGCTCTCGTCGGCGTCGATCTTCATGCTCGTGCGGTACGGCTTCATCTTCGCCGTGTCGTTCAACATCTGTTGCACGAACGTCGGCGAAATCGTCTTGCCGCACGCCGGTCGCGGCCGACCTGCCATCCGTCCAAGACCAGCATCCCATGAATCATGCGATAAACTTGAAACTTCATTTCCCTTCCGTCCGACACCTCATCGTCACGCTGCCGCTCTCCACGATCATCTGTTCCACAACCACGTGTCGCTTGTCCGACAATTTGATCCGCAGTGGGATGTGCTGAAGCTGTGATCGCAGTTTCTCGCGTTCATCGGGTTGGACCTGTTCGAGCATCACATCCATCAGCGCGCCCGCCGGCAGACCCAGCGTTCCGCCGCGAATCGTCACGAGGTCCAATTCGACAGGTCCGTTCTTCCGTGTTGAAGGTCGATAGACCAGGGACACGATCTGCGTCAATTCGCCCCGGCGTACCTGTGCCGCGACGATCAGCCGGTCGTGTTCCATCGCCACCATCGGATGTTCCAGCCACGTCGGCAGCTTGATGTTCTGATTCGCCGCCCACCGGGGCATCTGCTCGACGAGCCACTGGTTGATCTGGTCGGCATTGAGTTGGATCGACCATATTGGGGCGGGCGATGGGCGGACGGTGGTGAATTCGGAGGCGACCCAGTTCTCGAATCGCTCGGCCCGCGCCGCGTCCGCCTCCGTTCCCTTCGCCGCCACATGCCAGTAGCCCGGCACCGCATGCCACTTCCGCCAGCCGATGAACCCGGCCAGCGACAGCGCCACGATCAACGCCAGCGCGATGAAGCCGATGATGCGAACTATGCGGGCACGACGTGTCATATTTCAGATTGAACCGACAAGATGAAAACTAACCGCAGAGACGCAGAGACGCAGAGATGAAGCAGAAAAGCAAAACAGCAGAGCATGGGTCCGCGCCGACAATCTGTTCTGCTTTTCTGCTGTCCTGGTGTTCTGCTTTTTCCCCTCTGCGTCTCTGCGCCTCTGCGGTTCAATTTTTCTATTCAAATCTTTTAACAATCAGCGTGTCATTCTGTCCGCCGAAACCGAAGCTGTTGCTCAGGCACACGTTCACTTTCGCGGCGCGGCCCTTGTTCGGCACGTAGTCCAAGTCCAAATCCGGGTCCGGGTCGATCTGGTTGATCGTCGGCGGAATCATCTGATCGCGGATCGCCAGTACGCACGTAATCAACTCCACCGATCCCGCCGCGGCGATCAGGTGGCCGATCATGCTCTTGATGCTGCTGATCGGCACGCGCTTCGCGTGATCGCCGAACACCGCCTTGATCGCGCGCGTCTCGTTCTTGTCGTTTTCCTCGGTGCTCGTGCCGTGGGCGGAAATGTAATCAATGTCGTGAATCGTCAGCCCCGCCTCATCCATCGCCTGTTTCATCGAGGCGATCGGGCCTCGCGCTTCGGGGTGCATGTCGGTGATGCGGAAGGCGTCGGCCGACGAACCGTAACCGATGATTTCCGCCATGATTTTCGCGCCGCGCGATTGCGCGTGTTCGAGGGTTTCGAGTATCACCATGCCCGCGCCTTCGCCCAGCACGAAGCCGTTGCGTGTGCGGTTGAACGGGCGCGAGGCGGTGGCCGGATCGTCATTGCGCGTGGACAGGGCGGTCAGCCGGTTGAAGCCCGTCACGCCGAACGGGTGAATCATCGTGTGCGCCCCGCCGGACACCATGACATCAGCGTGGCCGCGCCGCAATATCTCGACCGCTTCGCCGATCGCCTGCGTGCTGGCGGCACAAGCGGTCAGGCAGTTGTAGCCCGGCCCGCGCGCTCCCAGTTCCATCGCCAGATGATGCAGCGGCATGTTCGGCTCCTGCTCGACCTCACGTTCCAGCGTGAAACTCGCCTTCGCCGCCGCCGCCCATTTCACCGAATCAACCGCCTGTTTGTCCTCCCGCCAACCGGCCAGCGCCGTCGCCACGTAGTTGTCGAAGTCCAGCGACCCTTCGCCGCTGCCCAGATAAATGCCGACACGATGCGGGTCGATCTTTGCATCGTCCAGACCCGCCGACGCCCACGCCTGTCGCGCCGCGCCCAGCGCGAAGGCCGTGTTGTGGCCGACGTGTTCGTGGTATTCCGGGTGTTTCACAAACTTCCGGGGGTCGTAATCGCGCACCTGCGCGCTGAAGGTCGTGGGGAACGTCGAAGCGTCGAAGCGGTCGGTGCGCGTGATCGCCGACCGACCGTCGAGCATCTTTTGCCAGACGCTCTCGATGTCGTGGCCCAGCGGCGTGACCCAACCGATGCCGGTAATGACGATGCGGGAGGAATTGTTCATTTGCGTGAATCCAACAACTTCTGACTTTGTGTCAGCAAAACGGGAACGTCTTCCTGAATCATTCGCCACACAATGTCGTCTTTGATGATGTCGTAACCGTGAACGAGGATATTGCGAAAACCGACGATCTGTTTTGCCGCGTCGATTTGGTCGAAAGTTTGCGGCTCGGTCCTGCGAATTCGATTGAGTGCTTCACCGATGATTGTGAACTGCCGCTCCACCGCCGCTTTGATCACTCGGTCCCGGCGGTACGTCTCCAGCGGCATTCCCGCCGTCGCGTTTGAAATCAGCGACAGCGCCTCATGAATGTCCCACAACCATGTTTTGACATCATTCGGCATAAATCGGCACTCGCGTTTCATCCAGTTCTTTGCGGAAATAAGGATTTCGCACGGCGACGTATTCCACCAGGTCGATCTCCCGCCCGAATAAATCCTTCAAATCAAACAACAGCGTGAAGTACGGCCCATGCAGTCCGCCCGGTGGCGCATCGTCACGGAAATCAACTATGAAATCCAGATCGCTGTTCGACGGGTCGAAGTCATCCCGCAACGCCGAGCCGAACACGTCCAGCCGGCGCACGTAATTCTTCCGGCACAGCGCTTCCAACTCGCTGAGTTTCCGCCGAATCACAGCCGGGATGTGCGGTTCGTCAATGCGAATCATGCTTACACCCTGCCCAGAACAATCGCCACGTTTTGCCCGCCCAATGACGTTGAAACGACCAGTACGTGGTTGATCGTCGCCGAATGCGACGCCGCGCTCTTCGCGCTGCTCATGCCGTCGATCGGCGTTTCGCATCCGATCACCGCCGGCATCACCTGCTCGGCGATCATCTTGCAGCCGATCGCCACATCAATCCCGCCCGCACCCGCGCCGCAGTTGCCGATGTACGGCTTGCTGGAAAACGTCGCGGGGATCGCTTGGCCGAACACGCGCTTCAATGCCGCCGCCTCGCCGCGATCATGCGCCGGGTTGCCCGAACCGTAAGCGACGATCGCGCTGATGTCGCCGGCCTTCACCGATGCGTCGGCCAGCGCCTGCATCATCGCCCCCGCCAAACCCTCGCCGTCCGGTTCGGCATCAATCCCGCTGCGGGATGAAAGCGACATGCTCGCCCCGTAGCCGAGTATCGCCGCGTAGGCCCTGCCGCCGCGCGCTTTCAGCGTGTCTTGGGCTTCGATGGTGATGATGCCGCCGCCTTCGCCGATCAGCGTGCCCGATGCGCTTTGATCGAATGGTTTGACTTCGCCCTTGCCCGACAATCGCCCGGTCATGATTTGCCGGTAAAACGCCATCGGGTTGATCTTGCTCTCCGCCCCGCCGCAGAAGCACAGGTCCGCTTTGTCGCGCTGCAACACGCGCACCGACTCGGCGATGCTCAATCCCCCCGACGCCTCGCCGCAGGTGATCGTATTGCTCGGCCCCTGACAGTCGTGAATGATCGTCACGTGGCACGCCAGCATGTTCGGCAGATACTTCAGCAACCACAGCGGCGTCAGATTCATCATCCCCGCGCCGCCCCAGTGATGAATGTCGAACTTGCCGCCCGCGTCCCGGCTGCTCGCCAAGGCGCCGGCCAGTTCATCCAGTTCAGCCGCGATCAGGCCCGCCCCGATGTGCGCGCCGGTGCGCGGGCCTTCGTAAGTGCGCGGCTGCTCGCTTTCGATTCCCGGCGTAATCAACCCCGCATTCCGCACCGCGCCATCCGCCGCCCCCACCGCCAGTTCGATGTCGCGCGCCATCACCTTCGTGGCTTTGCGATAGCTTTTGGGCACGATTTTGTTGGCCTTGAAATCGGCGACTTCGCCGGCGATCCGCACGTCGAAGCCCGCCGGGTCGAACGATGTGATGGGCGCGAGTTTCGATTGGCCGCTCGTCACCGCCGCCCACAGCGGTTCGATGCCGATTCCCGCCGCCGATACCACGCCCAATCCCGTCACAAACACACGTCGCGCCATGAATGAAGTTCCTTACAGGTCCGTCGAATGCAAAACGCAGCGCGATAGTGTACGCGCCAACGGCGGATCGCTCCACTACACAAAGCCGCTACACAAAGCCGCCCAGGGCGAACGCATCTAAATCAGTCGATCAGCCATAGCGTTCAGAAAACAAGGATCGGATCGCTGAACGGACATGGAGTGAATTCTGTTCATAGGCCCTACGGACAGAAAAACGCGGATAAAATTTTAGATGCGTTTGCCCTGAAAGCCGCGGGGATCATCGTCACGATCTAAATTGAACTTTATTGTCTAAAAAACAGACCGGCAATCATGGGGTAATTATCCAAGGGTAATATCTTAGTCGGGAAACAGACGAGAGAGCTGAATGGAAGCTCCCCCGTGGGTGTCATTGCGTCACGGGCAAAGTTTGTTCATAAATCAGACCATATGGTCCGGCTTGAAGATGAGACCCGAAGGTGTCATGCGCGCGGGATGTTCCCGCCGCGGGGCCGGTGGTTGTGGTCTGGAAAGATTGAAGGGAAAGGTATGAAACGGATGAAAGTTTTGGCGGCGGCACTTGTGGCCGGTAGCGCGAGCATGGCGAGCGCGGCTCCGAAGAACGTGATCCTGATGATCAGCGACGGTCAGGGATTCAACTCGGTCGTGGCGACGGATAATTATCGCGGCTCGACGGCCATCTATGAAGGCAACGGCTTCGCCCAATACGCCATGCAAACCTATTCCGCCAGTCGTCCGGTGGCTTACAACTCATCGCTGATGTTCAACGGCACCGACGCGACCTTCGCCATGAGCAACTACACCGACTCGGCGTCCGCCGCCACCGCGATGTACACCGGCGTGAAGAACTACGACGGCGAAGTCAACTGGGCCACCAACGACAAGCCCCTGACCACCTTCTTTGAAAAAGCGTAACCGTTCACGGAGAATCGCCGTTTTTGAGCCAATAATGAGGGTCAGCCAATGAAAGCTAACGAAAAAGGTCGATTTTGGCTCTTGCAACCCTCGTTTTTGGGTCAAAAACGCCGTTTT
>Ga0172380_10004039_pt1 | contig 19344 bp, 17 predicted proteins | sample Leawe162metaG_FD_119747 | JGI IMG/M metagenome (GOLD analysis project Ga0172380, IMG submission 119747) | Leachate microbial communities from a municipal landfill in Southern Ontario, Canada - Leachate well 162 metaG | ecosystem: Engineered > Solid waste > Landfill > Unclassified | place... | reverse complement strand
TTAAGGAGACAGCATGATTTCCCAAAATCACAAGACCGGTTTGCGCAATCCGTGGCTGCTCGGGATGATCGCTTTGATCCTGCTGGTATTGGGTGTCAATACCACATTCATCTGGTTTGCCACACACAACCAGTCAACCCTCGTTGACCGCGAATACAAAACCAAGGATCGAAAAACCAATACGCAAATGTTGAGTGAGCTCGGCAGGCAACAGGCATTGGCCTGGCAGACCACCATCAACAAGCCCAAAGAGCTGATACAAGGCAAGCCCACTTTGTATCAGATCGGCATATTGGACAAGAGCGGCCAACCAGTCAGCGGTGAAATGGAAGTGGAAGCCTACCGTGCCTCGGATGCGAGCCGGGACTTTGTCACACTGTTCAAGGAAGTGTCGGCGGGAGAATACCAAGGCTATATCACCTTTCCACTCAAGGGATATTGGGAGTTGCACGTTCACCTGCGGCGCGGCGCGGATGAGTTTTCGGTGAATACCGATCGCTTCAAGGTTATGGAAGTCCAATGATCCATCGCGGCAATGGCGTATAGCAGCAAGCAAATCCCCGCCGGTTGTTTTCATTGCGGCCTGCCGGTCCCGGCAGATGCTGATTTCCATCTCAATCTTGAAAACCAGTCGCGCAACTTCTGCTGCTTTGGCTGCCAGTCTGTCTGTGCAGCGATCTATGAGGCAGGATTGCAGGGCTATTATCAGCGCACACCGGAAGGGGTGCTGTTGGCTCCGCCACCTGAACCGCCCAGGGATATCGAGGTTTACGATTTCGATGAGGTCCAGCAAGAATTCACCACCTGTTCCGGTGATATCCGCGATATCCATCTGCTGGTGGAAGGCATCCATTGTGCAGCCTGCGTCTGGCTGATCGAACGGGGATTGTCACGCGCACCGGGGGTCGTCAGTGCCGAAGTCAATCTGTCCGGTAAGCGCTTGCACCTGCGCTGGGATAACAGCAAGAGCAAGCTGTCCGATCTGATCAGGGCGCTGGTGCGTATTGGCTATTCGGCGGTGCCCTACGATCCGGAAAATGCGGAAGGGGCGATCAAAAAAACCAATCGTGCCATGCTCTACCGCTTGTTCTTCGCGGGTTTTGCCGCGATGAATATGATGTGGATCGCGATCGCGCTCTACAGCGGTGCGAATCAGGATGAATTCCGCAGCTTCTTTCACTGGATAGGATTGGTGCTGGCGACGCCGACACTATTGTATTCCGCCTACCCTTTTTTTCGCGGTGCAGTGGGTGGCCTGCGCGCCGGTCATCTCACTATGGATATGCCGATTGCACTCGGATTGAGTGTGACGTACGCCTACTCGCTGTATGTGACACTTACCAACAATCAGCAGGGTGAGGTGTACTTCGATACCGTTACCAATCTGACTTTCATCATTCTGATCGGACGTTACCTCGAGGGCATGTTCCGTCATCAGGCTGTCTCGGCCACCAAGCGTTTGCTTGAGTTACAACCACGGGTGGCGTTGGTGATGCGAGACGGGCATGAGCAGATGACATCGATACGCGGGGTGAAACCGGGTGATCAGGTGCTGATCAAGCCTGGGTATACGGTGCCGGTTGACGGTATTGTGCTGCAGGGGCAGAGCGCGGTGGATGAGTCCATGTTGAGCGGTGAGTCGTCTCCCGTAAACAAGGAAGCCGGGGCCGTGGTCTCTGCCGGAACGGTCAATACGACAGGTGTGCTGCTGGTCGAAGTTCGCGCGCAACTGCAGGATACGACACTGTCCAAGATCATCCGGCTGGTGGAAGAGGCTCAGTCGTCAAAGGCACCTATCCAGCGCCTAGCCGATACTATTGTGCCCTGGTTTGTGCTGGTCACTTTATTGTGCGCCAGCGCCACATTCATATTCTGGAATCAGCATGATTTCGAGATTGCCCTGATGGCGGCAACTTCCGTGCTGATCATCACCTGCCCCTGTGCGCTGGGCATGGCGACGCCGATGTCCATTGCCGTAGCTTCCGGCTTGGGCGCCAGGCACGGCATTCTGGTCAAGAATGGTTTGGTGCTGGAGACGCTGTCCAAAGTGAACCATTTTGTGTTCGACAAGACCGGTACCCTCACTGAAGGCAAGATGAGCGTAGCCGAGATTCGATTTGCGGCGCAGGTAGATGAGACAAAGGTGATTCGCCAGGCAGCGGCGGTGGAACGTCTTAGCGAGCACAGCATGGCGCGCGCCATCGTGGCGCATGCCGAAATGCAACAACAAGCCTTTCGCAGTATCGAAGTGAAAGACTTCAAGGCAGCAGCGGGGTTGGGCGTTTTCGCCAGTGTGGCAGGGCAGGAAGTGCACTTGGGCAATGCCGAGTGGTTAAGGCGATGCGGAATCGATCTGGATGAAACATTGCATCAGCAAGCACAGCAATGGGAGTTGCAAGCGACAAGCTGCATCTATGTTGCCAGTGGCGCACGGCATGTGGCGGTCATCGGCGTTGCCGACCGTCTGCGCCAGGATGCGCAACAGTTGATAGACACTCTGCGCACGGCAGGTATCGGCATGACTCTGCTTAGCGGTGATCGCCGCCCGGTGGCGGAAGCGATCGCAAGACAATTGGGCGGGATGGAGGTGATTGCGGAAGTCATGCCACAGGACAAGGATGGCATCATTCAGAAATTACAACACCAGGGCAAGGTGGTGGCGATGGTGGGTGACGGGGTGAACGATGCGCCCGCCCTGATTCGCGCCAATGTCGGCATCGCTCTCGGTTCGGGAACGGATGTATCGGTTGAAAGCGCGGACATCGTGCTGATGCACAATGAATTGCTTAAAGTGCTGCAAGCCACCCAACTTTCAAGGCGGACACTGCGTACCATTAGGCAGAATATCGGCCTTTCTTTCGTGTATAACATTATCATGGTGCCGCTGGCGATGATGGCCAGGGTGAGTCCGCTGGTGGCGGCAATCACTATGCCGATCAGTTCGTTGATCGTGATTGCCAACGCTGCCCGCATCCGTACTTTATTCAGCAAGTGAGTGCATGATGGAAGTCATTTACAGTCTAATTCCCGGCATGATGTTTTTTGGTGTCTTGTTCGTGGTGGTATTGATTATTGCGGTCAAGAAGGGGCAATACGAGGATATGGAGGGCAACGGCCAGCGTATCCTGATGGATGATGATGAGGACATGATGCCGCACCAGCCCAAAAAGCCGGAGGCGGCAGACAAGCCTACTGAGTAACGGCCACGCCGCTCGCCAACAGCGGGTTGACAAGCTTGGCGAACTCGGTTGGCACAACATATTGCAGCAGCGGTTTCTCCGTACTGCTTAAGGTGATGTCCAGTCCGTTTTGCGGGTAGAGCCAGTGTACGGTACCACTTTTATTTTCCTTGATGATCTGCGCCGGCTTGCCAAATCGTTTGGCGAACAGGGCTTCATCGATACGCACGCCGGGCAGATAGGTCAGGCTACTGATAGGCGTGTTCATCAGGCGCGCAACATCGTCCGCCGTCAGGGTGATTTTTTTGCCGCTTCCCGTACCCGCTATCCGCAACCCACGCTCGAACATTCCCTGTAATTCATTTTCTGGAATATCCACCGTCAGTACCACACGCGAACGCAAACCGGCGAGATTGACCTGCTCGAAGAATACTTCAGCAGCCAATACGCCTTCCGGGGATTTGAACAAGCTCGGTATGGCCAGTTCCTTGAAGCGCTGTTCAGCCTCGGCAGGAGTCGAAACACCTAGGGTCAGGCCGAATACGCTGACAGAATCGGCAGTCGGATGCTCAATATGCCATGGCAGATCGGCTTGGTTGGGGCGGTCGCCGGGCATGAGGAAGGCGGCCAACAGAATGCCGACAGACAGAATGCCGGCACCCCAGTAAATTTTGCTTTCAGTAGTCATTGTGTTTGTGGGTTCAGGCGATTTGTTCGGCAGGAGAGGCGGTGGCGCCTTTGGGCATTCTGCTGTGGCGTGCCTGATACATGGAGTCGTTACCCATCACGATCAGGATCAGCAACGAGACCATGAAAGGCAATAGCCCGACACCACCCAACAGGGCGATGGTGGCTATCTTCGACCAGCCCATCACCTTGGACAGCATAAATCCGCCGCCGACCACGACGCAAGTGATGGCCAGCAGCCACATGAAGTGTGTATTACGCTTATTGGCCAGCGCCCAATGCGCTTTCACAAATGCGATTTCAGTGCTTCTTGCCACCTGTTTTGCCTTAAAGGAGATATAGCCGGTAATGATGAGAGACATCAGCGGTACGATCAGCACCATCAGCGGAAAGGTACTGAACACACCAAAAGTCGCGGCGAAAACCAGGATATGGTTGCACACCAGATTGATCAGGAATATCTCGTGTGGCCATTTGGCACGTATGATTTCTTCCGCGGACGCATTACAGAGTTGTGGCATGAGTGGGGCTCCGGGTCATTGGTGAGCAGGGCTCGCAGGATATTGGTTCTTCCGTGCAAATGGATGGGTCAGGACTTCCCCATCATCTCGCGCAAGCGTGGCAGGGCCAGAATCTCGATGGCGCGCGCCTTGACACGAATCAGCCCGTCCTCATGAAAATGAGAGAAGGCGCGACTGACCGTTTCCAGCTTCAGCCCCAGATAACTTCCTATCTCAACACGTGACATGCGCAGAGTGATCTGGGTGGGGGATATGCCATGACTCGCGTTGCGCTGTGACAGATTGAGCAAAAAGGCAGCCAATCGTTCTTCTGCCCGCATCGATCCCAGTAGTAACATGATGCCCTGGTCGCGTACGATCTCGCGGCTCATGATTTTGTGCAGATGACGCTGCAGGCTGGGGATTTCCCGGCTCAATGCTTCCAGCTTGGCAAAAGGTAATTCGCATACCTCGCTTGTCTCCATGGCAACGGCCTCGCAGGCGTGGGCATCCGTGCTGATCGCGTCGAGTCCGATAATCTCACCCGACATCAGGAAGCCGGTTACCTGCTCGCGTCCATCTTCGTGCAAAATCCGGGTTTTGAAAGAACCGCTGCGAATCGCATACAGCGATCTGAACGGGTCGCCGGGGCGATACAGATAGTCGCCCGTCGAAAAACTGCTCTTGTGATAGCTCAGCATCTCCAGGCGGTGTACTTCATCATCCGATAGGTCGATGGGCAGGCAAAGTTCGCGCAGACTGCAGTTGGAACAGGCCGCCCTGAAGTGTGAGGCAACAAGCGCGGGTTTCATGATGTCGTTCAAAGCCATAATTACTCTGTGGTTGCTACGGGGCTATTTTGACATATATCAAGCCAATTCGGCGGCATAATGGCATAGTACGTGCCCGATTTAAGGAGAGCAGCGTGAACGAAGTAAGCACCCATATTGAAGTTGATTTAGAACTGATTCGCAGACTGGACAAAAACGGTCCGCGTTATACGTCTTATCCCACCGCAGATCGCTTCGTCGAGGCCTTTAATGCGGAAAGTTATACCCACTGGGTGGCCAAGCGCGAGATCGGCGGAGTCGGCCGTCCGCTGTCGCTGTATGTCCATATCCCATTCTGCAATACGCTGTGCTTCTACTGCGCCTGCAACAAAGTCATCACCAAGGATCACAGCAAGGCCGCCAAGTATGTGCGCTACCTGATCAAGGAGATGGCGATGCAGGCTGCCTTGCTCGGACCGAAACAGGTGGTGGAACAGTTGCATTTTGGCGGTGGAACGCCCACTTTTTTGAGTGATGATGAGTTGCGTGAAGTAATGGCTGCGATTGGCCAGCACTTTACGCTGATCGAAGATGGGGAATATTCCATCGAGATCGATCCGCGCAAGGTGAGCGACGACACTATTTCCCTGTTGGGACAGTTGGGTTTCAACCGCATTAGCCTCGGTGTTCAGGATTTCGATGATGCGGTGCAGCGCGCAGTAAACCGGATTCAAACTGAAGAAGAGACAGTCGGTGTCATGCGTGCGGCGCGGGCCAACGGCTTCAAGTCGATCAGTATCGACCTCATCTACGGCTTGCCAAAGCAGACTCTGGAAGGGTTTGGTACCACCCTTGATCGCGTGATTGCGACCAATCCAGATCGGCTTTCGATCTACAACTATGCGCACATGCCTACCGTATTCAAGCCGCAGCGGCGTATTCATGAAGAAGACTTGCCCGCACCGCAGGTCAAACTGGACATCCTCAACATGGCGGTGAATAAACTGACCGGTGCCGGCTATGTGTACATCGGCATGGATCACTTCGCCAAACCGGAAGACGAGCTCGCGGTGGCGCAACGCCAGGGACGGCTACACCGCAACTTTCAGGGTTATTCCACGCATTCCGATTGCGACCTGGTGGCGCTGGGTGTCAGTGCCATCGGCAAAGTCGGACCGACCTATAGCCAGAACTATCGGGATCTGGAAAATTATTACGATGCGCTGGAGCGGGACGAACTTCCTATCATGCGCGGGTTGGAACTGAATGCCGATGATCTGGTGCGACGAGCCATTATCCAGGCACTGATGTGCCATTTCGAGATTTCCAAGGAATCCTTCAATATCGCCTATCTGATTGACTTCGACCAGTACTTTGCCACTGAAATACAAGAGCTGGCCGAATACGAGCGGGAAGGGCTGCTTGAACTATCGCCGCAGTGGATCGCGGTAACACCGAAAGGGCGCATGCTCATACGCAATATTTGTATGGTCTTCGACAAGTATCTGCGCACGAAGCAGGAGCACGCACGCTACTCTAAGGTAATATAAACCCGATATGGAACGAGTTCGCCTGCTTGTCGGTGAGGCAGGTATTCTGGAGGAGACCCCGCATTTATGGGGCAGACATGACCAAAAAAGTTGATGATTTTCGCCTGAAACTTGGCAAGCAGGAGCTGGTTCCAATCATGATCGGCGGCATGGGTGTAGACATATCCACGGCTGATTTGGCGCTGGAAGCAGTACGTCTGGGTGGGGTTGGCCATATTTCCGATGCGATGCTGCCGACCGTGTCTGATCGCCGTTACGATACCGGCTTCGTCAAAGAGAAGCTGATGCAGTACAAATACAACGTCGACAATTCCGACAAGACACAGATCAAATTTGATCTGGGGCAGCTCGCTGAATCCACCCGGCTGCATGTCAGCAAGACGATGGAACGCAAGCAGGGTTCCGGTATGATCTTTATCAATATCATGGAAAAACTGACCATGAACGGGCCGCGCGAGACATTGCGTGTGCGCTTGCATGAGGCACTCTCTGCAGGCATTGACGGGATTACGCTGGCGGCCGGTTTGCATCTCGGTTCATTTGCGTTGATGGAAGACCATCCGCGTTTCCGTGAAGCCAAGCTCGGCATCATCGTGTCATCCCTGCGTGCATTGCAGCTGTTCCTGCGCAAGAATATCAAGACCGGGCGGCTACCTGATTACGTGGTGGTGGAGGGGCCATTGGCTGGCGGGCACTTGGGCTTTGGTATGGACTGGGCGCAATACGATTTGCGTGCCATCGTCAATGAGATGCACGATTTTCTGCGTGCCGAAAAGCTGGATATCCCGGTGATCCCCGCCGGCGGCATCTTCACCGGCAGTGATGCGGTTTCTTTTTTGCAGGAGGGTGCGGCAGCAGTACAGGTTGCGACACGTTTTACGGTAGCAAAGGAGTGCGGTCTGCCGCCGGATGTACAACAGGAATATTTCAAAGCGACCGAGAGCGACATCGAGGTTAACGGCACTTCGCCCACTGGCTATCCGATGCGCATGCTCAAGAACAGTCCTTCCACCGGCTCCGGCATCCGTCCCGGCTGTGAGTCATATGGCTACCTGCTGGATGCCAATGGCCGTTGTGACTACGTCGACGCCTATAACCGGGAAGTGGCGGCACATCCGGATGAGAAGAAGATTGCAGTATTTGATAAAACCTGCCTGTGCACACACATGCGCAACTTCAAGTGCTGGACTTGCGGGCATTACACCTATCGGCTGAAAGACACTTCGCGCAAGCTGGAGGATGGCAGCTACGCCCCGCTGACAGCCGAGCATATCTTCCGTGATTACCAATTCAGTACCGATAACAAGATCATGCTGCCGGACTGAAAGCGTTTACGATTTTGCTTCACCGGCTGCGTCGTCGGCATCCAGATGGTCGCCATGTGGATGTTGTCCGTAGGCCTTGATGAAAACTTCCTGTGAATTGTTCTTGGTGCGTGGTTCCGGCGTATTCAGATTGTGGTACTGCACGTCTTCGCAGTAGTGGTAGAGCGCATGCTGCATGCGGTCTAGCAAACTGATTTCAAAGCTGAAACCCTCCATCGCCAGCGCTTTTTGCAACCCTTCCATAGAGTAGTGCGCAACGCTGTAACGAATTTGCAACCAGTTGTCTTGCTCGCTGCGCTCAACGGTGAAGTTGTTGAGGCCTGCCAGTAGCACGAAAGCCTGCGCGGCCTGCTCGGGGGAGCTAAATTTCAGAATGCGTACTTTGAGCAATTCAAATGGATTCATCTTTTAGTTCCCCCGCAAAATATTCATTCCCTTCAGCAGATTCAAAGCCTGGTTCAGTTGATAATCATTCTTGGTGCCAAATTCTGTAATTTCTGGCTTGGTGGTGTTGCCGTTCTGTTCCTTGGGCGGTGTCTTGCTTGACGGCTTGCTTGTTTCATCACCACTTGTTTCTGCTTGTCCATTCTCCAGGTGCTTGGCCAGATCGGCCTCGCGCAGGCGCAATGAGCTGTCAAACGAGGCGGTTGCAGGATCTTCCACCACGATATCCGGCACGATTCCCTTTGCCTGTATGGAGCGCCCGCTCGGTGTGTAATAACGTGCGGTGGTGAGCTTGATCGCGGTGTTGTTACCCAGCGGCAAAATAGTCTGCACCGACCCCTTGCCGAAAGTTTGTGTACCCAGAATGACGGCACGCTTATGATCCTGCAGTGCACCGGCCACGATTTCCGAGGCAGAGGCAGAGCCACCGTTTACCAGCACCACCATCGGTACACGGGTGAATTCTGCGGAAAGGTCTTGCAGATAGTCGTCTTTGCCGCCTCGTGCGTAGTACTCGGAACTGGCCAGCAGGCGCATCTTGGCATCATCAGTGCGACCCTCGGTGTAGACCACCAGCGCATCCTTCGGCAGGAAGGCGGCAGAGACTCCAACTGCAGCAGTCAGCAGACCGCCCGGATCGTTGCGCAGGTCGAGGATCAATCCCTGCAGTGGCTCCTTGTTTTGTTTGCGCAGATTGGCCAGTGCGGTGGCCAGGTTCTCGCCGGTGTGTTCCTGGAACTGGGTGATACGCACGAAAGCATAGCCCGGTTCGGCCAGTTTTGATTTCACACTCTGCACCTTAATGACAGCACGCACAATACGGATTTGCAGTGGCTGCGGAGCGTTCTTGCGCACCACGGTGAGCAGGATGCTGCTGCCAGGTTTGCCGCGCATGCGTTTGACCGCATCGTTCAGGGTGAGTCCCTTCACCATCATGTCATCCAGTTTAATGATGAGATCGCCGCTCTGGATTCCGGCCTTGAATGCCGGTGTGTCCTCGATCGGCGAGATTACTTTGACCAGACCATCTTCCATTCCGACCTCAATACCGAGCCCGCCAAACTCTCCCTGGGTGCCGACCTGCAGCTCCTTGAAAGCTTCCGCATCCAGATAGGTAGAGTGCGGATCAAGCCCGCTTAACATGCCATTGATCGCTTCAGTGATGAGTTTTTTGTCGCTGACGGGTTCGACATAGTTGCTCTTGATGCGCCCGAACACATCGGCGAATGCGCGTAACTCTTCGACCGGCAGGGGCAACGCGACTTCCTTCTCTGCCACGGCGGAGAAGTGCAGACTGACCATGACGCCTGCGACCAGTCCAAGGGTAATCAGGCTCAATTCTTTGATGCGACGACTCATTTTTTTTCCTTAGGGATGCTTGATCCAACTGTTGGGGTTGATGGGTTGGCCCTTGAAGCGCAGTTCAAAGTATAAACCGGAATCCTCATTACCGCCGCTGTTGCCGACAGCGGCGATCAAATCACCGGTACGCAGGGTCTCACCCACTTGCTTGTACAGCGTCTGATTATTTCCGTACAAGCTCATGTAGCCGCGGCCATGATCAATGATGAGCAGATTGCCGAAGCCGCGCAGCCAGTCGGCATAGACCACGAGTCCCGGGGCGATGGCTTGTACCGGTTGTTTCGGTGTCGCGCGGATGAACCAGCCGGTCCAGGAGAGCGTGCTTTCCGGACGGCGCGAACCAAACCGGTTCGATACTTTGCCGTCCACCGGGAGAGAGAGCTTACCCTTGTATTGGCTGAACTCCTCGCCGGCCGTCTCTGGCATGACGGCGGACAATTCCTCAAGTAGATGCGTCAGACGCGCCTCATTCCGTTGCAGGCGCCCGATTTCCCGCCGCTGCTGTTTCAGCCGTTGCGAAATTTTGCGCAGGGTTTGCTGATGTTTAACCTGCTCGCGTTGCAATTGCACCAATTCGTTTCGCTCTGCCGCACGCAGCTCGCCCAGTTCTGCTTGCTTGGCCTTGGTTTCCCGGGTCGTCTGATTCAGTTCGGTCAACGCATTCTGCTGGGCGCGTAATGCGCTACTACGCTCACGTGCGACGTAACCCAGATAGTGCAGATTGCGCGCAAGCTGGTTCGGATCATCGCTGCCGAGTAGTAATTTTAGATAGTCCTGTTCCGTGCTGCTGACATATTGCTGATAAAGCAGGCTACCCAGACGCGCCTGCTGCTGCCGGGAGTTGGCCCTGGCTTGATCGGCGCGCTGTTGCAGATGTTGCAAGGTTTGTCTGACCTCCCGCTGTTGCTGTTCCAGGCGGGAAAGCGCGCGATTGCTGTCACTGATTGCGCGTTCGGATTCGCGCAGGGTGTCGGCTACCTCCGCCTTGGATTCCGCTGCCTTGTCGAACTCCTGTTGCAGTGTCGCGATACGGCGCCGCAGTTTTTCCAGATCGGTTTGGTCACTGGCGAACGCGTTGCAGGCAAAACAGCACACGGCCAGCAACAGTATCCGCATCGTCCCGGTCACTCGAAACAGATCAGGGGCTTGCCGGTCATCTCGGCCGGTTGGGGCAGACCCATCATTGTCAGCAAAGTCGGCGCAACGTCCTGTAGTGCGCCCGTACCCGGTGCAGCTATTTCTGCCTTGCGTCCGATATAGAGGAAGGGGACGAGGTTCAGGGTATGTGCCGTGTGTGCCTGGTTCGTACTGCGATCCAGCATCTGCTCCGCGTTGCCGTGATCGGCGGTGATCAGTACTTCGCCGCCACATTCCAGCATGGCGTTGACTACGCGCCCAATGCAGATGTCCAACGCCTCCACCGCACTCACCGCCGCTGCCATGATGCCGCTGTGACCAACCATGTCGCCATTGGCGTAGTTGCACAGGATGGCCTGGTACTGCTTGCTGCGGATCGCGGCTTCCAGCTTGTCGGTGACCTCGAAAGCGCTCATCTCGGGTTTCAGGTCGTAAGTGGCGACCTTGGGCGAGGGGATGAGGATGCGGTCCTCGCCAGGGTAGGGCTGCTCCTTGCCGCCATTCATGAAGTAGGTGACGTGCGCGTATTTCTCAGTCTCGGCGATACGCAGTTGCTTCAGACCCAGCGCAGAAAGATATTCGCCGATACCGTTGTGGATGGTGTCTGCGGTGTAGGCGCAGGGCAGATGGAAGTCTTCGCCATAGCTGCTCAAGGTGGTGTAGTTGGCCAGCTTTGGGAAGCAGGTGCGGACAAAACCGTCAAACGCCTCATCGGTCAGGGCGCGGGTGATTTCGCGCGCGCGATCGGCGCGGAAATTCATGAACACCGCGACATCGCCATCCTGCATCGGGGCTGGCGCGCCGATCACCGTGGCCTGCACGAACTCATCGTTTTCACCGCGTGCGTAAGCGGCTTCCAGCCCGGCAAGCGCATCGGGGGCTGTAAATGGTGCCGCGCCCAGAGTCAGCATGTCATAGGCGACTTGCACTCGTTCCCAGCGGTTATCGCGGTCCATCACAAAAAAACGCCCAATGAGGGTGGCGATCCGCCCTGCCCCAAGTTGAGTGCATTTTTCCTGCAAGGCTTGCAGTGATTGGGTGGCGCTGCGTGGTGGTGTGTCACGCCCGTCGAGGAAGGCGTGCAGGAAAATGTTCTTCAGTCCGCTGCGTGCCGCCAGTTCCAGCATGGCATGAATATGCGCCTCGTGGCTGTGCACGCCGCCGGGGGAAAGCAGTCCCATGATGTGCAGCGCCGAACCGCGTTGCAACGCCGTTTGCGCGGCCTGTACCAGCGCAGAATTGTCAAAAAAGCTACCGTTCTCGATCGCCAGATCGACCTTGGTCAGATCCTGGTACACCACGCGACCCGCGCCGATGTTGAGATGACCGACTTCGGAATTACCCATTTGTCCGTGCGGCAGGCCAACGTGCAGTTCAGAAGCATTGATCAGGGTGTGTGGATATTCGTGCCACAGCCGGTCCCAATTTGGTTTTCTGGCTTGAGCGATGGCATTGAAATCGGCATCCTCGCGATAGCCGAAGCCGTCAAGGATGAGCAATAGAACGGGGGTGAGAGCATGTGGGGTAGTTTGGGTCATACCGGGTTTCTCAATAAGCTGTCAGAATATCAGCCGCTGCTGATGCAGCGGATGTGCGATTTTAGCTGATTTTGCGCGGCAGGTATGTGCCGTGCTTGTATGTGAAGAGGAATAAATGTCGAAAAAGCCGATTGAAAAAGAAGAAGATATCATTGTTGCAGCCGCCTCCATGAAGGCTATCTCCCACCCTTTGCGCCTGAAGATACTGTGCGTGCTGTCGGCTGGTGCATTGAGCGTACAGGATATCGTCGAACAGGTGGGAACGACCCAGAGCAACATCTCGCAACATCTGGCGATACTGCGCGACAAGGGTATTCTGGTCGCCAACAAAGATGCGAACCACGTTTATTACCGCATCGGTGATGCCAGAATCCTCAAATTGGTGGGATTGATGCGCGAGGTCTTTTGTTCGATATAAGCGGCTTGCATCCATTCGTATATTAGAATATGCTAATAGACTATTACTTCTTTTGTAGCGGGAGCAAGTTATGAAAAGACCATGGATGTTGACCTTTGCATTGGTGTTGCTGGGCGTGTCGAACAGCGGCGGCGCGGAATCCCTGCGTACGATCCAGGTGCAGGAGCGCGAAGTGGCACAGCGCTACAGCATCGATGGTGTAGTTGAGGCAACGCGCCAGTCGACGGTGTCGGCACAGATCTCCGGCCGTGTGAAGGCACTCAATTTTGATGTAGGTGACCGCGTCAGCAAGGGGCAGATCATTCTGCGTATTGACGAGAGCGAAGCAAATCAGGCGCTCGCGGGCAGTCAGGCACAGTTGGCCCAGGCTCAGGCAGCATTAAGTAACGCCCGCCTGAATTACGAACGCTCCAGACAGTTGTTCGAGCAAAAATTTATCAGCAAGGCTGCATTGGACAAAGCCAGGGCCGATTTCGAGATGGCCGAGGCACAGGCGCAGGCCAGTGCGGCTGGGGCGCAGCAATCAGTGCTGGCGCAGAGCTATACCGCAGTGGTCGCTCCTTACGCGGGTGTGGTGTCGGCGCGCATGGTCGAGATGGGCGAGATGGTGACGGTGGGCAAGCCGCTGATGACCGGTTTCGATCCGGCCGAACTGCGTATCGTCGTCAACGTACCGCAGTACAATCTCGCTGCCATCGGCACCAAGCCGAACGTGAGTATCGAAGTGCCTGAACTGAAACGCTGGCTGAACCCTGCCAGTGTGACGGTACAGCCGTCCGCCGATCCGCGCACGCACAGCACACTGGTGCGTATCAACCTTGCCTCGAATGAGCAAAAAATCTATCCCGGAATGTTTGTGCGGGCTCACTTCGTGGTGGGCAAGGAAACCAAATTGACCATTCCGGTCGGCGCCGTGGTGAAACGGAGTGAAGTGGTCGCTGTTTATGTGGTGGGTGCGGATGACTTGCCGCGCTTGCGCCAAGTCCGTCTTGGTGAAGCCACCGCTGATGGCGAGGTCGAAGTGCTGGCCGGATTGCAGCCAGGCGAGCGGATTGCACTCGATCCGGTGCGTGCAGGGATGGCGGTGAAGAAATGATGGGTATTTCCGGGCGCATCGCGCGCATCTTCCTGCATTCGCAGATGACGCCGTTGCTGGCGCTGGTCGCCGTGCTGCTGGGCGCATTTGCGGTACTGGTCACCCCGCGCGAAGAAGAGCCGCAAATCAACGTGACCATGGCCAATGTGCTGATCGCCTACCCCGGTGCCTCGGCCGAGGATGTGGAGCGTACGGTGTCGACCCCGGCGGAACAGGTGCTGTCACAGATCGCCGGTATCGACCACGTGTATTCGGTGTCGCAACCCGGCATGTCGATTCTGACCATCCAGTTCAAGGTGGGCGAGCAACACATACCCTCGCTGGTCAAGTTGTACGACGTGATCAACTCGCATGCGGACTGGCTGCCGCCGACGCTGGGTGTGGCGCAACCGCTGATCAAGGCGCACGGCATTGATGATGTGCCGATCCTGGCGCTGACCTTGTGGCGCGAACAGGCGGCGGGCGGCGGTCTGGCGCTGACCCAGGTGGCGCATGCGATTGAGACCGAATTGAAACGGGTACCCGGCACGCGTGAAGTGAACACGCTGGGGGCGAGCCAGCGCGCGGTACGCATCCTGCTCGATCCCGAGGCATTGAATGCCTACCAACTTTCGCTGCAGGAAGTGCGTGGCGCGTTGCAGGCTGCCAACGTGTCGCAGAGCGCCGGTTATCTGGTGCAGCGCAACCGCGAAGTGCTGGTACAGACCAACAATTTCCTGACCGATGCGGCGGAAGTGCGGCAGCTGGTGGTGGGTGTGTCGGGCGGCAAACCGGTGTTTCTGCACGATGTGGCCGAAGTGCGGGATGAGGCCGAACTGCCGACGAACTACGTTTGGCTCGGACTCGGTGTGGCGGCGCAGGACAAGGGCATTGAGGCAAAAGGTGAATTCGCGGCGGTGACCGTTGCGATCACCAAGAAACCCGGCGAGAACGCGGTGCAGGTGGCGCGGGGACTGCAGCAACGGGTGGAAGAATTGAAAGGCAGCGTGATCCCGGACGATGTGCGCGTCACCGTGACACGCAACTACGGCGAGACTGCAAACGACAAGGCGATGAAGCTGATCCAGAAACTCTTCTTCGCCACTTTCGCAGTGGTCGCGCTGGTCTGGTTTGCGCTCGGGCGGCGCGAGGCCTTCATCGTTGGCGTGGCGGTGTTGTTGACGCTGGCGGCGACGCTGTTCGCCTCTTGGGCCTACGGCTTCACCCTCAACCGCGTATCGCTGTTCGCACTGATCTTCTCCATCGGTATTCTGGTCGATGACGCCATCGTGGTGGTGGAAAACATCCACCGTCGGCGCGAGCTGTCGCCGCACCAACCGCTGTCTGAAATTATTCCAGAGGCAGTGGACGAAGTCGGCAGCCCGACCATTCTCGCCACCTTTACCGTGATCGCCGCACTGCTGCCGATGGCGTTCGTCTCCGGCCTGATGGGGCCGTACATGAGCCCGATCCCGATCAATGCCAGCATGGGCATGCTGATTTCGCTGGCGGTCGCCTTCGTCATCACGCCCTGGCTGGCATACAAGCTTTCCGGTACGCATCACGCAGTGATCAGCAACGATGAAGAAACCGGTTTGGCACGCTTCTTCCGCCAACGCTTGAGCCCTTTCCTGAACGGGCAACACGGCAAGCCGGCACGGCGCAAACTGTGGCTGGGTATTCTGGCTGCACTGCTGCTGTCCGTATCACTGGTGGGCGTGAAGCTGGTGGTGCTGAAAATGCTGCCCTTCGACAACAAATCGGAGTTTCAGGTGGTGGTGGACATGCCCAGCGGCACTGCACTGGAGCAGACTGCCGGCGCGATGCGCGAGATTGGCGCTTATCTGGCGACCGTTGCGGAAGTCACCGATTACCAAGCGTATGCAGGAACGGCGTCGCCGATCAATTTTAACGGCCTGGTGCGCCAATATTATTTGCGTGAGGCGTCGGAGCAGGGCGACATCCAGGTCAATCTGCAGGACAAACATCATCGTGACCGCAGCAGCCACGAGATTGCAAGTGCAGTGCGTGCGCCGATCGAGGCTATCGCCGCCAAATGGAATGCCAAGGTTAAAGTGGTGGAAGTGCCGCCGGGGCCGCCCGTATTGTCACCGCTGGTCGCTGAAATCTATGGGCCGGACTACGACGGCGCACGCCAGATTGCGGGCAAAGTGCGCGAGCAGTTCGCACAGACATCCGACATTGTCGGCATCGATGACACGGTGACCGAAAGCGCACCCAAACTGATGCTGCGCGTGCTGCAAAGCAAGGCCGCCATTCTCGGTGTGGCGACGCAGGACATCGCGCAAACGATCAGTGTCGCGCTGGCGGGCGAGGACGTGACCTCGTTGCACGCGGAGGGTGCCAAGTATGCTCCGCCGTTACGCATGGTATTGCCTGAGCAGAAGCGCAGCCGTATCGACGAAGTGCTGAAACTCAAGGTGCGCGCCCGCGACGGGGTGCTGGTGCCGCTGTCAGAACTGGTGCAGGTAGTGCAGGCGCAACGCGACCAGCCGATCTACCACAAGGATCTGCTGCCGGTGGTGTACGTGCTGGGTGACATGGCAGGCGAGCTGGACAGCCCGCTGTACGGCATGTTTGATATCAACGGCAAGACCGAGAACATGGCGCTGGAGCAAGGCGGTACGCTGCAATCGTGGTTTTTCAAGCAGCCCACCGATCCCTATGCCAGCTATGCCCTGAAGTGGGATGGCGAATGGCAGGTTACGTTCGAAACCTTCCGCGACATGGGCATCGCCTATGCGGTCGGGCTGGTGCTGATCTACCTGCTGGTGGTGGCGCAGTTCAAGAGCTATGTCGTTCCGCTCATCATCATGGCGCCGATCCCGCTCACCATCATCGGCGTGATGCCGGGGCACGCCTTGGCAGGCAGCCAGTTCACTGCCACCTCGATGATCGGCATGATCGCGCTGGCTGGCATCATCGTGCGCAACTCCATCCTGCTGGTGGATTTCGTCAATTTGCAATTGCGTGACGGGATCGACCCGCAGCATGCGGTGATCAACGCTGCCGCCGCGCGCGCCAAGCCCATTCTGCTGACCGGACTGGCGGCGATGCTGGGCGCGCTGTTCATCCTTGACGATCCGATCTTCAACGGCCTGGCGCTGTCATTGATCTTTGGCATTCTGGTTTCCACCCTGTTGACGCTGGTGGTGATCCCGGTGCTGTATTACGCGTCAATCTACAGAAAATTTCAGTAACATAACCACAAGGAGTCACAACACATGAGTGCAGAACGTATCGTCCGTATCATCGCCGGTTTTTTTATTTTGTTGTCACTGTCGCTGGGGGTGGCTGTCAGTCCGTTGTTTGTCAGTGAATACTTTCTGTTGTTCACTGCCTTTGTCGGCCTGAACCTGTTCCAGAGCGGATTCACCCAAGTGTGCCCACTGAACAACATCCTCGCCAGATTCGGCGTCAAGGGCAGTTGCTGAAGTCGCCACTGCCGCGGTTTGACGTTGCCCACATCAGCCTGACCCTGGTCGGCCTGATGTGGGTTCTGCCTTTTTTGTATCCGCACCACGCCTATCCCGTTACCACCTTCTATCAAGAGTGGGCGACGGCGCTGCTCGGCCTGCTGGCTCTGCCCTTGTTGCTGACGGCGAGGTTCTGGCGTGCGCCGCAAGTACCCGGCATCGTGCTGCTGCCGATCGGCATGATGATGTTGCTGCTGCTGCAATTCATGTTCGGCCAGGTCGCACACTTCGACCAGGTGCTGCTGCTCTCCCTGTATTTCCTGCTGGCCGCTCTGCTGATGATGTTGGGACAATACCTGCGTGTGGAACTGGGTTTGCCTTTCATGGTCACGGTGCTCGCCGTATTTTTGTTGGCCGGTGCCGAACTGAACACGCTGGCGGGTATTTTGCAGCATTATCGCTGGCATACTTTTCTCGACGGGTTCATCACCGGCAAGGTCTCGGCGGCAGTGTTCGGCAACATCGCGCAACCCAACCACTACGCCAATTACATCGCGCTCGGGCTTATTTCACTCGGCCTGTTGCACCATCGATTTGGTTGGCGTGCATGGCTGACGGCACTACTGGCGACGCCCATGCTGTTCGTGCTGGTGTTGTCGGGTTCGCGCAGTGCCTGGCTCTACCTCAGCTTCATCCTGCTGCTGGCCTGGTTGTGGCAGCGCCGCGACCGTACATTGCGCCCATTGCTTGGCTTTGCCGCCGCGCTGTGGCTGGGCTACCTGCTGATGCACGGGCTGGTGCAACTACCCTGGTTGCAGGGTGGCAGCGGCAGCATCACCGCCGCCGAGCGCCTGTTCAGCGAAGCCGCCAGCGGCAGCATCCGCCTCCATCTGTGGCGTGAAGCCGGACTGATCTTTGCCCAGTACCCATTGCTGGGTGCGGGCTTTGGCCAGTTCGCCTGGCAGCATCTGCAATTGGCAGCAGAGTTGCGCAATCCCGCCATCAGTGGTCTTTACAACAATGCCCACAACATCGTGTTGCAACTGGCAGCGGAAACCGGACTGGCCGGCCTCGGCGTGCTGTTTGTTACCTTGGGCTTGTGGGTGTGGCAGGCATTCGTGCGTCACGCGCAGTTCAGCCGCGACCATTGGTGGGGATATGCCGTGCTGGGCGTGCTCGCCATCCACAGCCTGCTCGAATACCCCTTGTGGTATGCCTATTTTATCGGCATCGCCGCCTTGCTGCTGGGCGCGTTCGATGCGACCAGCCACCGTCTGGAACTGCGCAGCGTGGGGCGCCTGGCGGTGGCGGCTATTCTGCTGTTGGGTGCGGTCTCAATGTGGCAGGGCTTGCAAAGTTACCGTCATCTGGAAAATGCGTTGAATTCGCGCAGTGGCGCCGTCTCTGCCGTTGCAGCGGCAACCCGGGCGCATGAGGAACTGCTGGCGACTCTGGATTACCCACTGTTCAGCTCCTACGGACAAATGTTTATCGCCGGCATGATGGAGCCCAGTGCCGACCATCTGGCACAGAAACTCATCTTGAACGAACATGCGATGCGTTTCCTCCCCACTGCCAACTTGAGCTATCACCAGGTCTGGCTGCTCGTCTGGTCGGACCAGCCGCAGGCGGCACGTGAACTGCTGGAAAAGGTGATCTGGGCGTACCCTGGCGAATACCAGCGGGCACGCGATGAATTGACGCAACTGGCCACGCATCAGCCCGAGCGCTTCCAGCCTCTGTTAGAATTCGCAACCCTGAAATATGAGGAGTACCGAAGTGCAGTTCCTGCTCGATAACCTGTTAATCCTGTTCGTCATGCTTCTCAGCGGCTTCATGCTGTTCTGGAGCTTCTTCGGCAACCGCATCCTCGGCATCAAGGAAGCCGATGCCGTGCGTGCCATGCAACTCATCAACCGCAG
>Ga0172380_10004038_pt1 | contig 19344 bp, 18 predicted proteins | sample Leawe162metaG_FD_119747 | JGI IMG/M metagenome (GOLD analysis project Ga0172380, IMG submission 119747) | Leachate microbial communities from a municipal landfill in Southern Ontario, Canada - Leachate well 162 metaG | ecosystem: Engineered > Solid waste > Landfill > Unclassified | place... | reverse complement strand
TTTGGCACATTTTCCGTGACCAAGAGGGCTGCCCGTCAGGGTCGCAATCCTCAGACCGGAAAGGCCATCACCATCAAGGCCCGCAAAGTTGCTCGCTTTAAGCCCGGCAGCAAGCTTGCTGAAGCAGTAAAGTAATTCATCAATCGCTGTAACAGTATTGCAAAGAAGGCAGGCACTCCTTGAGAGAGGATGCCTGCCTTCTTTTTTGTTGACGCCTGGGGAAACTCTGGGTACATATGCTCCACAATTCTTCCGCTGGAATCAGCGGAGGGAGTTGAGGATACATTTATAATGTCGGGATGTGGCTCAGCCTGGTAGAGCACGTGCTTCGGGAGCACGGGGTCGGAGGTTCGAATCCTCTCATCCCGACCAGTATGGTAACGGCTTGCGGATTATTCCGTAAGCCGTTTTTTTTGTCGTTTTTGCGCGGGCAGAATCATCCGGGCCATGTTTTTTTCACCTCGCAGTCAATTCCTCCCCGGGCAAGGGTGATGCTGAGATTCTCCCCCGGCTGCACCCTTGAGCTGTCTCGAACAATATCTCCGTTTTTCTGCTGCACAAGACTGTAGCCACGGCCAAGAACCGCCAGGGGGCTGATGGCATGCAGCAGCCCGGCATTTTTGCCCAGCGCCGCGCGTTTGCGTTCCTGTTGGCCTAGAATGGCTTGGACCAAACGTCTGTGCAATTCTTGGAGCCATTGCTGCTGATAATCCAGACGCTGTTGGGGGTTGTGGCGGGCAAGCACCTGGCTGAGTTCGGCAAGAGCGAGCTGGCGCTTATACACGGCGCTGGAAAAGGCGAATTGCAGGGCGGCCAGCGCATGGTCGGTGGTCAGTCGGAACTGATCGAGCAGCGAGGTGGGGTCGCCCAGTATTTTCCGATGGCCCTCGATGGCGCGGCGGAAGAATGCCAGTCTGTCCTGCACGGTCTTTGTCAGCCGGGCGGTGAGATTGTGCAGTTGGGCGTGGAGCTGGGCGCGGCTGGGGATAAGCATTTCGGCTGCGCCGGTCGGGGTCGGCGCCCGGAGGTCCGCGACCAGGTCGGCAATGGTGAAGTCAACCTCGTGGCCGATTGCCGAGACAATGGGGATGCTTGAGCCGGCAATGGCCCGGGCGAGCTTTTCCTCGTTGAAGGTCCACAGGTCTTCTAGGGAGCCGCCGCCCCGGCAGAGAACGATCACATCGTTTTGCCCCCTTTCGTTGCAGAGGGCGATGGCCTCGATGATATCTTCCATGGCTCCGGACCCTTGTACCCGGACCGGGATGATCTCCACGGGAACAGCGGCGCATCTTTTTTGGGCCATGGTGAGAAAATCATGCACCGCCGCCCCGCTGGGCGAGGTGATAAGGGCTATTTTTTCGGGCAGCAGCGGCAGGGTCCGTTTTTTCTCCTCGGCAAAGAGACCTTCGGCTGCCAGTTTGCGTTTGAGAAGATCGAAGGCAAGCTGCAATGCTCCAGCGCCTTTTGAGGCAAGGACGTCCACGATGAGCTGGTATTCGCCTCGGGCTTCATACAGGGAAATCCTCCCCCGGCAGACCACCTCCATGCCGTCTTCCGGGGTACAGGCGAGATAGCGCTGCTGGGTTTTGAAAAGCACCGCTTTGAGCTGGGCGGATTCATCCTTGAGGGTGAAATAGAGGTGCCCGGAGTAAGGGCAGCGCAGGTTGGAGATCTCTCCCGCCACGGTTACAAAGGGAAAGGAAACCTCCAGCACCCCCCGGATCGACTGGGTGAGTTCGCTGACGGTCTGGATTTGGTCGCTGGTCATGGAGGAATGCATCTTCACTACCTAGCATGACCCGCATGACTGGGACAAGTTTTTTGTTCCGTGCGGGTGGGCTGCCGTGGGGTTGCACGACTGCAGGCGGCAAATGGCCATTTAAAATGGCGGATGCATTTTTCGAGCGGAAAAGGTATAGTGTCGGCAAATTTCGTTGTTTCAGGGGAAAAACGTAAGCAGTGCAACGGCGAGGAGTTGAGGCATGTCCGAGCAAAATACCTATTTTCAACAAGAGATTCTGAATAAGCCGTTACAGAAACACGGCTTGCTCGAAGAGTTCAATCTGCCTCCCAAGGCTATCCAATTTATCCGCGGCAACAAGCGGAACATCCTCATCGGCTTGGTGTGCTGCGTGTTGGCAATCATGGGTTGGTCTTCCCTGAGCTATTATCTGGCGAGGCAGAATGATCGGGCTGCTGCTCTGCTGGCCGAGGCGGTTGGGCAGGGCGCGGTTGAACAACGCAAGGTGCTCTTGCAAAAGGTTGTTGATGAATATGGGCGGACCGGCTCTGCCATGTGGGCAAAGGTTGAGATGGGTCATCTTGCCTTTGCCGCGCGGCAGTATGATGAAGCAATCAAGGTATATCTTGGGGTGCGGGACGATCTTTCCAAGTCGAGCCCGGTGTTCCCGTTGGTGCAGCTGAATCTGGCCCAGGCCTATGAAAATAAAAACGGGCTGCCCGAGGCGCTTGTCGCCTATAAGGACTTGGCCGGGATCAAGGGCTTTGCCGGGGAGGCCCATCTGGCCATGGGTAGAATTTATGAGCAGCAGAAGAACGTGCCCCAGGCAAAAGAGATGTATGGCAAGGTGCTGACCGAGGAAGGGGTTTCCCCTGCACTCAAGGAAAAGGTGCAGGCCAAGCTCGATCGGCTGTAGTTTTTTGTCCTTGCGGGATAATCCGGAAAAACCAGAGACGGTACAGGTTGAGTAATGGAGATTATCCGTACGCCCGCTGAGATGACGGCCTGGGCAAACAAGGCGCTTGTTGCCGGAGAGAGAATCGGGCTGGTGCCCACCATGGGGTTTTTCCATGAGGGCCATCTGAGTCTGATGCGCAGGGCCGGAGAAAAGGCGGACCGCACGGTGGTGAGCTTGTTTGTGAACCCCATCCAGTTCGGTGCCAACGAAGACCTTGGCCGATATCCCCGCGATTTTTCCAGGGATTGTCAGCTCGCGCAAGACCAAGGGGTTGATGTTCTTTTTGCCCCCGAACCCCACGACATGTATCCCCCGGAGGCCAGCACCAGGGTCGTTGTTTCGGGCTTGACGGAAGGTCTCTGCGGCAAGAGCCGTCCGGGTCATTTTGCCGGGGTGACCACGGTGGTTGCCAAGCTGTTTCACATCATCAAGCCGCATTGTGCTGTTTTCGGCAGAAAGGATTTTCAGCAGCTGGCGGTCATTGAAAGAATGGTGGCGGATCTCGACTGGGATGTGGAGATCATCGGGCATCCCATTGTCCGGGAACCGGACGGTCTGGCCATGAGCTCCCGGAATGTCTATCTGTCTGCTTCGGAGCGCCGGGCAGCTCTCTGTCTTTTCCGGGCCATTGGCCATGCCCGGAGACGGGTGCGCACCGGCCCTGTTGAGGCGCCGGTGCTGCAGCAGGAGGTGGAGGAGCTGTTGCTGCAGGAAGGGGTGGCCATCGAGTATGTAAGCATTGTTGATCATGCGACCCTGCGGCCGCAAGCCGTGTTGCAAAAAAGCGCGGTGCTGGCCATGGCCATAAAGGTCGGGGCGACACGGTTGATCGACAACGATAATCTTTTTGACGACTGAGAGAACGACAATGTTGCAATACATGTTAAAATCAAAGATTCACCGGGCCACGGTGATCGAGGCCGATCTTAACTACGAGGGCAGCCTCACGGTGGACAGGGATCTGATGGATGCTGTCGGCCTGTACCCTTATGAGCGGATCAATATCTACAACATCAACAACGGCGAGCGGTTCGATACCTATGTGATCGAAGGGAAGGCCGGGTCCGGAATGATCGGCCTCAATGGCGCGGCTGCCCGCAAGGGGCTGCCCGGCGACCTGATTATCATTGTCAGCTATGCCCTGTATGCCCCGGAGGAACTGGCCGGATACAAGCCCAGGATCGTGGTGCTTGACAAGGGCAACCGGATCAAAAACGTGATGCATGTTGAGGAGGCGCAACATCCGTATCGTGGATAGTTTTTTCTTCGGGTGCTCTTTCGATGCGCCTTTCTTTGTCGCTGATCCGTGCAATTTCTTTTTCGATAGATAACAGGTCATGATCCTTCTGGTTGCCGCCACAGAGATGGAAGCCTTGCCCCTGGCCGGGAAAACGGCTGGTCATTCCCATGAGCTTCTTGTCGCGGGGGTGGGGCCGCTTGAAACAGCGGTCCGGCTCACCCGGAGGTTGTGCGAAGCCGGGGGGGGCATCTCCCTTGTCCTTAATTTTGGCGTGGCCGGGGCCTATGTCGGTTCCGGAGCGGGGCTGCTTGATCTCTGTCTGGCCGAGCGCGAGGTTCTGGGCGATTTCGGGATCTGCCATGCGGAAAGCGTTGAGCCGTTTGATGGGCAACTGGCGAGCAGATCTGTTTTTCCGCTGGACTCGCGGTATCTTGTCCAGGCAGCTGAAATCCTCGGGGCGCGGGAGTTGGGCTGTAAAAAAGGCGTATTCGTCACGGTCAACGGGGTCAGTGCCACAGCCGGACGTGGCGCCATGTTGCGCGCTGCTCATAACGGCCTCTGCGAAAACATGGAGGGCGGGGCAGTGGCCAGGGTCTGCGAGGAATTTGCCATTCCCTGCCTGGAGGTGCGCTGTATCAGCAACATGGTGGAAGACCGCAACCCCGCCGACTGGCAGCTTGCCGCTGCCGTGCGCAAATGCGGGCAAGCCGTTTCCCTGCTCCTTGACCACCTCGTAATCATCTGAACCAGGCTGAAAATCCGTGTCTCCTCTTGTCGAAAAAAACAAACTTACCCTCGGCTTCTCTCCCTGCCCCAACGATACATTCATCTTCCATGCCCTGGTGCATGGGCAGGCGTGCGGCGATTCCCCGGCTTTTGGCGAGGCCACGCTTGCCGATGTCGAAACCCTCAACGAGTGGGCGCTTGCCGGCCGGCTTGATGTTACCAAACTTTCGTTTCACGCCTTGGGCCATGTTCTTGACCGGTATGTCCTGCTCATGGCCGGCAGCGCCCTTGGTCGAGGCTGCGGGCCCTTGCTGGTCGCGCGGAAAAATTTCTTTCCCGAGGAGTTGCCCCGTCTGACCATCGCCATCCCCGGCAGGTACACCACGGCGGCTATGCTGTTACGGATGTATTCCCCTTTTCCCCTGACGACCAGGGTGATGCGTTTTGACCGGATCATGCCCGCCATCGCGGCAGGCGAGGTCGACGCCGGAGTGATCATCCATGAGAGCCGTTTCACCTTTCAGGAGCATGGCCTGCTGTTGCTCCAGGATCTCGGCTCCTGGTGGGAGCAGGCTACCGGTTTTCCCATCCCCCTGGGCGGTATCGCGGCAAAGCGGTCCCTGGGCAAGGAGACAATCCAGGCCATCGATCGATGCATCCGGGCCAGCGTTTCTTCCGCCTTTGCCGCTCCGGATGCGGGCATGTCGTATATCCGGCAACACGCCCAGGAGCTTGACGACAAGGTCATCCGGGATCATATCGGGCTCTATGTGAATCCGTTCTCTCTCGATCTGGGCGCGGAAGGGGTTGGCGCGGTGCGGGAATTTTTGAAGAGGGGGAGAGAGCTTGGGGTTTTTCCGCTCCGGTTTTCCGCTCTGCCGTTAACCAGCATGGAATTATGACAGGCTCTGGCTGTTTCTGGTGACGAGCCGGGCGAATTCTCTTTTGTTGCGCTCTTTCCGGCTTAACCCAGAAACGTGCTTGACAAGAAATATATTCAGAATATATTTCAAAATTCCCTGTTTTGTAAGGTTTGGGCCAGTGCGCTGCCGTGCACGGTATATTTCCGGTATACAATCCGATCTTCATCGGAAGACGCGTTGAATTCAAAGGTAAGGAATACAGCATGAAACTCACAGGAGCACAGGCATTCCTCAAGTGTCTGGAAGAACATGGAGTCGATCTTATCTTCGGCTATCCCGGCGGGGCACTCATCGATGTTTATGACGAGTTGATGAAAAATGATAAAATCCATCACGTCTTGACCCGGCATGAGCAGGCTGCGGTCCACGCCGCCGATGCTTACGGGCGGATCAAGGGAAGCGTTGGGGTTGCCCTGGTGACCTCCGGTCCTGGCGCCACCAATGCGGTTACCGGCATCGCCTCGGCCTATCTGGATTCCATTCCCCTGGTTGTTTTCACCGGGCAGGTGCCCACCAAGCTGATCGGCAACGATGCCTTCCAGGAGGTGGATATTGTCGGGATCACCCGCCCGATCACCAAGCATAATTATCTGGTGAAAGACGTCGAGGAGTTGGTTCCGATTATTCGGGAGGCGTTCCATCTTGCCAAGACCGGCCGTCCCGGTCCCGTGCTCGTTGATCTGCCCAAGGATGTTCTGGCCAACCGGATTAGCTATCCCGAGCTGAAACCCATCACCATGCGGACGTACAAACCCACCTACGAGCCGCATCCCGGTCAGATCGAGAAGGCCTGCCAGGCAATGCTCAAGGCCAAAAAACCGGTGATCTACGCGGGTGGCGGCGTTATCCTGTCCGACTCCAACGAGGAACTGACCGAACTTGCCAGAAGGCTGAACATCCCCGTCACCATGACCCTCATGGGCTTGGGCGGTTTTCCGGGGACGGATCCGTTGTCCATGGGCATGCTCGGTATGCACGGAACCTACTTTGCCAACATGGCCGTGGCCAACTGTGATCTGTTGATCGCGGTGGGCGCCCGTTTCGATGACCGGGTTACCGGCCGGGTGGATGCCTTTGCCCCCCACGCCGAGATCATCCACATCGATATCGATCCTTCCTCCATCAGCAAGAACGTCCGGGTGGACATCCCCATCGTGGCCGATTGCAAGCATGCGCTTGACGCCATCAATGCCTGGTTTGGTCGGAGCAAGGAGTTCAACGCCGACGAGTGCGTGGAAAAGAATCGGCCCTGGCACGAGCAGATTCGGGAGTGGAAGAACAAGCATCCCCTGGGCTATGTCGAAGAAACCGATATCATCAAGCCCCAGTTTGTTATTCAGAAACTCAATGAATTGACCGGTGGCGATGCGATTATCACCACCGAGGTCGGCCAGCACCAGATGTGGACCGCCCAATTCTATCATTTTAACAAGCCCCGCCAGTTTGCCACCTCGGGCGGCCTCGGGGTCATGGGGTACGGCTTTCCTGCGGCCATCGGCGCCCAGATGGCCGCGCCGGACAAGGTTGTTATCGACATTGCCGGCGATGGCTCCATCCAGATGAACATCCAAGAACTGGCTACCTGCAGGCAGGAAAGATTGCCGGTCAAGGTAGCCATCCTGAACAACGGCTATCTGGGCATGGTGCGCCAGTGGCAGGAGCTGTTCTACAATAAGCAGTACTCCTCCACGGTCATGGAAGTAGCCCCTGATTTTGTCAAGGTGGCCGAGGCCTATGGCGCGGTTGGATTGCGGGCGCTCAAGCCCAGCGATGTCGAGCCGGTTATCAAGGAAGCCTTGAAGATTAACAATACCGTATTCATGGACTTTGTCATTGCCAGGGAAGAAGGTGTGTACCCCATGGTTCCTGCTGGTAAGGCCACCACAGAGATGCTGTTGGTTTAAAAAGGATAGCGCAATGAAACATACTATTTCCGTACTGCTGCAAAATAAACCCGGAGTTTTGTCCCGAGTCACGGGCCTTTTCAGTGGCCGGGGTTTCAACATCGAAAGCCTTTCCGTGGCCCAGACCCTCGAGCCGGATGTTTCCTGCCTGACCCTGGTGACCTCCGGCGAGGACACCATCATCGAGCAGATCACCAAGCAGCTCCACAAGCTCATCGATGTTATCAAGGTCACCGATATGTGTGAGCATGATAATGTGGAGCGGGAGATGGCCCTGATCCGGGTAAAGGCCGAGGCGCACACCCGGGCCGAGGTTTTGCGGATCGTTGATATCTTTCGCGGCAAGGTCATTGATGTCGGGCCCAAGAGCTATGTTGTGGAAATTACCGGCAAGGCCAGCAAGCTCCAGGCGGTGATTGATATCCTGCGGCCCATCGGCATCCAGGAGATTGTCCGTTCCGGAACCATTGCCATGACCCGGGCGCAGAAGTCGTAATCAACCCTTGTCACACAGGGTTCGCGGATGAACTGACAGACTGTGGTAACGGTCTGTCAGTTCATTTTTATATGGGCCGAAAGATCCGGGCCTCAATGAAACCATCTTCTACTGAGACAGGAAACGCATGAAAAAACCACAAGTTCCTGTGGCCCTCGAAGGATACCCGTTCATCGGTTTCGCGGCCCTGACTACCCTGGTCCTAGCCATTCTGGACTATGACTGCAGCGCCTTGCTGGCGTTGTTCGTCACGGCCTTTGTCCTCTATTTTTTCCGCGATCCGGAACGGATATGGCCCGAGGACGAGGATGTGCTGGTTTCGCCGGCGGACGGCAAGGTCATCCTCATCGAGAAGGTTTTTGACGATAAATTCGTGAAAGAGCACGTCTACAAGGTGAGCATCTTCATGAACGTCTTCAATGTGCATGTGAACAGGGCGCCCTGCCCTGGCACCGTGACCCAGGTGCAGTATTTTCCCGGCATGTTTTTTTCGGCCAACACCGAACGCGGGGCCTTGGAAAACGAGGCCTGCGCCCTTACCCTTGAAACACGGAACAACCGCAAACTCGCGGTTGTGCAGGTGGCCGGTCTCATTGCCCGGCGCATTGTCTGCTGGGCCGGAAAAGGGGATAGATTGATGCGCGGTGAACGTTTTGGTCTGATCCGTTTCGGCTCAAGGGTTGACCTGTACCTTCCGCAGCAAACCCAGCTGGAAGTCGCGGTGGGCCAGAAAGTGCGAGCCGGCGAAACGGTTCTTGGCTACCTCCCCTGATACTCCTTTGCAGAAAAGCATTTTTTCAATATACTAGCTAGGATACGAGTGCGAACTTTGCGCTGTTTGCAAACCATATCGGAAAGGAGGCGCACATGACCAGGCACCATAGAGCCAAGGGGATTATTGCCACAAAGGGTAAAATCTGTCTGTTGCCCAGTGTTATTACCACGGCAAGTCTTTTTAGCGGCTTTTACGCCATCGTTTCGGCAATCAACGGCCAGTATTTTCATGCCGCCGTGGCGATTATTGTTTCCGGAATATTTGACGGCCTTGATGGCCGGGTTGCCCGCCTTACCGGCACCACCAGCAAATTCGGCATGGAGTACGATTCTCTTTGCGATTTGGTGGCCTTTGGCGTGGCCCCTGCGTTGTTGGCCTACGAATGGGTGCTGCGTCCATATGGGCGTTATGGCTGGCTGGCCGCCTTTCTCTATGTGGCAACCACGGCCCTGCGTTTGGCCCGGTTCAACACCCAGGACACCACTTCGGCCAAAAATGAATTTACGGGGTTGCCGTGCCCCGCGGCCGGGGGAATGATCGCCGCCTCGGTAATGTTTTGCAGTTTTTTCGAGATTACCGGCACCTTGAGAAATTTTATTATGCTGGGAACCGTATACGGTCTTTCCTATCTCATGGTCAGTTCCGTGAAATATCAAAGCTTCAAGCATGCCCAAACCGATGGGGCCAAAAAATTTCAGGTTCTGGTCGGATTGGTTCTGCTCATCATGGTTTTGGCCACCGAGCCGCAGGTTACCCTTTTTGTCCTAGGGGCGACCTACGTTCTATCCGGACCGCTGGCGGCGGGGTACCGTTTAGTGGTGGGTGGCAGGAGTTCTGCCGTGGAAGAACAGGAAAATTCGGTATAAGCTTGGTTTAAGGCGGCATTCTTCTTGTGCTGCCTGGGCTGAGAGGAGTGATACTACGATGTCGGATAAAATAGTTATTTTTGATACCACCTTGCGTGATGGCGAGCAGTCGCCGGGCGCAAGCATGAATATGCAGGAAAAATTCCGCCTGGCCCAGCAATTGGTCAAGCTGAAGGTGGATGTGATTGAAGCCGGGTTTCCCGTGGCCTCGCCTGGGGATTTCGAGTGCGTGCGCAATATCGCCGAGCATGTCCGGGGTGCGCAGATCGCGGCCCTTGCCCGCTGTAATGTCAAGGATATCGACCGGGCCTGGGAGGCGCTCAAGGCAGGGGAAAACCCCAGGATCCACACCTTTCTGGCCACCTCGGACATCCATCTCAAGCACAAGCTGAAGATGAACCGCGATCAGGTGCTGGAACTGGCCGTCGCCTCGGTACGTCATGCGGCCAAATACACGAGCAATGTGGAATTTTCCGCCGAGGATGCCTCGCGCAGCGATCTCGATTTTGTCTGCAAGGTTTTTGGTGCGGTGATCGACGCCGGGGCCACGACCCTGAATTTCCCGGATACCACCGGCTATGCCCTGCCCGATGAGTTCGGCCGTAAGATCGCCTATCTCATCGAGAATACCCCCAACATCCACAAGGCTGTGCTCAGCGTGCATTGCCATAACGATCTTGGCCTGGCCGTGGCCAATTCGCTGGCCGCCATCAACCATGGAGCGCGGCAGGTGGAGTCGACCATCAACGGTTTGGGGGAAAGAGCCGGGAACACGGCCATGGAAGAGCTGGTCATGGTCATCCGCACCCGCGCCGACCAGATGCAGGTCCATACCGACATCGTCACCGAGCACATCTATCCCACCAGCCGTTTGGTCACCACGATCACCGGGATGCCGGTACAGCCCAACAAGGCCATTGTCGGGGCCAATGCCTTTGCCCATGAGTCCGGGATCCACCAGGACGGGGTGCTCAAGGAGCGGACCACCTACGAGATCATGAATCCCGCGGATATCGGGATCTCCACCGGCAACATCGTGCTCGGCAAGCATTCCGGACGGCATGCCCTGAAGGATCGCATTGCGGCCATGGGATACAGCCTCAAGGACGATGAGTTGGACCGGGTTTTTCTCAGGTTCAAGGAGGTGGCCGACGTCAAGAAGGATATGTTCGACGAAGATCTGGAAGCCATCCTCATGGATGAGGTGTTGCGGATCACCGAAACCTTCTCCCTGGTGCATCTGGGGGCGATGAGCGGCAACAAGAGCCTGCCCACCGCGGCGGTGCGGCTGCTCATCGACGGCAAGGAACAGGAGAAGGCCTGCATCGGCATCGGTCCCATCGATGCCTGTTTCCGGGCCATTGCCGAGCTGACCCAGACCAAGAGCAAGCTCCTCTATTTCTCGGTGAGTTCCATCTCCGGCGGCACCGACGCCCAGGGCGAGGTGCTGGTCCGCATCGAGGACGAGGGCAAGGTCGTGGTGGGACAGGGTGCTGATCCTGATATCATCACCGCCGCGGCCAAGGCCTATCTCAACGGCCTGAACCGGTTGGTGTTTTTAAAAAGGGAAACCATGCGGCAGGGAAGCTAACCCATTGGGTGTGTGTTGTTTGTAACCTGCTGATATTTTTTAATTGCCGGGTGATCCCCGGCTGCTGTCTGTAAGGGATTTTACACAATGACTGCTGGAAAAAAGAAATTCAATGTTGCTGTTGCCGGCGCCACCGGCGCTGTGGGCGGAGCCATGCTCGATGTTTTGGCGCGAAGGGATTTTCCCCTGGATGAACTGCGGTTGCTTGCCTCGGAGCGGTCCGTGGGCAAAACCCTTACCTTCAAGGGCAAGGAGATCCCGGTTCAGCTCTTGAGCAAGGATGCCTTTGCTGGGATCGATATCGCCCTTTTTTCCGCAGGCGCGACCCGGTCCTTCGATTTTGCTCCGGCTGCCGCGGCGGCAGGGGCCGTGGTGGTTGACAACTCCAGCGCCTACCGCATGGACCCGGAGATCCCTCTGGTGGTGCCCGAGGTGAATCCCCATGCCATTGCCCAGTACAAGAAACGGGGCATCATCGCCAACCCGAACTGTTCCACGATCCAGATGCTGGTGGCCCTGAAGCCCATCCACGACAAGGTGCGGATCAAACGCATCGTGGTCTCCACCTATCAGGCGGTTTCCGGCACCGGGGCCAAGGCCATCGAGGAACTCCAACAGCAGGTTCTCGATTATGCGGCGGGCAAGCCCATGACCCATAGCGTCTACCCGCATCAGATCGCCTTCAACTGTCTGCCTCAGATCGACAGCTTCCTGGAGAACGGCTACACCAAGGAAGAGATGAAGATGGTCAACGAAACCCGCAAGATGTTTGAAGACCCGACCATCGGCGTTACCGCCACCACGGTGCGGGTTCCGGTTTTCTACGGCCATTCCGAGTCGGTCAATATCGAGACCGAGAAGAAGATCACCGCGGCGGAGGTCAAGGCCCTGCTGAAAGATGCTCCGGGCGTGCAACTGGTTGATGAGCCCACCCTGGGCCAATACCCAATGGCCGTTGATTGCGCCGGTAAGTTCGAGACCCTGGTGGGCCGTATCCGGGAGGATGAGTCCATCGCCAACGGGATCAACCTCTGGGTGGTCTCCGATAATATCCTCAAGGGCGCTGCGCTCAATGCGGTGCAGATCGCCGAGGTTCTTATCCGGGATTACCTGTAATTGCGGATCATCAGCGGCAGCGCCCGGGGGCGCAAGCTGCTGGCGCCGGGCCAGCGTTTCGGCGATTCTGTTCGGCCCACCTCAGACCGGGCCAGGGAGGCGATTTTCAATATCCTGGCCGGTAAGGTGGCGGGCGCCCGGGTGGTGGATCTTTTTGCCGGCACCGGCGCCTTGGGGCTTGAGGCCTTGAGCCGGGGGGCCTTGTCGGCTGTTTTCGTCGATGCACAGCGTTCCGTGATCGAGCTGATTGGGAAGAATATAGCCCTGTGCGGTTTTGACGACCGCGCCACGGTGCTGCAGAAGGATCTGGCAAAGGGGCTCGCTTTTTTGACGGCCCAACAGCCGGAGGGGGGATTTGATCTGGCCTTTCTTGACCCGCCCTATGGAGGCATCCTTGCCCTGCGCGTGCTTGAGTCCCTGGCGGAAGGAAATTTTCTTGGTGCCAAGGGGATTGTCGTGCTCGAAGATGCGGCGGGCGCGGAATACCCCCAAACCGTGGGGCCTCTTGTCTGTTTTGACCGACGCCGTTATGGTGAGGCCGGTTTCTGGCTCTACCAACACACCGGAGGCAGGGTGCAATGACTGACTACGAGCCGTTCGTCTCTGAAAACACATCCGAATCAATCGCCGTGTATCCCGGCACCTTCGACCCCATAACCAACGGGCATCTCGATATCATCCACCGGGGGCTGAATCTGTTCGACCGGATCATCATTGCCGTTGCCAGTAATCCCGCCAAGCAGCCGCTATTTTCCCTGGCGGAACGGCGCAGGATGATCGAGGACTGTTTTTCCGCTGAAGAAGCCAGGATCGAGGTTCAGGATGTTTCCGGGCTTCTCGTTGATTTTGCCTACAAACGTGGGGCTAAGGCGATTATCCGCGGCTTGCGGGCCGTGTCTGATTTTGATTACGAGTTCCAGCTTGCGTTGATGAACCGGAGGATCGAGCGGGAGGTGGAAACGGTTTTCCTGATGACCGGTTTTCGCTGGATCTTCATCAGTTCCAGCATCATCAAGGATGCGGCCAGACATGGCGGAGATGTGAGCGGTCTGGTACCGGATCATGTCTGCGAGAAATTGCGGTCGCGGTATTTGCAGCCATGAGTAACGAAGGGTTGATTGTTCTGGCTGAGGTGTCGGCTTCGACCCTGCCCGGACTGCGCCGGAAAAGGATGCTTTCCTGATATGGCTGACCAGGAACAACGAGGGAAGACTCTGACCAGGCGAATATTCCTGGCCGGCTCCTGGTCCTGGCTGCGCTGGGGCGCCGGCGCCCTGCTTTTGTATCCGTTGTTCCGCTTTCTTGGCTATCGCACCCCCAAGCAACCACGCATCGTGAAGGTGAACAAGGTCGTGCCGGTGGGCGGGTTTGCCCTGGAGCATGACTTCATTCTCTTTGTCGGGCAAGGCGGGCCTTGGGCCGTTTCCCGGAAATGCACCCACCTGGGCTGCCGGCTTAACTATCAGGAAAAGGAAGGCACCCTCGTCTGCCCCTGTCATCACAGCCGTTTCAACAAGGACGGCGTCCGGCTCAGCGGCCCGGCCAAAAAAAATCTTCCCCGTTTTCAGGTGGCAACGGTGCGGGAGGACAAGGACGGGAAAGGGTACCTTGTTACCTATTGAGGGTATGAACATCCGCACGTTTTTCATCGAGACGAAATGGGGGGGCAAGAGCATGGTGTCGCTCTACCTTTCTGTTTTATCCGGGATGGTGATAGCCCTCCAATACGACCCCGCCACGCCTTTTTTTTCCGCCAGCTCCCTTGATTTGCTGGCGCCGTTCGGCCAATTCTTCCGTGCTTGCCATTTTTATTCCAGTCAGTTGTTTTTTCTTTTCACCCTCTGCCATCTGGCCGCGATTATTCTGGCAAGAACCGATCAGCAGCTCCGCTTCGACAAGTGGCTTTTGTTGATCGGTTCCGTGCTTGCCGCGCTGCTGTTGCTTTTTACCGGCTATGTTTTGCGGGCGGATGCAACCGGGGAGGCTGCGGGCGCCATTGCCGAAAACATCACCCTGTCCATTCCCTATCTGGGAGAGGTGCTGAATTCGTTGCTTTTTGCCATCGAAGCCGAGGGGATGAAGCGGGTTTACGCCAACCATCTCATCGGTCTCGGATTGGTTTGGGGGGTCTGTTGCTGGGACCATCTGCGCCGCTACCGGGTGGGTTTTGCCCAGCACAGCCTGCTGCTGTTCACCACGGTGGCGGTCAGTTTGTGTCTGGCCGCGCCCATGGAGCCAGCCCGGCTCGGGCTGTTCCATATTCAGGGGCCATGGTTTCTGCTCGGCTTGCAGGAGCTGTTGCGCTATATCCAGCCTTTCTGGGCCGGGGTGATCTTCCCGAGCACCGTGGTGGTCGCCTTGGCCTGCGTGGGGGCGGAGGCGCCATGGCGGAGAAGGGCGCTGCTGTTCATTGCCGGCTGGCTCATCGTTTATCTCATTCTTTCCATCATTGCCGTGTTCAGATAGTGAAGAATGGATAACGGGAAGTTCATGCAACGAACAAACGTCTTGTTCCCTTCACTTTCCACCATGCATTTTTCATTTTTTCTTTAAGGCAGGGGCAGGCTTACGGAAAAGATCGTGCCTTGGGGTTGGCAATCGCGCAGGGAAATCTCGCCGCCATGGCCGTGGACGATCTGGGCGACGATGGCCAGGCCAAGCCCTGTCCCTGTTTCCCGGGTTGTGAAAAAAGGCTCGAATATCCTTTCCCGAAGACCTTCCGGTATGCCGTGGCCGTTGTCAACGACCTCCAGGGTAATGCCTGCTTCGGGGGTTTCCTCGGCCCGGAGCAGTATCCTTCCTTTATCGATATTGCGGCAGGCATTGGCGCTGTTTGCAATCAGGTTGAGCAGCACCTGTCTGATCAGCTGTGGATCTCCCCAGCAGTTGAGTTCGGGCGTAATCTCCAGATCAATGGTCAGGGCAGGGTTCCAGTCCGGGTTTTGCCCCAGGGTTTCCATGGCCTCCCGCGTCAGCGCCTGCAAGGGAAACCACTTTTTTTCCGGGCTGACCGGCTTGGAGAAAAGGAGGAAGTCATGGATTGTCGCATCGAGCCGGTCTGACTCCCGCATGATGATGTCAAACAGCCGTTTGTTGATGGAACTGTCCCTGGTTTCTCTCTCCAGCAGCTGTACGGCCCCCGAGATAGCGGCCAGGGGATTCCTGAGTTCATGGGCAATACCGGCGGCCATTTCGCCGATGGTCGCCATCTTTTCGGCCTGCTGCACCTGGGCTTCCATCTTTTTTATCCGACTGAGATCCTGCAGGGTAAAGACATAGCCGTTTTCGTTATCATCCGGCGCGTTGAGCTTGGAGCAGGAATATCCCACCGGGATCGTTTCCCCGCTTTTGCGGGGAATGTCGGCCATGTTGCGTCGTTCGTCGTGGAGCAGAGGGGTTTCCAGGCCGGGAAAGGCCCGGGAAAGATCCTGACCGAGAATCTCCCCGGATTTATACCCTGTTATGAGCTCGGCCGCCCGGTTGAAGGATGTTACCCGGTTGTCGGCGTCAACGGTGATAATGCCGGTGTTGATGTCATCAAAGATCTGCTTGTAGAGAAAGGAGAGCCGGTCCAGGTCGCTTGCGGTCTGGAACAGTTCCGCTTCCGCCTTCTGTAGTCTGGTCGAAAGCATGGAGCTTAGGATGGCGACCAGAAAAAAGGTCAGGCTGTAAATGCTAAAATAATGGAGCAGCATCTGGAAGTTGTTCAGCTGGCTTGGGTAGGCTTGGACAAAGCGGGAAGCATATCCGCCATATTCGACCAGAAGCAGGGCGCCAAACAGCAGGGCGCTCAGCGTGGCAAAGAGCAGGCTGCCCCGCCGGAAAAGCATGAAGGCCCCCATGACGATGGGGAAAAAATAGACCACCGTGAAAACAGACTGGCTGCCGCCGGTGGAAAAAACCAGAAGCGTGACCAGGAGGGTGTCAAGGGTGATCTGCAGGTAGCCGAAGCGGGAATAGCACTGGATCACTCTGACCACCAGGGCCGAGAGGATGGTGAACAGGTAGAGTCCGGCAGTGAAATAGGCGAGATGGTGCAGGGGGGGGAGAAAGATGGAAGGTGTCCTTGTCTGGAGAAGAACGCTGGTCCCCAGCATCAGGGAGAGAAAAAGCACCCGGAGAAAAAGCAGCCATTGAATCTGCTTCTTGAGATGATCATTGGAGGCAGACGTGCCGGTATGCGGGCAGAGGGCGGAAAGCATCATGTGGCCTTTTAAGGAAGACGGGTCAGGAGAAAGGATGTGTTTTCCGTCTCCCTGGGCTGGTCTCAGATGTTGTATTTTTTAGCCTTGTAACGAAAGGAGCGGAAGCTCATTTTCAGGAGGTCCGCCGCCTTCATTCTGGAATTTTTGGTCCGGGCCAGGGCTGTTTGGATCAGCTTTTTCTCAATATCGGTGATGTACTGTTCAAACCCGATATCAAAGGCGGCTTCTTCCATTGTCTCAAAGCCGTCATGCTCGCCGGCCTGTTCCTCCGGGGCAGGGGCGCGGCCCGGACGGTGTCCTGACAGGGTGAGGCTTTCCGGCAGGATGATATTGGAGGATTCGAGGGCGACCCCACGCTCGACGATATTTTCCAGCTCGCGAACATTGCCGGGGAAGTCATAATCCATCAGAACCTCCAGGGCATAGGAGGAGATTTGCTGCACCTCCTTGCCGAACAGGGCCGAGTATTTCTTCAGGAAATGGTCGACCAGGAGCGGCACATCTCCCTTGCGTTCGCGCAACGGCGGCATGCGGATGGGGACAACCGCAAGGCGGTAAAAAAGATCCTCCCGGAAACGGCCTGCCATGACCTCCTCTTCCAGGTTCTTGTTGGTGGCGGAAATGATCCGAACCTTGACCTTGATGGTTTCCGTGCCGCCGACCTTTTTGAACTCCCGCTCCTGCAAGACCCGCAGCAGTTTGGTCTGGATAAGCGGGGAGAGTTCCCCGATTTCATCGAGAAAGGCGCTGCCGTTGTTGGCCAGCTCGAACAGTCCGGTCTTGTTGGCAATCGCGCCGGTGAACGAGCCCTTGGCGTGGCCGAACAGTTCGGATTCGATGAGGTTTTCCGGGATGGCGCTGCAGGTGATGGGGACAAAGGCGTTTTCCGCCACCTTGCTGTGCTGGTGAATGGCCTGGGCGACAAGTTCCTTGCCGGTGCCGGATTCGCCATAGATGAGCACGTTGGCCTGGGTCGGGCCGATGCGCTGGATGAGGTCGTAAATCTTGAGCATCTCCGGGCTGCTGCCGATGATCCCGGCGAAAGAGTCGCGGTCCTTGGCCGGAGGTTTTTCCTGCCGGCTTCCCAGGGCCGATTTGACGACCGAGAGGATGTCATCCACCTTGAACGGCTTGGTGATGTAGTCGTAGGCGCCGTTTTTCATGGCCAGCACCGCGTCTTCCGGGGAGGCGTAAGCGGTGATCAAGACCACCGGGACGGAGAGATCCTGCTGCTTGATGTTTTCGAGGAGGGCGAGGCCGCTGAGATCCGGCATGCGGATGTCCGAGATGACCAGATCGAAATGGCGTTGTTTCAGGAGGATGAGAGCCTCGGCTCCGCTTGCGGCGGCGCGGGCTGTGTAGCCGTTTTTGTCCAGGAGAATGGTGAGAAACTCCCGCATGCTGGGTTCATCGTCAACAACAAGGATTTTGGCTTTTTCGGCCATGCTTTGTTCTCAGGGTTGGAGGTGGTCTTCCGATGGTAAAGCGAACGTGCTTATCTTAACAGAAAATGTCCCCCCTGAAACAACAAAAACGCGCAGAGCCCGAAAGCCCTGCGCGTTTTGAGGTGATGCAACAAAAAACGGAAACCGGCGTTGGGGAATTATTCGGCCCCGACGCCGAGATAGGTCCGGAGCTTTTCATCTTCGAAAAGCTGTTCGGCGGTTTGTTCCTTGGTCAGCAGGGAAACGATGTAGCCGACAAGGAAAGAGGCCGTCATGGAGACAATGGCCGGGTTCTTCAAGGCAAACAGCTCGGAGCCTTTGGGGTTCTTGAGAACATCCACCCAAACCGTCGGGCTGATGATGATGAGACCCACGGCCAGGAACGCGCCGGTAAGAATGGCCCAGACCGCGCCGGCGGTGGTGAATTTCTTCCAGAAGATCGAGAGGATCAGGGCAGGGAAGTTGGCGCTGCAGGCGATGGCAAAGGCGAGTCCCACCATGAAGGCGACGTTCTGTCCCTTGAAAAGGATGCCAAGACCCACCGCCACAATACCGAACAGCAGGGTGGCTATCTTGCTGGCTCGTACCTCTTCCTGTTCGGTGGCACTGCCCTTTTTGATGACATGGACATAGATGTCATGGGAAAAGGAGGATGCCGCAGCCAGGGTCAGGCCGGCCACAACCGCCAGGATGGTGGCGAAGGCCACCGCGGCGATGAAGCCCAGGAACGGGGTGCCGCCGAGGAACTCGGCCAGCAGGGGGGCGGCCATGTTGCCGCCTTTGTCGATATTGGTGATGACTTCACGGCCGATGAGGGCGGCGGCGCCGAAACCGACAATGGGGATGATGATGTAGAAATAGCCGATAAAGCCGGTGGCGTAGAGCACGGAGATCCGGGCGGCCTTGGCGTCGGGCACGGTGAAAAAACGTTGCAGGATGTGGGGAAGACCCAAGAGACCGAACATTAGGGCCAGACCCAGGGAGACAGCGTCGATGGGGTTGGTGATCAATCCGCCCGGCTCAAGAGCTGCCTGGCCATACTGGGTAGATACCGCGGCATAGAGGTCGCCGGGATTGAAGTTGAATTTGGCGAGCACCATGAGCATCATCACGGAGACACCGCAGAGCAGCATGACCGCCTTGATGATCTGTACCCAGGTGGTGGCCAGCATGCCGCCGAAGAGGACATAGGCCAGCATGATGCAGCCCACCATGATCTCTGCATACTCATAGGGGATGCCGAACATCAGCTTGATCAGGCTGCCGGAACCCACCATCTGGGCGATGGTGTAGAAGAGCACGGTGAGGATGCCGCCGATGGCCGAGGCGATACGCACCGGCGTTTGTTTGAGGCGGAA
>Ga0172380_10004037_pt1 | contig 19345 bp, 22 predicted proteins | sample Leawe162metaG_FD_119747 | JGI IMG/M metagenome (GOLD analysis project Ga0172380, IMG submission 119747) | Leachate microbial communities from a municipal landfill in Southern Ontario, Canada - Leachate well 162 metaG | ecosystem: Engineered > Solid waste > Landfill > Unclassified | place... | reverse complement strand
TCCACCTATCACCACCAAATCATGAAAAGTCAGCCCCCGTAGGCTGGCTTTATTTATTGTCAAAAAATCACAAAATGTCTCATAAATACGAACAACTAAAAATTTTTTAGTTGTTCGTATTTGTTCAGGACAGTTCTCAATTGTTCGCCTGCGTCCAATCCGGCTGTGAGTATCGGGGTGAGTAATCTCGCCGGTTATTTTAGTCTGTGAGTACTGGTATATGGATTGGAGACAAAATGGGAAAGTTGAACGATAAGGCGGTACAAGCAACACGGCCACGTGACAAACAATATGGGCTTAGCGACGGTGATGGTCTGACTTTGATTGTCAATTGACACCCCTCCCCAAATGCGGCGCAAATTACCTGAATAAATTACTTCGGCTTGCTGAAAAAAGACTCGTTAACTATCGATTATTTAATGCGTTTTGCTGCCGTCAGATATGCGGCGTTGTTTTCGCGCTTGCCTACGGACAACACCAGCACAACCAGCTCGTTGTTCTCAATCACGTAAACCAAGCGGTATCCCTGCTTGAGCAACTTTATTTTGTAGCAACCAGCTAATTCCCTGTGCAGGAGTGCGCCGGGTACATGCGGGTTTTGCAGGCGTTTTGCCAACAGAGGTTTGAGTGCCTGTTTGATTGAGCCGTCCAGCGCCTGCCATTCTCGCCATGCATCAGGCACGAATTTGAGGCGGTATTTGGTGGCGGGTTTGTGTTCGGCCTGCCTAGAGGTCATCCAGCTTTACCTCGATGGCGCGATCTTTTTGTTTTAGGCGTTCTTTGGCTACGCGCACAAGATGCAGGTCGTCGATTTCTTCTAGCATGGCTTCGTAACGGTCCGGCGGCACCATATAAAAGGCGGGCTTATTGTGGCTGAGCACGGCTACAGCGCGTCCGCCCGACTCTCTGAGAGCCTCATTGGGGTTCTTCTTAAATTCAGTCATGCTGACTGACAAGTCGGACAGTATCGTTTCCATTGCCATTTTATAGCTCCTTAATCGGCTCATATTATGGAGTCGATTAGGCCATTTGGTATTTCTTTAGTCAAGCGCCAATGCAGGCAAATGAAAATGGTGTTGCCAAAAGAATTTGAAAAATGGAATGTTAATTCGTAGTGATACTTGAGGTTGTTGCGGTAGTCCGGCGCCCATTACGTGTTAGAGAGTGTCTCGATCATGGGTCGATTTTGCTTCCTGAAAATTGTATAATTCCCACGCTGTACGAGTTGGCGGTTTATGGTTCAAGTGCGTGTTCGTTTGAATTGCGATTTGGGGGCAACTGGTGACTTTACGATAGATTTAATTTAATCAAATCAAGCTGCTCGGAAAATTATTCAAGGTCACCTATCCACCAAATAAAAAAACTCCAGCCGAGGCTGGAGTTTTGTTTTGGAGCAGCGGTTGTTGGCCGATCTTAATCAGCGAACAACTGTTTAATCATCCATACCGCAAAAACGACGGATGCGATAGCGGTTCCGATGGAAGCCACGTCAGTAATAAAGGCCATAATGCTTCTCCTCCAGAGACTTAGGTTGAACAAACGACTATCAAAAGAATCGGGTGCAATCCTAGCACAAACAATCGGGCAGGCAAATTCTTTGTGCCTGGATTTGTATTCAAAGCAGGATCTGTCCCGGCAGTAAAACCAAAGGCTTACTTGGGATTTCTTTGAGCGGACACTTTTTTATGTAATATGCCCTGCGCCGGACCACCTCGGGCGGGCATGGCTATAGGTGTGAGGAAGCTTGAAATATTCAGTTTTTCAGGGTTTTCCCCACCCAAACAGAATTAACCAGAACGGAAGACAGCATGACTAGCAAGCTTTACATCAAGACCTACGGCTGCCAGATGAACGAGTACGACTCGGACAAGATGGCCGATGTGCTCCATGCCTGTGAGGATATGACGCAAACCGACCGTCCGGAAGAGGCGGATATCATCCTGTTCAACACCTGTTCGATCCGTGAGAAGGCGGAAGAAAAGGTTTTTTCTGACCTAGGGCGTGTGCGCGCGTTGAAGCAACACAACCCGAACCTGCTGATCGGTGTCGGCGGTTGTGTGGCCAGCCAGGAGGGCGAGGCGATCATCAAGCGCGCGCCCTACGTGGATATGGTGTTTGGCCCGCAGACGCTGCATCGCTTGCCGCAACTGATTGCAGCACGGCGTGCAAGCGGTAGGTCGCAGGTCGATATCAGTTTCCCCGAGATCGAGAAATTCGACCACTTGCCTGCCGCGCAGACCACGCATGGCACGGCGTTTGTCTCCATCATGGAAGGGTGCAGCAAGTACTGCACTTTCTGCGTGGTGCCATATACGCGTGGCGAGGAGGTTTCGCGTCCATTTGCCGATGTGATGCGTGAAGTGGACGGGTTGGCGGCGCAGGGTGTGAGCGAGATCACTCTGCTCGGGCAGAATGTGAATGCCTATCAGGGCGAGACCGAAGATGGCGATACCGTCGATTTCGCCTTCCTTTTGCAGGCCGTCGCTGCAAAGCCTCTGGTGCAACGTTTGCGCTATACCACTTCGCATCCGCGCGAGATGTCGCAGCGCTTGATCGATCTGTATGCCGCCACGCCCAAGTTGGCCGGCCATCTGCATTTGCCGGTGCAATCGGGTTCTGATCGTATTCTGGCGGCGATGAAGCGCGGCTACACCGCGCTGGAATACAAATCCATCGTGCGCAAGTTGCGCGCCGCAAGGCCGGATATCTCGATCACTTCAGATTTCATCATCGGCTTTCCCGGTGAGACAGATGCTGATTTCGAGGCGACGATGAAGCTCATCGACGAAGTTGGATTCGATGCCAGTTTCAGCTTCCTCTTCAGTCCGCGCCCCGGTACACCGGCTGCCGAGATGGCAGACGAAACACCTCACGAAACCAAACTGGCGCGTTTGCATCGGGTGCAAGCGCGTATCGCCGAGCTGGAGCAGCAAGTCAGCAATGCGATGGCAGGGACAGTGCAGCGTGTGCTGGTGGAGAATATTTCGCGCAAGAGCGAACAGGAGATGGCGGGACGCACTGAAAACAATCGGGTGGTGAATTTTGCAGGATCCCCGGGCATGTTGGGGCGCTATGTGGATGTACGAATTCTGTCCGGGACCATGCATACCCTGCGCGGCGAAGTGGAGGCGTAACGATGAGTGGCAGTGAGCATCTTTCTTTCGAACCGGTGGACAATGAACGCATGGCCAATCTGTGCGGCGCATTTGATGAGAACCTGCGTCAGATTGAAACCGCGCTGGAGGTGAACATCTCCCATCGCGGCGAACATTTCACCATTTCTGGCGAGCAGGCCGGGCTGGCACGTGCCGTGCTGGAGCGATTCTATCTGGAAGCGAAACACGACATCACGCTGGAGCGTTTGCAACTCGGTCTGATCGAATCGATGAAGCGCGACCTGCATGATGCGGGCAGTGAATCTGTGCCGCTACTGATGACGCGCAAAGCCGAGGTGCGCGGAAGGACGGTGCGCCAGAATGAATATCTGCAAGCCATCCAGCAACACGATATCACCTTCGGTATCGGTCCGGCCGGAACCGGCAAAACCTATCTTGCGGTTGCCTCGGCGGTCGATGCACTGCAACGCGAGAACGTGAAGCGCCTGGTGCTGGTACGTCCGGCAGTGGAGGCGGGCGAGCGTCTCGGATTTCTGCCCGGTGATCTGGCGCAAAAGGTCGACCCCTATCTGCGTCCCTTGTACGATGCGCTTTACGATCTGATGGGGCTGGAAAAAGTGGCCAAGGCATTCGAGCGCGGCGCGATCGAGATTGCGCCACTGGCGTATATGCGCGGGCGCACGCTGAACCACGCTTTCATCATCCTGGACGAGGCGCAGAACACCACGCCGGAACAGATGAAAATGTTTCTCACTCGCATCGGTTTCGGCAGCAAGGCGGTCATCACCGGCGATGTAACCCAGATCGACCTGGCGCGCGGGCAGAAGAGTGGACTCAACGATGCGCGTGTCGTGCTCAAGGATGTACGCGGCATCGCCTTCCAGCAATTTATGGCAGAGGACGTGGTGCGCCATCCGCTGGTGCAGAAGATTGTTTCCGCCTACGAGAAGGTCGACCATAAAAATGATGACTGACGCGCATAAACTTTCGCTGTCGGTGCAATACGCCAGCACCGCGAAAGAAATGCCGACGCGGCAACAATTTCGGCGCTGGGTAAAGATCGCACTGGAGCGTGACGTGCAGATGGTCTTGCGCATCGTGGATGAGATCGAGGGGCACGCGCTGAACCTGGCCTATCGCGGCAAGGATTACTCAACCAATGTGCTGACTTTCGTTTATGACGATATGCCGGACTGCACACTGTACGGAGACGTGGTGATCTGTGCGCCGGTGGTGGCGCGCGAGGCGAAGGAGCATGGCAAGGATTTGCTCGCGCATTATGCGCATCTCACCCTGCACGCAACGCTGCATCTGCAGGGCTATGACCACCAGAAGCAGCGCGAGGCAGGGCGGATGGAAGCGCGCGAGACTGCGTTGCTTCTAAAATTACGGTATCCTGCGCCTTATCTTGTTAGTTGATGTTAGGTAATGGACGGTTCAGACAGTAGCAGTAACGGCAATAAACCCACCTTGTTGGAACGGCTTTCCACGATGTTGTTGCGGGAGCCGGAGGATCGCGAACAGCTCATCGCGCTGCTGTACAACGCCTATCAGCGCAATCTGCTCGATGCTGATGCGCTTTCCATGATGGAAGGTGTGATCTCGGTTTCCGAGACCAAAGTGCGCGATATCATGATTCCGCGCGCGCAGATGGATGTCATCGACATCAGTCAGCCACTGGAGCAATTCGTTCCGTTCGTTATCGAGACCGCACACTCGCGTTTCCCTGTCGCCGATGGCGACAAGGACAACATCATTGGCATCCTGCTGGCGAAAGACCTGTTGCGCCACTACGCGGGTGAAGAATTCGATGTGCGCGATATGCTGCGTCCAGCTGTGTTTGTTCCAGAATCAAAACGACTCAATGTGCTGCTGCGCGATTTTCGCAGTAACCACAATCATCTCGCGCTGGTGGTGGATGAATACGGCGGTGTTTGCGGCATGGTGACGATCGAGGATGTGCTGGAACAGATCGTTGGCGATATCGCCGATGAATTCGATTTTGACGAGGACGAAGACAACATCATCCGCCAGGACGATACGCACTGGCGCGTCAAGGCCGATACCGAGATTGTTGACTTCAATACGATTCTGGGCACGGCGTTCAGCGACGATGACTACGATACTGTCGGCGGCCTCGTGCTCAAGGCAGCTGGTCAGCTCCCCAAGCGCGGCGAGCATTTCCAACTAGGCGAATGTAAATTCACAGTAATGCGTGCCGATAGCCGCAGGCTGTATTCGCTGTTGGTGGAGCACGCGCCGGTGCCCGGCGGAGAAGCGGAACATTGAAGCGACAGTCCGGCCAAGACAAGGCGGCAGGTGAGGAAGCTGGTGTTTGACTATAAAGGTTTCACGGATTCCATGACTTCAGTCGTGGCAACGATGACGCGATTCCTGCCTTGTTCTTTTGCCTGATACAGTGCGCGGTCTGCGGCTTGAATCAGTTTTTCTTTGCTGTCGATACTTGCACTCAATCCTGCCACGCCAATGCTGATGTTGACCTGAATGGTTCGAATTGCGCCTGAGGTATCCGCAATCTCGATCGGGTGTGACTCAATCAGATGGCGCAGATTCTCTGCCACCAGGGCAGCGCCATCGATGGCGGTATTGGTACAAATCACCAGAAATTCTTCTCCGCCATAGCGCGCGACAACATCCAGATTACGCAGCGAGGACTTTATCAGACCACCCAATGCACTCAAGGTGGCGTCGCCGGTCTGGTGACCATAAGTGTCATTGACCTGCTTGAAATGATCGATGTCGAGCAGCAGAACGGAAAGGTCGAGCGCATATCTGGATGATCGTGCGACTTCTTCTTCAAGGCGGCGATCCAGATAGCGGCGGTTATATACCTGTGTCAGCTGATCGGTGATGTTCTCGGATTCAAGTAAATCGATGCGCCGCAGATCAATAGCGGTTTGCAGCGAGAGCCCAATCGTCAGCCGCACAAATATTGCGCCAAGAAGAAATATGCCGGGAATGGGGAGTTCGTGCCATCCGGTCTGTTTGCCCCAAAGCACCACGATGTAGCCGAGGTAACCCGCGATGAAGATAAAAATCAGACCGCTCATGGCAAACCATTTGGTGCGCAGTGTTCCGGCGGGGAGCAGCGCGATCAGTCTGCGCAGCGGGGCGAGCGTTGCCATATGAATGATCAGGCCGATTAGAACCAGCAAGGCGGACAGGTGGGAGATCATGATCGGCTCATGGTGCTTGTATCCCCCGCCTAAAATGTTTCATCCTCGCGCAGATAGCGCCACTGCCCCTGCGGCAACTCGCCCAGCCTGACTTTCCCGATGCGCACGCGTTTCAATGCGCTGACTCTCAACCCCACCATCTCGCACATGCGGCGGATCTGGCGTTTCTTCCCTTCCTGCAGGATGAAGCGCAGCTGGTCATCATTTTGCCAGCTCACTTTGGCCGGTTTGAGTTTCTTTCCGTCCAGCGTCAGGCCGTGATTGAGCAGCGCCATGCCATTGCCGACTAACGTGCCCTGTACGCGCACCAGATATTCTTTTTCAATCGGCGAATCCTCACCGACAAGCTGTTTGGCGATGCGCCCGTCCTGGGTCAGCACCAGCAGTCCGGTCGAGTCGATGTCGAGGCGTCCGGCGGGAGCGAGGTTGAGGAACTGGCTGCGATGGAAGCGCAGTGGCGTGGCATCCTGCTCCCAACGCGTGGATCCATCGATCAGCAGAATAGCGGGTTTGTAACCCTGCTCCGCCTGCCCCGACACATAGCCCACCGGCTTGTGCAGCAGGATGGTGACGCGCCCTGCCTGTTTGGCCTGTGCGGCTCGCTCCAGCGTGATCTTCTGCGTCGGCAATATCTTGCTGCCGAGTTCGCTGACGGTCACGCCGTCCACTTTCACCCAGCCTTTGGCGATGTAATCATCCGCTTCGCGGCGCGAGCAGAGTCCCTGTGCGGACATGAGTTTGGAGAGACGTATTTGTTCTAATGGCATTTCGGGAGTGCAATCTTCGTGTCACAATTATTCGGCAGACTTGCAATAAACAATCACAGGTCACATGCCCCATTATGAAGCCAAGCCGCGAAAGAATCTCCCGTTATCTCATCCCGGCATTGGATAAGCTGCGTCAGGATGTGTTCGCGTTCGCCGCGCAGCATGAAGAATTGGTTTCATCCAGTGTGCACACCTATCAGGAAAGCGCCTGTAATCTGCTGCATTATCTGGCTTTGCGCCAACACGACATTCGCGAGCTGCAACTGGAATTGGCCGAACTTGGCTTGAGCCGGCTCGGGCGTGCCGAAGCCCATACCCTCGGCAGTCTCAATGCAGTGGCGAACGCCCTGCATGCGCTTGCCGGCCTGCCTTATCCGGAAGACGAGCCCGCACATTCTGTTCTGGCACAAGGCTGTACCCTGCTGGGGGAACACACTCAGGCATTATTTGGCGCGACCGCCGATCCATTCCCGACCCGCATCATGGTGACTATGCCGGGTGAGGCGGCGAATGATCCGCAATTGGTGTATGGCCTGCTGGCGGCGGGCATGAAGGTGATGCGTATCAACTGCGCGCATGATGATGCCGCCGCCTGGCTGGCGATGATCGCCCATCTGCACAGTGCCGAAAAGGTGCTCGGCAAGTCATGCAAGGTGTATGCGGATCTGGCGGGGCCGAAATTACGCACGGGGGAAATCAGTGCGTCCGGCCGTTTGCTTGAGTTCAAGGTCAGACGGGATGCCTGGGGGCGTGAGGCTGCGCCAGCACTGGTCTGGTTGACCCCGGCCGGGAGGCCGGAGACGCCGACACTGGCGGTCGATGCCGTGCTGCCCATCGCAGATGAGCTGCTGGCACAGGTGCACGCGCGCGACACGCTGGATGTGGACGACACGCGCGGCTCGCGCCGGCATCTCATCGTGCATGAACGATATGGGGATTCCTGGCTCGCCAAGTGCCATCAGCATGCCTTCATCGATCAGAACGCGCGCTGCAAACTCTATCGTCAGGAGAATCTGATCGCCGAAGGCGCGCCGGGCGAACTGCCGGAAATCCGTCTGCCAATCCTGCTTCATCAGGGGGACCTGCTGCATCTCGTGCGCAGTGACCAGACGGGCGAACTGGCTGTCTGTGACGATGAAGGGCGCTGTCTACAGCCGGCGCGCATTCCCTGTTCACTGGATGCCGTGTTCGATGCGGTCAAAGTGGAGCATGCGATCTGGTTCGACGATGGCAAGATCGGCGGCATTGTCAGGTCGGTCGAGCCGGCATGCATCGGGGTTGAGATCACGCATGCTGCGCCACGCGGCAGCAAGCTGTGGCCGGAGAAGGGCATCAATCTGCCGGATACCGATCTTAAGGTGCCGGCATTGACCGTGGACGATATCGCCAATCTGAACGCACTGGCAGCTCATATCGATATTGTCGGTCTCTCCTTTGTGCGTCAGGCTGAAGATGTGCGCGCGCTGCACCGGCAATTGCAGGCTGCAAAGGCCGCGCACCTTGGATGTGTGCTGAAAATCGAGACGCGTCGGGGATTCGAAAATCTGCCACACATCCTGCTGGCTGGAATGCAGTACACCGGACTGGGCATCATGCTGGCGCGCGGTGATCTCGCGGTTGAAATCGGATTTGAACGCCTGTCTGAAGTGCAGGAGGAGATACTCTGCCTGTGCGAGGCGGCGCATGTCCCGGTTATCTGGGCAACACAAGTGCTGGAAACTATGGCCAAGCGCGGCATCCCTTCGCGCGCTGAAGTATCCGATGCGGCGCTGTCGATCCGCGCAGAATGCGTGATGCTGAACAAAGGGCCGTATATCGTCGAAACTGTGGGTTTTCTGCGCGGTGTGCTGCAACGCATGAGCGGCCACCACGACAAGCAGCGTCCAACCATGCGCCGGCTGGCGGTCTCGGACATTGATGAAGCAAATTGAATGAGAGGCAGCCTTCCGGTCGCTGCTGCCGGCGTCCGGCCGCCTACCGTGGCCGTCTTCAGCCCCAGGCCGGAAACAGCCCGCGCAACCCGCCTGCAATAAACTCCACCGCAATGGCAGCGAGGAGCAGGCCCATCAGGCGGGTGACGATGGTGCTGCCGATGCTGCCCAGGCGGCGTGAGACCCAGGGCGCGATGAGAAACGTCAGCCACACGGTCAGGCTCAAGGCGACGAGTACCAGCGCCATCATGCCGTAGTGCCCGGCGCTGCTCGCTTTATGCGCATCGACGATTACCGTGCTGATTGCGCCGGGTCCGGCCAGAAGGGGGGTGGACAGCGGCACGATGGCGATGGATTGGGTAGCCTCGGTATCCGCATTCTCATCCGGTACCGGCGCCTGTTTGTGGCCAATCAGCATGTTGATGGCCATCAGTAACAGCAGGATGCCGCCCGCCGTGCGGAAGGAGTGGATGCTGATACCGAAGAAAGACAGGATGGCCTCACCCAGCAGCAGGGCGGCGAGCAGGATACCGAACACCGAAAGCGAAGCCACGCGCCCGACCCGTTCGCGTTTTTGCGCGCTCATCCCGGCAGTGAACGCGATAATGATCGGAATGATGCCGACCGGGTCGATGATCGCGAACAGGCTGATGAAGATCTTGGTGTATTCGGTGAAATCCAGCATGGGGCAGGGCGCGCTTCCGTAATTAGGCGGCGCGAAGTTACACCGTATAATGCGTCAAATCAATTCGCAGCCGATGCCGTGAGTCAATTCATTGCCAGTCCTTATCTGATCGCTTTCATCGCCGGCATACTTGCCGTGTTCGGTTTTGCCCCGTTCGATTTCTTTCTGCTGCCCGTGCTGATGCTCGCTGTTTTGTTCTGGCTGTGGAGTCGCGCCGAACACTCGTGGCAGGCCGCCGGGCTCGGTTTTGCTTTTGGCATGGGCTTGTTCACCATTGGTATTGGCTGGATTTATATCGCGCTGCACGAGTATGGCCACATGCATCCCGTCCTTGCTGTTTTGGCGCTGCTGTTGTTCGCGGCGGTCAACGCGACACTCCCGGCGTTGGCGGGTTATCTCCAGGCCAGATGCCGCGCACCATCGGGTGTGCGCATACTGCTGCTGATACCTGCGCTGTGGACGCTTGCCGAATGGGTGCGCGGGTTCTTGTTCACCGGCTTCCCCTGGCTCTCCGTTGGTTATTCGCAGGCGCCACACAGTCCGTTGGCGGGCTATGCTCCGCTGTTGGGGGTGTACGGCGTATCGCTTGTAGTGGCGGTGAGCGCCGGACTGTTATCGTTCATTGTTCACCGAGCCATACCCTTTCGTACCAAATGGGAACGAGAGCGGGTGCGCAGGCTGCGTGTGCAGATGATCGCTTTGCTGGCGTTAACCTGGACAGTGGGCGCAGCACTCAAATTTATCGAATGGACGCAACCCCAGGGCGAAACGTTCAAGGTCAGTCTGCTGCAGGGCAACATCGCACAAGAAGAAAAATTTGAAGAAGGCAGGCTGATTGGCACGCTGGAAACCTATCGCCGCCTGGCACAAAGCAGTGACGCACGATTGATCGTGATGCCGGAGACGGCATTACCTTTGCTGCGCGACAACGTGCCGGCAAATTACCAGGCCATTCTGCGCGCCCATGTGCAACAGAATGGTGGCGACATTCTCATCGGCGCATTCGAAAAAGAGAACGGCAATTACTACAACAGCGTGTACTCGCTGGGCAGTTCGAAAAGCCAGCATTACCGCAAGAGCCACCTCGTGCCCTTTGGCGAATTCATTCCACTGCGCAGTGCCCTCGGCTGGCTCATCAATGAGGTGCTGCAAATTCCGATGGGCGATCTGGCCAGCGGTGGCGTGACGCAGGCCCCGCTCAATGTTGCAGGGCAAAAAGTAGCGGTCAACATCTGTTACGAAGATGCCTTCGGCGCAGAGATCATCCGCGCCCTGCCTGAAGCCACGTTGCTGGTGAATGTCACCAACGATGCCTGGTACGGCGACTCGCATGCCGCGATACAACACAACCAGTTATCGCAAATGCGCGCTTTAGAGACGGGCCGTATGATGCTGCGCGCCACCAATACCGGCGTCACCTCCGTTATCGGTACTGATGGTCGTGTGCAAGCCATGTTGCCGCAGCACGAGGAGGGCGTACTCACTGCCCAAGTGCAGGGCTACGCTGGCAGCACACCGTATGTGCGCTGGGGCAATGCGGCGATGCTGTTGTTGAATGTGATGATGTTGCTGGTGGCGTGGCGCTTGCGCGGGAAATGAGCTGGGTCTGCTATCTGCTGCGCTGTGCCGACGATACCCTGTACTGCGGAATCACCAACGATCTGGATAAACGTTTGGCCACCCACAACGCAGGCGAAGGTGCCAAATACACGCGTGGACGAACGCCGGTGGAGCTGCGGTATCAGGAACACTGTGCGGATAAGTCTGCTGCATTGAAACGTGAAATGGAGATCAAGGCTTTGTCCAGAATCCGAAAGTTAGCCTTATGCGGGGTGACGTAACAGCCAGAAAACCCGTAAAATACGCACCTTCGCCAATCCAGCCGGTTTTTAGTACATGCTCACCTTTCAGCAAGTCATCCTGACGCTACAAAATTTCTGGGATAAACAGGGCTGTGCGCTGCTGCAACCCTATGATATCGAGGTCGGCGCAGGCACGTTCCACACGGCGACTTTTCTGCGCGCAATTGGCCCGGAACCCTGGCGCGCGGCATACGTGCAGCCCTCGCGCCGCCCCAAAGACGGGCGTTACGGCGAAAACCCAAACCGCTTGCAGCATTACTACCAATATCAGGTGGTGCTGAAACCTTCTCCCGACAACATCCAGGAACTCTATCTCGACAGTCTGCGTGCGCTGGGCATTGATACCGGCGAGCATGACATCCGTTTCGTCGAGGACGATTGGGAATCGCCGACTTTGGGCGCGTGGGGCTTGGGCTGGGAGGTGTGGCTGGACGGCATGGAAGTGACACAGTTCACCTATTTTCAGGAAGTTGGTTCACTCACTTGCAAGCCGGTGCTGGGCGAGATCACCTATGGGCTGGAGCGCCTGGCCATGTATTTGCAGGGTGTGGAAAACGTGTTCGATCTGGTATGGGCGAAGAATGGTGACACGGTTATCACCTACCGCGACGTGTTTCATCAGAACGAGGTGGAACAGTCGAAATACAACTTCGAGCATTCCAACGTAGAGATGTTGTTCCGCCATTTCAGCGAATATGAATCGGAAGCCAAGCGTCTGATGGATGCGGGGCTGTCGTTACCCGGTTTCGAGATGGTTATGAAGTGTTCGCATACATTTAATCTGCTGGATGCGCGCGGCGCAATCTCGGTAACCGAGCGTGCGGCTTACATCGGCCGGGTGCGCGCCCTGGCGCGGCAAGTGGCACAGGCATATTACGATTCGCGCGAGGCGCTGGGCTTTCCCATGTGCAAGGCAGGGGAGGGCAACTAAATGAAGCAGACCTTATTGATCGAGTTGCTGACCGAAGAATTGCCGCCCAAGGTACTGGAGAAACTTTCCGTCACCTTTGCCAGCGAGGTATTTGCCGCCTTGAAAGAACAAGCACTGCTTGACGAAACCAGCGTCTGCACGCCGTATTGCACCCCGCGCCGGTTGGCGGTGAGTATTACCAATGTCAGCGATCAGCAAGCAGATCGCATCATCGAGCGCAAGGGGCCGGCGGTGGCGGCCGGACTGGATGCAGAAGGCAAGCCGAGCAAGGCGCTGGAAGGCTTTATGCGTTCGGCCAACGTCACGCTGACACAGTTGCAGCGCACGGGCGAAGGCAAGGCGGAATGTTTTGTGGCGCGTATCGAGCAGAAAGGCAAGACATTGGATGAATACCTGTCCGCCATCCTGGCACAGGCACTGAAGAAACTGCCGGTGCCCAAACTGATGCGATGGGGCAACTCCGATCACCAGTTCGTCCGTCCGGTACATGGTCTGACTATTTTGCACGGCAGCCGCGTGGTGCCGGCAGAGGTGTTGGGATTGAGCAGCGGCAACGTCACCAGCGGCCACCGTTTCATGTGTGCGGAGCACGTCACCATCGCGCAGGCGGATGATTACGAGGCGACGCTGGCGCGTGACGGTCGCGTGGTCGCCAGCTTCGCACAACGGCGCGACAGCATCGCGGCTCGTCTGGATCAACTGGCGGAACAGCACCACGCAATCTGGATCGGCCATGCCAATTTTGATCTGTCGAAACTGCTGGCAATGTCAAACGAAGAACGCAGTGTGCTGAGCAGCCTGCTCGATGAGGTGACGGGACTGGTGGAATGGCCGGAGGTCTATGTTGGCGAATTCGAGCCGGAATATCTTGAAATACCGCAGGAATGTCTGATTCTCACCATGCAACAGAACCAGAAATATTTCCCGTTGCTGGATGCGCACAGCGGCAAGTTGCTGAACAAGTTTCTCATCGTCTCCAATATGCAGATCAGCGACCCGCATCACATCATCGAGGGCAACCAGCGTGTGGTGCGTCCGCGTCTGGCCGATGCGCGTTTCTTCTTCAATCAGGATCGCAAACAGAAGCTGGAGTCACGCGTGGAGAAGTTGGGCCAAGTGGTGTATCACAACAAACTGGGCACCCAGTTGCAGCGGGTCGAACGTATCACCTCGCTCGCGGGCACTATCGCCCGCCTGCTGGAGGCGGACAAGGCGGATGTTGAACTTGCGGCACGCTTGAGCAAAGCAGATCTGCTGACCGACATGGTTGGCGAGTTTCCAGAGTTGCAGGGCATCATCGGTCGTTATTACGCTTTCCACGACGGTGAAAAACTGGACGTGGCGAACGCCATCGAGGCGCATTACCACCCGCGCTTTGCCGGTGATACTTTGCCGCAGGGTGGACTCGCCTGCGCGGTGGCGCTGGCCGACAAGCTGGAGACATTGCTCGGCATCTATGGTGTCGGCCAAGTGCCGACCGGCGACAAGGACCCGTTCGGTCTGCGCCGTCAGGCCCTGGGTATCCTGCGTATCCTTATCGAGACACCGCTTGATCTGTCTTTGCCTGCACTGCTCAAGGCAGCGGCAGAGAATTTCCCGACCGGGATGCTGGCACCGACAGTGGCGGCGGATGTGGAAGACTTCATGCTGGATCGATTGCGCGGCTATTTGCGTGAACAGGGTTTCGAGATTGCCCAGATCGAAGCGGTGCTGGCCGTTATCAACGGTCGTTTGCACGAGGTGTTGCCGCGTTTGCAGGGTGTGCGCACCTTTGCGGCACTGGCGGTAGCCAGGGATCTGGCGGCGGCGAACAAGCGCGTGCAGAACATCATGCGCAAGAATGCCGAGGAATTGGGAGAAATGGCGCAGGCAGCGGTTAATCCGGTGTTGCTCAAGGATGCGGCAGAACGCGAGCTGTATCAGGCGATGCAGGACATCACACCGATGGCACGCAGCTACTTTGAGCGCGGTGATTACAGCAATAACCTGAAAACACTGGTCACGCTCAAACCTTTTATTGATGATTTTTTCGACAAGGTGATGGTGATGGCAGAAGACAAAGCCTTGCGTCTGAACCGCGCCGTGTTGTTGCAGCAGTTGGGCAGATTAATGAATCAATCGGCAGATATTTCCAAGTTGGCCGCATGAAACTCATCATTCTCGACCGTGACGGTGTCATCAATTACGACTCCGAGCAATTCATCAAAAACCCGGAAGAATGGCGCCCCATCCCCGGTAGTCTGGAAGCGATCGCGCGCCTGAACCAGGCCGGCTATCGCGTGGTGGTGGCGACCAATCAGTCCGGTATCGGGCGCGGCCTGTTCGACATGCCGATGCTCAACGCTATTCATGACAAGATGCATAAATCGCTGGCGCTGGTCGGCGGGCGCATCGATGTGATCTTTTTCTGTCCGCATACCAATGACGCCAAGTGTGGTTGCCGCAAGCCGAAGAGTGGCATGCTGGAGGAGGTTGCGGCGCGTTACGGTGTCAGTCTGGTCGGTGTTCCGGCGGTGGGTGATTCACTGCGTGACCTGGAAGCGGCATCGCGTCTGGGGGCTATTCCCTATCTGGTATTAACCGGCAAGGGGGTGATGACGCAAGACAAGGGCGGCTTGCCGCAGAACACTCTGGTTTTCCCCGACCTTGCCGCCGTGGCAGCTGCATTGCCATGAACTTGATCCGCTCTACACTCTTTGCCTTGGTGCAAATTGCATTTACTCTGCTCTACGCCTTTTTGTCGCCGTTCATTTTCCTGTTTGATCTGCATACCCGACATCGTGTGTTGTCCGGTTTTGCACCAGGAATGTTGTGGCTGCTGAAAGTGGTCTGCAATATCCGCATGGAAGTGCGCGGCATCGAGAACATCCCGCATACTCCCTGTATCGTGTTGAGTAAACACCAGTCGGCGTGGGAAACACTCGCACTGCAGCAGGTGTTGCCTCTGCATGTCTGGGTGGTGAAACGCGAGCTGTTATGGATCCCGTTCTTCGGCTGGTTGCTGGCGCTGTCGAGTCCTATCGCACTGAATCGAAGCAAGGGCAAGGAATCCATGCGCCAGTTGCTGGAGCAGGGCAAGGTTAAGCTCGAGCAAGGCTTCAGCATCGTTCTCTTTCCCGAAGGAACACGCATTCCATACGGCGAAAAAGGCCGATACAAGATCGGTGGTGCCATGCTGGCCAAACATGCGGGTGTGCCAGTATTGCCGATTGCGCACAATGCGGGCAAGTTCTGGGGGCGCAACGCCTTCGTCAAACAACCCGGCGTGGTGAGAATGGTGATTGGTCTACCCATTGACACCGCCGACCTTACGGTAGAAGAGATCAATCGCCGGGTCGAAGACTGGATCGAAGGCGAGATGGAACAACTGTAATGCTGGGCATCCTGCGCCGAAAAATTTTGCCCCCCGCGATTGAGCAGCGCAACATCGACCTGTCTGGCAAGTCGATCAGTTACATCCTTAAACGCAGCAGCAAACGCCGCAGCATAGGCTTGCGCATCGACGAGCGCGGGTTGACGGTGAGCATGCCCCTGCGAGCTTCAGAAAAATGGTTGCACAGTGTGCTGCAGGAAAAGGCCGGCTGGGTAGTTGAAAAAATAGCCGGTTGGCAGGCTCGAAAACCGCCGGATATCCAGTGGTGCGATGGCGCGCGCATCCCATTCTGTGGGGACACGCTTGTCCTGCGTGTTGCGCCGGATTTGTTTGGTGCACCACCCGCCTTGCGCGGAGAAATACTGCATCTGCAACTGGCGGATGCGATGACGCCGAAAAATATCGCGCACACGATCGAACAGTGGTATCGGCAGCAGGCAATGCATCTGTTTGAAGGTCGCGTGGCGCACTTTGCACCAATGTTGCAGGTTACACCGAGCGCGCTCAAATTATCTGCGGCACGCAGCCAGTGGGGTAGTTGTACGGTACGCGGGGTGGTTCGCCTGAACTGGCGTCTGATCAAACTGCCGCTTGCGTTGATTGACTACGTGGTCGTGCATGAGCTGGCACATCTGGTGGCAATGAACCATTCCGCCGTCTTCTGGCGGGTGGTGGAACGGGCGTGCCCGGACTACCAGACTCGGCGGGGAGAATTGCGCGACTTCCACATCGAAGATTAGAGCGGGGTGCGACATCATGTCGCATTCCGCTGCATTTAATTGCGCTCTATAGTGCGCATACCAGACAGCCGCAGCGCGTACGCTCGTCTCCTCCCTGATGCAGCTTTTTGGCGGGTGTCTGGTTTCTAGAATTGAATATCCGCTCCAGCCCCCAGTTTCACCAGTTCGGCCAGTTTCGCAAATAATTCACTGCCATCGCGCTGGCTCTGCCATGAGTCGTTATGCCATGCAAAATGGAATCCGCCCGATTTAGCTGCCAGCCAAATCTCGCGGTTCGGTACATGGCGGTTGACGATCAGCTTGCTGCCGCCGACGAACTCGATCTCCATGACTGAGCCGTTGCTGTCATAGTCGATGTCGCTGGCATCGAGCGCACATTCGATTCGCGCGAATATCTCATCTGCCGACTGGTTGAATTCACTTTCTGTCATTGCTGCTCCTTGATGAGTGATACTGTTACGCATCGCATATAATCTTGCCCGTTTAGATATAAAAGAAAGAAACTCGTCATGCGTTCCCTCGGCATTATGTTGCTGTTGCTGTTGTGCTTGCAAGGATGCGGTCGCAAAGGGCCGCTCCATTTGCCGCTGGCACAAGCCGGCCTTGTAGGTATCAATTTATCTTTTTCCCAGGATGCAGCCAGCCATGGATGATTTTTTCTGTTATCGCCGGGAAGCACTGTACGCCGAACAGGTTCCGCTGGCAGAAATCGCGCAGCGTTTCGGAACGCCGTGTTATGTCTATTCGCGTGCCGCCCTGGAAAGTGCTTACCGTGAATTTGATCAGGCACTCGCCTCCCGTCCACATCTGGTGTGCTATGCGGTCAAAGCCAACCCCAATCTGGCCATCCTGAATCTGTTCGCGCGCATGGGTGCCGGATTCGACATCGTCTCAGGCGGCGAACTGCAGCGCGTGCTGGCGGCAGGCGGAGCAGCCGAGAAGATTGTGTTCTCCGGTGTGGGCAAGCGCGAGGACGAGATGCGGCTGGCCTTGCAGGCTGGAATACTGTGCTTCAACGTCGAGTCGGGGGCGGAGCTGGAGCGCCTGAATCAAGTGGCGGGCGAAATGGGCAAGATTGCGCCGGTCAGCCTGCGCGTAAATCCTGATGTCGACGCCAAGACCCATCCTTATATTTCTACCGGACTCAAGCAGAGCAAGTTCGGCATCGCTTACGACGAGGCATTGAATCTTTACCGCCGGGCGGCGGACATGCCGCATCTGCGCGTAACCGGTATCGATTGTCACATTGGATCACAAATCACCGAGGTCAGCCCGTTCATTGCGGCGGCTCAAAAGATGCTGGTGCTGGTCGATAAACTGGCAGCAGAAGGCATCATTCTTGATCACCTCGATTTCGGTGGGGGGTTGGGTATTCGCTACGGAAATGAGTCACCCCCCGCAATTGCCGACTACGTGCAGGCACTGCTGGAAGTCCTGCAGGGACGTTCTGCCAAGCTTATCGTCGAGCCGGGCCGAGTGCTGGTTGGCAATGCCGGCGCTCTGCTGACGCGTGTCGAATATCTCAAACACGGTGCAGAGAAGAATTTTGCCATTGTCGATGCAGCGATGAACGATCTGATGCGTCCGGCGCTGTACGAGGCCTTTCATACCATCCAGCCAGTGCAAAAGAATGACACGCCTGCAACACAATACGAGGTGGTTGGACCGGTCTGTGAGTCCGGTGACTTCCTTGGACATGCGCGTGAATTGGCTATTGCGACAGGGGATGTGTTGGCAGTGATGTCGGCTGGGGCGTATGGCATGAGCATGAGTTCCAACTACAATACTCGTCCGCGTGTGGCAGAAATAATGGTTGACGGTGAGCATGTTCACCTCGTTCGTGAACGTGAAACCGTTGTGCAGTTGTATGCCAATGAAAAAATCATCAGATGATTTTTTTTCATATAACTGCACAAACCTGTTGCGAAAAAAAAATATTCGCGCATAGAATGTCGCCACCGTGCGTGTAGGGAGATTTCAGGTAGTTGAAATACGCATCGGGAGTGCAGTGGTTGCACGCAAACGTAGTACCTGGTTAGTCCATCAAACTTTAATAAGGAATGAAAATGGCAACTGCTACCAAAGCGAAAAGCACCACCAAGAAACCAGCCGCCAAAAAAGTTGCTGCCAAGAAACCGGTAGCGAAAAAGGTCGTGGCGAAGAAACCAGCCGCTAAAAAAGTTGCTGCCAAGAAACCGGTAGCGAAAAAGGCCGTGGCGAAGAAACCAGCTGCTAAAAAAGTTGCTGCCAAGAAACCGGTAGCGAAAAAGGTCGTGGCGAAGAAACCAGCCGCTAGAAAAGTTGCTGCCAAGAAACCGGTAGCGAAAAAGGCCGTGGCGAAGAAACCAGCTGCCAGGAAAGTTGCTGCCAAGAAACCGGTAGCGAAAAAGGCCGTGGCGAAGAAGCCAGCTGCCAGGAAAGTTGCTGCCAAGAAACCGGTAGCGAAAAAGGCCGTGGCGAAGAAACCAGCTGCTAAAAAAGTTGCTGCCAAGAAACCGGCAGCGAAAAAGCCGGCCGCCAAAAAGGCTGCAGGCAAAGGCATTCTCGGCGCCTGAACTCGGTAGATTGGGGCGGGCGCCGGGTTGTTGCGTTTCGCCCTTTCTATCGTTCCCGTCTCGCGCGGGATCACTTCATCTCACGTGGTTAAGCTGCGTGGCGGTGGCGTCTCTTTCTCTATATCAATCTGACACAGTAGCTCAACTTGCCGTGTAATGAATGGCATCTTTCACCAGATTTGCTTTAG
>Ga0172380_10004036_pt1 | contig 19346 bp, 27 predicted proteins | sample Leawe162metaG_FD_119747 | JGI IMG/M metagenome (GOLD analysis project Ga0172380, IMG submission 119747) | Leachate microbial communities from a municipal landfill in Southern Ontario, Canada - Leachate well 162 metaG | ecosystem: Engineered > Solid waste > Landfill > Unclassified | place... | reverse complement strand
TAAGAATCAAAAGAGAAATCGTTCTTGTTTGCCATGATGTGTAACTCCTTATTTAAGATTAATTAGATTATTTTGTTAAGAGAGGAACCCCCCTCGCAGAGGGGGGGGTTCCGTGAATCATTTGTTTTGTTTCTTTATTCTTCAGGATGTTCGTGAGGACATTCAGTTTCAAACTCATCGAAGATTAGCTGAGCTTGATCTTCATCATCCCAATTGAAATCAGCGTCTGGTTGAGCTGGAGTATCGTAACATCTTTCAGACATAAGTGACTCTATGTAAAGAGTATCCTCTTCAGTCATGTCTGTGTCTGCAAGGTAATCAAGGTAGAACTGAGCAGGTTCCCTTACTTCGAGATTGAACTGTTCTTTCCATTTCTGCATCTCTGTGTAAGAACAGTCTTGGTGAATAACTCTCCAACCTTTATCAAAAGCTACGTCATTGAGTACCTCAGTAGAAGGGAGAGCAACTAGAGAGTTGCAGATTGTGTTGTGTACGATAGCATATTGCATTGTAGTTCTCCTTAATTAGTCCAGATAATTTTAACGCCTTGGCAAACGAATGGTTTACCTTTAGCTCTACGTTTAGCGTATTGAATAGCTGCTTTAAGAGAAGGGAAAGGCTTTACTCTTAAAGCACGTTGATAAAGACAATAACCTTCTTTAAATGACTCCATTGCTGTATATAACATGATGTCATTCTCCCTTCCAGTCAGCGATGAATTGTTTACGAATGTCTTTACTCACTATACAACAGACAAGTACTGACAAGAATAAACCAAAGAATATGAATCCTAGTGATGCTGTTAAGAATAATAAGCTTTCCATGACTAACTCCTAATATAGATTAGTAATAAACCGCAACATGCGGTATATCGGACAGACACGCCGATCAACGGAGTAGAGAGTGTTCCTCGTCAAGTCCGTAGTCCCGGAGGGATGGTCGTTCTTTTATGCCGCAGGGCGTTTATGGAGGAGCGTAGCGGGGGAATGCCCGAGGATATAAATTGACCAGACTTGTACGCATACAGCGTGTATAATCCCGATAATCCGTGTGTGGTGGTGTGACTAGGGTTGTTGAGCTGCCTTAGGCAGCTATTAACTGGATAGGATAAGAAGAGGGTCATGACTTGCCCGACTGAAAGGAGGAATAGCAAGTGGTTTTAATAGGCGGAGTGCTCCAGCACGTAGCCGTAAGACACCGTAGGTACATTCAATAGCGGGGTTGCTTTAGGGGTTAGGTGTAGATAGTTGTTGCATAAATACAACAGATTAATGGGGAGATAGTGTGTGTGTAAATACTTGATTAGATTGAGTGGGTTACAACACCCTACCCTACATCTAGTACAATCGCGTCTAATAAACACTAGATGTAGTGGTTGTAAGTACTACGTAGTAGAGAGAGGAAGCCAGAAGATAACAGAAGATACAGTAAGATAACAAACCCTAGCCTCATACCACCCCCTGTCGGGGATGTACAGTAGTATGATTTTAAGGGGGTGGGGGAAAAGTTAAAAGGGTTAGATATATATATATCACACCTTACTATATTTTGTATATTTTTCTCATGCGTAGAGATTAGGGGTAACTGTAGATTAGGAATATAGTTCTATTTGCTGTTTTAAGGTATCTTCCCTGCCGATGCAGAGGTATAGGTATATGAAGGTATCCCTGGATATAGTACAGCCCCTTAAAGGGGCATATTTTAACATTTAGCATGTTAAAATTATAATTCAAGCTTTGCTTGAATATCTTATTTAGATAATTTAACGTTGGCTTGGGTGGGATAACCCTCCACCCTGCGCTGAGACTAACTAGGGTACATTCCCAGAATATTCTTAGCGAAGAGAGTTAACTGTTCTGGAGTAGCTTCTTGCTTCATTCTGTTAGCTAAATCAGAGATAACTTGAATATTATCAGAAACATACCCTTTAGTAGAATCTATTCTGTCGATAGAAGCATTGGTTTGTTGTCTTCCTTTTCCCCAGATATTAGTAATCTTGATCCCTAGAAAAGGACAGACCTCTGGTATCTTGATGTCTTCAAGTTTTAATTGGAAATCTATATTTCTGGTTTTAGCATTAGCTTTACAGGAATTGTAAAGTCTAACTTCCTGGTGTTCTCCTAACCATTGCTTTGCTCTTTCAGCAATACTATCTTTGTATTTTTCATAATGAGGGTTCATATAAAGTTCCTAAATTATCATAAGATTAAATAAGAGGTCTGAAAGACCTCTTTATAGTTATATTATTATAACTAATAGTATTATTACTATATACAGCCCTAGAGGGCTGTATTACATATCTTACTATATCATCCCTGGTGATTAGATAAAGCTCTAGCCTCAGAACCTAATCTGATAACCAGCTTTATCCAGTCAACCAAGGTATCATCCCCGGAGCCACAGACATTATCCTAGACTATTCAGAACGATCTTCTGTCCCTGCTTCCCGCTCTAGATTCGCACACGGTGTTGCTTTGAAGCACCCCTAGTAACAACAGAGTAATTTGAAAACCCCTAGCGTAGGAGAACCATCCCGCCGAATTTTCACTCTATATTTCCTATTATACTTTAAATAGAGACAAATGTCAAATCCTTTTTTCTATTGTGTTGAAAACAAACAAATAAATATTATTTAGACTTAAATAATTATAAAGTAAAGACTAGTCTAAATATTTATTTACTATTTATCAAGGACTTACTAAAAATATGAAAATAATCCTTGACTTATTGCTACAGAAGGAGTATAATAGTAATTGTAGAGTAGAGAATATGATTATAACTCGAAGAGTTATCATCTACCGGTTAAGCTTTTGCTTAACCTTATTATCTAGTTCTGCTTGTGGTATGCATCTTCGTAGGTAGAGAAACTAAGACGAGCTACCCATACCACTAACTATTTAGAAAGGTATCAATTGGCTATAGCAAGAACAGTAGAGGAGTTTACTGACGTTTCTGAAGCAAAGAAGTCTGGATACTTCTTTCAAGGGAAAGAGATCATTACTGGACGTAGTAGAGGAAGACCTCCTACGTATATCCGTAATCCTAAGTTCTATCCTCAGAATACTAAAGTAGATGCTGCTACTCTTTATGCTGTCTACGGAGACACTGCTCAGACAGCAGAACTAGTCCAGGTACCTGAATCTGTCATTAGAGGCTGGAAACAAGAGCCTTGGTGGATTGAGATCCAGAAGCAGGTGTATCAGGAACAGAATGAGAAACTAGCTGCTAGAATTAGTGGAGTACTAGATACTACCATTACTCACCTGGAAGAACGTCTAGAGCATGGAGATGAGAAGCTTAACCCCAAGACTGGAGAGATTGTATCAGTAAAGGTTGAAGCCTCTGTTCTAGCCAAGATGTTTGAAACAATGTCTCATCAAAGACGTATCACAAGAGGGGAACCTACCTCCATTTCAGCTAAGATTGGTGTAGACGATAGACTAAAGACACTAGAGTCAGCCTTTCTCAGGTTTGCTCAAGCTAAGGAGATTATCCATGAAGAAACCGACATCGAAGACATTCCAACCACAGAAGAAGTCTACGAAGACGACTTTCAAAGCAAAGAAACCGAAGAAGACACCTTCATCGAACCCAATGAGGTAACTGCAGATGCCCTCTAGTCCGAATTATAAAAGAGACTATAAGACCGAATACAAGGTATCTCAATCTCCTGATAAAGAGAAAAAGAATCGTGCTAAACGAAATACTGCAAGACGTAGAGCAGAAGCTGCAGGAACGGTATCTAAGGGTGATGACAAAGACGTCGATCACAAAAGACCCCTCAGTAAAGGTGGATCTAACAGTAAATCAAACTGTAGAGTTACCACCACAGCAGCAAACAGAAGTTTTAAACGTAAATCTGACGGGAGCATGAAATAATGACTTATAAACGTACAAAAGCAGAAGAAGCAAAAGAAGAGAAGACAGAACTACAGGCTAAAAAGAAGAAACCAAAGGTAAAACCAGCTAAAAGGAAGTAAATGGCACTAAGTTCTGCATTGATCCACGGCTTTTGTGCCTCTCTTTTAGCTAAGAGGTTCGATAATGCTACTAGAACACCAGCCTTTCACTTAGAATTATGGGATCTCTTCTGTGATCCTCATCCTTTAGTAGCAATAGCTGCTCCTCGTGGTCATGGCAAATCTACTGCATTAACTCATGCATGTACATTAGCTTCAGTTCTCTTTAGAGACCGTAGATTTGTAGTAATTGTATCAGATACTGAGACACAAGCTAGTAACTTCCTTAACGACATCAAAGAAGAACTAAGAAATAATGATGATCTGATTGAACTCTTCCAAGTAAAGGGTTTCAAGAAGGATACAGAAACAGATATTATCGTAGAACTAGCTGACGGGCACACTTTTAGAATAATGGTTAGAGGTGCTGAACAAAGAGTTCGTGGTCTTAAGTGGATGCAGATGCGTCCTGACCTAATTGTCTGTGATGACACTGAGGGCGATGAGCAAGTGCTCAGTAAGGAGAGACGTGAGAAATTTCGTAGATGGTTTAATGGTGCTTTGCTCCCTTGTCGTAGTAAGCATGGGATTGTTCGCATCGTTGGTACTGTTCTCCACCTGGATTCCCTGTTAAATAGACTTTTACCAGAAGATAGTCATAAATCCTCTAGAATAGAGCCTTTAAAGACTTGGAGTGTCGCTAGAAAAGCCTGGAAATCTGTCCGTTACCGTGCACATAATGAGGATTTCAGTCAGCTTTTGTGGCCTGAAATGTACACAAAAGAGTTCTTTCAGTCTAAGAAAGAGGACTTAACTAACCAAGGTTTAGCTGAGGTTTATGCTCAAGAGTACTTAAATTACCCTATTGATGAGTCTACAGCGTACTTTAAAAGGGATGATTTCACTGAAATTCATCCTAACGTCCTAGATGAAATTAAGAGTGGATACAAGAATGTCAACTATTATGCTGCTGTAGACTTTGCTGTTTCTACTGCAGAACGTTCCGACTATACCGTAATAGCTATCGTTGCTATAGACGACAAAGGAATAATGAATGTAGTAGATATTCGGAGAGGTCGTTGGGACTCTCTTGAGATTATTGATGAGATGTTTGCAGTACACAAGAAGTACAAGCCTGATCTGTTTGTAGTAGAGCGTGGAGCTATTGAGAAAGCCATTGGGCCTATCCTGAGAGCAGAGATGATAGCTAGAGGGCAGTATATGCACCTCCATCCGATGACTCCTACTAGAGATAAGACATCAAGAGCTAGAAGCATCCAAGCTCGTTTCCGTAGTGGTGGGATCAAGTTTGATAAGAATGCTTCTTGGTATCTTGATCTAGAAGATGAGATGGTTCGTTTCCCTAAAGCAAGACATGACGATCAAGTAGACGCACTCTCTTGGTTGGGTTTGGTAGTAGATGAAATGCATACTGGACTTACTAAAGAAGAAGAAGATGAGATTGAGTATCATCTTGAATACAACGAACAAGAAAAGGGCAGATCTCTGGTCTGTGGGTACTGATGAAATTTGATACTAAGTTCTCCCTCGCTAAGATCCTAGTTAGTGATAATCTTGCTGAAGACTTGTCTGAGCAAGAATTAGCTAATCTTGGAGCTGAAGTAGTACAGAACTATGAGATTGATAAAAACTCTAGGTCTGAGTGGGAGGAACGTACCAAAGAAGCAATGAACCTTGCTTTGCAGGTAGTGGAAGAGAAGTCCTTTCCTTGGCAGAATGCTGCTAACGTTAAGTTTCCTCTCATTACTATTGCTGCTCTGCAATATCATGCTCGTTCCTATCCTGTACTTATCCCTAGCACTGACATTGTAAAGTGTAGAGTGTTTGGTGATGACATTGATGGAGAAGAATCTCGTAGAGCTAAACGCATTGAGACTCATATGTCCTATCAACTCCTCGAAGAGGATGAGGCATGGGAAGATGAGACAGACAAAGTACTGATTACTCAACCTATCATTGGATGTGCTTTCAAGAAGACTTACTTTGATCCTGTAAAGGGTCATAATATCTCTGAGAACATCCTTGCAAAAGACTTTGTAGTTTCTTACTACACTAAGTCACTGGACACTGCTCCTCGTATCACTCATGTATTAAATCTCAGTAAGAATCAAATTTATGAAAAGGTTATCAGTGGACTTTTCCTAGATTCTGATTTACTGAATCCTAACACTCCTCAACAAGACTCGCTACAACTTGCACAGAACGATGCTCAAGGTATTCATCCTTCTCAGAATGACTCCAGTAAACCTTACGAGGTACTGGAGCAACACTGTAGTATAGACCTTGATGGAGATGGTTATGAAGAACCTTACATCGTTATTGTTCACAAAGAGACAAAGAAAGTACTAAGATTAGTAGCTCGTTTCTTTCCTAGTGGAGTTAAACGTAATGATAAGGGAGATATTCTCTCTATCACTGCAGAGAACTACTTCACTAAGTATCCGTTTATTCCTTCTCCTGATGGTGGTTTCTATGACCTGGGATTTGGAGTACTGTTAGGTCCATTGAATGAAAGTATTAATACAATTATCAATCAGCTTATTGATGCTGGTACTATGGCTAACACCGCTGGTGGTTTTCTTTCTCGTGGTATCAAAATTAGAGGAGGGGCACTTTCTTTTGCACCTAATGAATGGAAACCAGTAGATTCAACAGGAGATGATCTTAGGAAGGGTATTATGCCTCTTCCTGTAAGAGAGCCTAATCAGGTTCTATTTACTCTTCTGAGTCTCTTGATTGATTATGGTGAACGTATTGGAGGTGCTGTTGATGTTCTTACTGGACAGAATCCAGGACAGAATACTCCAGCAGAAACCTCTCGTAACATGGCAGAGCAAGGCATGAAAATCTTCTCTGGTATTTTTAAGAGAACTTATCGTAGTCTGAAGTCTGAATTTAGGAAGTTGTATCGTCTGAATCAACTATACATGGTAGACGACTTTAACCTAGGCTCTTTAACTATCCCAGTAAGTGATTACAATAACAGCAATAAGGCAATTGTACCTGCTGCTGATCCTAACATGGTAACAGATGCTCAAAGAGTATCTCAAACTAGTACTATGTTGACTATGGCTCAGCAAGGTGGTGGTTTTAATATGTATGAAGTTCAGAAAAGAATGCTTCAGGCTCTTAAGGTTGAAGATATTGAGTCTGTACTTCCTGACCCTAAAGGTCCGAACGCTATTAAAACTCCTCCTCACTATAAGGTACAAGAAGCTCAGGTTAAAGCTGAAGCTAAGATGCAAGAAGTACAATCTAAGATGCAGATTGCTATGGCTGAGATGCAGCAAGAAGCTGATCTTAATGCTGCCAAGATTGCAGAACTTGAAGCTAAAGCAATTAAAGCTAGGGTAGAAGCTGCTGGAGTAGATGCAGGGCATCAGATTGCTAAACTTCAACTTGAACTGCAGGCAAGAAAACAAAAGCAAGACGGTATCATGGGTTCTCTGAAGTTGATGAAAGAGATCCAAAAAGAAAAGAACCAAGGGGTAGAAATGTCTACTCCTAATGAGTAGTAATTAATAATTCCTCGATAGCTCAGTCGGTAGAGTAGCAGACTGTTAATCTGTTGGTCCTTGGTTCGAGTCCAAGTTGGGGAGCCAGTATCTAAAGGAGGAAGTATGGTAGTAACCGAAGATGAGTTTCTTCGTTGGAAAGAAGATGAAATTACTAAACAGTTCTTTAAGTGTTTAGCAATGAGTCGAGAAACAATGAAGGAAAATATGATTCTGGGATTGTACGAAACTCCAGAGATAGTGGTAGGAAAAGGTATAGTATTAAAAGAGTTGTTAGATATGAAGTATGAAGAATTTCAGGAGGCTTCAAGGAATGATTGAAAACTGTAGTGGCATTTGGCCTGTAGGACATCGAGTGCTTGTCCTCCCTAAGCAAGTAGAAGAGAAAACAGAAGCAGGGATTATCCTTCATTCTGTATCTCAGAAAGCTAGAGAAGAGATGGCACAAATAGAAGGAGTTGTAATTGCACTTGGTACAACTGCATATTCAGACCAACCTTCTGCTTGGTGTAATGTAGGGGATAGGGTAATTATAGGTAAGTACTCTGGTCTTATTTATGATGGTAAAGATGGTCAGAAGTATAGAGTGATTAACGATCTCGACGTAGTGTCGGTTCTAGGAGAGTAAAGATGAGTGAAGAACAAGTAAGTACTACCACAGAAGAACCACAAACTACCTCTAGAGATTATGAAACAGAAGCTAAAACTCAAGGATGGGTCCCTAAGGAAGACTTTAGAGGCTCTGAAGAAGCTTGGATTCCAGCAGAAGACTTCGTACACAGGGGTGAGCAGATTAACCCGATTCTTCGCAAGAATAATGAGCGTATTCAAAAAGAACTAGATGCTACTAAGCGTCAGATGGAAGATCTTAAGAAGACTACAGAAGAGTTTAAGAAGTTTCAAAAAGAAGCTTATGAACATAAGATTCAAACTTACACTCTTGAGATTCAAGATCTCAAAGAACTGAAGAAGAAAGCTGTATCAGAAGGTGATGGAGAACTTGTAGTAGACATTGATGATAAAATTGATGAAGTGAAAGCTAAACAAGCTTCTGCTAAACTACAAGAGACAACTCCTGAGGTTGTTCCTAATCAAGTTGATCCAGTAGTACAGAAAGCAGTTGAATCTTGGGTAGAAGATAACTCATGGTATAAGACTGATAAGAAGATGGCAGCAGCAACTGATGCTGTAGCTGCTCAAGTAAGACAAGCTAATCCTTTTTTGATTGGTAAGGAGTTTTTCGATGAAGTTGATAAAGAACTTCAAGATCTTTTTCCAGCAGAGCGACTAGGTAAGAAGATTCGTCCTAGGTCTCCGGTAGAAGGAGCTAAGCCAGGTAATGAATCTAAAGGTGGTAAGAAGTCATATGACAATCTTCCATCAGAAGCTAAAGTTGCTTGTGATAAGTTTGTTAGACAGAAGTTAATGAGTAAAGAAGAGTACGTAAATATGTACTCGTGGGATTAAGGAGAAAAGATTATGCCAGCAGCTTTGACGATGGAAGAAAAAGTAGCAAAAGTAGAGAAGAAACGTGAACTCGCTAAACATGGGGAAACTCAAGTACGTAGTTCAGTGGAACGTGGTGAACGCCCTCGTAGGGGTGTGTTCAATGGGACAGTTGGTAAACTCACAGTTAATCGTGAAATTCCAGGGTATCATATGCATATATTTAATGATACTGCAGGACGCATTGAAGAAGCTCTTAGCGCAGGCTATGAGTTCGTCAGTCCAGATGAGATAGGTGGTACTGCTTCAGGAGTGGTCTCTCGTAATACAGACTTGGGAGATAAAGTTAGGTTTCTCGTAGGTGCAGCAGAAGGAGGCGGTGGCCTCTATGCTTACCTGATGAAGATTCCTCAAGAATGGTACGATGAAGATCAGGCGGAGCAGCAACAAGTTAGTGATAGAGTTGACCACGCTATTCGCAGTGGTCAAAATACAAAGGCTGGTACTTCTACGGATGGATTTTATGTCCCTCGAGAGGGCATCCGCCTTACAAATCGTTAATAATGGAGATTTAAATAAATGGCAAATGTTACTAAGCCTAGCGGTCTCAAACCAGTTGGCTACCTCAATGGTAGTCCCTGGAATGGTCAAGCCCGTATTTACTATGTACCAGTCGGTAATGCAACAGCATTGTACGTTGGTGATCCTGTTACTCGACTGACTGCAGATGGAGATGCCAATGGCATTCCCTCCGTAGCTATCGGAGTAGCAGGTTCTGCAATTTGTGGTGTAATCGTCGGTGTTCTGCCTACTTACCCTGGTGTATCTTTGGTAGGTTCTACTATTGATCTCACTCGTCGTAGTCTGCCAGTATCTACCGCAGGTTATGTCTTGGTTGCAGATGATCCTAATATTCTCTTTGAAGTTGAGGAAGGTGTTACTGGAAGTGCTGCAGGTACTGCTTTGACTGTTTCCGCAATTGGCAATAATGCTAATTTTGTGGTTATTGCTGGCGCAAAAACTTACAGTGATTCTGGTACTCTTTTGGATAATTCTACAGAGGCAGTTACTGCAACTTTGAATCTGAAGTTGATGGGTCTTGCTCAACGTGAAGATAATGCATTTGGTGCTCGCGCTAAATGGATTGTTAAAATCAACAACCATCAGTACGGTAGTCATACCGGCACTGCTGGCGTATAAGGAGACCTATAAATGGCTGGTATTATCACTACTGCATCGCATCCTAAAGCCCTTTGGCCTGGCGTAAAAGCCTGGTGGGGTCAAGTGTATGACGAACATCAAACCGAATATACGGATCTTTTTGATACGGATAGTTCGGATAAGAACTACGAAGAAGATGTACAACTAACTGGTTTTGGTCTTGCTCCTCGCAAGTCTGAAGGTGCTGGTACTTCGTATGATTCTGAAATCCAAGGCTTTACGACTCGTTATACCCACGTAGCTTACGCTCTTGGTTATATCGTAACTAAAGAAGAACTGGATGACAATCTGTATGAGGCTGTGTCGAAGCGGCGTTCTGCAGCTTTGGCTATGTCTTTCCGTCAAACGAAAGAGAACGTAGCTGCTAACGTATATAACCGTGCCTTTAATGGTACTTATCTTGGTGGTGATGGTGTAGCACTATGTTCTGTTGCTCATCCTAACGCTACTGGTGGTACGTTCTCCAATATGGCAAGTGTTGGTGTTGACCTGAGTGAAGCTTCTCTGGAAGATGCTGTTATTGCCTTGATGGGATACACTAATGATCGTGGTTTGCTGATTAATGTTATGCCTAAGTCTCTGCACGTTTCGCGTCAGAACTGGTTTAATGCTAATCGTATTCTACAGACTGTGTTGACTCCTGGTTCTGCCAACAATGACATCAACGTGATTAAGTCCACGAATGCATTGCCTGGTGGTATCAAGATGAACCATTACTTCAGTGCTCCTAATGCTTGGTTCCTGCGTACTAACATTCCTAACGGTATGAAGTATTACGAGCGTGTGGGTATTAGTTTCGATCAAGATAATGACTTCGATACCATGAATGCGAAAGCTAAGGGTTATGAGCGTTATAGTTTTGGCTGGACCGACCCGCGGGCTGTGTATGGGGTCAATGGGCCTTGACCGTAGTTAGTTGATTTATAAGTATTAAAATTAGGGCATCCGTAAGGTGTAAGTCCCTTATTCAGAGATTCCGTGTACTCACGGCATACTAATGTTCTAAAGGAGATTCAAAATGGCATCATACTTCACAAAAGCTTCAAACTTCCCTGCTGGTTTCAACAATGTAACTATTCGTGGGATTCCTCTTACTCAAGCTCATCCAGGACAAACCTTCTGGGTAAGTAATGCAACTACCTCTGTTCTTCCTGGTCATGTAGGTGGTTCTGATGGTAATCCAGGTACCTTCGCTGCACCCTTCAGTACACTTGACTATGCTATTGGTCGTTGTGTAGCAGGACGTGGTGATATTATCTTTATCAAACCTGGACATGCTGAGACTGTAACTTCTGCTACTACAATTAACCTTGATGTTAAGGGTGTAGCTATTGTTGGTCTTGGTTCTGGTTCTAGTCGTCCTACCTTCACTTTCACTACTGCTAATACTGCCACTATTCCAGTTACTGCTGCTGACATTGCAGTTGTAAACTGTCGTTTTATAGGTAACTTCCTTGGAATTGCTTCTACATTTACTCTCGGAGCTGCTCCGTACTTCACACTGCAGGATTGTCAGTTCAATGACACTAGTGCTATTCTTAACTTTTTAGCTATTATTACTACCACTGTAGGTACAAACTCAGATCATCTTCATATAGATGATAACTACATTGAGTCTGATGCCACAACCCGTAACGTAGCTCCTATTGTTATCTTGAATACTATGGATGGCCTCACGGTGGTTCGTAATAGAATTACTACTTCAGTAATCCATAATAACATCTCTCAATTGGTAAGTCATGCAGCTCTAGTAATGACTGATCTGTTGATACAGGGTAACTATGTATATTGTGTAAATACTGATACTGCTACTGGTGCTGTTCTTGTATCCACTACTGCTACTACTGGTTCTGGTATGATTGCTCATAATAGAGTACGTGCTCTGGACATTGCTGCTGCTATTCTGGTAACTGCTACAGCAGTACAGTATGGCCTGTTCGATAATCTGTATATTGGTGATGGTACGATGAACTCTGGTTTTGTTCTGCCTGCTATCGGTTCAGACGCATAATAGTTTAACAGAGGAGGGGAGAAATCTCCTCCTTATTTACCAATAAAGGATCGAATATGGCTAGTGTGTCTAATCAATCATCTCCAGCAATTTCAGCAGTTGCTGTTACTCCTGCAGATAATATAACTTTAACTAATGGTCCATGTAGAGCCATTTATATAGGAGGTCCTGGAGACCTGACTGTTATTTCCTATAATGATACTGCAGCAGTTACTTTTGTAGGTTGTTATACAGGAATGGTGTTACCTGTTACGGCTACTTCTATTCAAAGTACAGGAACTACAGCCACTAGTATAGTGGCCCTATATTAATTATGGAAATTTCTATAGCTCTATCTGGAATGTCTAATGGTACAACTGGATTAGGTAATTTTTGTCAGTCTTACTTTACTTCTCCTATTGATACAACTGAAACTATTGCTGCTAGAGGTAGAGTATGTTCTTTAGGGGCTATAGAAATTGATTCAGTTGTTGCTGGAGATGGAGAAGTATCTATTTTTGGAATTTGGAGATTAGCATGAGTATTACAATTAATGGAAGTACTAATACAATTACTTCTAGTGCAGCGGCAATCACTATACCACCTGTTACCACGTTGTCCAGCACAGGTAATGCTACTATAGGTAATTCTGCCATCTTTGATGAGCACACGTTGACCGGAAAGAGTACGCTCAACGATGTTCGCTTCGCAGCAATCTCCACATCCCTCCCTACTCTCACCTTCGTAGATTCTTGCTTCCATCTTGCAAAAGATGATACCGATAGAGGCGCATGGCGGAAGAAGAAAGGCCAGAGTTGGAGAAGCGAATCACGTTCTGCCGGTAAGTATCTGGGAGTCTATTCGACCGCCACTACAGCCGTTGCTGCTGGTGGAGCATTGACTGATTTTTACTATAACACCACGAATAGTAGGTTTGAAGAGATCACCAATGTAGGTACACCTTCTTCAACAGTTACCTATCGCGCAGGCCGCGAGGACTATCCTACTAATGCTTTGATAACAGCGGAAGCTGCACGAGTAATTATCTGGGACTTGGATACTGCTGTGCCGAGTATGTGTGGTGTGTTGCCAAATTCCTTCGGCACAATTTCATCTGTTGCTGCTCTTAACTCCCGGCTCGTAATAGGCTCATCTACTGGCTGCTGGGACTACTACTTTTTGCGTGAGACTTATCGCCGCAGGAACGCAACAAACTTGCAGCATTACAGCAAAGGCTCATTTATCGCGCTTGGCACTGCAACCTATACCGAGACTGCCGGAGCTATTATCAGCGCAACAGTCAACGACGTAGCCATCACCATATTACCAGGCGCCCCAACTGATGAGTACGGGATGCCTGTGCCGACTATTGCTGCTGGTACGGCGGGTGGGACTTCGGTGGTAAATAACAATGCTGTGGTTAGGAATAGCGCGATTACCACTCCAAACACAGGTACATCTTTTGATACAGAAGGCAATTTGTACGTGATGAATGACGTTGCCGGGTCTCGTACTTACAGAATGTACACGCCTGCTGTTTATTCTGGTGCGGCATTTACCGAGACATACAAGATTTATTCATTGAATGATGCGGGCGGTGTATCACCTTTCAATATAGGGTCATCTACGCTACTTCTACCCACTAAAGAAGGTGGAGTCTCATCAGGCGGTGGCTCGGGTCTAACTGTATTCAAGAACAACCAAACAACAGTAGGTTCTGGCATGGTGGCACACATCACCTCAACCTACAACACAGGGTACATGGTCGGAGGTATTCGCCGCTGCTTCCTCGCCAACAGCAAGACCGCTGACCGTTCTATTAAAGCTGCAACACTGACTGAAGTCGGAACGGTTACTGAAACTACTTACACAGGCGGTCGCTCAGTCTATTCTGGATTCTCCGCAGCTAATTACTTCCAAGAGGCTAGTCATGCTGACTGGAATGCGCTAGGTACTGGCGACTTCTCTATCATTATGAGCGGGGTGAAGTGGGGGACTGCTACATCTTTTAGAACAATGTTATCTGCCGCAACCGCTGGCGGTGCTGCTGGTGATTTTACAGCACAAATACTGAATACAGATGTGCTTAGATTTAACATTTTTACTGGCGTAGTTGTTGCTACAGGCATAACATCAACTGCGACATTCTCTGATACTGCAGAACACACGGTTGAATTCAAGCGTATTAGTGGTGTTGTTTATATCGTAGTGGACGGCGTAATAGTAGCGTCTGGTGCGTCTGCAACAACGATAACAACGTCAGGTAATTTGCTTATTGGTGAGAACGGTATTGCACCACAACACTGGGCTGGCGGTCAAGTCTCAACCGTCCGTATCTCCGCTACCGCATCAACAGCCGAGCAATCCAAGTACATCGCAGCACAAGAGAACGCACTGAATGGCGGATTAGCCTGTCTATTGTCGAATTCTAGCAGTGTATCCGCTTTGTCCTATGATAAAGATACAGACATTCTCCATGTAGGTAATGGGATAAATATAGACGAGTTTATCGGGCTAAAGAGAATTAACAGTTATGCTCATGGGGTAACAACTCTCACCTCAATAGCTTCTGCCAACGGAAGGGAACTGCGCACCGGCACGGGCGCTACTTATACCGCACCTGTTCGTAATATCAGTGCGGAGTTGCTTGAAGCTCAGGTTAGAGTGCCAAAGACGCAGCAATACAGTTTCACCACACCTGCTGCTACGACCACGCAAGCACTCCCTAAAGGCTGGAAGGCACAAGGAATAGCATTTAATACTACGGACAGTACTTTCCTCGGAACCTATACCCAGACTTTCGATGGGTTCCTTTGGACTGTAGCTGGACTGACTGCGAGCAAGGCTTATCAAATTAACTTAGTGGAGGCATAAATGATACTGAACGATGCTGAGATAGAAGCGAAGATGCAGGAATTGATAAACTCTACGTGGCCTCCTACCAAGCGAGAGCGCGTCCTACGGACTGGTGTTGGGCTTGATACGCTTAACTCATTCTTCGCTGAGATGACTGCTATGAAAGCACAGATGATTGTGGATAGAGATGAGATTAAAGCACTATATGATGCAGAGATTGCAATAAGTCAATCTATGATTCCTGTAGAAGAAGTGTGAAAATAGATTACTAGTAAAGGACAAACATGACAGCAAAAGATTTTTTAGAATTATCAGAGCAACTTGCAGCTTTTCATGTAATAATGACTGGAAAACTTGCTAAAGAAACAGAAGAAGCGAAAAGAGCCTTGTCTGCTGTAGGATCTGCTATTGACATTAAAGAAAAAGCTAAATCTATAAAAGAAGACATGTTAGCTTTAGAGAAGTATAACACAGAGATGCGAGAGATCTTCAAGAATACAAGAGAAGAGCTTAATTCTAAAGAGTTAGACTTGAACTCTAAAGAAACATCTTTAGAGGAACGAGAAAAGAAACTGACTTTAGATATTCAAGTAAAGAACACAGACCTTGAAAAGAAGATTACAGAGCGGCAACAAGAATTGACTAATGCAAAAACAGAATACCTGAAACTTAAAGAAGATAGTGTTAAAATACAAACTAAGATAGATGAAGCTTACCTTTGTTTGGCGAAAGAACAAGAGAATATCAAGAAACGTGAAGAAGAAGTAGTACGAAAACTCGAAATGCTAAAAGGAATTATGAATTAATGTCTACTTACAGCTCTTACAAAAAAGGAGATTGGTCTGCTGTCTGTGATTCTTGTGGTATGGTCTTCCTTGCCTCTAAGTTACGTAAGAGGTGGGATGGACTCATGGTATGCTCTAAAGACTTTGAAGTAAGACATCCTCAAGACTTTGTACGAGCAAAAGTAGATATACAAGCAGTAAGATGGACTAGACCAGAGAGTACAGATGTATTTATAGGAGGTTCTGGTCCCTTTAGTATTGCGGGTTATGCAATAGCAGGAACAATGATAGCAGGCAATACAACAAATCCTGGACTAGTTCCAGAGGGAACATTTACGGTTTAGGGGTTTACTATGGCAGACACAAACTTTACAGACTACGTTACACCAGTACCTGCAGAATGGTTAAATTACATTAATGATTATGCATATAACTCAGGATCTCAGGCATATTCAGTTGCATCTCTCACTTCTGCTGGTAAAGTATCTGGAGCAACTGCTACTGGAACGGGTACTAGTTCTGCGGTAGTCGGAGTAGCTAGTGGAGCAGGATGGGGTGTGTATGGAAATTCAGCCTCTTCTGGTAATGGTGTATACGGAAATAACTCTAGTACTGGTAATGGTGTGTATGGATACAACACAAGTTCTGGAGCTGGTGTTCGTGGCGCGAATGTATCTAGTGGTTATGGTGTCTGGGGATGGGGATTAACTGGGGTAGGTGTATATGGACAGAGTTCCTCCGCTGCTGGCGTACATGGAGTAAGTGTTAATAGTCATGGAGTAATAGCTGAAAGCGATACAACAAGTCCCGCAAAATCTGCTTTTCGCATCGTACCACAAAACTCCGAACCAACAGGAGCTAATGCTGTAGGAGATATTTACGTCACAACTGCTGGAGTTCTAAAAATATGCACAGTTGCCGGTACCCCAGGAACTTGGGTATCTGTTGGAGCACAAGTCTAACATGAGTATATATTGCATCTTCTGGTTTATTCCTATCCCTGTATTCTGGACAGATAAGTATTTAGAGTCTTGGCAGGGAGGGAAGTCAAAAGGGTTATTTTGTATTATAAGAAAGAAATATAAAGGTATAGACAATGGTATACTGGAGCATGAGTTAACTCATTGTAGACAGTTTTATCGTACTTTCTTTTTACACGGATTCTTCTATAAGTTTTCTCCTAAGTATAGACTACAGTCTGAAATAGAAGCTTACAAGAAGCAACTAGAGCATTATCAAGATAAAGAATTCTCGATTAATTGGATGGCAAAAGCAATTGTTGAGAAATATAACTTAACTGTTACCTTAGACGAAGTTAAAAACCTATTGAAAGTTTGATTATGAACGAACGTAGACATCCTCTAACAGATGATGATATTGATAAAATAGCAGAGGCTGTTACTATTAAAACTAGAGAATCTTTTCATATAGAAGAAGAAAAACATTATAACTCTCATCAGAAACTAGATAAGATGCTAGAAGCATATGACAGTGCTACTAATATCTTCTGGAAAATGTTTCTAGCCCTGGTTATAACGGGATCTATTGTTTTAGCAGGATTGTCCGTAGTGAAAGGAGTTAAGTAATGAATGATCTCTTAAAGACACTAGCTCCAACTCTAGCCTCTGCTCTACTTGGTCCAATGGGAGGGATTGCAGTTACTGCCCTTGGTAAAATACTAGGTGTTAATTCAGCTACAACTGAAACAATAAGTAAGGTTTTTCAAGATGGAAAACTCACACCAGAACAACTATCTGCCGTTAAGCAACTAGAACTACAGTATCAAAATGAGGAAAGAGAAAGAGGATTTAAGTATTCTGAATTAGAATTTAAGGATACTCAAGGGGCAAGGGAGATGCAAATAGCTACCCAATCCAAGGTTCCTCCAATTCTTGCTACATTAGTTACTATTGGTTTTTTTGGAATACTCGGTTTCTTGATTCTTTCTGACTATAATCCTACAGAACCTTTACTAGTTATGTTGGGTTCTCTTGGTACTGCTTGGACTATGATTATTGGTTTCTACTTTGGTAGCAGTCATGGGTCTCAGATTAAGTCTAATCTACTTGCTCAAGCTTCACCTAAATAAGGATTAATAATGGCTACATCAGGAATAACCACTTATGCATTGACTAGAGATCAAGTTATCCAATTCGCTTTGCGTAAGATTGGTGTTCTTGAACTCGGTGTTACCGCTGATGCTACAGAAGTAACTAACGCTGCTCAAGCTCTTGATATGATGATTAAGAGTTGGGTAACTAAGGGAATTAAACTCTGGACTCTTCAGCAAGTAATTGTACCTCTAACTGCTAGTACTTCTTCTTATGTCATTGGTCCCACTGGAGCTAGTCCAACTCCTGTAGTGATAGCAGACAAACCAATGAAACTGATGCAGGCATGGCTTCGTAATACTGTAGCCACACCAGACACTGACATACCCCTACAGATACTCTCTCAAGAGGAGTATAATACATTTGGTAGTAAATACTCTACAGGTACTCCTAATGCTGTTTATCTGCAGGTAGGAAGAGACACTAGTACAGTATTTACCTACCTTACTCCTGATACTACATCAGTCACTAATTACTCTCTCTATCTACAAACACAGAGGTTAATTCAGGATGCAGGTACTTCTGCACAAAATCTAGACTTCCCTGCTGAGTGGTTATATGCCCTTGGCTGGAACCTAGCTGCAGAATTATCTACTGATTATGGGGTAGATGCAGAACGTATTATGTACATAGAGCAGAAAGCAGCAAAGTTCTTAACTGAAGTCGAAGACTTTGACACTGAGTACGCCTCTATCTTCTTCTCTCCTAGAGGTATGTAATGCAAGGACAGACACAACGAATGCCTCTAGCAATGTCTTTAGAGAGTAGAACTGCATCTACTGATAAAGATTCTCGTTTAGTTAACTCTTATGTAGAGACGTTAGAAGATGTACAGTATGTAGTTAAGCGTCCTGGAACTACTTCAATGACTTTATCTCCTACTATTGCTAATGGTACTGCTCAAGGACTAATATCCTTTAATGGTAAGCTTTATGCAGGTATTGCTTCTAAGTTATACGAAATAACGGCAGCAGGAGCTACTACTGATAAAGGGGCCACTGCTGCAGGTCACTTGTCTTTTAGTAGAACTTCACAAGTACCTTATTTGTTTCTGCATAACTCAACTGCTGGTTGGAATTTGAACGGAGCTACTGGAACACTTACAGCAATTACAGATCTAGATTTTCCTCCATTACAGACTCCTGCATTACCTTTAGCTCATGGGGCTGTGTATCTGGATGACATGGTGTTTGTAATGACTACTTCTGGTAGGATTTACAATAGTGCTCTGGAAGATCCTACTACTTGGGGAGCTTTGGATTATATCTCTAAAATATCAGAACCTGATGGTGGTGTTGCTTTAGTGAAACACCTTAACTTTGTTGTAGCTTTTGGTTCATGGTCAGGTGAATTCTTCTACAATGCTGGTAATTCTACAGGTTCACCTTTAGATAGAAGTAGTTCCTATAAAATGGATATAGGTTGTGCTGCAGGAACTTCTC
>Ga0172380_10004035_pt1 | contig 19355 bp, 13 predicted proteins | sample Leawe162metaG_FD_119747 | JGI IMG/M metagenome (GOLD analysis project Ga0172380, IMG submission 119747) | Leachate microbial communities from a municipal landfill in Southern Ontario, Canada - Leachate well 162 metaG | ecosystem: Engineered > Solid waste > Landfill > Unclassified | place... | reverse complement strand
GACTGCGTTCCGTCAGAGACGAAACCAGAGCTATGTACTTCACTCGAATCCGTTCGAGTTCCATATCTCCCTATATCGGCTACCACAGGAAATCACATCAGTTATTCTTGCACGGCCGCTAATCTGATCTGCCGCACCACGGATAGTCGCGGTCGATGCAATGAGCTTCGGCTTGATCCAGTTGCCATCTTTCTGAAAGGAACACAGCCGCTCAAAGATGCCTTCATACAGAGCGTACACGGTCCCAAGGGGACCTGAGATCAGGTGCAGCTCGTCTTGGATGATCATCCCCGGCGGGAAGGCGTGCTGGTGCGGCTGTCCTCCTGTGAGTCTCCGGCCGAACAGGGCACCGGCGGCTGGCCGATAGGCGATGATCGCAAGTTTGTCGGCCGTCCCGATGACTAGGGAGGGGGGCATGCGGTAGATTCTCTCGTCAATAACCTCGATCGGCAGCCAGTGCTGCGAGCTTTCCTGTCCGAAGGTGCAGGCTACATCAGTGCAATGCAGCAAGGGCCCTTCATTGGGTACGTCCGTAATGCCTCTGGTTCGAGCGGCGTTCCATTGATGATCCTTCTTGTAGAACACGTTTGGCCGTGTACCATCGAAGCGACCAATCTGCGCCCGGCACCATGGACACTCGGTGAGGACGAGAGGGTTACCGTCGGTATCGCCTTTGCGGTATGAGTTCAGTTCCGCTTTCGCCCCCTCGATCTTATTAGGTGATCCATCGCCGCCGATCCAAAGACCAAGCGAGAACCGCTGGCCAGGAATGGTCGTGGCGATGCCGTGCTTGGCAGGGTTGCGCCGTAGGAATTCCATCGCACAGATCAGGCTCGCGGCACGCTGGAACTGCTGCGTTGTCAGCATTCTGAGCGTGTACCGCATCAGAACATTTGTGCCATCTCTTTGTGGGCCATCACCACCGTCGCCCATGAGCAGGCGCTCATGGAAAATGTAGAAGGCCATCACGGCCAGATAGGCCTCGGTCTTGCCGCCGCCGGTTGGGAACCAGATCAGATCCACCATCTCGCGGTCCGGCGAGCGGCCATCCCGAACCCCGTCCAGTGACATCAGAAGAAACGCAATCTGGAATGCCCGCCAAGCTCCCAGGTTGTTGTTCTCCTCGCCAGCGGCAAAAATGTCCCACGGCGACTCGTATGGCCCTTGCGGCCGGACCAGACGGCTGGCCGCGTCCCAGTAGAACAGGCGTCTCTTCAGCTGCTTGGTCGCAATCTGCTGCAGCAACATCGCGAGATTGGCCAGCCGGAAGGCTTGGCGAACCCTCGGGTTCTGCCGAAGCAAGGCAATACCTGCGTTGATCCGCTCGAGGCATGTCGCACACGCGTCGAGGTGTCGCGTGGCCACGGGTCCAAACTGCGCATCCGGCGTTCCGGTGACCTGCTGGCGTCCCCGCTGAATCCATGCGGCATACTCAGACGCAAGACCATCAAGGGATTGCCATGCCGGTCCAAGGCCATCGTCAGGCAGTGCTGCCAGTGCCCGCATGGAGAGCTGAAGCCGGTTTCCCTGAGCGTCAGAGATGTCCGGAGTCATGCTTGGGAGCTGCACGGCTGGCAGGATGTCAGCGTAGAGTAGCGTGGGTGCATGGCCCGGTTCGGCGTCCCAGCCGGCGGCGCAGCCGTGGCCAATCCCCCAAGTCGCGGATTCCCGATAAAGCAGGGCCAGAGACTGTTCCTCTGCATCGAGCTGATCGAACGGCCGTTGACTCTCCGGGTATTTCTGGATGTGCCCGTCGCGGGCCAGAACCTCGAAATAGCTTTGATAAAGAACGCTCTCGTGTGCTTCCTGCGCAGCTGTGGCGGCGGTCGAGTTGCGCAACACCACGGTCAGCAGCCAGACATCCTCAACCTGGCGGTATCGCGGGAATACCTCGATACGGAGCTTCAGGGGAGATCCCTGGGGCATCGCCACATCCCGGCGAATCGGCTTTCCATGCGTCAGTTCGCTGCGCAGGAAGACGATCTCACAGTCAGGTGGAACGGCGGGGTTTCGCCGCCACATGGGACCCTCCTGTGGCCGCCCCACCTCATCCGTCCACCGACGCTTGCAGGACTCGTATCTCCCATTCAGCGGGAACGGCGGACTGGACTCATCCTGCCAGGCAAATCGGCGGGCGCGCGGCAGTCGGATGATGACACACCCCTTGGCACCAAGTTGGGCACAGAACGAAATGCCGATCGTCGAAGGATGGCGGACATCGGGGCTGGTGACCTCGAAGTCCTCTGATGTGTCAGAGGCAGCCGTATCGGCATTAGCGCCATCGTCCGCGCCATTCTCCGCTATGGTCTCTACCTCGTCCTGCTGAATTTCGGCACCGATCGTGTCTGTAGACTGGAGGGCAACAGTATCCGGAGACGCGGCCGCAATTGTCGCGGCCAACACCGCCGCCCCAGGATGCAGAAGGCCCGCACCGTATTTGCGATGGGGCGACTCGCGGTCGAAATACAAGACCTCTTCTGGGTCGGCCAGCGGGTCTGGTCGCCATACCAGAGGTCCACGGCGGGCAGCGGTGGCGTCGACAAACTCGCCATTGGCAAAGGTCGCAACGGCCGGCTCTGAAAGCCGCCTGGCCGGGCCAATCATCTCGCCACGGAGCCATTCCATCATGTCAGATCGTTCGCTCATGTTTCCGCCTTTCCTGCAAGCCACCCGCAGAGGACCGCCTCAGATCTCTTATCACAGAGGACGCGAATGCATTCTGTAGCGCGGGTCATACCCGTGTAGAACACATCGCGATGGAACTCTTGGTCCGTGAGCACAACATCGGTCAGGATGATGATCTTGTTTTCCATGCCCTTGAAGGCATGGACGCTGGCGTAAGCCGTCCCCTCCCCGGACTGCCATGCCGGGCGAAGTTTGTACCCCGCGTGTTTCAGGCTGGCCGCCGCACCGGACTCGTCGCTGCGAAATGAAAGCAGAGTAATCTCGGATGCCTTGTAGCCAAGATTCCTAAACTCGCGCAGCCACTGTCCCAACTGCGTTAGTTGCTGCTCGCCGCTCTCATAGAAAAAGATGTCGTAATTCTGCAACCCGCCGCCGACACGGAGATAGCCTGAATAGACGGAGGCCGGCACCCCGCCGAGTCGCAGGGCGGTTTCGCCGACAATTCGGTAGTTGCGGCAGTTCTCCGAGAGATGCCACCGCACGGGGCGGGCCGACACTTCAACTGCCGCGAGTTCCATCTGCATCGGCTGGTGGTCTTTGAGCACCTGATGGTCGAAGTCCCCCAAGAGTGCAAATACTCCGCCGTCAATGCCGCCACGGAGAAACTGCGCGAGGCAACGCCAGAGACGCGGCCGGGCCAGGAGATCCTGTGCCTCATCCAGAACCAGATAGTCGAAGGCTGCAGTGGCTTCCAGATCGGGGTCGGTGAGCCGGTCCTCAAGTTGCTGGGGCAAATCAGTTTCCCAGAAGGCTGGAGGGGGTGCCTCCGGGATCGCTACCCCGGTCATCTCTGCCATGACGCGGATGGCGCGCCCAATCACCAGATTGGGAGGGATCGGACTCGTCTGCGCCATCCGTTGCCGCATCCAGTCGCCGACGAGTTGGTTGTAACACAACAGGGCCACGCGGCGGCCTCTTTCTGCCGCGCGCCGTGCGACCTCCATGGCAATCAGGGTCTTGCCGGTGCCGGCACCGCCGGAAACGATGAGTCGAGGGTTAAGTTCGGCGAGTCGCAGAACGGGCTTCTGCTGCTCGCGCAGGATGCTGGCAATGTGCTCTTCGCGGCGGCGGACTTCCTCTCGGGCATCGGGACGGCGTTTCTGCACAGGTACACACGCCTCCACCATGCAGGCCAAGTCCAGTGGCGACAGCGCCGCCGATAGAGGGTGCAGGTTTACGTCCGCCTCGATGCTGCGGTTGAGCCGTGTTTTGAGGTCCGCACAGAAAGCCTCAGAACTGTTCAACGCCCTGAAAACGCGAATATCCATCAATTCCCAGGGTACGACGGACAGATTGGGCGTCAGGTCGAACCTTGCCCGCGGGAATATGCAGCAGTGGACGACCGGTACATCGGCGAAACGGGGGACCAAGTCTCGCATGTGTCGGTAGAACGTGAATCTGCCATCCGCAGCCTGCTTGAAGGGCGACCGCTTGATCTCCGGAGGATACCAGCGCTGACCGTCGAAGGTGATGTTCGGGTGGGACTTTACCTCGATACAGAGGATGCCGGTATCCGGAATGATGACGACGAAGTCGACCTCCGTGCGCAGCTCTCGGTTCCAAGGTGCCAGATCAAGCGAATGCAGGGCTACCCAGTCCGCTGGACCGGCGGCGAGCATGTTAAAGACATCACGCTCGCCAGGCGGCGTGTGTTCATCGACAAAGGATGGGATCATACGCGCCATTGGTCAATCCTGCTGAGCTCACAGAGCATCCTGAGTTCTCCCGGAGGAGCCTGAAAACCTTCTTCGACCGCCAGCACCCTGTAGAACTTGAATACACCATGGAGCGTCTGGCTCGGCGGAATCGCCAGCTGGAACGTCCGCTGGCCTACGCTGGCCCGGATGTCCGCGTCGAGTGCGCGGAGTGCGGCAAGCACCTGCTCATCGACGATCTGCTGTTCCTGGAATCCCGTCTGGATCGCTTCGCCTCTTGCACGCCGGACCTCGTCCCAGGCGAACTGCCACCAGGCAGCCCGGCGTCTCTGCGCGGCTTCGTTGGCGGCAAAGTCCAAGCCCAGCACTTTGATGAGAATCTCGAAATGGTGCATTGATTGTGGGGCATGGATGACGGTTGAGGGCGGTCTGCACCAGTGCTCGATGCGCCCCTGCAGATGGAGTAGCCGCAGTCCCGCGTCCCGCAGCCGGTTTGCCAGCGCGGCCGGGTCGCGTTGGTACTCCGCGTTCAACTTCTCTTTCCAGATTGGGCTGAATGTACCATCCTCGGCCTGCAGCCCGGCGAGCCGGGTGTCATTCACCACGGGGAGGATCAGGAACATTCCTTCCAGAAGGGTCTCCCCTGGCAGGCGATAGCCGATGGAATTCGTCACGGCATCCAACCCCAGAACCCGTGAGTGAGGCGGATAGAGGATGCCGTGGTCATCGTCCACCTGCACCAGCGTGGCGCGCTGTACGTCGGCGGGCTGGGCCAGTCTGGTGAAGACGTCAAACTCATTGATGTCCGGAAGATCATCGTGCCGCCCAATCGTATCGTCTCGTGACCGGGTCTCCTGCACTTTCCACTTCAAATGAAGACTCGGGGAGTACCGGTCCGTGACCGCGCCGGGGTCTTGGGCGGTGTCGTCTTCGGGAAGCAGCACAGAGACAGGATCATACCCGAAGCCCGGCTCATCACCGCAGCCCGACCATACCACTTGGATGAGGGTGTCGAAACGTGGCGCAGTAAGAAGAGCATCCGGGGCTGAACCCCATCCCCGCGAACGAAGAGGGCCGACCTTCACTAAGGCGTCAAAGAGCTCCGCCTCCCGGTACTCAGCCACAGAGTGTATGAAAACATTCTCGGGGAGGGCTGCAACACCGGAAGCCGTGAAAATAGACTCGAAGTGTTCACGCGACCGTCTGTGGCAGAAGATGCGGAATGACCGCTCCTTCTCGCGCTGCGTCTGGATGACATTCGCCAACATGGTGCGTATTGGGTTCTCCAACTCCATGAGTTCTTGAGCGGTACGACAGGCATCATCATAGTGACTGCGGATGTCGCGTCCCCAACGTGATTCAACGGCAGCAGGACCCCCCATCTCCTTCAAGGCAAGTAGAACCGCGTCATTGAACCGCACAGGGACGGTAAGCCATTCCGAAAGAACGGATCGCAGCCGATCCGAGATCTCTTTAGCGTCACACTCGCCGTTCTCCGCAAGGCTCACGATCATGAAACGAAGACTGCGACGAAGCTCACCAAACGCTGCGGAGGCAATCTCGTAACGCTCAATTGAGCAGGACGGACGCTCCTCGAGAAAGTCAAAAAGCCGGGATGCGGTCACTGGCATGGTTGACTCCTTCTCAGCACGGAGATTCCGATGCCGCGAGGCCTTTCGGGCAGCCCATCCAGAACGGCACCATCCTGATTGTACCATTGGCGAAGGTTTTCCACCTTGGTGCCGACGGCCTCCAGCCTGTCGCGCTCCATCGTTCTGTGGACGACCCCAACCACGTCGCTTTCCTGGAAGTCCGTCCCATCAATGACCTTGAGGAACGACGTGTCGCCATCCGCAATCACAACCTGCGGCTTGCCGGACTGACGGTCAAAAGCTTCGGTTCGAGAGTTGTAGAACATCACCCGCGAGATGGTTCCCGGCATCCAGCTCTGCACCGTGAGGAGTTGGCTCAGGTCCGCCTCCGCTCCATCTTCACGGAAACGAATGGCCTCCATGCTTCCCTTTGTTGGAACCTCACCGGTGCCGCGGCCTGCCAGACAGACCTGCGAAGAGGACTCAGAAAGATTCGATGACCTGATCTCGCCGCCCCGAGTAACCAGATGACTGTATAGCTGCGCGTTTGGCACCTGCTGACCGGGAACGAGAACAACGGGAGGCTCGCCATCGATGCGCCAGTTCAGTGCCGACGACCGGGGTATGTTGATGCGAAACCCAGACTTCGACTTGAGCTGTCTGACCCACGGAACGCCCTCGTGGTCAAGTCCATCGAATGCAAATACACCGTTCCGCTTGTTGTGTCGAAGCGTGACCCCGTCTGGCCGCGCCTTCGCCAACGCGAGCAACTTCTCATAGTGTGAACTGGTGTCGTTGGCGTCATCGAGTTCCAGGCACCTGCGCATGGCACCGAGCGTGACCAATCCCGCCGCCGCCGAGTCGGAGGGCATGGAGATAAGCGCGATCCTGCGGGAGTCGCGGGGCTGCGCAAGCCAGGCAAATCCGAACTCGATGAGGAAAGATGCCCAGTCGGGGATGGTGCGCCAGGGATTGTGTGCTTCAGAAAACTCCATGCATATTTCCTGCCCGCTGTCGCCTTCGGTCCCTCTCGGCGGCAACGCGTTCTTCGCACTGGTCACGGTTTACTGAGAAACCGCAGCAACCGGGATTGAAGACGCTGGAGTGTGCGGACACGCGTCTCGCACTCCCAGACCACCAGCACCTTCCAGCCTTCCCGGCGCAGTTGACGCCGAGCCGCCGCATCCCGAGCGGCGTTTCCCTCGAACTTGGCTGTCCAGAACTCCGTCCGTGTCCCCGGCACCACCCGCCCGTTCGCGCAATGGTGCCGGTGCCAGAAGCACCCATGCACGAAGATGACCTTGCGCAGCCGGGGGAACACCAGGTCCGGCCGTCCTGCCAGACCACGGACATGCAGCCGGTATCGAAAGCCGCCAGCGTGAACCAGTCGGCGCACGATCAACTCGGGAGCCGTGTCCTTCGAGCGGATGCGCGACATGTTCCAGCTTCGGATTGCCTTCGATACCGTGTCCATTAGTCATTGGCACCTGCCTGCCGCAGCAGGTCGAGCACGATGTTCGCGATCTGTTTCGCCAGAAGCGGCGGCACGGCATTGCCCACCTGCGTGTACTGCGCCGTCCTCGGCCCGCAGAAGAAGTAGTTGTCGGGAAACGTCTGAAGCCTGGCCGCCTCCCGAACCGTCAGGCTTCGGCACTGCATCGGGTCGGGGTGAATGTAGTAGTGGCCGTCCTTGCTGATGTGCGAGACGATCGTCGTGCTGGGACGGCTGGCGACCTGGACTCGGAATCTGTCCGAGAAGTTCCCGCCGCCTTCAAGGGCGACACCCACACTCCCGTGGTCCGGCAGGATGTCGGTAGGGAAGTTTTGCAGCGAAGGCGACTTGCCATGAACGCGAGCAAAGCACGCGGCGTACAAATAGCGGTACAAGTCCGACTCCATGTGGCCCCGCGTGCTGTGGTTACACACGCCGTCGAGTTTCTTGTCAACGTACCAGGCCGGCGCATGCCGAGGTACCGACTCGCTCGCGACGAACTCGCCGCCCCGGTCAGCTTTCGGCGGCTCGACCGCACGTAGCGTCCGGCACACAAGATCACTGAGCAACTTGCTGTCGGCTTTGATGGTGCCCGCGTTGGCCCAGCGGCTGTCACACTGAGTTCGCAGACACGCTTGCCAAGCGGAAGCGGAATCATCCTGCCGGGAGAGGCCGCTCCGCAGGGGCGGCATCGCGCCGATGACCGCCTCGACGCTGACCGTCGATTGGGCCTTGAGTGCCTGGGGCGTCACGCCCTGAAGATCATCGCGCACCCCGAGCAGAATCACCCGATGCCGCGCCTGGGGTACGCCATACTTCTCCGCCTGAATGACGGAGCCCTCGAGGTCGCCGTTCTCGAACATCTGGCTCCGAACAAGCGAGTAGATGCGGTAGCCGCCAGTACGGCCACGTCGGACCAATCGCCCCTCGCGAGCCAGCGCCGCACTCGGATTCCGCAGGTCTTCGAGAATGCGATGGAACATGCGCGTGTTCCCGACCGTGGCGGACAGCAGACCCTTGACGTTCTCCATGATGAACACGGCCGGCCGGTGGTCAGCCAGAATCTGCAGGTACTCCACATACAGTTTCTGCCGCACGTCCTTCCGCGGGTCGTATTCGGGGTTCCCTAGATTGCGCGATCGGCCCGCGAGTGAGTAGGCCTGGCATGGAGGCCCGCCAATCAGCACCCAACTCTCTTCCCGACCGATCGCCGCGTCGACGCGTATGCGAACCTTCTCGGAGGGCTCACATCCTGGCCCAAGGCGTGTGTTCCAGCAGACTGCCGCCGCCCGTGCCGCCTCGACCGCATGAGCCTCATACAGCGCGGCGCGAGTGATCTCGCCCCTCAGGTGCCGGTAATACTCCTTCGGAGCTCCGTCGGGGAACTGGCGGAAGAACGTCCGCAGCCGCAGCGTCTCGAACGCAAACTGTTCCATCTCCACAGAGAGAACGACATCAAACGCGAGCCCGCCCCGGTCATTCAAGACGGACGAAAAGCCTTCCCCAAGGCCCCCCGGTCCAGCGAAGATGTCCAAGACTTTGATCATTCGTCGACAGCCCTTGTGTGACCTGGGTGCATCTCCGACCTCGTCGCTGCAGTCGTAATCATGGCTTCGCCCCCTCTGCGCGAATCCGCCGGTATGCTTCCGAACTCAGCCACGTCGTCACGAGCTGCTGGAACCCGCGATCATTCATGAACCGAGCGAAGATTTCCTCGTTCTGGTCCATTCGTTCGACAAACAACGTTTCCAGAAGATTCTTGAAGACGAGCTCAAACTTATCGCCGGGATTCGCCGTGGCAGCCCGGCGGATTGCTTCGTCCGTCATGGCGGCTTCAACCAGTTGGTCGAAGAAGAGCTGATCTGCCTGATTGAAGTCAGTGCCGAACCGGTCATTCACCACATCAATCAGGCGTGAAAGCGGAACCTTCTCGTCCCGCGCGATCCCGGTCCCAACCTCCGACGGCCCGTCAAGCGGCTTCGCCTGCCCCTCAGTCAGGCTGATCGATCCCTCACTGATCTTCTGCAGGCGGTAGTAGTCAAGCCGAACTTCATCGTCGAAGTCATAGGTCGGACATGACTTGCGTCGCGGCAGTTTCGCCGAGAGGTGTCGCAGGAACGTGTAGAGTTTCTCCAGGTCTGAATCCTGATACGGTATCACCTGGCTGAGGAACCCATAGAGATTGCGAAAGGCCTGAACCTTCCCTCGCCAAAGTTCCGCCTCTTCTTCGTCCTCCGACTGTCGCGACTGAAACCGCGACACCGCCGGGTCCAGCGCGGCGTTCATGACCTGATGGTCCGCCGTGCTCTGCTTCTGCCGTGGCTTGAAATACACCGTGCAGAAACGCTCGATCTCCTCCTGGAGATAGATTCCCGATGCGTCGAGTTCGGCTTTGACCTCGTAGAGCCGGGCTGGATCGACCTCTTCGCCGATCTGAGCTCCCTCGTAGTAGGTTCTGAATGCCTCCTTGACCTCGTCGCGGTTCTCCGGCACGAAGTCCAGGACGAACGTGTCCTCCTTGAGCGGGTGCGTCCGATTGAGCCGCGACAGGGTCTGAACCGCCTGAATCCCGGCGAGCCGCCTATCAACGAACATTGTGTGGAGAAGCGGCTGATCGAACCCGGTCTGGTATTTCTCCGCAACGAGCAGCACCTGGTACTCGGAAGTGGCGAATCGCTCCGGCAGTTCCTTCTCACGGATGCCCGCGTTCATCTGCTCTTCGGTGTACGTCACATCCTTGAGCTTGTCGTCCTGAACATTCCCGGAAAAGGCAACCAGCGTCTTGATTGGGTATCCCTGCTTCTTGATGTACTTGTCAAATGCCTGCTTGTAGCGAACCGCCTCCAGCCGCGAGCCTGTCAGCACCATCGCCTTGGCTCTGCCGCCGATCTTGTGCCGTGTCACCGCATGGAAGTGCTCAACGATGATGATGGTCTTCTGCGCGATGTTGTGCGGATGCAGCCGGAGGTACTTGGCCAACGCCCGCGCCGCCTTCTTCCGCTCGACATTCGGATCGTCTTCGCACGATTTCAGCAGTCGGAAGTAGGTCGCATACGTGACGTAGTTCTTCAGCACGTCGAGGATGAAGCCTTCCTCGATGGCTTGGCGCATCGTGTACTGGTGGAACGCTTCGCCTGAGCGGCCGAACACCTTCAAAGTCTTGTGCTTCGGCGTGGCGGTGAAGGCGAAGAAGCTCAGGTTCGCCTGGTGACTGCGCTTCGCCATGCTGCGGTAGAGCTCTTCCATCTCCTCAACGCCGTCCGCAATCGCCTGCGCTTTTGCCTTTCTGGCCAGCTCGTCGCCGCCAAGCACCGCCTTCAGTTCCGTGGCCGTCTCACCGGACTGCGAGCTATGCGCCTCATCGACGATGACAGCGCAATGACGAGTGGGCAGAATTCCAGTGCCGGATTCCCGCCGTTCCTCTGCCATCTTCAGGAGCTGGCGCGCCACGAACGGGAACTTCTGGAGTGTCGTGATGATGAGTGGAACCGCATTTTGGAGCGCTTCAGCCAGTTGCCGGGAGTCGTCATCAATCTTCTGGACGACGCCCATCTTGTGCTCGAACTGGTAAACCGTGTCCTGGAGTTGCTGATCCAGCACTACCCGATCCGTCACCACGATCACCGAATCGAATACCCGCTGGTTCTGCTCCGTGTGCAGCGACGACAATCGGTGCGCCAGCCAGCCGATGGTGTTGCTCTTACCGCTGCCGGCGGAATGCTCGATCAGATAGTTGTGGCCAACGCCTTCAGTTCGGGCGGCGTCCACGAGCTGCCGCACCGCCTGGAGCTGGTGATAGCGTGGAAAGATCATCGTCTCCCGCTTCACCTTCGTGCCATCCTCCGTGCGCCGCTCTTCGATCTGAAGGTGGAGGAAGCGGGCCAGCAGGTCCAGCAGGCTGTCCCGCGCCAGGACTTCTTCCCAGAGGTATCCCGTCCGGTAGGTCCGGCCCGCGGGGTCGGCGGGGTTGCCGGCCCCGCCGTCGTCTCCCTTGTTGAACGGCAGGAAGTACGTGGCAGAACCGGCCAGGCGGGTGGTCATGAAGACGGTTTCGGTATCCACAGCGAAATGGACCAGCGTGCGCCGGCGGAACTCAAAGATCGCCTCGCGCGGGTCTCGGTCCTGCCGGTATTGCCGTATCGCTTGATCAGTAGTCTGCCCCGTCAACGGATTCTTGAGCTCGACTGTGACGACGGGGACGCCGTTCAGGCTGATCACCACGTCAATCGACTTGCTCGAGTCCGGGCGGTATCGCAGTTGCCGGGTAATGCCCACGTGGTTCCGGGCGTACTGCTGCCCGAGTTCCGGGTTCATCTCGTGCGCAGCTTTGAAGAACGCCACCCGCAGCGTCCGGCCATAGCACTTGAACCCGTGCCGCAGCGTCGCCAGGCTGCCATGCGAGTCCATCCACTTGCACAGGTCGGTGATAATCTGCTCGCCGGTCCGGTCACCGTGCAACGCCTCCAGTTTGGCCCATTCCTTAGGCTGGGTGTCACGGATGAACGAGAGCACCTCATCGGTAAAAACCGCCCGCTCCCGGTCAAAGCCGTCGCCGCTCACCGACACGTACCCGTGGGCCAGCAGGTGCTGTTCGATGACGGACTCGAAGGCGATTTCTCTGGTGTTGGATGCCGTCATGCGCGATTCTCCAGCTTCTGCCGCAACCACCATACAGCCACCTGACAATATGGTCGCAGTTCACCACCGTCAGTCATTCGGTCGATTTCTCGCTCGATGCGATTGGTCGGGATGGGCTTTTCGGCCTTCCACCACTGGAGAACGCCATCGAGAATACCCTTGCGGTTGTTCCTAAGCAGAGCATGATTCAGATTCAGAACATCGTTCAACTGGCCGTCAAACTCGGCGTCATTCGATCGAATCGTCCCATCTGGATCATATTTCAAGCGTGCTTCAATCTGGTGCGTCGGGTCGGCCGGATTCCAGCGGATGTCGTCGTTCCCCTTGCGGGTGTCGCAATGTTGTTTGTCTCGCGGCTGCCCCGTTCCACCCAGGCACGCGCCGAGCAAGTTGCGATACACAAGCTGCTGGTCAGCGTAGTTCGCCTGGCATTGCCAGTGCTCGATCTTCATCGCGTCCGCATCTACGCGAATGCGACCCATGCAGTAGCAGCACAATCCCCGCTGTTCGGCGTGCAGCGCCGCACGCAGTTCATCCTTGGCAGCGTAGTTGTCATAGTCACAGTGCTGCGTCAGACGGTGCTGCGTCAAGCTCGCGGGTTCGGCTCCTTTCGTGATGGCTCTCATTCGTTGCCCTCTACGAATTCCAGGAGCGTGCGCAGCCGCGTTACTTCCGGGTCGTCTTCGCCCAGGCTCTCGGCGAGTTCTGCCAAGGCCTCTCGCGCCTTGTCAAGTTTCGAATCTCCGATGAGTCGTGACAACTTGGCCAGCAGATCATCAACTTCCTTCGTTCGCGGCCGCGCGTCCATGATCTCTTCTAACACCCGGCTGGAATCGACCCCGAACGAGTGGGTCGGCGAATACACCTGCCCATCCTTGATGATCTGAATGCGGCTGTGCTCGATCTCACCAATCACCTGCGGCGAGTGCGTTGTGGCGATGAACTGACACTTGGGAAATGCCTCGACCAGGTTCGGCACGATCTGCCGTTGCCACTTCGGGTGAAGGTGCAGATCAATCTCATCAATCAGCACCACCGCCTCGGCATTCGCGGCCGGGTCTTTCATGCCGGGGTTGGCTTGTGCCAGACGCCGCGTCAGGTCCAGTACCAGCGCAAGCACGCCGCGCTCGCCGTCGGAGAGCCAGGAAACCTTCAGCGGCGTCTTGTCACGGTCGATCATCAGTCCCTTCTCCGCATCCACTCTCAGACGCGAGAAGCCGGGCAGGAACCGCCGAACCACTTTCTCGAAAGCCTTCAACGCCTTCCCGACATCGGGCTTTTCGTTTCTCATCGCCGCCTGAACGCGCATCCACGAGGCGAACACGCCCAGTTGCAGCGGACGATCCGCCAGAGCGCCCGACAATGCCGCAGAGATATCGCCACCGGCCCGTCGACTGGAGGGGCCGCGCTCAGACGGGACGGCCCGACTGGTCGAGAAGAAAATCGCAAAGGGCCGTCCACCGGGGGCATTGTCACCGGCTACGTCGGGTGGGTCACCGAGGAACTCGCTCTTTGCGGGTGTGGCAACCGCATCCTCGCGGGGCATGCCCGCTTTCTTCTTCCTAGGCGCACTGGTCTCACGTGGCACGTGGATCAGGTGTTCATGTTTCGCATCGCCCAGGCCGATCCCGCATTGGACCGAAAGCGCCCCGCCCTCGACGCGAACATCATCCGGGGCGAAGCTTTCGGAGTACGTCAGCCGGTTCAGGTGTTTGACGACGGCTGAAAGCGAAATCCGCAGTGCATCCAGCACCGTCGTCTTGCCGACGCCGTTGACGCCGACGATCAGGTTGAAGCCCGGCTGGAAGCGGAACTCCGCCGCCTCGATGGCCCGCAGGTTGGCGATTTTCAGGCTGGTGACTCTCATGCGGCGGTCTCCACATCAATAGCCCCGGTAACGGCGGCGGCAATCAGTGCGGCGCGACGCTCGCGCAGCAGCGCAACCGAGTTCTCTGTCGTGGCAGTCAGAGAGCTGAACCGGTCACACTGCTCCTTCAAGTGCGTGATGATGTCGTCTTGTTCCTCGATGGGTGGCAACGGCAATGGCAGATACCCGTATCTGAATGGGTTCAGGTTGGCTTGGCCGATGGCGGGTATCGCCTCTGACCTCGCCCAACTCAGCACATAGCTGGAATTCAGTGAGAAGTTGAGGAACTCGGCCAACACCCGCTCGGTTACGCGAAGTCTGACAAGGTAGGAAGCAAACGTGACGGGAAACACACCGGTCGGGCGGATGATCGCAACCTTGCCAATCTGATCAAGGCTGTTGGTCCGGTTGAACAGGAGGTCGCCCGGCTGGAGGAGGAGCGAAGCCTCGACTTCGTCGATATACGCAAGCCGGGAATAATCGATTTCGCCGTTCACAATCTCGCCCATTCGCAGCATGGGCACTGCGCCCACCGGCCCTGCGGAAGCGGACACGCCATACGTCGAGGACGCGAGCACCCGCTTTAGGTGGAGTATCTCCCAATGCGCCGGGATGTCGCCGAGCCACTCGATGCCGGAGTCTTTTGTGGGGGCGGTGGGGTTGAGGCCGCGGGTGACGGCGTGGGTGATCAGGGCGCGGCGTTTCTCGGCCAGCAGGTCCAGCAGCCTCTCCTTGGCCGCCACCATCGCATCCAGCTTCGCCGTCTCCCGGTCCAGATAATCCGCAATCGCCCGCTGGCGGTCGAGGGGCGGGAAGGGGACGCGGATCGCGGCCATATCGCTTGCGTTTATGGCTGGATAGCTCACCCCAGTCGAACGCCGCTCAACCTCCGCGAGGAAGCTCGGCTCGCGGAGGACGTATCGACAAAAGCCGGGATCGAGCTTGTCCGGCATCGGGCGGATCACGGCGAAGCCGGTCGAGACGATGAGGTTCGGCGGCGGGTCAATGATCGCAGCGATGGCTTGCAGATACGTCCGAACCGTGGAGATGACGACGTCCCCGTGACGAACACGCCGTCGAGCCCGGGAGGGAGCTTCCTCAAAGCGATACATGGCCGTGCCGGTGATGCCCGTGCCAGCCTCAACATTACCGATGTCGATGTACTCCAACTCCCAGTCTGGATCGGTTGAGTCGGGAAGGGCGTCGTCATTGACGGTGGCGATGTATTTGATCTTGCGGGTTTCGCCCAGTGTAAAGGTCATGCCGTCACCTCCCCGAGCAGTCGCATGATCTCCGTCTCCGCAGCCTTCAGATCGGCGTCGATTTCCTCCAGCGGACGCGGCGGCGTGTAGGTGTAGAAGTGTCGGTTGAAGTTGATCTCGTAGCCGACCTTATCCTTCTCCCGATCCATCCAGGCGTCTGCGACGTGCGGGCGGACCTCGCGCTCGAAGTAGGCCTCGATGTCGTCCGTAAGCGGGACGTTCTCGAAGTCGCGGAGATTGGGGTCTGGCTCAAACTTCGAATACTTCGTGGGCTTATCGGCCAAGACGGGTTGTGCCGATGGCTCGGCGACGGTGAACACGCCGCGGAAGAGCTTGTGCTCCGGGGCCTTCCAGCGAGTCTTGCGTTTCCTGAGGATCGCTTCGATGCGCTCGGCGACGTCATTCCAGTCGTCCAGAGGCTCCCGGCCGATCTGCTTGTCGATCTCCTGCACGTCATCGAGCAGGTGTGGCACGGCGTCGAGGAAGCGGGCCTTGTCATCAGTGGTCATGCGGTAGCGCAGACGAAGCGGGCGTTCGACGGTCACGCGGGTGTAGCCGAACTCCTCGTTGCGGAAGACTTTTGAGCGTTCGGATGCGCTGAACCTGCCGTAGCCCTTGACGATCTCGGCGATCTGATCAGGTTCTGATCCCTCTTCGGCGTCGGGTCCTTCGCCGATCTTGCGGCGTTTGTCGCCCATGCTGCGGCGCATGGGGATGTAGATGTCCCGGGCGTCGAAGAGTTGAATCCTACCCTTGCGGCGTTTCTCCTTGCGGTTGGTGACGATCCAGATGTAGGTGCCAATTCCGGTGTTGTAGAACATCTGCTCGGGCAACGCCACGACGGCTTCGAGCCAGTCGTTTTCGATGATCCACTTGCGGATTTCACTCTCGCCGGAGCCCGCGCCACCGGTGAAGAGCGGGGAGCCACTGAATACAATCGCCAGGCGCGAGCCGTGTTTCTGTTCCGCGGGACGATACGGCTCGAACTTGCTGATCATGTGCTGGAGGAAGAGGAGCGAGCCGTCATTGACGCGCGGCAGGCCCGCGCCGAAGCGCCCGCCGAAGCCCTGCTTCTCATGCTCGCGCTGGATTTCCTTCTGCTGCTTCTTCCAGTCCACGCCGAAAGGCGGGTTGGCGATGAGGTAGTCGAACCGGTGGCCGGAGAACTGGTCGTCCAGGAAGGTGTCGCCAAACTTGATGTTCTCGCCTGCGCCGTTATGGGCGACTTCCTTGATGAGCATGTCGGAGGCGGCGGTGGCGAAGGCGCGTTTGTTGTAATCCTGGCCGTAGGTGTAGAGCTGGGCTCCCAGATTGTGCCCGCGTTGGGGGTCTTTCAGATAGCGCTGAGCCTCGGCGAGCATGCCGCCCGTGCCGCAGGCGGGGTCGAGCATCTTGCGCACGGTGCCCGTCGTGAGGAGTTCGTCATCATGCATGAACAGGAGGTCGACCATCAACCGGATCACCTCACGCGGGGTGAAGTGATCGCCGGCGGTTTCGTTGGCAAGCTCATTGAAACGACGGATCAGATTCTCGAACGCAAGGCCCATCTGATCGTTGCGGACGCGCTCCGGATGAAGATCAATGTCGGCAAAGCGCGAGACGACGAGGTAGAGGATGTTGGCCTCGCGCATCCTCTCGATCTCGGTCTCGAACTCGAAGTACTCGAAGATGCGACGAACATTGGCCGAGAAGCCCTTCATGTAGCTGACCAGGTGCTTGTCGATGTGGTCCGGGTCGCCCTTGAGCTTGTTGAAGTCGAGTTCGGAATGGTTGTGGAATTTCTGCCCGGCGGCCTTGTTAAGAACGGTGTCGAGGGCGGCATCCTTGTGCTTGTTGATGTTCTTGGCGTATGCGATGAGAACCTTCTGCTTGTTGGGCGCTAGAACGCAGTCGAAGCGACGCAGGACGGTCATGGGCAGCATGACGCGTTCGTATTGCGGCGGGCGATACGGCCCGCGGAGCAGATCGGCGATCTGCCAGATCAGGTTGGCGATCTCTTTATGGTTAAGCATTGGTCAGCAGTTCCTGTTCTTCAATCAGCATCAACCGTTTCCTGAAGTTCGGCTACTCATCCTCTTCCTGGTCTTGTGACGCGACGGTCCACATACGCTTAAGCGGGATTTCGGCCCGGAGGTCTTCGTCGAGCTTGTCGTAATTGGCCAGGAACTCGTCGATCAGGTCGTTCTGGTCCCACAGCCGGACTTTGAAGAACAGCCGGGGCAGTTCGCGTTTGACGGTGGGCTTGAACCCGCCCCAACACACAAGAAGGCCCTGGTCTGCCTCGACGGTCTGCATCGCGCCGACGAGTTGGTCGAGAACAGCCCGTTCGAGCGGGGTGTCCTGGGACTTCACCTGCACGCAGATGCGTGGCTGGCCGAACCCGAGGGTGCCTGGCGCGGCGAGGATGTCGATGCCGCCGTCGGCACCTTTGTCGCTGTGGTGGGTGGTGAATCCTTGGGCGTTGAGGATGGCCTCGACAAGGTCTTCCATCCCGTGGCTGGCATATTTGCTGTAGATCAGCCGTGCGATCTGGTCGCGGCCGATCTGCTCGAGGTCGAGGTTGGCCGTCGCGGTCTCGTCCGTGGTCTCATCCGCTTGTTCCACGGTAATGGGCTCGGGTTTGATGCCGGCGGACTTCCAGTGATTGGCCTGCATGGCGCGGACACGAGCCTCGGACTCGTTGCGTTTCACCTGGCATACGGTCGTGAACGCGCCGAGGGAGTTGAGGATGTCCTGATCGAAGTTGGTGCGGGGGATGTCGCGCTGAAGCCACTTGACTGTGCGATGGTGGTAGTAAGGATTTGGCCCTTCGGCAGTGAAGTCGTAAGCACCGGTAATCTCGCCGATGTGGATGGTCTTGCGCTTGCTGGGGACGGCGACCCAATCGCCGGGGGCCATGCGCCGGACAAACGCCCATATCTGGCCGGAGTTCTGGACCCGGTGCCCGTGAGTGAATTTCGGATAGACCTCGCCGAGCAGCTTATAGAGCGCCTTGATATCGGTGAGATTGCTCAGGTCGCGGTCGAGCCCACCCCAGGTGAGGTAAATGCGATCATCCTCGAGAAACTTGTTCTCGTGTTCGCCGTGACGTCCCGTTCTGCAAAGCCATAGCGCCATGTGATGCTCCTGCGGTGATCAGCCCTTCGCGGTCTTGTCTCCGAGCCAACGGTCGATCACGACTTTGTGGAACCGCCAGTGCCGACCGACTTTCTGGTCGGGAATCTTGCCCTCGGCGCACAGCTTGTAGAGCGTGGACGTCGAGAGTTTCAGGTACACCGCCAGGTCGTCAATGATCATCACCATGTCTTGCATCCGTTTCCCGAGGCCAACTCCTGCCGACAGGCAGGACACAAATCACACGAAATCACACACAAACACACCTCGTGCATTTTCATTTTTGGTTGTGCGATTCTCTCGTGCGTTTTCTCACATAATAAGCTCCGCGACCTTTCCCTTCCATCTCCAAGTCTTTGTCTAAAACCAGCTTAGACAGAAGGTGATAGGCTTGCGGTTCGCTGATCTGGCATAGTTCGGCTGTCTTTTTTCGTGTGATTCGTCCTTCTGTTTCGACCAGGCTCAGAATCATCTGCCGTCGCTGGATTTGATCGAAACCTCGTGACCGCACATACGCCGGAGTCTGACCGAGCCGCTTGTACAGCGACGCTGCCAAGTGGTAGACCCGCCCGCGCTTTTCACCCCGACCCTCGACCATGCCCCGCTCGTGAAGCCTCTCCAGAACGGCGCGGGCTTCGGTCGTGCCTTTCTGGATCAATCCGCCGGCACGCTCGGTGTCGATCCGTCGCTCGAAGAACAACGTGTTGAGTACCAGCATCTCGTCCAGACTCAGCGGCGTGCCGGCCTTATCCTGTTCGTACACGAATGCGGCAAATTGCAGGGAAGGTTCCCCGCCCCGCAAGACAACACGCACGGCAGTGGCGTCGCTGCGGCCGTAGTCCGGCGCGGCACGTCCGTACCGCAATTGGCCTGCGAATATCTTGTCAATGCCGCGCCCGGTTTGCTCCACCAGCCCAATCCGTCGGAACGCTTCGGCCAAGCGCGGATTTCGCGGCTTTGGCTCGTGGACCAGCAGGTTATCCAGCGTGACACCTTCCGGCAGGCCGCCGGGACTGGTGATCAGCAGATGATCGGGCTGCCACTGGATAT
>Ga0172380_10004034_pt1 | contig 19358 bp, 14 predicted proteins | sample Leawe162metaG_FD_119747 | JGI IMG/M metagenome (GOLD analysis project Ga0172380, IMG submission 119747) | Leachate microbial communities from a municipal landfill in Southern Ontario, Canada - Leachate well 162 metaG | ecosystem: Engineered > Solid waste > Landfill > Unclassified | place... | reverse complement strand
CGGCGACATGCCGCAGTTCACCGCAGCGCTGGGCTGCGCCATCCTCGGCCATATGCGTCTGCGCAAGATGGGCGAGACCGGCGGCGCGCGCAAGGCGGCCTGAGCGAGGACTGCGCGGGATGCAGGTGCGCTAGCGCAGGCCAGCGTGTTTTTGTTCACAAGACGCGCTGCCCCAAGCCCTGTCATCCTACGCTATGGGGAATCCCCCTTCTCCACCCGGATCCGCTGAATCGTCTTGATAAGCGATTCAAGATCTTCAGTGCTGATACAAGAAAAATAACGCCGCTCAGCGTCGGCGGCCAGGCGATCCAATCGCAAGAGCAACTTCTTGCCCGCCGATGTAGGTGTCAGCACCACAATGCGCTTATTTTCGGGCGATGCGCTCCTTTGAATCAAGCCTTTGGCAAGAAGCGCATTGAGGCTCTCCCCCGCCGACTGGGCCGAAATCCTCAACCTGCGCGCCAGTTCAGCCGACGTGGTCGGTGCAAACCTCTTGACCAGGCTGAGCACGGCGTACTGGTGTGGGGTCATATTGACCGGCTTCAACGTCTCGCCCAAATAGGCGTACGTCAATTGGTGGATGCGAAGTAACCGGTAAAATGCGCGCGGAGATGGGGGCATGAATGTCGTATTGCGCTGTAAGTGTCTAGCCGTGAAGCGCACCGTCCGCCACGTAATCCGCGGCGGATCGCTCAGGCAACGCCGATTACATTCGACGATATTCTAAACGCACTTGATAATATCATGGCCGCCCCTTGCATTGGCCGTCGCGACTTGTCCGGCAGCCAATGCGCTAGTTGTCGCGCCCGCCGCACCTCGGGGCAGCGGGCCCAAGTCGAGCTAATCACTAGTTATTACTTCATCGGGCACTTGCCGTGTTCCAGATCCTGGTCGTTGGCGGAGACGATTCCGAGCGTACGGAATCCTAAGCGTCCCTCCGGCCTCTTGACCACCTCGGTGGCATAGATATTCTGGATCAGGAATTGGTTGTTACCATATTGAAGTCGGCCACGTGTGGACTCGAAATCGGCTTTGCGCAGCGCTGCGCGCAGCGCTTCTTTGTCAGTAAGATTGCCTTTGACCGCCCTGACGGCGCTATCGATCAGCAGAGCGCCATCGTAGGCTAGTGCAGCGAAATGATTAGGGGTGTGTCCGTACTTCTTGGTGAAGTCGGCAACGAACTTCTCGTTGGTCGGATTCTTGAGATCCTCGACCCAAACCTCGGCGCTGAGTACACCGAGTGCGTTGTCTCCGATTGCCGGTAGGTTTCTGGCGTCGACCATATCGTCCGCGAAGACCTGAATCTTGCCCTTCAGACCGGCTTGGGCATATTGAGCCAGGAATTGGGTACCGAAAGTGCCGGGATAGAAGGCCCAGACGGCGTCCGGATTGCCCTCGCGTACCTTGGTCAGCTCGACTGAAAAGTCCATCTGTCCGGGCCAGCGCGTGTATTCCTCGCCGATGAGCGCACCCTTGTATTTGAGCTTGACGCCGGCCGCCTTGTCCTTGCCGGCCGCATAGTTGGGGGCAAGGATGTACAGTTTCTTGATCCCCCTGCTGTTAAGCAGTTGCCCCATCGCGACCGACTTTTGGGAGGATTCCGAGGAGGTCGAGAAGAACCACGGAGAGCACTGCTCCCCGGCGACTTGCGAGGGGCCGGCATTGTTGCCGATGATGAAGGTCTTGGCATCGTTTGCGGACTTCAGCGACGCCAGCAGCACGTTGGAGAAGGGATAGCCGCTCAAGAAGTCGACCTTGTCGCTCTCGATCAACTTGTCCGTCATCTGCTTGCCGATATCGGGCTTCATCTGGTCGTCGGCGTAAATCACCTCGGTCTTCAGACCTCCCAGCATGCGGCTCTTGTGATCGAGCGCCAGCTCGAACCCGTCGCGCATATCGCCGCCAAAGGCCGAGAGTGGACCGCTGAGTATTGTCACGTAGCCAATCTTCAGCGACTTCTGCGCAAGGGCAGGCGACGCGATGAGTGCCGCTGCAATAATCACCGCAAGCTTCTTGAACATGATCCTATCTCCTATATTTGGTTGTAACGTCTTTGCAAACTGCGTGTACTTCCCATCTTCCATTCCCTGCTTCCTTCACACCTATCGTTAAGCCGCCTGGTGCCACAATTGCGTGAGCAATCGCCGGGCCGACGCCAGCAACACGCGACGGCGATAGCTGGGACTGACGCTGGTCGTCTTCACCGTGCTGCTGGTCTTGCGTATTGCCTTCGCGAAATCGTCGAGCAACGCTTCGCGCCAGATCTCCCCAACCAGGTCGGCGCAATGCACCATTAGCGGCGCCGAGTTGGTACCGCTTATCGCCACGCGAAGGTCAAGCAGGCGTTCGCCTCTACGCACCAGGGCAATGGCGACAGCCGCCAATGGGAAGTCGATCGCCTTGCGGATGCGTACTTTGGCGTATCCGGCGACCGCCGCTGCCACGTCAGGCAGCACGACGGCGGCTAGCAGTTCGCCTGGCAACAGCGTCAAGTGATGGTCACCCTCTTCTTGAAACAGCGCCGGTAACGGCAGTCGGCGCGTGCCGGCCGGGCCGATCAGTTCGACCTCGGCGTTCAACACCATCAGTACGGGCGCCAAGTCGCCGTGATAGGTGGCGTAGCAACGATCCTTCTGTTCGACGATGTGGCACACCTCACCCTCGCACTTCCTGCAGTAGCCGTTGCCGGCGCGCCACCAATCGCTCTCGTTGTAGATCACACAACGCGTGTCCTGGCAAAGGTTGCCGCCGACCGTGGCTGCTGCTCTGTGCGTCGCTCCGGCTACGACCAGCGCCGCCGACACGAGCGCCGGAAAGCGGTGGCGAATGAGGGGGTGGTTCGCAAGCTGGGACAAGGTGACGCCCGCACCGATGCGTATCGCATTGCCCGCTTCAGCAATCTCCGCGAGTTCGGCAATGGCGCCAAGATCGATCACGGCGGACGGACTGGCGAGCCCTCGCCGCAGGTTGACGATGAGGTCAGTGCCGCCCGCGAGCAGGCGGCTGCCCGGATGCTCAGCGCCGAGATTTACTGCGGCTTCGAGCGAAGCAGGACGAAAATAAGAAAACGCCGGCATCACATTCATCATGCCACCTCTGTGCTGTCGATCAGGTCGAAGATGCGGTCCGGGGTCATGGGCAATTCTCGCGGACGCACGCCTAGGGCCTGAGCCACGGAATTCATTACCGCCGCGACAGCGCCACCCAAGGGCGATTCGCTCGTCTCCTTGGCACCGAACGGCCCGTTGGGATCGATACTCTCGACGATATGCACTTCGATCTCGGGGCTGTCCAGGAAAGTCGGCACCCGGTACTCGAGCAGGTTCCCGTGCATCATGCGACCATCCCTGAAAAGGATTTCCTCGCACAGCCCCTGTCCCACGCCCATCCACACCGCTCCCTGGACCTGTCCTTCGACTGCCAAGGGATTGAGGGCGCGGCCGCAGTCGACCGCGACCCAGATCTTCTCGACGCTGATATTACCGGTGACCTCGTCGACCGAAGTCTCGGCGACGCTGACGGCGTAGCTGAAGCCCATCGAGGCGCCAATGGCGCTGCCCTTGATCTTCTTGTCGCCACAGAACTCCACCGGGCTGGTGAATGTCCCTTTGAATGTCAAGGTTCCGGTTCCGACCAGGGCTTCGGCCACCGCATCCTTGAACGATAGCGTCTTCTCGCTCCCGTGCACGCGGAACATTTCGCCCAAAGACTCGACTTCTTCCGGCGGGCAGTTGAGCCTCTTCGCGGCGGCTCGAACGAGTATTGCCTTCAGTTGTTGGGCTGCATCGAGGGCCGCGTTGCCGACCATGAAGGTGACACGCGACGAAAACGATCCATTGTCCTTGGGCGTCAGCATGCTGTCTGTCGTGATGATGCGCATGCGGCCCCAGTCGATTCCAAGCACCTCACCTACGACCTGGGCAACCATCGTCGTCGAGCCCTGACCGATATCGGCGGCGCCGGTCAGGATGGTGACAGTGCCGTCGAAGTCCAACTTCAGATTCACCGTCGCGTGCGGCTCGCCGGTCCAAAACACCGGTGTGGTCGTGCCGGTGACGAAATGCGAGCAGCCCATGCCCAGCCCTCGTCCTTTGGGCATCGTGTTCTTTCGTTCTTTCCAGCCCGAGGCCTTTTCCACCTTATCCAGACATTCGGCCAAGCCGTAACTCATCACCTTCTGACCGTACATCGTCGTGTAGGGTATCGTCGGCAACAGATTGGCGCGCCGCACCGCGAAGGAATCGAGCCCCAACTCCGCAGCCATTTCGTCGAGCAGCGATTCGAAAGCCGCCCGCGCATCGACAGTCCCATGGCCACGCTGCGGGCCTGACGAAGGCAGATTAACGAATACGCGCTTGCCGTCGTACTTGATCGCCGGAATATCGTAGATCCCGAACAGCAGGGAGCCGACGTAGAGCAGGGTGACAATGCCGTAGCCCGTATAGGCACCGCTCAGTTGCACGGCTTCGCACTGACAAGCCGTCAGCTTTCCAACCCGCGTCATGCCGAGCTTCATCTTGATTTCCGTGTCGGGCCGCCCGCGGTGCCCGAGAAAGACCTCCTCGCGCGTCTGAACAATGCGCACCGCGCCACCGACCTTGCGTGCCAGCAAACAGGCCGCGAGGTCGTAATCAAAAGGGTCGCCGCGGCCACCGAAGCCGCCGCCAAGGAAAGGCTTGACGACCCTTACCCTTGACGTGTCCATCCCCATGCAGCGCGCAATAGCCAGGTGGACGTAATAAGGTGCCTGGGTCGTGGTATGCAGACACAGAGTATCGCGCAGTGGGTCGTATTCCGCCAGGGCTGCGGTCGGTTCCATGAAAACGTGGTTGACCCCGGCGAACTTGAAGGTACGCTCGAGGACGAGATCTGCCGCGGCGAGGCCGCCAACGGTATCGCCAAACTCGAAATGCGCCTCGCGCGTGATATTGTTGGGCTTATCGTCGTGGATCAGCGCCGCCCCCGGCGCCGTGGCGGAGGTGGCGTCGAAATAGGCCGGCAACTCCTCGTAGTCGACCCGAATCAGCTTGAGCGCCGCCTCGGCGGTAGCTTCATCCACGGCTGCGACGGCCGCCACCGGGTCGCCGCGATAGCGAACCTTGCCTCGAGCCAATCCAAATTCGTCGTGGACGTTCGGCAACACGCAAATTGATTCGCCACAATCCTCTCCCGTAACTACCGCGGCCACCCCTGACAGTGCCCTGGCGGCGCTGGTGTCGATGGAGAGAATGCGGCCGTGGGCGATCGTGCTCCGCAGAATGCGTCCGACCAGCGCGTGTTTGGCCGGCAAGTCGGCGGTGTACTGGGCGCGGCCCGTCACCTTCTCGGGACCATCGGCGAGCGGCGCCGGTACGCCGACCATGGTTCCCTTGAATTCGCCGGGCTTCATGGCCCACCCGTCTTGACATAGCTTTGGGCGGCGGCTTCAACGGACTCGATGATCTTCACATAGCCCGTGCATCGGCACAAGTTCCCCGCAAGCGCCTCCTTGATTTCATCGCGCGAGGGCTGCGCGTTGCGGCGCAGCAGGGCCTCAGCAGCCATGATCATGCCCGGGGTGCAGAAGCCGCACTGGGTTCCGAGCTTTTCATGGAAGGCCGCCTGCAGTTCGTCCATGCGACCGCCCCGCAGCATGCCCTCTATCGTCTCAACGTGTCGGCCGGCAACCTGGTGTGCCAGCGTCGAGCAGGACAGTCTTGGTTCGCTATCCACCAGCACTGTACAAGCGCCACACTCTCCACCATCGCAGCCATTCTTGACCCCGACCAGGCCGAGCATTTCGCGCAGGTAGTCGGCGAGCAACATGTTGTCGGGCACCAAGTCCGTGCGCAGCCGCCCATTGACTTTCAGAGACAAGATCGACTTCACCGTTTCCTCCAACAAGATACCGCCTCCTTCACAGAAATACGCGAATAAATCCGGCGTCGAACCTCGCCGGGCCATGTGTCGGCCTATATTCCGATTACGCCAGCTCGCGGCAAACGAGCCAGATTCGAGACTTCTCGGATCGCCATGGCACAGGCATTGGCAGGCGTCTGGTCGATGTCTGACCATCACAGTATATAAGGCAACCTGATATAACGCAACCCGGTCGAAATGCCCAATGACAGCCCAAGTAGGTTGGCTCTTTTGTCGAACGATCGTGATGCACTCATATCGGGCGCCAATGCCTGCAGCGACGCGGAACGCGGGTTGAACAGCGGCGACCGGTCCAGGACCTGAAGCGCTCGAGGCTATTTCGGAAGGGTGGCGCTACTTGCCGAAATTTGTGCAGCCCGTTGCGGCGCCTGAAGTCGAAGGCATAGGCGTTCCGTGGGGGTCAAGCGTGATCGGTCTCGACACCAGTATCACCTCCTGCACCGCCAGACGAGGCGCCAGAGCCTGCTGGTGGGCTCGCGTCAGCCAGCTGTATTCCCATACCGAGGTTTGACAATGCACTTATATCAGGTTACCTTATACAGTTGGTTGCAAAAGCCTTAGGCAAGATAGGGGGGGACAGATCTATGGAGATGCTTCATACGACGCCCGAACAGGAGGAGCGGTATTTGGCCTGTGGCATGTGGGGACACTTGACGCTGGTCGAGCGCTTCCGCGAGCACGCGGCCGCCGCGCCCGACCGGCTGGCGATCATCGACGCCAAGAGACAATATACGTACGGTCAGTTGGCCGGAATAGTTGACAATCTGGCGACCAACTTTCTGAAAATGGGAGTCGCCCGCAACCAGGTGGTCGCTTGCCAGGTGCCGAATTGGGCGGAGTTGGCGATTGTGCATCTTGCGACGAACCGGATCGGTGCCTTGTGCATGCCTATTCACGATTCCTGGCGGGAGGCTGAAGTTGCTCACCTGCTGAAGCGGTCAGGTGCCGTTGCCGCAGTTGTGCCACTCTACTATGGCGGATTCGATTTTCCGGCCATGATTGCGGGCATGCGCAGTGAGTTGCCGAAGTTGGGTAAGATCTTTTCGATCGGCGGGACCGGTCCGAACTCTAGCGCGTTCGAAGCCCTGTTGGACGATATTCCAATCGATACGGGAGCGCTCGACGCACGTCGCCCGCATGCGAATGAGCCGGGGGATCTGATGCTCTCGTCGGGCACGACGTCGATGCCGAAAATCAGCATCTGGAGCAGCAACAATCTTTATGCCGCGCTCCGTGCGTTTTCGCTTGCCATCCGCTTCGTGCCTGGAGACATCGCGGCAGCCCTTGCGCCCGCCGGCACCGGTGGACTGGGCTATGGCTTTCCCATCGTGGCACCGCTGCTGTTCGGCGGGACCAGTGTGATTCTCGAGCGTTGGGATCCGGTCGCGGGGGTGGAGCTGATTCGGCGGCACCGGTGCACTTGCGCCGTCGCCGTGCCGGCGCAGATGACGCAAATGCTGCCTGTATTGGAGGCGCATTCGCCGGCAGATTTCGACGGGTTTCGGACATTCTTCAACGCTGGGGCACCGTTGCCCTACAAAGTCGGCCGCCAAGTCGAAGAGCGCATGAACTGCCGGGTCATATGCAATTTCGGCGCAACCGACGGGGGAGTGGTCGGTTCGACAGTCATGGACGATCCCCAGGAAAAGCGGCTGGGAACCGTCGGACGTCCCTGGGAAGCGCACGAAGTGAAGCTGGTTGATGCAAATGGCAAGCAGGTCGGACCAGGCGAGCCGGGCGAGATTTACTGGCGCTCGCCCGACAAGTCTTACGGCTACCTCAATGACCCGGAGGCGACCGGCGCTGCTTTTACACCTGATGGCTTCTACCGGAGCGGCGATCTTGGCCGCTTTGACGATGAGGGCTATCTGATGATCGTTGGCCGGGTCAAGGACATGATCCTGCGCGGCGGCCGCAACATCAGCCCGAGACTCATCGAGGAGGAGATGATCAAGCATCCGGCGATTGCGGAAGTCGCTGTTGCCCCCATGCCTGACCCGGTGCTCGGCGAGCGTGCTTGCGCCTTTGTCATCCTCAGGAAGGACGCGGCGCTCAGCTTCGAGGAGGTGATCGCTTTCTTGAAAGAGCGCAAGGTGTCGGTCTGGCAACTGCCGGAGCGGTTGGAGCTGATGCAAGATTTCCCCCGTTCGGCAGGTGGCAAGATCGCCAAGAATAAGCTAACCGAGTTCGTTACTCTCAAGCTCAAAGAAAACGCGGATCGGTAGCGATACCATCGGCATCGGCACCTCGCAGCTGCAGCGAAATGGTGTCGCTGGTCTGATGGCGCTCAACATATAGTGAGGAGTAGTTATGAAGACGCGCATCACGGAACTGTTTGGTATCGAGCACCCGATCATTCAGGGGGGCATGCATTACGTTGGTTTTGCGGAGCTGGCTGCGGCCGTTTCGAACGCTGGTGGTCTGGGCATCATCACCGCGCTGACGCAGAAGACGCCCGAGCTGCTTGCGAAGGAAATTGCCCGCTGCCGAGAGATGACCAGCAAGCCGATAGGCGTAAACCTGACCTTCCTTCCGACATTTGTCGAGCCTCCATATCCCGAATATATCCGCGCCATCATCGAAGGAGGGGTCAAGGTCGTGGAGACTGCCGGCCGTAGCCCGGCGATCTATATGCCGCAATTGAAGCAGGCCGGCATCAAGGTGATTCACAAGTGCACGTCCGTGCGGCATTCCTTGAAGGCCGAGGAAATTGGCTGTGATGCGGTTAGCGTTGATGGATTCGAATGTGGCGGGCATCCCGGTGAAGACGACATCCCGAATTTCATCCTGCTACCTCGGGCGGCGGAGGAACTGCGCATTCCCTTTGTTGCCTCTGGTGGCATGGCGGACGGGCGCAGCCTGGTGGCCGCGCTGGCGCTGGGGGCGGATGGCATCAACATGGGCACGCGCTTCATGGCAACCGTGGAAGCGCCCATACACGATAATGTCAAGAAGGCGATCGTCGCTGCCTCCGAACTCGATACGCGCCTGGTCATGCGCAAGCTGCGCAACACGGAGAGAGTGCTGATGAACGCCGGCGTGGAGCGTATTCTGGAAATCGAAAGGGAAAAAGGCGACGCATTGACGATTGCGGATGTCTATGAGCAAGTTGCTGGCGTCTATCCGAAAGTAATGTGCGACGGCAACATGGAGGCCGGGGCATGGAGCTGCGGAATGGTCGCGGGATTGATCCGCGATGTTCCGACCGTCAAGGATCTGATAGACAGGATCATGCGTGAGGCGGACGCATTGATCCGCGAGCGACTTGCCGGCTTACTGAGTGCCGCTTGAATGTAGGACGGCTGCGGAAAGCAATTGGCGCATGGACGAGGCCTGCGTCAGCGCGAACTGAAGAAGTATGAATAGCTTTGCGACAAAGCCGATTCATTTCTAGGGCCTGCCACATGGATTTTTCTCGAATCGATTTGAATCTATTGGTTGTGTTCGATGCCATACTGAAAAATCGCAGTGTCACGGTGGCGGGCGCAAGCCTTGGACTCAGCCAGCCAACGATGAGCTATTCGCTCGCAAAGCTGAGAGTTGCGTTCAACGATCCCTTGTTTGTGAAGACCTCCCACGGCATGTTACCGACACCGCTCGCGGAGGAACTGAGCATACCGATTGCGAATGTCCTCCATATCCTTGACAACGATGTTTTTCAGCGGTCGCGTTTCGATCCGGCGACAAGCGATCGAACGTTCAAGTTTTGCATGTCAGACATCGGCGAACTCGGATTACTCCCCTTTATCGTCAGACGATTTGGAGAAATTGCTCCGCGGGCCAACATCAAGACCATCACGGCCCCTCCTGACGAAGTTCAGGAGATGCTTAGATCTGGGGACGCCGACTTGGCGGTGGGGTTCTTCCCGGACTTGAAGACTGGCTTCTATCAGCAGACGATCGATGAGCACACCTTGGTCTGTATGGTTAGTGCGGACCACCCGACAATCCGCGACGAACTGACCCTGAAACAGTTCGTGGAGGGCGCGCACGCGGTTGTGCACTCGACAAGTCGGGCCCATGAGGTCATGGAGCAGTGGCTCGCCGATAGGGGAATACAGCGGAGGATATTGCTCGACATCCCGCACTACAGCGTGATCCCACTTATCATCCAGAAAACCGATCTGATCGTAACCCTTCCTCGCGTTTTCTGCGCGCTGTTTGGAACTCTTGTCAAGGTTAAGTTGTTCCCGCCGCCCTTCGAGGCCCCGTCATTTTTCGTGAGACAGCACTGGCATGAACGATACCAGTCGGACCCGGCAAACAAATGGCTGCGAGGTCAGATCGCGGACTTGTTTCTTGGCAAGACGCACTGGTGGGAAAGCGGTTATTGAATTCATCAATGTGGTTAATCAAAGCCGCTGCATTGACCGAGGGCACACTTCCCGACTATTGTAGTTGCCGCAATGAGGATAGGCGGTCTGGACCTTCATGGGCTTGCTTGGTACCGAACTAGACCGGCTCCCTGAGGCGTAACGATCAGATTATAAAGAAAATAGTATCGGCTGAAGCTTGGAAACAAGTAATTCAGTCAGCTTTCTTCAGATACAGCTCGGAGGAGATAGGCATGTCAGAGAGCGATATCAGGGAAACTCCCTGTGACGCACGGGTGATTTCCGCGGGCGTGGAAGTCGGCGCGGTCTCAACTAAATGGGTCGAGTTGAACGCCGACGGCAGTTCTTCCGTTGATATCAGGCGCCATGCCGGTGACCCTCACCAGGTCCTCGAGGAAATCCTTGCCGGTCGTTGGTCAAAGGCTGACCAGCGTATGGTCGCTGTCGGCTCTACCGCACAAGCGCTTCTGAATGTCCCGTACCGATCCGAAGCGGAATGCATTGAGACCGCTCTAGCGGCATTAGGCATTAGACCGGATATCCTGCTCTCCATGGGGGGTGAGACGTTCAGCCTATATACAATGAAGAACGGCGTCATCAAGAACATCATTTCCACGGACAAGTGTGCCGCCGGTACGGGCGAGTTTCTCGTGCAGCAATTCAAGCGCATGGATCTCTCGCTGGAAGACGGCATACAACAAAGCTATTGCGGCAAGGCGGTGCAGCTCGCCACACGATGCTCGGTTCATTGCAAGTCGGACGTGACGCACAAACTGAACAAAGCGGAGTGCAGCACGGCTGACATTGCGACTTCCCTTATCGCAGATCTGGCGCATAAGATCTATCGGATGATCGATCTCGCACAATGGCCTGCCAACAAGATCGTTGTCTGCGGGGGTGTCTCCGCCAACAAGGCATTCCTCGCAAAGCTGAGTTCGTCTCTGCAGGGAAAAGAACTCATTGCGCTTGAGCAGAGTCCCTATTTGGAGGCTTACGGCGCAGCACTATTGGCCTCCGGCCTTTCCAACACAGAAGTTGTACCACGGAAAGAGCAGTGGTTGAGACCAAAGATATTCTCTCTTCCGACGACCAACCGCCTCGTGGACAGGCTCGACCTGGTCGACTACAGGGTCGGCCGAAGGAACGAACGCAACGTCGTTGCCGGCGATGCTTATGTCCTGGGCGTTGACGCGGGTTCGACAACCACGAAGGCCGTTCTATACAACATCGACAAAAATAGAGTAGATGCGAGCGTCTATCTTAGAACTCACGGCAATCCCGTATTGGCCACCAAGAACTGTCTCGAGGAGCTCCGACGCCAGGCCGGGAATACAGTACCAAATATCGTGCAAGCAGGCACGACCGGGTCCGGCCGTGAAATGGTGTCCGTGTTCATGGACGGATGCCCAAGCCTGAACGAGATTCTCACCCACGCCAGGGCTGCGGCCGATGAGGTGCCGGGGGTAGACACGGTCTTCGAGATCGGTGGGCAAGACTCGAAATTCATTTCCTTTTCCAAGGGCATCCCGGTCGATTACGCGATGAATGAAGGGTGCTCTGCCGGAACCGGAAGTTTCCTGGAAGAGGCTGCTTCCACCGATATGAACGTGTCGGTCGAACATATCAGCGACATTGCGGAGAGCAGTCTCCGCCCGATCGCCTTTGGGGAACGTTGCGCCGCATTCATCAACACCGACCTGCGAAATGCCTTGCAACAAGGCGGAGATCCAAATGACGTCATCGGCGGTCTGGTCTATTCAATCGCCGACAATTATATTAGTCGAATCGTCGGTACCCGTACCGTTGGCAATGAGGTTCTCTTTCAAGGCGGCGTCGCGCTCAATCGCTCCGTTGCGTTGGCAATGGCAGGAAGACTACGCAAGAAGATCATCGTCCCGCCCTATCCCGAATTGATGGGTGCCGTCGGTACGGCGCTCATGGTAAAGGACCTGTTGGATAGAGGGGAAGTCAAGCGGAGGCAGTACCGGTTCGATAGCCTCATGGAAGGCGAGATCGGCGTCGAGAAGACATTCCCGTGTAAAGCGTGCGACAAGCTCTGCGAGATCCAGATGATAGCGGTACGCGGAAAGCGTTTTCCCTTCGGCGGTCTTTGTTCAAAATTCGAAAATGAGCGCCACAAACGGAAAGGACTCAAAGAGGGCCGGGACTTGGTCGCTATAAGAAACGCTCTGATGTTTGAAGAGTTCGGTGCCCAGCCGTTAGCGGCACCTCGAGGAAGAGTCGGAGTGGCGATGGCGTTGACCGCCTACGAAATGTTTCCGCTATACGCCAGGTTGTTCAACGAGCTTGGCTATGAGGTTATGCTCTCGGACGAGGCCAACAAGGAAGGGAACGAGAAGACGCTGGCGACGCTTTGCTATCCGGGCCAGATCATGCACGGCGCTGTATTCGATCTGCAAGACAAGGACGTCGATTTCATTTTTGCGCCAAACGTCGCGCAGCTCGCGCCGGAGAAGGGATTCCCGTTCGGCTTCATGTGTGGGACTACCGGCGTGGCCGGGGATTTGGTCAGGAATCAGTTCAAGGATATTCGCAACAAGATTCTCGCTCCCACGATTCTGCTGAACGGTGCCACACAGATTCAGGGAACGGCAGAAGAGATAGCGCGGCGCCTGTCTCCTGCATTGGGAGTCTCGCGCGACGACGTTGTCGCAGCGTTCAATCGCGCGCTTGCTCATCAAGAAGCGTTCAAGACAGAATTGGAAAGGCGAGGACGTAGCGAGCTGGCGGACCTTGCCGGCGAGCCGACGGTCATTTTGGCCGGTCGGCCATACACTGTCTGTGCTTCGGCAGTAAACCTGGCACTACCAAAAAAGATTGCCAGCAGAGGCTTCAACGTGATATCGGCCGATATGTTGCCACAGGCAACAGGCATGCATCCCGTGAATCCGTGGACTTTTACGCAACAACTGGCGAAAGCCGTTGCTTATGCCAAGACCGAGCCGAATTTCTACGTCTGCCTGGTGTCTGCCTACAACTGCGCGCCGGACGTAAGCGTCTATCACGGCGTGCGCCACGAGTTGGCGGGAAAGACGTTTTGCTATATCGAAATCGATTCGCAAACCGCACACGCCGGGGTGGAGACTCGCATCGGCGCTTTTCTCGATATTGTTGAAGAGAAGCGCAAGTCGATGCGCATGCTTGAAGCTGCTTAGGGGAGGGAATCATGGATACCAGCAAATGGGCTCAGTTCGCGCCGGACTTCAAGACCGTCATCAGCAGCGACGGAGAGAAGGTGCAATTGGATGATCCGAGAGTCGCGCATGTGTTTCCGGTCGATATGACGCCGTGGGGCCTCGAGTACGCAAAGCACAGCTACGAGCGCCGCGGCATGCGCTGTAGAGTATCGAAGAGAACAACCGCAGAAACGCTGCAATCGGGGAAGACTCTGTCGAATGGCCGGGAGTGTATCCCGGTCGTCGCGATGTTGGGTGAGATCTACGAGGACTTGATGCAGAACCGCCAGGACGGCGAGATTACGATCTACTATCTATTCTATGTCCCTGGCCCGTGCCAGCACGGGGGTTGGAAGATCATGTTCGACACATTCATCGAGCGCCTGCAGTTGAAAGACGTCGTTTTTCTTGCATGGCCGACAAGGGAGAACAATTATCTCGGCAATGGGTTCTTGTGGAGCCTAGACCTGCGTATGGGCTATGCGATCGGCGACCTCATGGATGAGGCCGAAAACGTGGTTCGCTGCCTGGCGGTTGACCAGTTGCAGGGTATGAAGACGTTCCGAGATGAATGTACCAAGGCGTTGAAAGAGGCATCGGCAGGCCTCGTAGCGATGGAACCCGCTCTGAGGAAATGGGCACAAGCGGTAAGCCAAATTCCGCTAAAAGCGTCCCTCGCTGGCACGCCCAAAGTCCTCATCTTCGGAGGAGGCAATGTCTGGTGGTTGCACTACGAGGTAACCGACTATTTCATCGAGCGTGGAATAGTTCCCAAGCTGGTCGATACAACGGAATTTCTGTCCTGGGCGGAGAGGCGCCCAGTGACCGGTTACAATTTCAAGATCGGGAAATCCTCTGCGGAGCAGGGCTTCAACGTTGACGGAATTTATTCAAGTTTACGGGATTCAAATATTTCTTTGGCTCTCAAGGGAGAGGGCGAGGTTGCGTTGGATATGATGACCAAGATTTGGATGGGAGAACACTTCCGGAAGTGGCTACGAGATATCGCGGCTCGTTCAGGTTTGCTTTTCGATGAACATGCGGAACAGGAGGCGATCTTCGACGTAAGCGCGAACATCGTCAACCCGATGTCTGCGAGCGAAGCCATCAATAATGTGGGTAAATTCATTGTCTCAGCGAAGGGAAAGGTCTTCGACGGGCTCGTTAATCTCCGGGTATTTAATTGCCCTGTCGCGGGAGGCACAGTCGCGTTTTTGGCTACTGCTGCTAACGATCTCGAAATGCCGTTTGTCGCCCTAGACGTTGAAGGGCCGCAGGTGTCAGCGAATCAGCGGAGGCTCTTGGAGACGCTCGCAGTGCAGGCAGTACGGAGCCGAAGTGCGAAGGACAATGCCACCAATGCTGGGCGTCCAGCTGCCGTCAAGGCTGCGGATACGATGACTGTCTGAAGCCTGGCTGACGTCAAGTTCACGCCAGTGCCAATTAGCGCAAAAGAGATTATCGTGGTTCCCATTAATTGACGTAGTGTCATTGAGAGAGGTTGTTCGACGGGCAGCGGTGGTCGAGAAAGACTGGCAGGGCGGGAATATTTTGTGGATGTTTCTCGTGGACCACAGATGTCTTGAAGTTTGCGGTATCGAGCATGTAGTGGATTGCGCATAGAGGCGGGGATACGACTTCAATATGAAAGCACCCTCGTAATCAAGAGGGATTCTTGGAGGCGCTCACCCAATAAGACAAACGCCTTCGGCGCTGCCGGGGGTAATTGAACAGGGAGGAATGGGGAGATGTGTATTTCATTTGTTCGTACGCTGGTGATTATTGGCGCTGCCGCGTTGTCTGTGCTTGGGCCGCGCGCTTGGGCGCAAGAGACGATCAAAATCGGCATCGTTGGACAGTATTCGGGGCCGTTCGCTGGGTCGGGAGAGGGATTTCGGCAGGGTGTCGAGGCTTATCTCGCCCGGCATGGCAACACCGTGGGCGGGCGCAAGGTCGAAGTCATTTATCGCGACAGTGCGGGTGCTGATCCGTCCCGTGCCAAGCGCCTTGCGGAGGAACTCCTTGTTAAGGATAAGGTCTCCATACTCGCTGGCTTCATGCTTACCCCTGAAGTAGCCGCAACCGCCTCGGTAGTGAACGAATCGAAAACTCCCCTTCTAATATTCAATGCCACGACTCCGGCGCTCCTGGGGATGTCGCCCTATTTTCTGCGGATGGGGATAAACCAGGCAGCAGTCGCAGAACTGGGAGCCATCTACGCTAGGCAGAATGGCAAGAAGAGAGCATACGTTGCGGTAGCAGACTTTGCCACCGGACACGTCACGGAACAGGCTTACATTGCCAAGTTTAAGGCGGAAGGTGGAGAGATCGTAGGGCAGGATAGAATTCCGCTGAACACTGTGGATTTTTCTTCCTTTGCCGAACGGATCGCTAACGCAAATCCCGACACGCTGGAGGTATTTATTGTGCCTGGCGCGCCGGCTGTAGCGTTTATCAAGGCGCTCGCCGCGCGTGGGCTTATGGATAAGATGCTCGTGACCGGCGTCGGGGAGGCCGAGGATAGCGATCTGAATCTGAATCTGTTCGACGATTCAGTCATCGGATTCAAATCGATATTGAACATCTACTCCAGGTTGAATAATCCGGAGAACAACGCATTGAGGGAGTTCTTGCATAAGAAATACGGTCCCAAGGTCGAGCCGACCCCGTTCAGCATTGGCGCTTACGACGGAATGCACATCGCATTCAAAATGATCGAGAGCCAGGCGGGTAAGCCGTTTAATGGCGGGGATGCGGTAAAGGCGATGCTCGGCTATTCTTACTTGAGCCCGCGCGGACCGGTCACGATCGATCCCGTGACCCGAGAAAATATTCAGAATTTCTACGTTCGGCAGGTGGTCAAGAAGGATGGCATCCTTCAAAATACCCTCGTCAAGACCTTCGAGGCAGTCAAACCGCCGGCGCCAGCCAAGTAACAAGTTGTGCTACCGAGCGATTCGGTGGCAAGGGCTGATTGCCCGAGGGCCTGCGCGCCGCGCGCGCAATTGTGGCCGCGCGCGGTATGGCGCGCGGCCTTGTTCCAGGAATAACGTAGATGTCCACTTTGGCCTTCATCCTTCTCTATGGGGTTTCGTACGGCCTCGTTCTGTGCCTGATAGCGCTCGGTATGCTGATCACCATGGGGCTCATGCGGGTGGTGAATCTGGCGCATGGGGCGTTCGCTGCGATAGGGGGTTACCTATCGGCGACCTTGATCGCGCACGCTGGCATGCCATTTCCCTTGGCGATTTGTTCGGCAGTCGTTGCAGTTGCAGTTCTTAGTCTAGCCGTCGAGCGGTTGGTTTACGTCTATCTTTATACGGCGTCCGAGTTGGACCAAGTGCTTGTCACGATAGGCCTCGATTTCATCGTCGTCGCCGCCCTAGCGCTCTTCTTTGGCCCTGACGTTCTGCCGACACGCTTACCGGAGTCGCTTGCCGGTAGCGTGGATCTCGGCTTTCGCACCTTCGAGGTCTACCGCATCGTTGTGACTATCGTGTGTATCGCGGTGATAGGGGCATTATGGCTGGGGTTTGAACGCACCACGATTGGGGCACAAGTTCGCGCAGCCGTGGACAACAAGAGCATGACGCAGGCCATGGGCATCAATGTGCCACGCTTGTTCTCGCTGACCTTTGCCCTGGGTTGCGGGCTCGCCGCACTCGGCGGCGCCATGGGGGCGCCGATGCTTCCGCTCGAGCCGATGTGGCCCTTCAAGTATCTGATCCTGATCTTGGTGATCGTCGCGCTGTCCGGTTCAGGCAACATAAGGGCCTCCGTTGGCGTCGCGATGATTGTCGGTATCGTGGAGACGGCGGGTCGCTACTTCTTTCCACAATTCGCTGCCTTCTTCATCTACCTGCTGCTCATCGCGCTGATGATATGGCGGCGGGATGGCCTCTTTGCTCGGCGCAGAACTGCATGAGCCCATTGCCTCGTTCGTCCATTCTTTCGCGCCACCGCTTTAATCTTGCCGAGCCGTTGTGGTGGGGTCTCGCCCTGGGCGTAATCATTCTGTTCCCCGAATATCTGGCGGTGGGGACGTCCGTGCTTGTCATGGTATTGTTTGTACTATCGTACGATTTGTTGCTGGGCTTTGCCGGCGTTCTGTCGCTGGGGCACACGGTGTTCTTCGGTATCGGGGCCTATGCGGCAGGCTTGCTGGCCCTGGCTGGGTGGACGGAGGCGGTCACTGGCGTTCTGGCCGCCGGCGCGATTTCTGCGGTACTGGCTGCGGCGCTGGGGCCTTTCCTGTTGCGCCTCAGGGGATTGCCTTTGATCATGATAACGCTTTCCGTCGGCCTAGTTTTTTTTGAAGCCGCAAGCAAGGCGACCTGGCTGACAGGCGGAGACGACGGTCTTTCCGGCATAGAGCTAGCCCCTTTGTTTGGCCGATTCGGCTGGGGCATGTATGGCCACACGAAGTACCTTTATGCCCTGGGGTGGCTGTTCTTCCTCTTCTACCTCACCCGGCGTATCGTCGCGTCGCCGTTCGGCGTTGCCTTGCAGGGCATCCGCGAGAATGACGCAAGAATGCGGCTGATGGGAAACCCCGTGCTGCCACACCTGGTTGTCGCTTATGTCATCAGTGCCGCGATCGCTGGCATCGCGGGTGCTCTCTTGACACAGACCAATTCCTTCGTTGGTCTGGGCGTGATGGGTCTGGACAATTCCATCGACGTCCTGATCATGCTGGTACTCGGTGGCGTCGGCAGACTCTTCGGAGGCTTCATTGGGGCGCCTGTGTACATGCTGGTCAAGCACTTCGCATCGTTGTGGGGCCCGTACTATTGGATGTTCATGATTGGTGCTCTGTTGATTGTCGTCGTCCGCGTCGGACGGGGCGGCCTGCTCGGCATAATCGAGCGTGTGACCGACCGCCTTACCGGGAGGGGAGTGAACCGGTGAGCGAGTTTGCGCTTGAAGCGCGGGGGCTGAACAAGACCTTCGGTGCCCTGCTCGTGACGCATGATGTCAGCCTGTCACTCGCCCCCGGGGCGCGGCGCGCGCTTATTGGGCCCAATGGGGCAGGCAAGACGACCTTGGTTGGTCTCCTGTCCGGGGTCATCCGGCCCAACTCGGGAACCGTCTCGCTGTTCGGGGTAGACGTGACGGCCAGGGGCGCCGCCCAGCGCACCAAACGTGGCCTGGTTCGGACATTTCAGATATCCAGCCTCTTTCCCAAATTGAGCGTTCTCGAAAATGTCTTTCTCGCCGTCAGCGAGCAAGCTGGCAACAGTTTCAATCTGTGGCGGGCTGCGGGCCGACAGCGAATCTTGATTAAGCGGGCCGAAAGCATTATCGAGAAGTTGCGGCTTACCGAGGACATGCACCGGTGCGTTTCAGAAATCGCTTATGGTAGACAGCGACTCGTCGAGATTGCCATCGCCCTCGCTTTGAAGCCAAAGGTCCTATTGTTGGATGAGCCCGCCGCCGGAATTCCCAGCGGCGAAGTCGGTCTGCTGCTGGAGGCAATCGCGAGCTTGCCGCGCGACATCGCGATTCTGATGATTGAGCACGATATGGAGATGGTGCGTAATTTTGCCAGCGAAATTACGGTGCTGGTGCAAGGCAGACTGCTGATGACCGGTTCACCCAAGGAGGTATTGGCCTCACCCGAGGTGCAGTCGGTCTATCTCGGGTCCGCCGGGCGGCCGCGACGGAAAGTGGGAGTTGCCGGTGCTTGAGATCAGTAGCCTGCATGGGGGATGGGGACCCACGGTCATCGTCGAAGATTTCAGCCTGTCAATTGCCGATGGGGAGACTGTGTCGATCATCGGGCGCAATGGGGTCGGCAAGAGCACCTTGCTCGAGCTCTTGATGGGGCGGGCGCAGCACCGGTCCGGAGAGATTCGTCTCGGTGGTGCAGAACTATCTCGCCTTCCCATCCATGAGCGGGCACGTCTCG
>Ga0172380_10004033_pt1 | contig 19365 bp, 18 predicted proteins | sample Leawe162metaG_FD_119747 | JGI IMG/M metagenome (GOLD analysis project Ga0172380, IMG submission 119747) | Leachate microbial communities from a municipal landfill in Southern Ontario, Canada - Leachate well 162 metaG | ecosystem: Engineered > Solid waste > Landfill > Unclassified | place... | reverse complement strand
TTGCTGTCCCAGACATTCCGACAGCGGCCACTGCGACCAGCGAACTTACAGCAATAAACTTTGCTATATTTTTAAATTTCATATTTTTTTATTTGATTTAATACTTTTTACCAAATATACCGGCCTTAATAAATTGACTGCCACCAATTTCCACCCCATCCTCTAACAAAGGAATTCTGGCTTGATGTACTTGAAGTTGTTGTGGTTGTTGGAGTGGAGCTGTTGCCGTAGTAGTTGTTGGTTGTGTAGTTGTAATTGTTGATGACGGTGTTGTTGCTTCCATTTATGGTAGTTGTTGTGTTGGTGGTATTGCTTGTGTTTGACGAATATGTTGGAGACGGGCTGTAAGAAGAATATGACGGGAAGGAAAATGATGGATACGAAAATGACGGGAAGGAAAAGGATGGCATTCCTCCTCCAAACCACCCGGCGCTGGCATGGGGAGAAAAACCAAACATGGCAACTAACACAAGCGAACTTGCTGCTGCCATTTTCAAAATATTTACTGTTTTCATGCTTTTATATAAAATTAATAATATATAGAGTCGACCTTTATGGCACATAATATGCCTAATCTTGTAAGCAAAATATAGCAAAGTGAAATGAAAATTCTGTTAACCGGTCCAAACAAAAAAACCTCCTTTTGGGAGGTTTTTTGCGAGTTTTTTTATACTCCTTCCATATTTTGTATAGCCTCTATTCTCTTGTTAAGTTCTTTTTCTGATTTGTAGTTTGAGCCTTGTTTTTTCTTATCCCCCAGCCATTTCTCAATGCCAAAAAGTAGCCCTGACTTCCATAGCCAGATGCCCAATAAGGCAAATAGCAATGGTAGTAAGAATGAGTCTACTAAAAGGTTGTTGGTCAAGCCTGTGGATATGGAGGTAGCTCCGTAGACCGCTGTTCTGTTGACTGTGACTGTGGCTGAAGCTGTCTGGTTGTAGTTGTAGCCTGATCCTGTTATAGAAGCATTGTTAGTTAAAGTGGTAGTTCCATAGCTAAAATAGCTGGAGTTTGCTACCTGGGCTTGGTAGGTTATGGTGACTGTCTGGTATGGAGAAATGTTGTTGATGTATATGCCAGAGCTCATATCTCCTGTGTAGTTGGCTCCTGACACTGTAAGCTGGTCTCTGTATATCAATCCATTGCTTCCAAGGTCTGTGATTCTGATGTTGCTTGCTGTCTGGTTTCCTGCGGTTTGCAAGGTTACCATGAACATAAGCATATCGCTTGGGCTGGCATAAACAGAATTAGAGAAGCCAGATCCAGATGTAAGATTCTTTACAGTTTTACTTATAGAAATAATCCCATTATTGGTGCCAGATCCGAAGGAAAGATCCTGACCATAAATGCTATTTCCTGAACAGTCCCTAGCTATAGCTCTGAAATGATAGTTACTAAAATCGTAATTGTTGTTGTATATGTTGTATAAATTTACTGTCTCACTGAAGCTCCCTGAATAATTCTGAACCTTGTGAGTTGTTTCATATCCATAACTACTCGTTGGACCATATTGGAACCAAACATAAGTCGTGCAGCTGTTGTTCTCGTTTCTGTATAGGTGTCCATTTAGAGTGGCCTGGCTGTTGTAGATATTTGTCGCAGGATTTGTCTGAACAGTTGTGTAGCTGTCGGTTCCGCCTCCTCCGCATTGATTATTGGAACATCCGTTTTCACAGTATTGATAATCTTCTTGGTTGCCGCAGGAGTCATACCATTGCAGGTTGTTGCCTACGCATCTCTGGTATGCATGATGGCTACAGTTCTGGTTGATGCCTGCTTCACACACAGCTGAAGTCTGATGTCCGTCTGAGGTGACGGTGATTGTGGCTTGCCTGTTGCCTGAATCGTTAAACAGAGTGCTACATACCTGGCTGCTTCCCATACAAGCTCCTGTCCATGAGTATGTATATGAACCATTGCCTCCTGTTGCGTTAGACACAAAGCTTATCTGTTGGCCTACGTTGACCGGATTGGGGGTTGAATAGCATGAGGCCACTAGATCGCTTGGATTTTGCTGGCAAATACCACTATTACATGTTTGGTTTGAGCCACATGTCTGTTTTAACTGGGATTCAGTATTATTGGAACAATAACTTTGAGCTGTGCCTGCGTTGTTGCATGTATAGCTAGTATAATTTTGATAAACATTATTGCCCTGACAGAACAGGCCATCTACATATCCGTTGCTTCCGCAATCGGAATTAGAGTTGCAGACAACATCTATACAGGTGCCTCCAGAGCATGTTTGTCCGTTGTCACAGGCATACCACAAGACTGGGGCAGTTGAATCCACACATTTTGATGAGGATGTTCCTGGATTTTGGCAAGTGAATGTTTTGTAATTCTTATAAACATCGCTATTTTTACAAAACGCATCTCCAATAAATCCTGAGTTTCCGCAATCAACATTACAATCACATTCGATTTTTACACACTGAGCATTTTGACAAACCTCATCTGATGCGCATTCCTTATAGAGATTTTTCTTGCTACCGCATGAGTCGTACCAGTAAATATCATTTCCAGAGCATTTTTTAATGTCTTGGCTAGAACATGTATTTTTATAACAAGTGATAGGGCTTAATACCTTTGGGCAGTTATATCCATCAACGACCTTAAATTTTGACCCTTCCCAAATATATAGTCTGTCATTATATAATGTTGGTCCGATATAACGCGGATTATACGAAGTATAACCATCATATCCCTGTTCCTTGCAATATTGGGTTGCAGTTGCGCTATCGGCGCAGTACCCCACCAACTGTCCGACTGATGAATTATATTCAGCAACGTCCGGATCTCCGAAGGTTTTTGTTTCCTGGCTGGCAAATGCCATGCTAGGAGTTGACAAAGCAACAAAAACAGCTGTTAGCAACGCTGACAATATAAATAAAATAAATTTTTGTGTTTTCTTCATGTTATTACGTTATTAATAAATTTTTATTAAATCTTAAAAGATTTGTTAGCCTAACATTTTAAGAAGAGAAAGTCAACCATTTTTTAGTTTGTAAGAAGCTCCGCCTGAACGGCTATTCTTTGATAATCTTTTCCAGGGGGCCAACAGCTTATTAGTGTCAAAACATTGTTATTGCCCGACGCAACGCTGTTGGGGACATCATCTCCTCTTTTGATTATGTGTTTCTCGCTTACTATGTATGTATACTGCTTATTATTCAAATCCACTAAAATCCTATCGCCTGCCTCCAATTGATCAAGATTGCTAAAAACCCAATCATGCTTGATTTTTGGCCAACCAATCGGCGCCGAATGGCCTAGTATGACTATTTCTCCAATCTGTCCAGGGTAAACCGATCCCGGATAATAAACAACGCCAGAATCCAAATCCTTTGTTATAGACCCCTCCTCGGGGCTAGCAGGGAAGACAATGTTTGTTTCAAGCGAAATTTTCGGGATTTCTAATGTATTTTGTTTTTCCGTGGGAACTGTTTTAAAGCTTAACAGCCCGGCATCAATATTTGCCTGGCTGTGATTGGGATAAAAATAATTATTCATGGACGAAGCATCAATGGACGGATATGGATTAAAAAAATCCTCAATAATTCCAGAAACCTCCTTATAGTTAAAAATCCAAGAGACATCGTTCCAGTTTACAATTATAAAGCTGGCCAAATAGATTACGATAGCCGCCTTAATTAAATTTTTTGCATAATTTTTGTCCATAGAATTTAAATCTGCAGCTGATTAGAAAAAATTAGCCTTAAAACATCCTTGTCTAGAATAACCGACAGCGATAAAATTAAAATGATAAAGGCCGACCTTATCATTACGTGGCGAGGAATAGGAATGTTCGGGTTTAATATTAGTATAATCAATAAAACACCGACGAGGATCAAGGAAACCCCAAAAGCAATTTCTTCTAGTAGCCCCTCAGATCCATATACTACATAATTTAATATTCTAAAGTACAAACCCGTCCCGCTGCTGTTTCTTGACTCTCCTAAAACAATCTGCGGAGGTGTTGAGGATTGCGGAAACTCATTTCTAGGTTCGTATGAAGCGGTACTAATAGGAATTTCTTCTGTCTGGATAGGGCCCGGCTGATCTAAATTACCACCTGGATTATTAAAATTTAATGAAACTGGTTGAGCCGCGGGGCTAGATTGCTCTTTGGGTCTCCCAAAAAGCTGGACCACAATGACGGTATTATTTTGGCCAAATCCATCCAAAACCGCCGTCCCCATTTCGGTATAATTTGGGTTTAATATGTTTTCCTTGTGGGAAGGAGAATTAAGCCACGCACTATAGACTTCGGTTGAATCATAAAATCCAATTGCTAGGTTTTCTCCTGCATATTTATAGTTATATCCAGCCTCGTAAAACCAATGCCATGGCGTTACCCCAGATGGGCTTGTATGGTTAAAATATTGGTTTTGAAGCATGTTTTGGGCCTTCAAACGGGCAGCTTCGTCTAGCCTTACATTTTCAGATAAAATATCTAGGCCAGCTGATTCCCTGCCACGGTTAACAAGACTGATAAGCTCGCTTTTAGTTATGTCAGCAAAAAAAAATGATTGGGGCAGGTACATTAATACGCCCATGCTGAAAATCTTTATTGCCAGAATTAAAACAGCACAAAACAGCAAAACATTGCTCTCTAATATTTTACTAAAAAGTATTTTATTTTTTTGCGCAGCTTGTTTCATTTGTTAGGTGTATTCTACACTTATTTTAATCTTTTGTCAATCAAAACACCGCCGTAGTCCGCGGCGTCTGTATCCAGGTGATCCTTATTTATAGAATGCGCGATCCTTAAAACGCAAATCAATATATTCTAGGGAATTCCTCTGTTCGTCAGAGATTTCACCAGCCAGAAGAAGATCAAGTTTTACGAGCTGAGAATCGGTGTCGGCATCGTTTTTCAGATTAAAAAAGATTTGCCATCCCTCATTAGTTGTCATATCCATACGAATAGGAGTTGAGATAATCGCCTGGGTCAAATCAATATTAAATTTATCCTTCAGGTTTTGGCGGATCCTCGAAATTGCGTCGGCGATCTTCAAGGATATAACCTGCTCCCCGGCATAAACCTTTAGGTTTTCGGAGGATTGCCTTATGATTGTAAGGTTATTAGCCGGAGCGCCCACCGGTTCATAAATAACTCCATTCTCATCAACTAAAAAGCAATTTTTATCACTCTCAGAGCAAAAAACTCCCACTGGGCTTCGTTCAACAACGTCAAGCATAAGGGTATTTGGGTATTTTTTATTTATTTTGATTTTCTTAATAAGGGGAAATTTTTTTAGGGTTTTTTGGCCAAGCTCCTCAGGGTCAACTAAAAAAATACTTTTAGTTGATATGTTTAAAAAACCAAAGTTTATTAATCCCGTTTCGCTATTCTCTAATGCCCAGCTTTGCAACATATCAGCTGTAATTCTTTTATTCCCAAGGATAACTACCTCAGAAACCTGCGTGCCTGGATAGAAAAGAAAAAAATATGCGCCAACTAATAACAGCACTAGAAAAAGTGAAAGAAGCCAAAACAAGGGCGCTTTAAAAAGATTCCTTTTGGGTTTTATCCGTTTAATTTTGCTTTTTATGTGTTTTTTTCTGTACGAGGCCATCTAAAGGTTTCTTTTCCGTTTCCTTAATTTTTCTATTATATAATTTATCCAATATTTTGGGGAGAGTACAAAATCCTGAGTTTTAACATATTCTTTTTTATATCCGCCAAAGCCCATTTTAAACATCGACAGACCAGCCCAAGGATGTTTCGATTTCGCAGCATCTTCTTTTTCTTTGATATCCGGAGCAATCCCCCAAAAATTATACGCGCTGCATCCCTTCGCCCGGGCTTCTTTTATGGCTTCCCATTGCAGAAGATACGAAACAGGAATTTTATTATATTTTGAGAGAGACCCAGAATGGTGATAAAAACAAGTATCCTGCCAAAAAACAAAAATAGCAGCTGAAACAATATCGTCTTTATATTTTCCTAAAAAAATCAAAATTTCTCTGTCTGGGGAGAAGGAATTGAATTCTGCCTTTAAATATTTTTTTGGGAAAACTACAAAATTTTGGCGCTTAGCAGTCTCCTCGTATACCGGCCAAAACAAGTCTAAATCCTCTTCCCGGTTGCTCTTTATAATTTTAATGTCAGGATTTTTTTCCGCCTGGCGTATTAAATAACGCGTGGTTTTGCGCATATTTTTCAAAAGCTCATCTTCAGAAATGCTTATACCCAGCTCCCATGTAACTTCAGGATGCATGTGAATAGGAGCCTCTCTAAATCCCAAATCCTCAAAAACAACAGTATTTTCGTTGTTCAGCGGGAATATTGGAGAAACTCGGATAAAACTTGCTCTTTCTTCTTTTGCAATATCACTAAGGTGTAGCAATATTAATTCTAAAACCTCTTTTTCGTCCTTTGCGCCCAGGCCGTCAATAACAACGGGGCCATGGGGAATAAATAAAAATGTCCCCCTTCTTGCAGAGACTTTTAATACCAAAACAACTGCCAACAAATTGTCCAAGTCGTAGGCGCCAAATCGCCAAATTTTCTCGTTCATAGATAAGTTGAACTCACCCCAATTCCAGGACTGCAAAAAAGTTTTATCTATGCAAGCAGACAGAAAATTCTCCCACTCGTCTTTATTTGTTATCTCCTTAATTTCCATGCAATAAATTTTTTAAAATTTTATATTCGTCATCAAATAGAATTACATTATCTTTTGGGTTAAATCCAGAACTGACAGGAAAGAATTTATCTTTCTTACCGATAAAAATAAATTCAGACATAGCATCTGGGTGTATCTTTGCTTTATCCAAATCAGCTGTATTTATTTTGCAAAAATAATGGAAACCCTCACTCCTTTGGCCGTTTTTTACAAAACCTTCCGTCCCGATGAATTTAAGTTTTAAAAAATCAAAATTTCCGGCAAATTCAACGCCCAACTCCTCTTTGCACTCCCTTCTAATGGCCTTCTCTAATGTTTCGCTATTTTCAACACCGCCAGACCATGCTGGCTGGCAAATAAATTGCCGATGGATTTCCAATCTTTTTTGCAATGCAAACTTGCCTTTACTTGGACCATCAGTTAGTTTCAGCCAAACTGAAATTGATTTATACATACTTTTTTAAAAATTTTACTATTCTTTCAGCGTCCTTCATAGAAATATTTATGTGCGTGGGCAGGTTTAAAGTCTTTTTAGACAGTTTTTCAGCGTTGGGGCACATGCCCATTTTATAATGCATTTCTTCCAATTTTGTATCAAATGGCGCAATCGGAGTAGTGTACCAATCCCCTAGCAAAATGTTTTGTTTATGCCAGGCATCAAAAATTATATCGTGGGCTTTAGAATGTTTTACTGTGTAGCGCAAATAACTGGGCTGGGCGTTTGGCTCTGCTTTTGGCAGGGTAAACGCAGTGTCTCTTAAATTTTCATTATAAAAGTCAAACAGCTTTTTTCTGTGGTTATAAAATTTGTCCAGTTTTGTAAATTGGTTTAAGGCCATAATAGCTAGTGCATTTGGCAAAGCCTTTGGAAAATAATCAGGCTTCAATCCTCTCTTTTCCTTCCAATGCACTGCCTTAGACAAAACGTGTGTCCATTGCGACAAAACCAACAATACTTTTCCCAGGTCCACAAAATTGTAAACAGGCAAAATAATATAATGGAGTAAAATAGGATGCCAAATTTGTTGCCACGTCCAGCACGAATTTGGCATTCTAAATTCGCCCTGAGCCCGCCGAAGGGCTTCTCCTGTTTTATCATCGTTAGTTACAGCCATCCCTCCATAAACAGACGAAATTACCTTATCTCTTGAAAAGCTAAAAAAGGAGGCTTCTCCAAAAGTACCCACTAATTGCCCGTTGAATTTTGCTCCAAGCGCATGCGCGCAGTCTTCTATTAAAACTAAATTATGTTGTCGCACAATAGACATCACTTCGTCCATATTAGCTGGACTTCCAAATGTGTGCTGGACCATTAAAATCTTAGTTTCTGGAATAATCTTCTGCCTTAAATCTTCTATATCTATGTTAAAAGTTTCTTTGTCGCAGTCCACATAAACAGGCTCTAAATTGGCCCATAAAACAGGGTTTATAGAGGCATTGCATGTAAACGCCTGCAGTAACACTTCTTTGCCCGCAGAGCCTTCCATGGCCTTGAGAATGGCATACAAAGAGCTTCGGCCAGAGTTAAACGATACAGCGTATTTTACGCCCAGATATTGTTTAAATTGTTCTTCTAATTCAGCCACAGCCTTTCCCTTTTTCCATAGCCAAGGCCGTATAATCAAATTTAAGGCGAGCTTCACATCGTCTTTTTCCACATTCGGGCTTAGTGATATTGACACTGGCTTAAAATAGTTCACTTTTCTTCCAGATATTTATTTAAAAAATCTTCCTTAAAAATTTCTGCGTGCCAAACTTCACCGGGTTTTGTCTCTTTAAAATGCGCCGTTCGCAATTCTTCATCAATCGGCCCTGTAACCGTAAAACCTAAATTTTCCATGAGCCTTTGATATTTTTTTACTAGCTTTGAAGTGGCTTCAATTTTTGAAATGTCTTCGCTATCTGCTGCTATTTTTGCTAATTCATGCATGCCTTGCTCAAACATTCTGCCGATTTTCATCAACCCCAGTCTTTTTCTTTTTTCTCCATCAACCGGTAAATGAATTAAAAAGGATTTTTTACCCTCCGGATTTGGTATTTCATTGTAAGAAAAAACCTCGTTCAATTCGGTAAATCTCTCTTCTGCGGGTGCGCGACTAAGTTTTTCAAATGCATCGGGATCTTTAGTTCTTAACTCTAGGATTGGCGCTAAAACCGAAACAATTTTTGCGGTAAATGTTTTTTTATCTTCGATTCCTTCAGCTTGATTTATTTCGGCAATAATACCACCTTCATCAAAAAGTCCTGATTTTAAAATTGGCTTTATTTTCTGAATTATCTCTGTCACTCTCTCCTCTCCCGTCCTGTTTGAATCAAAAATTTGTTCAACCCCAATCTCAGCCTCTTGAATTTCGGGGCTCTTTTCTTCTTTTTTTTGTTGTACTTCGTCCTCAGGCATGGCTAAAGTGTTAATAGATCTATAAGTTGTTTGGGGACACGTCCTTCCAATAAAACAGCGTCGCCGGCCTTACAAAATGTTGTTATGGCAGAATATGCATCATGCGGTCTGTCGCACAACAATATATTTTTTTCAGGCATTCCGGCCATTAAACATCCTCTCTTAATTTCTTTGAAATAATCTTTACTGGTTACTATGGTAAGGTCGCAAACTTCACCTATTTTTTTGCCCAATCTTTCGTGGATTATTCTTGACTCTTTTCCCAGCTCGATTAAACACGGCATAACAATAACTTTTTTGTTTGTAAAAACTCTAAGATATTCAAGGTCAGCCTCAACACCATCGGGGTTTGATGAATACGAAGCATCAATAATTTCGATGTCGTGCTTACCTCGTCTTAATGTCATTCCGCCCTGTTCATGCACAATATGCTTCGCGGCCTCAGCAATTTCGTCAAAAGTCATACCAAGTTCATGGGCAATTAAAATAGCTCCCAATAGATTTTCAACATTTTGTTTTCCTAAAACCTTCACGTTGAAGTGTGCTAAATTCCCCGGCTTGTTTATTGCCAGAAATGAGATGTATTCCTTAAAGACCTCAATACCATCAGCCCAAATATCGGCGTTGATCATTTTGTTGCTCAAAGCATAAACTTTTTCTCTTTCAAAAGGAAGTTTATCGCTTTTTTTGATCAAATCTAAGCAGTATTTATTTTCTCCATTAACAAATATAGTTCCATCTGCTGGCAATGCCTCCAGTAGTTCTCCGCCACCTTCAGCTGAGAGCAGATTATCCATGCTTCCAAATAAGGCCATGTGTTGCTGGTTCACGCCTGTTACCACGCCGAATTTCGGCATTAGCATCTCACAAACCTCTTTTACTTTCCCTTTATTATATGCTCCTACCTCAGCAATAAAAATTTCGTGGCTTGGCTTTAAGTCGTCTAGAATAGCCCGAGCCACGCCAATTTCAGAGTTCTGATGGTTTTTTGTAGATAAAACCTTATATTTTTTGGAAAGTATGGTTGTCAGAAATTCTTTTGTGGAGGTCTTGCCGTAGGACCCTGTTATGGCTATTACCTTCATACGGCTTACAGATTTTATTTTTTTCATTTTATCCTCTGCCTGCTTTAGGGTTCTGTTGCGAATAGCCACAAAAGCTGGCTGAAAAGCTAAAACCACAAACGAGATTATAGCAGGAGTTAAAATGTCAAAAATTAAAAGCCATAAAATTTGAGAAGATTGAGTGCTTAAAACTGAAATATTCACCAAAAAATACCCCGCAATTACAAATGACACTACTGATAAAAACCCTGTTTTGAAAGTTTTTACGGGCTTCTTAAAAGATTTAGTTAACAGAGCGCGCCCCAAAATTACCAATTCCCATAAATAGATAGCTATAACTATGTAATAAATATACTGGAACAAACTAGTATCCAGTAAAAAAACCAACAAAACCAGCTTTAAAATCTGGACAAAATCAAAAGCAAGCTTTTTGCCCTTGTAGGTGCGAAAGTGGTCTATAAATCTTCCTATATGATATTCCTTTAGTTGCCACAGGTACAGCCAAAACAGGATAAACTTAACCTCCCAAACAAACCAAAGAATATACAAAAAATATAACATTTATAATTTATAAATTTTCGATTATTTTTTCTGCCAGCACTTCGGGTAGGCGCTTGTGCATCAAATGGTCGGCTCCGGGTACAATAATAAGCTTTGAGTTTTTTATTCTTTCGTTTATAACGCGGGCGTCTTCTATGGGCACAGACTGGTCTTTGTCTCCCCAAATAATAACCGTGGGCACTTTTATAAAACCCAGCTTATAAGACACATCATCGGAAATTACGTTTAAATATGTTTCTTTCATAACGCCTTCTGTATAAACATAATCAGATTTTCTAACTATAAACTTATAAACAGCTTTGCGAAACAACGGATAAAACGGCAAAAACTGAAAGATTTTTACAAATTTGGCCACGCCAGCAGAAGCTTCTTTTTGAGCTGTTTTATGCCTTATCACAGCTGAAGCTACTAAAAATAACTTTTCCACGCGCTGTGGATATTTTATGGCTACCTTCGCAGCAACAGCTCCCCCAAAAGAATACCCAAGCAAATAAAAATTTTCAATTTTAAGTTCGTTTAAAAAATCCTCAAACCATTTTAAATAATCATTTACTCTCCAAGGCGTGTCGAGTTTGTCGCTTTCTCCAAAGCCCGGTAAATCAGGCACAATAACCCTATACCCTTTTTCCGCAATTTTTTCAGCTTCAATAACCCACCTGTCAGAGGCCGAACCCCACCCATGCAAAATAATAAATGGCTTTCCATTTCCAAATGAAAGATAATTTGTCTTAACCCCGTTTATATTCACTTCCATAATTTTTTAATAATACCAAAATTTTAGTGCATGGTAAACACTTGACATATAATTATAAAATATGCTATTATTTTTTATAGAACCAAACAATCTTGTTTCGTCACGTGCAGAGAAGGGAGATCCAACATGGACAAAAAGGGAGATGGTTGGTTGATTGCTGTAGCGCTTCTTGCAGTGATCGCTGCTCTGATGGTCATCTTCGGAGATAAGGGGTGCCCCGTGTCTGGCACTAGCGTATTGCATGGGGGCGACACTTACGAGTGCATGACCAATCTCGTTCAGGGGGACGATGGCAACTGGTACGCAATCGTCAAGAGTGAAGAAAAAATTCTCGGGGTCTATTTCGAAGAGGAAGTCCCGCTCAAAGGAGTTGTCGCCAAGCAGGACGGCGAAAAGGTTTTCCTGCCTCTCGGCGGATCGGGAGTTACCATTCCCAACCCCCTGCCTGACCAGGCAGAGTAGCACACCAGTAAATTCGACGCGCCGTAATCTAAAGAGCGACCACACAAGTTGTGAGGCCGCTCTCTTTTTTTACTTATTTAATTACTTTAAATCCACAGTATTTTTGCAGAGTTTTTGGTATTTTAACACTTCCGTCTTTTTGCTGATTTTGCTCTAAAATAGCAGGAATTAGCCTGCTGGTGGCTAAGCCAGAAGCATTTAAGGTGTGTAAATAATCGTTTTTATTATCTCTCCTAAATTTTACATTTCCACGCCTTGCTTGATAATCTAAAGCGTTTGAGGCACTGCTGACCTCCTTATAAATATTCATGCTAGGTATCCAAACTTCAATATCAATAGTTTTTGCCATAGCCGAGGACATATCCTGAGCTGCCAATTGTACAGATTGAAAATGCAAGCCAAGCCCCTCCACTAATTTTTCGGCATTTTTTACCAGCTCATTAAAAGCCTCCCAAGATTTTTCAGGCTCTGTAAAATGAAACATTTCTATTTTGTTAAACTGGTGACCTCTTATCATGCCCCTTTCCTCTTTTCTGTAGGAGCCGGCCTCTCGCCTAAAACACGCAGAATATGCAAAATACTTTAATGGCAGTTTTTCAGCAGGTATTACCTCGTCTCTATGATAATTGCCCAGCATCATTTCCGAAGTAGCATTTAAGCAAAGCTTGTCTTGCGTCCAAAACAAATCATCTCTAAATTTTGGCAGATGGCCGGAAGTAAAAGCAGATTCTTCCTTGAGTAAATATGGAGGCAGTAGAAATGTGTATTTATTCTTCCTATGAAAATCTATAAAGTAATTTAACAATGCCCATTCCAAAATAGCTCCGTTCCCCTTGTAAACCCAAAACCCTGCCCCGGACATTTTGGCTGCTCTTTCATAATCTATTACATCTAGGCTTGTGGCTAGTTCCACATGGTCTTTGGGTTCAAAATTGAATTTGGGCTGTTTCCCAAATTGGCGCAAAACTTTATTGTTTTCCTTTCCTCCTTCCACTACGTCATTTGCCACAATATTAGGAAGCTCGCCAATTTTTTCTTTTAATTGTGCTTCCACCTCGCGCAATTCATCATCAAATTTTTTAATTCTATCCCCCACTTCCTTCATTTTTGCAATCACTTCAGGTGTAGGTTTGGTTTTAGAATGCCTGTTTCTTTCTGCTTTTAAGGCCTCTGCCTCTGTTAAAATGCTTTTTCTTTTATCATCCAGTTTTATTACTTCATCTAAGTCAAAATCTTTCTCGCTTATTTTTTTAAGCAAGGATTTTTTAATTTCTTCTTTATCTTCTCTTATTTTGTTTATATCCAACATGTTTTTGAATTATTGATGAATGTAATTTATCGGGCTTAAATGCTTTCATTCTCAAAATTTCTATTTTTAATCCCGTACTTTTTAGTTCTTTTTCCAAATCTTTTGAAAAAGATTCCTGGTCGTACCCTAGGCAAATAACATCTGGCTTTAGAGTTTCAATCACTCTATAAGGATCGTCATCATATCCTAAAACAGGCTTATTTACCAGGTTGCATTTCTGCAATTCGGTAAATCTTTCGCGCTCTCTCTTCTTGGGGAAATGGCCTTTAATTTTTTTGATGTTTTCGTCACGTCCGGCCACAGCAATTAAATAATCTCCGTGTTCTCTGGCCTGTTCAAAAAAATTTAAGTGCCCTTCGTGCAGCCCGTCAAACGTGCCAAACACCATTACTCTTCGCCCGTTAGTAACTTTATGTGAAGGAGAGTTTTTCATTATTAATCATACCAAAAACACTGAGTTCAGTAAACCCCATTGACGTTTAATTAGATTAATTTACTGTTTCGGACGCATTAGGGGGAATATTTGGCACTCTCGGGCGGGTTTATCCATTAAAAAGCTGAATAATCTTTCAGAAAAACCAAACCCGCATGTTGGGGGCATGCCATGTTCCAATGCTTCAATAAAGTCTTTATCATATCTCTGGGCTTCTTCATCTCCTTTATCACGCAGTTTTTGTTGTTCGGTGAATCTTTCTGCCTGGTCAAGTGGATTATTAAGTTCAGAATATCCATTGCCATTTTCAGAGCCGGCTATTATTACTTGAAAGCGTTGGGCAATCTTTTCGTTTTCCCCGCCTGCATCGCTATGCGAAGCATTGCGGGCGGGTTCCTTTCTTTTTGCCAATGGCGAAACGTCTATGGGCGTATTTACCAAAAATCCCGGGCCTCCTATCTTCTTTCGGCAAAACTTCCATAAATTGTCTATAGCTCGAGTGCGGTTGAACCCATTTTTATCAAAATTTATTTTCAATTTAATTAAAGCTTTTTCCATTTCGGGCAGGCTGTCCTCAAAAACATTTATGCCTGTTTCCTTCTGTACAATAGACTGAAAGTCATACTTTTCCCATTTTTTCCCCAAATCCACATCAAATCCTCGTATTTTAAACCTTAGCGTGCCAAAAGTTTTTTGGGCTATATATTTGTACATTTCCTCTACCAATTCCATGCCTTGCGCATAATCAGCATAGGCCCAGTAAAATTCCATTTGAGTATAATCCTGTAAATGTTCTGCGTCCATACCCTCATTTCTGAATTGCCTGCCAATTTCAAATGTCTTTTCAAACCCTGCTACCATAAGCTGTTTTTGCCAAAGCTCGCCCATGGAAATGCGCAAAAATACGTCTAAATCGAGCGCATTGTGGTGGGTTACAAAAGGCCTGGCATCAGCACCGCCCGGAGTGGTTTCTAAAACAGGAGTTTCTACTTCCAAAAAGTTTTTATTTATCAAAAATTCTCTTATAGAATTCCAAAAAATAGCTCGTTTTTCAATCATTTCCCTTACTTCAGGGTTAAACAAAATATCCAAATATCTTTTGCGCAATTTTTCTTCAATATCCTGTATGCCGTGCCACTTTTCTGGCAAAGGTAAAAGCGCTTTTGAAAGCATTTTGTAATCTTGGACCTCCAAAGTTTTTTCGCCTCTTTTTGTTGTGAACAAAGTTCCTTTTAACTCCACAAAGTCTGCAATATCAAAGACATCTAAGAAAAACTGATATCCTTTTGGCCCCAGTTTGTCTTCTTTTATTATAGCTTGCAATTTCGCCACCTGTGGTGAGCTTACCGAACCATCGTTTACATCAATAAAAGTTAAGCCCCCTTGTCCCCTCTTTGCCATTATTCTACCGGCAATTACAATTTGTTTTTTTCCTAAAAGCCCTCCTGAAAGCTTTTTAAAATTAGATAAGACTTCGCCAATTGTGTGAGTGCGTTTGGTGGTAGCGGGATACGCTAAAAGCCCGGCTGCCTGGAGCTTTCTCAACTTCTCAACTCTTGTTTTTCTTAATTCTTCTATTGTCGGCATATTTTTAAACCTAATTCATACATAATAACAAAATTACAAAATACAGTAAAGTTCTTGACCTAAATATTATTATTTATACAAAGTTACAAAAAAAATGCGCCCCTGTCATTATTACAAGGAGCGCCTGCGGTGGGTCAAAAAGTATCAAGTTTTTTTCCTGAACCAAAACATCAGGAATAAGGCTAGAAGGCCAGAAAGCAACATCACCAAAACCGCAGGCTCTGGGGTGTCGATGGGAGTATTGACAGGAAAACCCAAAAAAACTGTGGCATGCGCGAACATACTTGTTCTCCATCAATTAAAGAAATTGGGAAAGATCAACGCATTTTTAAAGTTTATCTTATTTTTTAGAAAAATACCAGTTCAAAACATCATGAGCAACCGGCAGGGTTACGGCCCCCAGTCCGTTCACGCTTTCTGCTGTAATTACTAAAACGATCTGCGGATCGTCGTACGGCGCGAAAACAGCCGACCACACATTGTAATGGTTTGGATCTGGAATTTGTGCAGTTCCCGTCTTAGCTGCCACGGCTATCGGCAAATCATTAAGCATAGCCGACAAACCATAAGGCTTGTCTACGCCATCTCGCATTCCTTCTCTTACAATCTCAAGATTGTCTGGATCAATAAAGCTACTTCTTATTATTTCAGGATAAAATTCCTTAATAATTTGTCCGGAACCAGGGAGTCCGCTAACAATTTTATTCACGATGTAGGGCTTATATAGCGTGCCCCCGTTTGCAATAGCACAATAAGCAGCAGCTACCTGTAGCGGAGTTGTTTGCAGATCCGACTGTCCTATAGAAAGGTTATAGGTATCTCCGTCCACCCACGAGGTTCCTTTTACAGACTTTTTCCACACGGGATCTGGTATAAGGCCGCCAAATTCACCAGGTAAATCTATGCCGGTTTTATCGTTCCAGCCAAACAGGGAGAGGTATTGCTTTATTTTTGTAGGCCCGAGGCCTTTTTGGTCTCCGTATCCTCCACCGACCGTGTAAAAATAAATATTTGAAGAAACTGCCAACGCCTTTCTCATGTCGACCCAGCCGTGCGGTTCAACCCCCCCATACCTGTAAACAATACTAGGGTCATATTGATTAGGCACCAAAATGTAGCCTATGTCATTTATCTGTTTATCAGGCGAAATCAGGTTTTCCTGTAGAGCTGCTGCAGCCTCAAATGGCTTTATAGTGGATCCTGTCGGATAATGCGCCTGGATAACCCTATTAAGAAATGGGTTGTCAAGGTCGTACTGAAGCTTATCATAATCCTCCTGGGAAATTCCACGGGCAAAAAGATTTCCATCATAAGAAGGATATGAAACTAGTGCCAGCACGGCGCCGGTCCTAGGATCCATGGCCACGGCAGCCCCCCTTTTAGCTCCCATTTTTTCTAGGCTTTTTCCTAGAGAAGCATAAATTTCCTCCTGCAACCCGGCATCTATGTTTAAAATCAAATTATTTCCAGGAACAGGATCGACTAGAATGCTTTTTTGTTTTAGTTCGCCCGAGGCGGTTCTGGCCACTTGTAAGGTCCCTGGAATACCCCGCAAATACGACTCGTAATAATTCTCAAGCCCTGTTTTCCCAATGTAATCATTGAAGGCGTATCCTGTTGAATTTGAATACTCCACCTCATTTATTCTTCCGGTGTAGCCTAAAATTTGCGAAAACACAGGTCCTGATAAATAATTTCTGGCGGTATTTTGTTGGATCCGGCAACCCTCCAGTTCATCCATTTTCGCCTCAAAAACTAAAAGGTTTTCGTGGCTCAAATCCTCAGAAACCAAAACTTCAGAAGAGCTACCGCTTAAAATTTTATTCTCAAGCTCGGTTGCGTCGGTTCCAGTAATATTGGCAATTTTTTCTATTTCTCCTAAAATTTCTGGCGAAGAAACAGCAAACTGAGACCTCTCGCAGACTAAATCAAAGGCGGGCGAATTGGAGACAAGTTTTTTAAAATTTTTATCGTAGATAATGCCACGCTCCGGAATAATTAGACTGGCTGCTCCTTTATTATTTTCGGCAGCTATAGATAAATTCCTTCCTTGTATAATCTGAAAATATAAGGCTTTGGTAATCAAAACCATCGATAGCAATAAAAAAATACCAAATAAGACATAGGAAATTTTTTCTTTTAGAGGAACTTCAAATTTCATCTCCGATATCCCCAGTTCCTCTTCTTGGAGATGCGCCAATTTATCCAAAAACACTTCATGAGGTTCAATGCCGGCAAACGAATTTTTTACCTTGTATTTTTTCATTTTTTAAACAAGGATAGCTGGCGATTGTCAGATAGGCCAGAAAAAAAGCGCGTGTAAGCCCAAAAAAATAAGGAGGAAAAAACCAAATTATAAATTAGCGCGCCGGCGAACCTTGAATTAAGCGATAAAAATAAAAATCCTTCTTTAAAAATGAAAAAATAAATTTGAAGCGAGATGTTGTAGCTAAAAAATAAAATAAAGAAAATGGCTAGAAATTGCACGAAGGCATATTTTCCCCTGCTTTCCAACATGAGCTGTTGGAATTTTTTTGCAAAAAAACCAAACAGAATCAGCAAAATCATCGAGATTCCGAGTTGCGAGGAGGAATAGAGATCGAGCAAGAGGCCGGCTGCTAGGGCATAAAAAAATATCGAAAAGTTAATGTTGTTTTTCTCGAAAAATACAAGCAGGGCAAAAAATATAAGCACTAGGCTTGGCATGGCCCCCCACAAATTAAAATGCGCAAAAAAACTATTTTGCAAAAGAGCCAACATATAAAAAATAATTAAAATAATTAAATATTTATACCACACGAATCGAAGTTTAGTTAGTTTTGTCCTTATAATTCGTTATAACAAATAAATTGCTTGAAGCTATGTTTAGGAGCAACCCCACTTTAGCCTTCTGGTGCGGTTCCTGGTCGTTTCTAATAATTTCAGTTATAGTTCCTACAAGCAGATTTTTGGGGAAGGATCCTTCTAACGCAGAAGTAATTAGAACGTCTCCATTTTTTATTTCCTCATCAATCGGTACTAAATCCAAATAGGCTTCCAGCCCGCCGGCCCCCTTTAAGACACCGTAAATTTCTGAAGCTGCCTCGCCCTCCTGCCCTTGCGCCCGAATTTTAACATTTATGATACTGTTTTCTGCAGAAATAAGCATTACCTGGGAGAAATTTTTGTACACTTTAAACACCTTTCCGAAAAGCACGTTTTGCTGGTTTACTACACTCATGCCCTCCTTTACTCCGTCTTCAGAGCCTTTATCTATAGAAATCAAATCAGCGCCATCCAGTCCCATCATGCCTGCCATAACCAAACTAAAATTACTATTTTCGTATGTTAGCGCGGCCTCGCCTTGAGAGGCGAAGAAGGTCTCCTTCTCCTGTAAAAAAGTTATGTCGGCCAGCAATTTTTGATTCTGAAGATTTAATGATTCGTTTTCCTTTGCTAGCGATCCTGACCTTAGGATTGAGTTTGTAAAACCTGAAACAGCCTCGCCCGCTGCCCAAAAATTCTTTTCTAACGGATTCGATACAATATAAAAATAATTTTTAATTTGAGACTGGAAAATATTTAAAACCGCAACGAATAAAAAAAGCACTATTGCCCATGAAAAAACTTTCAGAAAAGTGCTATTTTTTTTATTTAAAGATAAGTTTCTCACTTGCATATTAATTGCATTTTACATCAGCTCAATTTTTTATGCAAATATTTGTTAATTTTTTGTAAACAAAAAATCGTGAACAGTGTAGGAGAACTACCTACTCTCGCGCAAAGCACTACCATCGGCCTTGGAAGATTTCACTTCTGAGTTCGAAATGGGATCAGGTGGAGCACTTCCAGTATAGTTCTCTTACACTATTCACGATTGATTTACTTTTTAAAAAATACCTAAAATCTGTATCTATTAGCGACTTACGCTAATGATTTTTATCAATATACTCAAATGCTAAGTATATCGAAGGATAGAATGATTTATTAGTACTCCCCGGCTAAACACATTACTGTGCTTGCACCTGGAGCCTATCAAACCCGTCATCTGCGGGAAATCTATGAGTTTTCATCTTGGGGTTAGTTTCGCGCTTATATGCTTTCAGCGCTTATCTATTCCCGACTTAGCTACCCAACGATGCTCCTGGCGGAACAATTGGTACACCAGAGGTCAGTTCATTCC
>Ga0172380_10004032_pt1 | contig 19365 bp, 22 predicted proteins | sample Leawe162metaG_FD_119747 | JGI IMG/M metagenome (GOLD analysis project Ga0172380, IMG submission 119747) | Leachate microbial communities from a municipal landfill in Southern Ontario, Canada - Leachate well 162 metaG | ecosystem: Engineered > Solid waste > Landfill > Unclassified | place... | reverse complement strand
TGTGACCCTACGGAGAATCGAAGCTTACAGCTTCAGTACAGGTTGTCGTTATTTTATTTCGCTTCACTCATAAAATATCTGGCAACCTTTTCGATTCTCACACAAACAGTCTACAGACTGTTTGTTCGTAGGCTCATGTACGAAAAAGGACCGCCAAACGCGGTCCTTTTTCTGTCATGACCCTACGGAGAATCGAACTCCGATTTCCAGGATGAAAACCTGATGTCCTAACCGTTAGACGATAGGGCCGTCTTTGGGACCACGCCATACTATCGAAAAAACACAAAAAATGCTAGTTTTTACGAGCTGAATACATGGAAGCGTCGCATAGTGGTCTAGTGCAGCGGTTTCGAAAACCGCCAAGGTGTAAAAGCCTTCGAGAGTTCAAATCTCTCCGCTTCCGCATCCGTTTTACAACACCGACCCTTGTGGTCGGTTTTGTAGAATGGGAGGAGAGGGATTTGAAGACCTTGCGAGCTATCTTTTCGAACGAAGTGAAGAGAAGTAGCCGCAAGGTGTACTGAAACTGTAAGTTTCAAATCTCTCCGCTTCCGCATATAAAAACACCCGGTCTCGCAAGAGACCGGGTTTTGTGTTGTTGTCCTGCAAAGATCAGACCCTGTTCTGCGGTTTGTGCACCTTGTGAAGCCTGCGCTTCAGCATGGCAACGCCAGGCTTCTTGCCCTGACGTGCAAGCTTCTTCCGATACGGCTCGCGCTTCTGACGGATACGCTTCACTTCCGCGAGAAGTTCGGGCGACAAGCCGTGATCCCACGACAACCGTACCCGCCGAGGATGAGCCAACATGGCACATTCCCAGAACCGCGACTTCAGACCCTTGCCCTGCTTTATGTGCATGTATGCATGACACTTCGGACAGAGCGGACGATTCAGCACGCGAGCCTGCGTGATGATTGCGGAAAGGAACAGGTTGTCGAGGAAGTTCTTCGTACGATGCTTCGGATGATCGTGGTAGAGTACCCTGTCGCCACTTCTGATGAGTACTCGACCAGCGTCGCTTTTGCGTGCCATCTTCGCATCGCGGAGGTACGTGGTCCAAACAACAACTTTGTATCCGTTCGCTTCGAAGGTGAAGCCAACCTCGCGACCATCACGGGGATAGGGTGGCTCCAGTCCTTGGCGAACGTATTCAGACCGGAATTCCTGTCTGGTCATTTCGCGGAAATCCTTTTCCAGAATCCTGCGTTCAAACGCTCCGAACGCAACTTCGTCGGGCAGTACTTGCTTGGGCATCACACGCTCCTTTGCTGTGTGTAGAGGGCAATCTGGGCGTACAATAAGCTTTATTGGTGGGGTTGTAAAGCACCTCAAGGAAAGGGGTATGCGCTACGCAACGCTTCTTACTTTGTGCAGGTTATCATACATACCAGTCATATAATTACTGTATGCATATACTTAAAATTGTTGGTCTCGTACTATTCATATTATTGGGAATCTTCCTCGTCGTCTTTGGAGGATACGATGATAGTCCTGGGGCGCAAGGTCTAGGACTTCTTGTTGCACTCTTTGGTATGTGGAAACTATATAGGGGAATGCGATTGGAAAGACGAAAATAATAGTTCGTCATACGGCATTCATTTCTTCTTCATGCACGGACGCGTACGATGAGCGGAGAAGTTTAAAAGATAGCAAAAATCATTATGTTGTCTTGGGCATTAACGTTCTTCGTATTGGCAATCATTGCTGCGATTCTTGGCTTTACCACTATCGCTGGTGCGGCTGCTGGTGTCGCTAAGATTCTCTTCGTGGTCTTCCTTATCCTTTTTGTTGCCTCGTTTTTCTTCAAGGCAGCAGGGAAGGCAGATCGTATGTTAGACCGTAACGTCTAACCGTTGCGTGTAACACAGCTACTAATCCCCATACGTTACAAAAGGCGCCTTCGGAAAGCCCGAACGCGCCTTTTGTTATTTGAGCTGCTTCAAACGGAAGAGACCTTTTGATGGTTTGTATACTTGGTCAGGGAACTTCTCAATGAGTTTCCAGATACATCCGTTGATTGTTTTGGGATGAAAGCTTGGGTGTGATGCTTGTATCTTGCGGGCGAGTTCTGTCCACTGGAGACCTTCTCGGTGCTTCTTGAGGAGTGCGAGCGCCTCGGTATTGATGCGGCCCGTAATCGTGTCTTTGAAGGCTGGCTTCCTGCTCGTTTGTTTCTGCATAGGAGTATTCTCTCGTACCTATGGCTTTTTACAAGCAGCGGAGGTATATGCAACTAAAGGCGATTATCCGTTGTTACAACAGCCATGACTGAAAACCCTTTTAAGAATGCCTTTCTGGCACTCGCGTATATCATTATTCTTGTATCCCTTTTATTCTTAGGATCAAAGATGATCGGAGGAGATGAGGAAAGTATCTTGTATCCGATTAGTGCACTTTCTGTGCTTGTGTTATCGGTCGGTGTTATGGCGTATCTTTTCTTCTACAAGCCTGTACTTATGCTTCTTGATGGAGAACGCGAAAGGGGTGTGAAGCTCTTTCTTCATACGCTCGGCATCTTTGCGTGCGCGACAGGGGTCGTACTCCTTGTGTCTCTTATCGTGAACGGTTAGTACGTACTGAGTCCTGTAAACTCTCCAAAGCGATAGAGCAGTGTCTTGAGGACTTTGTCTTCTGCGTAGGTCTCGTACGGGGTTGAGTATATATCGCCATTCCTGTTCTCCCAGAGCGTGTCAAAGAATGCTTGGGCATCCGAAACAGCTTTTGTTGAGACAGGTCCCATTAGCCGCACGTTTGTTTCAAGATTGAAGTTATTGAGATTGCGACGTGTGAAGTTTGCGGAGCCGAGGATGACGTCCGCCTCACTTTCTTTCTTCATAATAATCATCTTGCTGTGGCATTGTTCACCGTTTGTTGCGCACCAGCGTATGCTTATGTTGCTTGAAGACTCAATGAGTTCATGTGCCACTGAGCGATTGGGAATGCCACCTTTCTGACGCCCAAAGGCGTCCTTGTTTGGATCGAGTATGATGCGCACCATAACATCACGATCCGCTGCACGTTTCAATGCCTTTATAACATCGCGATCAGAGAGGTAGAACATGACGAGATTAATACTGTCGCCACGCTCAAGCCGATTAATACCCGCAAGAACCGCATCTTTTATTGCACGTTCGGTGAGTAACTGTACCGAAATATCGGAGGATTCTGCATCGGCATCGGTGTCGATTGAAGGTCGAAGGAACGCTGCCTCTGCCATTTGAGCCACTGCTTGTTCGCTCGTGAGTACAGAGGATGCAAGAGCGGTACCTTCAACGAGGAGTGCGATATTGCTATGTTCACTTGAGCCATCGTGCGGATTTGCTGAGGTAACGAGTGTTCTCCATACGCGGTCCGTACCATGTAGAGAATCAGCAACGATGAGTTTGCGGTGATTTGCTTTGAAATTGAACAGGGTGAGATACGAAGAGAGTGTCACTTTTGGTTTCTGTGGATCGAGCATGTTGGGGAGCCATGCACCCCCTATGTTGGGCATGTACCGTAAGATTGGACGCCACACCATACTATAGAGAGGATTGCTGTCACGAAGCTTGGTGAGGTCAGTCAAAATGACCTCTATCCCATGTTCACCAAGCTGTGCAAACTGTGGAGAGGTGTAGCTTCCGTAGATGGTGTTGAGAGGGTCCGTGATAAGCAAGATGGTGACATCAGGAGATATTTTCTTCTTTTCTATAAGCGTTGTCACGAGTTCTTCTGACAATGAACGGTACGTGGTGGTTGCTGCACCACGTAAATCATTGAAGAGGAACATGTCCACGAGCACGTAGGAGTCAGCTTCACGAATAAGCTTGAAGACAGTATCAAAAATCTCCTGTTCACGTACGCGCGTGCCGTCGGCTTTTGTGTACGTTTTGTCGGAGAGGAAGAGTACCGATCCAGCGGAGACGGGGTAAACGGGGCTCGCTACACCAACTCCAGAAGGTACTGGCTTCGTGATGCGGTAGAGGCCAAGCGCCATGACGAGAAGGATAATGAGCAGGATGGCGAGACGTATCATAATTTCATTGTATCGCATTCGTATTCTCGTGCTATCATTTTTTGCATGGAACATACATCACGGGCAGAAAAGCTTGAGCATCATTTACAGACTGAGCATAAGCGCTCACCACTCGCGACACATCTCAAGGAGGTAATCTACGGCGGAGTGGACGGCATTATTACGACCTTTGCAGTGGTCGCAGGCTTCTCAGGAGCGGCTCTTTCACATGAGACAACGACGCAGCTCTCGTTTCTTGTGGTGCTTCTCTTCGGCCTAGCAAATCTCTTTGCAGACGGTGTCTCTATGGGTCTTGGAAACTTTCTAGCCGTACGTTCAGAGCAGAGTCTGTACAAGAATACGTGGCGCAAGGAACAGAAAGAGTCTATTCAGAATAGTGAAGAGGAAGCTGAGGAGACCATAACCATTCTCATGCAGAAAGGCTTCACCGAAGCCGATGCGCGTACACTCACTGCTATTTATCGAAAGAATGGGCAGTACTGGGTCGACTTCATGATGAGCCATGAGTTGGAGATGTCTGATCCGACAAAAGAGAATCCGTTCTATACGGGATTTGCGACATTTGCATCATTTATTTTCTTTGGCATTATCCCGCTTTTGCCATTCATATTCATGGGTTCGTTTGATCCACGAACCGTCTTCCAATTCTCCACAGGAAGCGCATTTTTTGCACTCGTACTTCTGGGTGTACTCAAGTGGAAGATTGTAGGAGGGACACATCCTGTACGCACCGTGCTTGAGGTGGTATTTGTGGGTGGTATTGCTGCCTCAGTCGCATTCTTCGTTGGATCGCTCTTTGAGGTTTAGTTCTCCACGGACTTATAAACGCGTTTATGCACACGTTTATCAACATAACGGCTTGTATCAAGCGTTTTTAGAGAGTGTTGGAACGTCGTTGACACTCTATGGCTTGCGGTGGGAAGCTATAAGTATCTTTCGGATGTGGTGATTTCTTCACATACTAGTGTCCGTCATAGGACACGGAGGGTCCGGAAGATATATGCTCTACGTTGTATACGGAAAAACCACCGAGCCGTCGGTGGTTTTTCTGTTTTTGTATTGTATTAGGAGAACTACTTGGTCTTAAGGTGTACGTAGATGTCTTCAAGCGCGCGTACTGCATCACCTGCAGAGATATTGTTCTGGTGATATTTGATATTGGTACAATCGCCCGCGGCCCAGATGCCAGCGACGCTTGTCTGCTGTGTCCATGGATCGATCTTGATGCGCTTGTAATCGTCGAATTCCACAAGACCTGAAACAAACTCTGTGCTTGGCACGAGACCAATTTCGACGAAGATACCTGCGACAGGGAGCTCATGATCAACCCCATCCTTCTCGTAGATAATACTTGAAACAAATTTCTCACCGTTGATTGCCTTAGTCTTGGCTCCGACGATGCCTGTCATATTTGGGTGAGAGAGAACCTTCTCAACGGTCACTGGGTCAGCCTTGAATGCTGGTCCATGGTGAAGCAAGGTTACACTCTTTGTGTATGCAAGAAGTTGCGCAGCGCTTTCGAAGCCTGCGTTACCGCCGCCGATGACCACCACATCTTGGCCACTAAAGAGGGGACCGTCACAGGAAGCGCAGTAGGTGATACCTTTGTTATCAAACTCTTCAGCACCAGGAACGGTGAGCTTACGTCGATTTGAACCCGTGGTGATGAGTACTGCGCGTGATTCGTGTGCCGAACCGTCCTCAAGCGTCACGGTGAATCCTGTGTCTTTCTTTGTAATACTCGCAACAAGTTTATTTTCAAGGATAGTAACCCACTCGCCTGCGTATGCACGGAGGTGAGCCTCAAGATTCTTCGCAAGATCAGGACCCGAGATGCTTGGTGTGCCGATCCAGTTCTGAATGTCAGGAGAGACGGTGCTTTGCCCGCCCCATTCCTTAGTAATAAAGAGGGTCTTAAGTTGCTTACGTGATGCGTAGACGCCCGCAGAGACTCCTCCTGGACCGCCACCGATGATAATCAAATCGTACATGGATGAGATGCTATGTTACGGGTAGATATACGCTCAAACATGCGTACTGGTGCCTATTCTAACGTAGAAGAAGGGAATACAAAACCCCGCGCGATGGCGCGGGGTTTTTGGTATTTAAGGTGGTGAATGAGTGACGAAGAAACGCAGGTACTGGTCACGCGTCACTAAGTATATTTCTGTGACGAAGGAACGCAGGTGCTGGTCACGCGTCACTAAGTATTTTTGTTCACTTCGTTCCAAAAATACTAAGTGCACTCGACCCCGGCTCGCTGGTTCGTCGCCTTTTGAGGGCGACTCACATCGCTGCGCCTCGCGGTTCCACGTTTCTCGCGATCAAAATTATTTCAATTTTGATCGTCGGAGAAACGCAGGAACCGCGCCCCAGTCGTCATCGTTCTCCTCGTCGATCGAATCGATAGGCTTAGGTTCTTTTATCGGTGTTGGAGCTGGTGATTCCTCACGTACTACCGGCACTGGTTCTTCTCGAATCTCTGCATCGTTTGTTCGGGGAAGACCTATTGCGTTAAAAATCCGTCCACGGACTGGCTCCTTTGCCTCTTCAGGCTGCTGAGCGTTTCGTTCAAACGCACGGACCGGTGCGACCATGTGGGGATTTATATCGGATTCAGGGAATCCCGTTGCAATTACGGTTACACGCACTTCATTCTTCTTTAGCTTCTCATCACGAATTGCACCGAAGATGACCTTTGCGTGAGGGTCAATAGACTCGGTAATGATGCGTGCTGCGTCCTGTATCTCAAGCATGCCGAGGTCGTCGCCTCCTGCAATTGCAAACAGTACGCCCTTTGCACCCGTTATTGAGACTTCAAGAAGAGGGGAGTTGATTGCTCCACGAGCTGCTTCTTCAGCGCGCTTTTCGCCTGCAGAGAGACCAAGACCCATGAGTGCGGATCCTGCGTTCTCCATGATGCTTCGAATGTCGGCGAAGTCGACGTTGATGATACCTGGCATCGTGATGAGGTCAGAGATACCCTCTACTGCCTGCTTGAGTACGCTGTCACAAAGTTCAAATGCTGCCTTTACGCTTGTCTCACGGTCAACAATGGCAAGGAGTCGGTCGTTCGGGATAGTGATGAGGGCATCAACTTCCTTCTTGAGCTCCTCAATACCCTGAAGTGCAGAACGCATACGCTCCTGTCCTTCAAAGAGGAAAGGCTTGGTGACCACACCAACGGTGAGTGCACCAGTTTCGCGTGCGATTTTTGCAACGACTGGTGCTGCACCAGTACCAGTACCACCACCCATACCACCCGTAATAAAGATCATGTCAGATCCTTTGAGGGCGTTCGCGATTTCTTCGCGAGTTTCTTCTGCGGCACGGCGACCCATGTCAGGATTTCCTCCAGCACCAAGTCCGCGGGTCAGATTTTTTCCGATGTTGATCTTTCGCTTTGCAAGAGAGTGATGGAGATCTTGCGCATCGCTGTTGATTGCGATGAACTCAACGCCTTTCACTTTTGAACCAACCATGTAGTTCACCGCGTTGCTTCCAGAACCGCCAACACCAACGACGCGAATTCGTGCAAATGATTCAACGTCTGTCTTAATCTGTTCCATAGCCTATTGTTAATGTTATGAGTGCACCTCCGCAACTCTTTAATAAGTAGGCACCATCATACAGCGCTAAAAATCTTCTGTCACTATATTGACAAAACTCTCTTTCGTGCGTTTGTGTTCCTCTTAAAATGTGGCTGTAGAAGCCTTATTGTTAGCGAAGCTATGGAAGAAATTGTTTGAACCAATTGAGGATGCTGCCACCGGTATGTCGTGCCAGACTGATGCCACTTTCTTCTTCAGAGCCTGAGAGACCCCAAACACAGAGCCCATAACCGACCGCCCATGATGCATCTTTTACCTTGCCATTCTGTCCTGGATCGAGTGATGCGACTTTAGAAGGGAGGCGTAATGCGGTGCGTGCGAGCTCTTGGATATTCGCAATGTTTGAACCGCCACCCGTGAGTATGATGCCTGCAGGCAAAAGTCCATCGCGTTTCATGCGACGCAAATGTGCATCGATTAATTCAAATATATCGGAGAGTCGAGCAGAGACTATTTCATCGAGCTTTCGTTTTGAGTAGGGAACTGAGGTCATGCCGCCACGTTTTATTTTCTCCGCTTCTTCCAAGGTAATCTTGAGTCCGAGTGCGATATCATTCGTGATGTCGTTTGACCCTAGCGGGAATACTTTTATTGAAATAGGTGTGCTGTTCTCAAAGACCACGACAGATACCGTTTCTGCACCAACGTTGGCAAGGATGCATCCTGCTCGTTTCTGAGCCTTAGTGAGCATTACAAAGCTTCCTGCAAGCGGTGAGGCGATAACGTCCTCCACCTTGATGCCAATGCCCTCTACGGCCGACACAAGGTCATTGAGGTGTTGTTCAAAGACAGTCACGAAGAGTACGTCAACCTCAAGCTTTGTACCCTTGAGATCATGAGGACGACCATGAATCTTCTCTCCATCGACAAAGAAGGCGAGGGGAATGGCATGAATCACTTTGCGATTTGGAATACGCTCTTGGATTGAGAGTTCGCTCGCTTCCACAGCCTTGTCGACGTCTACCTGTGTAATCGTAGAATCAGCTCGGGAAGTAATAGATTCACCTCGTGCCTGCACTTCATCGATACCAATCCCGCCAATAGAGAGGTGTGCGCGCTTGACCTTAAGTCCGCTCGCTTTTTCAGCCTGCGCGACCGCATTGCGAATACTGCGCGAGATGTCCTGTTCGTTCACGATATAGCCACTCCGCATTCCGCGGCTTTCGGCGTATCCAGTAGCGATGATTTGAGGAGCTCCTTTTTGGACATCAGTATCTTCGGCACTCGCAATAACCACCTTCACCTGGTAGGTGCCTACATCGATGCCGGTAATAAAGTGCTTTGCCATCAAAAAAAGAGGGGAGATACAGAGACGTCAAGAATCGCGTGTTTAGCGCAATCCAAAACGTGCACTGTATTTTTTCTCCGCTTTGTCCATTGTAGCCCCATGAGGGTACCCTTTCAAATGGAGAAGTCCGTGGATAAAGAGATATCCAACATATCCACGCGGACTCAATCCAAATGCATGTGCTTCACGCGCTGCAACTTTAGGGGAGATATATATCTCGCCCGCATTGTTGCTGAGTGGAAAAGAGAGCACGTTTGGTACATACGTTTTGTTGCGGTATATCTTGTTCAGATCACGTGCACGCTTCTCACCAACAAAGGTAAGTGAGAGGGCATATGACTTTCCAAGAATTGCATCCTTCATCTCCGCATAAGGATGCTTAGGATACGATGCGACAGTTTGAGAAATAGTACAGGACATGCGCATCAGTATAACGCATACAAAAGACACCTCCCAGTGGGAGGTGTCTTTTGTATGCAAACAGTGCGTGGATTATCGGCGTGCGCCACGTACTGGCTCTTGTATCTTACCGAGTTTCAAAAGTTTCTCGTACTTAGCCTTCTTCTCGAGCTTAATCAACTTGCGACCGCGATTGACCTGCTCAGACTTTGTACGTGTGTGGTATCGATCCTTGCGGACACGATTGAGGATACCAGCACCCTGTACGCGCTTGGTGAAGCGACGGATAAGGTTTGCGGTGCTTTCCTGATTATTCTTCTTTACTGCAACATTTACTGCCATATGCCGCGTGAGGATACCATGGGGGATTGCATTGTGCAAGGCTCAAAACAGTCCTATGCGGAGACTTTTCGGAGATATGATGCAAGGCCTGCTACAGGAAGATGCTCTTGGTTTTGTAGGTGCAAGTCGCGAATGATGACGGTACCGTCCATGAACTCCTTATGCCCTAAAATGACCGCGTAGCGTGCGTTTGTGGACTCTGCATGGCGAAGCTGTTCAGAGAGCGAGTCACTGAGGATATTCTGGCGTACGCTGATGCCTGCACGGCGTAGTTCGTCGATAAGGAGGAGGCTCTTGACCTTTGGTCCAAAGCCGAGTTGTACGAGGTATACCGGTGATTCTTGTGGTGCGCGCGGAGTTGGTACTGATTGTGGAGTCTTTTTGTCTTTAAGCACAAGAAGCGCACCAACAGCGGGTACTTTTGTCTTTGACATCTTCTGTACAAAGTTGCTGTACCGTCCACCGCGAATCATGAAAGGACTATCAGCGATCGGTGCGCGCGTCTCATCAAGGAGATCAAATGCAAAGAGTGCGTCTGAATAACATTCGTGATTGCCCACCAGTTTTGGATCAATCTCGAACGGTGTACCACTCATGTCGAGAAATTCTACAATCTCGCGGAAGTGTTTGCGGCTCGCATCGGTTAGGTACTCAAGTGGATTTGGACTGCGACGTGCAAGATCGTGCTCACGCTCAATGAGGTGCATGAGTGCAGTAATGGAGTGTTCCTTCATAAGCTCGCGTGCGCTTGTTGGCATCTCGTCAACACGCTTTCTGAGGAAGTTTGTGAGATCACGTACGTATCGTGTGGATGAATCGGTGTCGCCGAGTGAGTTGATACGTACTACAAAATTATCAACCCCTAGGTCAGCAAGGAGCGAGCGGATGGTCTGAATGAGAAGTGCTTCACCGATGCTCTTCCGCACGTTGAATATCTGCAGTGACAGCGCAACGTCGCCTGAGCGTGGTACCGACTCTATGGAGTAGAAGAGTACAGGACCTTCAATGGCATTAAGTTTGTTTTCAAAATACGAGCACATACCGCCCGATAGGAGTCCATACAAAGAATCATTCTTGCGGTCTTGTGCTGTTGCACGATGTTGAACCTTTGATTCGCAGCTTTTGCATGAAGGATGTTGCTTAAGGCGTTCAAGTGGAGAGAATCCAAAATGGTGTGCGGTATGTCCCGCGGACTTGATGAAGTTCTGTACTGAAATGTTGTTTCCCATGATGCCGCCTTATATTGGTAACTCCTACTCAATCACGTACTTCCCTGGCCAGACATCTGCTCTGGTGACAGGGAAGAGTCTCACAAACGCCCTGCCTACGATATGGTCGCGCTGCAAGACACCCCACGCGCGTGAATCTGAACTTGCGTCACGATTGTCTCCCATGACGAAGTATTCGTCTGCGCCGAGGGTCTCACTCACTGTCGCTCCAGGACGCATGCTATGCACGTATGTTTCATCAAGGAGCATACCCTCAGGATGATCAGTATTCGTGATGGTCACCTCAGAACCTTCAATCTGCACGCTGTCTCCTGGAAGACCGATGACGCGTTTAATGAAGAATTTTGAGGGATCCTTAGGATATCTGAAAACAATTACGTCACCGCGCATTGGCTCTTCAAAGTGGTAGGTGAGCTGATCAACAATGAGGTATTCATTGGTAAAGAACGTTGTTTCCATTGATGCTCCCGAGACAATGAATGGCTGTGCGATGAACATGCGTACGGGAAGCACGATGATGAGGGCAAAGAATGCAAAACGAAATATTTCGCGAACCAGGCTCTCTTTCTTTTCGTTTTCAGGCTTTAGCACAGGCGTCTCTGCTTCCTGTGGAGGTGTCAGAGAATCATGCGATGTGCGAAAGAATGCCATACAAGAGAGGATAATTTCCACCATTATAATCGCGTACAAGATTCCGCACAAGTTTTTGTAGAATCGCGCGTATTTTTGTGCGATGCGGTACAATATTTCCTATGTATATAATCGTTGGACTTGGCAATCCTGGTGAGGAATATCGCTTCACGCGACACAATATTGGATGGCTTGCAGTCGAGTCGTTTCTCCATATGTATGGTTTTCCTGACCTAGTAAAATCAGGTAGCTATAATGGCCTATTGTCCGAAGGAGTGTTTCAAAAAACAGAAGTTGGTACGTTGCTTCCCACAACGTACATGAATAACTCAGGTCCAGCCGTTCTGCGTTATATGAAGGAACGGAACGGAAGCGCGGAGAAGCTGATTGTCGTGCACGATGAAATCGATTTGCCTTTTGGAACACTCCGTATCTCTGTAGGACGGGGCGGGGGAGGCCACAATGGCGTGCAGTCAGTCATCAACTCGGTAGGATCATCGGATGTTATTCGTGTACGTGTTGGTATTGCCAAGACGGGTTTGTTTGGAAACATGAAGCGTCCAGCAGGAGACAAGCTTGCTTCCTTTGTGCTGGGCACGTTTTCGCCGCGTGAGCAGAAGGCACTGCCTGATATTGGTACGCAGGTTGCAAACGCAATCGCACATATCATTGAGAAGGGGGTAGCGAGTGCGATGAATACGATTAACTGATATTTCCCTAGCCACACAATTCCGTAACCGCATGAGTGATCAAAGAAGGTACACGAAAAAAGCACCGCAAGGTGCTTTTTTCGTCTGTTCATAGTGAATCGCTTATTTCTTCTTGAACGAGAGCGTCATGCGCTGATCCTTTGGCTCAAAGAGCGTGATCGTAAAGTCGTATGACTGTCCGAGAGAGAGTGTCTTTCGAAGCTCCTCCTCGCTTGCAAACTCTGAGATGTGTACAAGACCTGCGACACCTTCCTCGATTGAGGCGAGTGCACCATGCTTGTTGTACTTGATGATAACACCAGGTACTTCCTGATCCTTGCGATACTTCTTCGTTGCAGAAACCCAAGGATTCTCCTTAAGCTGCTTGATTGAGAGAGAGATCTTGTCATCCTTCACTTCGATGACCTTTACCTGAACCTTGTCGCCCACCTTGTAGAGTGCGCGGGTGTCCTCAACGAGGCCCCAGTCGAGCTCTGAGATGTGTACAAGACCTTCAAGACCCTCTTCAAGCTTCACGAAGATACCGAAGTCTACAGCGCCCGTAACGGTACCCTGGAGTACATCGCCAACCGTGTAGCGGCTTACCTTCTCCTCCTTCTCCTCCTTCTCCTGAGGACCCTTTTCAGAGAAGATGAGTTTGCCTTCCTTCTGGTCCGCAGTGATCATAATCACTGCAAGTGACTTGCCAATGAGATCATTGAGCGCAGAAAGAATCTTGTCCTTGTCGCCATCTTCAACACGAGGGTAGTGTTCAGCAGAAAGCTGAGATGCAGGAAGGAATCCTTGGATACCCTGCCATTCAAGGATAAGACCACCCTTGTTTGCCTCACGCACAGGAAGGTGCATGATAGTCTGCTTCTTTACTGCTTCCTCCGCATCGCTCCAAATGAGCGCCTGACGTGCCTCCTTGAGCGAAAGCTCAATGTATCCATCTTCGTTTCCTGCAGAGACAACCTTTGCTGCAATGGTGTCACCAACTGACACTTTGCGAAGGATATCGCGTGCATTCATGAACTCACGTCCATAAATGAGACCGATACCAAATGGTGCGATCTCAATGTATACACGTGCGCGACCAATTGCTGATACGCGACCTTCAACGAGGTCTCCCTCGCGTGGAGCAACAGGACTTGCGTCTACGAGCGCATTCATTGGACTCTTCGCGCGTGCCTCATCAACGACCGCCTCATCATGTTCGTCTCCTCCTTCTGCTACTGTTGCCGCTTCATCACCGCGCACGAAAGATGTAACGCGATCAAGAATCGACTTCTTTTCTTCTGACATTATTTTTTGTTGTATCGGCGATGGGTGTCCGTAGAATCCGTGTCTCGTGGCCGTGTGCCTGACTACGGGATTACCCTCATGCCGTTAGAACTGATAATTACCTTACGGTGCGAGGATGCTACCACACAAATAGTGCTATGCCTAGGGGCGTTCTATAGCATCCTTTGCACGTCGGATGGCTGTCTTGTAGTATAGTGTCACTATGGTTATCACGTATCACGGCGCGGAGTGTTTCAAGGTCTCATTTGCAGATACCACCCTCGTCTTCAATCCCATTTCGAAGCAATCAAAACTGACTGCAACCCGCTTTGGTGCGGATGCAGTATTCATCAGCATGAACCATCCTGACATGAATGGCGCTGAGGAAATGGCCTATGGCGCAAAACAGCCCGTAGTTGTCGATGGTCCTGGCGAATACGAGATTGGGGAGGTGACGGCGCGCGGGTATGGCATCAAGACGCAGTATGAAGGCGTTGAACGATACAACACCCTATACCAAGTGACACTTGAGGGTATTAACATGGTCTTTCTTGGTGCATTAGGCAGTGAAACTATTGATCCTCATATTTTGAGTGAGCTTGGCAACATTGATATTCTTTTTGTACCGATTGGGGGAGGGGATGTACTCGATGTGCCTGCGGCTTCAAAGCTTGCGACAAAGCTTGAGGCGCGCTGCATCATCCCGATGCATGGAAACGATACTGCTCTCAAAGCCTTCCTCAAGGAAGAGGGCGTCGACGTAAAGCCTGTTGAGAAGCTCACCATCAAGAAGAAAGATCTTCTTGAAATGGAGAGTGAGATCGTCGTTCTTAAAAGCTAGTATCCTCGTGCGCACATGGACTTTCTCACGCGCCTCAGATTGAAGTCACCACTTGTCCGAGCGCAGTATGCAATCGGGACAGCGAGTGTGGTCACCGGAATCATTGCGCTCGTGTGGCTTTCTACGCTTCCTGCACGGTTTGCCGATTTGGAGGAACCTGAGGTAGCCCCGACCCCTACGCTCCGTACTGCTCCCGCAGAGTCTGTGCCAGAGGAGCCAGTATATGAAGGTACAACAGAGGGATTAGGAGCTCTCGGAGCGGTCGAGGTTGGTAGCACGACTACTCCGACAACCACGCAAAATACTTCCAGCAATGCGAGTACGTCGCGTGCTATCCAGATTGCCACCACAAGCCAAAACCGCAATTAGTTGCTATAATCCCGCCAACATTTAGATATGGCAAAGAAGCACAGTAATCCAAAGGGTGAAGAGGGAAATGAGAGCCAGGGGAACGGCACGGCTCTTCCTGTCTCAGCAAACATTGTTACCCAGAATATCACTGACGAGATGCGTACTGCGTATCTCGATTACGCGATGTCGGTTATCACCGCACGTGCACTTCCTGATGTACGCGACGGTCTTAAGCCTGTGCACCGCCGCATCCTCTACTCCATGCGTCTTAATGGACTCACTTCGACGGCACGATTTAAGAAGTCAGCAACCGTAGTGGGAGATGTGCTTGGTTCTTTTCACCCTCACGGTGACAGTGCTGTGTACGAGGCAATGGTCAAGCTCGCGCAAGATTTCACAACACGCTATCCGCTTGTCTTGGGTCAAGGTAACTTCGGTTCTATCGATGGAGATGGTGCGGCTGCGTATCGTTACACCGAAGCAAAGATGTCAAAAATCGCAGAAGAGCTTTTGCGTGATCTAGAGAAGGATACCGTCAATTGGCGTCCAAACTTCGATGGCACCAAGAAAGAACCAGAGGTATTGCCTGCAGCAGCACCAAATCTTCTTCTTGCAGGTACTTTAGGCATCGCGGTGGGTATGGCGACCAATATTCCGCCACACAATCTCCGTGAAGTTGCGGACGCGGTGGCGCACCTCATCGACAATCCTGAAGCGTCAAACAATGATCTTTTGCAATTCGTGAAGGGTCCTGACTTTCCGCTTGGAGGCATTGCGTTCAATCAGAAAGATATCGCTCATGCATACTCAAACGGGCGTGGTGGTGTGGTAGTGCGCGGTGAGACTGAGATAGTGGAAGACAAGAAAGGAAACTTTTCTATCATCATCACCTCGATTCCATATCGTGTGAATAAGGCGGAAATGCTCATCAAGATTGCTGATCTTGTACGTGACAAGAAGATTGAAGGTATTCGAGACCTTCGCGATGAATCAACTCGTGATATCCGCGTTGTAGTTGAACTCAAGACTGGCGCACAACCACAGACAGTGCTCAACAAGCTCTACAAGCACACACAGCTTGAGGAAGCTTTCCACTACAACATGGTGGCGCTTGTTGATGGCGTTCCTCAGACACTTTCACTCAAGGCGATTCTTGAAGAGTACATCAAGCACCGTGTTGAAGTTGTTCGTCGTCGTACGCAATTTGATCTCACCAAGGCTGAAGAGCGTGAGCATATTCTTCTTGGTCTTAAGAAGGCGCTTGATCACATCGATGCCATCATCAAACTCATTCGCGCGTCAAAGGATGTGCCAACTGCGCATGCGGCATTGATGAAGGAGTTCAAATTCTCTGAGGCGCAGGCGCAGGCAATTCTCGATATGCGCCTCCAAAAGCTTGCAGGACTTGAGCGCAAAAAGATTGAAGAGGAGCTCAAGGAAGTGCAGGCACTGATTGCTGAACTCAAGACAATTTTGGGAAGCAAGAAGAAGATGCTTGTCATCATCAAAACTGAGCTCGCTGAAGTGGCAGAGAAGTTTGGCGATGACCGCCGCACTAAGATTGTAAAGGGTGGCGTGAAGATGCTCTCTGCAGAAGATCTTGTTGCAGATGAGGAGAGTGTCCTTGTGCTCACACAGGGAGGCTACGTGAAGCGCACTAATCCGTCTGAATACCGCACACAAAAGCGTGGTGGTGTTGGTGTCGTTGATTTGAATACAAAAGAGGAAGACGTAGTCACAAAGCTTTTGACGACCTCGTCGCACAGTGACCTCTTGTTCTTTACCGATAAAGGTAAGGTGTATCAGTGCAAGATGTATGAGATTCCAGAGGGACGTCGTGCAACAAAGGGTAAGTCAATCATGAACTTCTTGGCCCTCACCTCAGAAGAGAAGGTTACCTCGGTGATTGCTGTTCGTAAGGAGGGATGGGAAGGTGATTGGTCCTTGATGATGGTTACCAAGAATGGCGTCGTAAAGAAGTCTGATGCTGCAAGCTTCAAGGATGTGCGTCGGAGTGGTCTCATCGCCATTACACTCCATGCTGAGGACTCTCTTATTGCCGCACACTTCGTAGGTGCAGGAGATGAGGTCTCACTTATCACAAGCAAAGGTCAATCAATTCGCTTCAAAGAGAGTGATGTACGTCAGATGGGACGTACGGCAGCAGGTGTCTCGGGTATGAAACTAGGCAAGGGTGACATAATCGTTTCTGCTGATGTGCTCTCGAAGGATAGTAAGGACAGTGAGATACTCGTCGTGATGGAGAACGGATACGGAAAGACATCACCAACAAAGGAATACAAGGTACAGAAGCGTGCTGGCTCTGGTATCAAGACTGCAAAGATAACCTCAAAGACAGGAAACGTAATCGGTGGAGCGGTTATCTCTGCTGCAGGTCGCGGAGAGGGTGAGCTTGTGGTTATGAGTAAGAAAGGACAGGTCATTAAGCTACCGTTGACGGACGTGCCATGTCTCGGTCGCCAGACGCAGGGAGTACGTGTCATGAAACTTCGCGCTGGAGATTCAATCGCATCAATTGTTTATTTTTAGTTTTGCAGCTTTTAGTACTTAGTCATGAAAAGCGCCGACCCCTTTAGGGTCGGCGTTTTTCATCTCTGAAACTAACAACTAATAACTAAGTATTAAGCAAACCAGCAACTAAGTACTAACACAACCGCGTTTCATATGGGCCCCTGAGACGGTATACTAAATGCGTATGTACCCTAGCTTGGGCAAGTTCGTTGACCCGTCAGCCGCTGTAAGTCACTTTCATCTCCGTGAAGGCGATGTGGTTGCAGATTTCGGTGCAGGAAGCGGTCACTATATGAGACCGCTTTCCCGTGCCGTTGGATCGACGGGTCTCGTGTATCTCTGTGATATACAGAAGAATCTCGTTGATTCACTCGGTATCAAGGCGCGGGATGAGCGTGTAACTAACGCACGCCCCATCTGGTGTGATATGGAAAAGCCAGGTGGTACCAAACTCGCAGACGGTCTTCTTGATGCAGGACTTCTCTCAAATACTCTTTTTCAAATACAAGATAAAAGTACTGCACTTCTTGAGATTGCACGTGTGATACGAAAAGGAGGCAAGCTATTTATTATTGACTGGAGCGATTCATATGGCGGTCTTGGTCCGCAACCCAAGGATGTACTCATCGAGTCTGAAGCGCGAACACTCCTTGAACGAGCGGGATTTACAGTTGAGGGTACGTTTCCTGCAGGTGAGCACCATTATGGTCTCGCGTGTCGGAAGCAGTAATGTAGAATGAATATTAGGTATGTCTAAAATTCGTCCATTCGAACTCGCACTCATCATCATCTTCGTACTCTCTGCACTTATAGGCGTTTTCATTGTTTCTAATCGTACAGGTGATCCAGGCGGTCTCACTTCTGTCGTGGGAACATCATTCTCAATTTGGGGAACTGTTGATGCTGAACCAGTGAATGCCTTCCTTAAGGAAATGGCTGATACTGATAAATCTCTTCAAGTGGTGCGGTATCGTCAGATCGACCCGCGGTCATTTGAGAGTGAACTCGTGAACGCTATTGCAGAAGGCAACTCTCCCGAGCTCATACTGGTGCCCCACACCTTCCTCGTGTCGCTTCGCACCAAACTTCAGTCAATCCCGTTCACCACATTCCCCGAGAGAACCTTCCGCGATACCTATGTTGATGGAGCAAGCATCTTCCTGCTCTCGGACGGCATCTATGGATACCCGTTCGCAGTCGATCCTTTGGTCATGTACTGGAATCGCGATCTTTTCTCATCAGGCGGACTCGCGCAACCACCAAAGACCTGGGAGTCATTCTTAAACGAAACAACCCCTGCACTAACGCGAAGAGACAGTCAGTTTGAGATAACGCAAAGTGCGGTCGCGCTAGGTGAGTACGTCAATGTGCGTCATGCAAAAGAGATACTCGCGATGCTCTTCCTTCAAGCAGGAAGCACCATGGTTGATGAACAGAACCAGGCATACAAGGTCACTTTGAACCAGAATACTGCAACGGGCGTACCTCCTGCCGAAGCGGTCGTCTCGTTCTATACACAGTTCTCAAGCCCTTCTAAGGCACAGTATTCATGGAACAGAGCAAAGCCTGAAGATAGGCGGTCATTCTTGCAGGGAACCTTGGCGATGTATTTTGGTATGGGTAGCGAGCGCACGGCTCTTGAGCTTGAGAATGCCAATCTTAACTTCGATATGGCGGAAGTACCGCAAGGGAGTGGCGTGACCGTACGTCGCAACTACGGCGAGTTTTATGCGTTTGCCATTCCGCGCGGTGCTAAGAACCAACAAGGTGCGTTCACGGTCGCACAGCTCTTTGGTTTTAATGCGCAGAATGCAGATATGCTAAGAGAGGGTCTTGGTTTGGCGCCCGTACATCGGTCGCTCATAGGCTCGTCATCGGGGGATATCTATGAAACTATCCTCGGACAGGCAGCCCTTGTCGCGCGTGGCTGGCTCGACCCTGATCCTGAGGGAAGCAAGAATGTCTTTCGTCAAATGATTGAATCGGCGGTTGCAAACACAGGTCGCACATCGGAAGTCATTAGTGACACTGTCCATCGCCTTCAGTCATTGTTTTAATCAGGTAAATTATGTATATGTCACTGCTACGTAGATACGCACCATCCATCATTCCCATGATTCTTTTTTTGGGAGTCATCTCATTTGTGGGGCATGT
>Ga0172380_10004031_pt1 | contig 19368 bp, 18 predicted proteins | sample Leawe162metaG_FD_119747 | JGI IMG/M metagenome (GOLD analysis project Ga0172380, IMG submission 119747) | Leachate microbial communities from a municipal landfill in Southern Ontario, Canada - Leachate well 162 metaG | ecosystem: Engineered > Solid waste > Landfill > Unclassified | place... | reverse complement strand
CTGAAACTGGATCTTGTTCATCTTCACGGTTGGCCTCCTTGAGGTTGATACCGTAAAGATACTCTATAGGTGTGTCACAATATGACGTAACCGCTCAAAAGCGGAAGATTAGTGCTAATCAGGAAATTATATGTTTTACTAAAACCAGACATGATTTCTGGAAAAACGATTGATGACTTTACGTACTGTTTTTTGTGAAATTGCCAGATGTATATTAAAATACCATAATATAAAAGTTTGAATGTTGCGGGGCCGGTCGGAAACGTCATATTTGAAAGAAACTGATCTCGTCGCCAGTATTAAAATTGAGAATTATCAACAGCCCAATGTGAAGCTTATACTTTCACAAATGAGGCAAAACCCAGGAACAAAGGAGGCTTATTATGAACCCGATTACCAAGATGTATGTGAACTTCATGCTGTATCTTGAGTCCTTAAAAAAGGACGAAAAAGGCCAGGGGCTTGTCGAGTACGCGCTTATCCTGGTTCTGATCGCCATCGTCTGCATCATTGCAATGAAGTATGTTGGCAGTACAACATGCAATGCCCTTAACGAGGTCGGCAGCACGATAAAAAATAGATAAGCGGCATGTTTCGTTACGATTATTACAGGCGTGTAAACGAAATATCGAGGTAAACCAGCTAAGGGAGGGGACGTTATGAACCCAATCACCAAGATGTATGTACGTTTAATGCATTATCTTGCGTCACTGAAGCAGGACGAAAAAGGTCAGGGCCTTGTTGAGTATGCTCTTATTCTGGTCCTGATCGCCATCGTCTGTATCATTGCCATGAAGTATGTCGGGAGCACCACGTGCAATGTTCTGAATGAGGTCGGTTCTACACTGCAAGCCCGGTAGCGGGCTGTAGCCTCATGGCATTTTTTAATACCACGATACAGCTACGCTACATTTGCTGATGCCCGGCTGGGAGAGCCTTCGCGGCTGGGCATGATTTTCTGGTCGATAACGTGTGTTGCAGGAAATGTGGCCCACGGAAGAGATTGGTGATTTAAGCTGTATCCAGTGCGCATCTGTAGGTTGGGCAAAGGTGGTTTCATGCCGTGCCCAACGTGGCCGTCGGTGCTGTTGGGCACGCTTTGCTTTGCCCAACCTGCAAAGCTGTTGCCGTTTCCAATGGCCGGGCTGATCAGTAACAGCCAAAGATAATGCTGTAAGAAATCGTTGTCGCAGGGTGAGGATGTTGCCATGCCGACCAGGAAAGCAAAAAATATTCGCGGATACGAGCGGGGCCAGGCGCTGGTGGAGTTTGCCCTGATTCTGCCATTTCTGCTTCTGCTGCTGTTCGGTGTCATAGAATTCGGGCGGGCGTTGTTCCAGAAGAACATGACAGTCAACGCTGCACGATCCGGAGCCCGAGCCGGGGCTGTTTCACCAGCTGCCAGCTATACTTCAAATATCAATGATGCAGTCTATGCGGTGTTTGCTCAAACGACACTCGGATCGAGCATTGTCACTGCCCCTCAAACGGCTCCAAATTCCGGATCCGGTGTCCCGGTTACTGTAACTGTTACCACTAAATTCAAGACAGTTGTTCCCAAGTTGCTAATTCCATTAGAAAATTATACCAGCATCACCGCTAGTGCCACGATGCGGTATGAACAATAAATTCTTAGTTGTTCCGGAGGTACCATGACACGGCCACAGGTAATAGCGCTTGTTACTATCGTTGCCCTGCTCTTTGCGGGACTGGCCTCCTGGGGAGTCTACAGCTTCCTGCAGAAGGAATCCAGCAAGGTCAAGAGTGCAGGGGGGCAAGCTGTCGTTGTTGCGGCAGTTGAGCTCCCTATCGGCGCCAAACTGGACATCACCCATATGAAGACGGTTGCCATGCCCAAGGAGAATTTCCCCCAGGGTGCCCACAGTGATCCGAAGCTGCTGGTGGGGAGGGTGGTCATCAGGCCGTTAAGTCCGGGCGACCAGATCACCGAACCGAAGCTGATGCCGAAGGAGGGAACCCAGCAGGCGGGTGTCATGTCCTATATCGTGCCGCAGGGGCACCGGGCGGTAACGGTCGGGGTAAACGAGGTGGCAGGTGTTGCCGGGTTCATCGCCCCCAACAACCGGGTCGATGTGGTGCTTACAACGGGGATCCCCAACAACAGCAAGGGTGAAACCATCACCAAGATCGTTCTGCAGAATGTCCCGGTGCTGGCCACGGGGCAGATTACCGAGCAGAAAGATGGCAAGCCGGTGGTGGTGCCGACAGTGACCATGGACCTGACCCCCGATGATTCGGAAAAGCTGGTGCACGCTTCTCACAAGGGCTCCCTGCAGCTGTTGCTCAGAAACGTCATAGATACCGCCCCGTATGACACCCGGGGTACAACCATCAACAAGGTGCTGGCAGGATCTGCGGGGGCTGAAATGTCGTCGGTTCAGGTGCAGACTCAGGTTGAGGCGAAACCGAAGCGCGCTGTTCGCGTTGCCAGAAGGGCAGCAGCTGCTCCGGCAGCTGTATCGGCAGCAGTGAAGCCTGCGGCTCCTCCGCGAACGCGTCATACCATAACCGTCATTGACGGCGGCGTTCGCACGACAAAGGAATTTGTACTGCAATAAACCACAAATCCAGGACGAGGTGTACCGATGAAAAATTTCGGGTCGCGTAAAATTCATTTGAATATCTGGGTGGTGTTACTGTCCCTGCTGCTGGCGGCGCCTGCCATAGCCGGAGTTCCGTTTGAGGTAGGACTCAACAGGAGTTCCCTCCTCAAGCTGAAAAAAAATGTCGTGCTGGTGACACTTGCAAATACGAAAAAGGAAGAGAAACAAAAAGACACCGAGATTGTCGTTGGAGCGGACAAAACAGTTGCCGAGAATGCTGCTCGCGAACGACGTGAACGGAAAGACTCGGAACAGGGTAACACCAACAGGTTTGTGGTGTTGGAAGTGCTGTCACCGACGTTGCTGAAGCTCGACGGTATAAATATCGGCAATACGAACATGATCGTATGGGAGCAGGGTGATGAGGATAAGGAACCGACCGCGGTCTTCTACGACATCAGGGTTACCGGTGATCGAACCTCAATTGAGTCGCAACTGAAGGATGTCGCCCCGAACGATTCAATCAACGTCCAGTTTGCCAATGAAACCGTTGTATTGAGCGGCACAGTGGCCAATGAACTGACCAGGAAGAAGGCGGAAGATACGGCCAAGGCATTTGGCGCAAAGGTAATCAATCATATCACCGTTGATAACCCCCAGCAGGTGTTGCTGGAGGTGAAAGTTGCCCAGGTGGACAAAACGTCCCTTAAAAAACTGGGCATAAGCTTTATGCTGAAAGGAAGCAGCGGTGAAGTCTTTTCCAATATGGTTGGGTCTCCAACCGGCGCATCAACAGGTAATACCATAAGCTCAGGTGTTGGCGGTACAACCACCACACAGGGGAGCGGCACCGGCATATCCGGAAACATCGCCGGACTCGGAAGTTATAGCCCGCTAGAGGGAATCCAGGTTGGCGCTTCCTATTTCAAGGGTGGCATAGGAACTGTGCTCCAGGCGCTTGTCACCAAAGGGTATGCAAAGGTTCTTTCCGAGCCGAATCTGCTGGTAAAAAGCGGGCAGGAGGGGAATTTTCTCGCCGGCAGCAGGATTCCCTACAACGTGGTGGCCAGTGTCGGTGGCCTTGCCGCGACTACCATTGTGTATGAATCTGTCGGCATTAGGCTGAAATTCAAGCCAGAGGTGCAGGAAAACGGCATGATTACCCTGAAGATAGATCCGGCCGAGGTGAGCAGCATTGCCGGCACCATGGCGGTAAATGGCTACCCGATAATCGATACGCGTGAAGTTCGCACCAACGTTGAACTAAAAGATGGCGAAAGCCTGGTGTTGGCCGGACTTCTTCAGGAAGAGCAGATCAAAACCATGTCCAAGATACCGCTGCTGGGCGATATCCCGATCCTTGGAGCGCTGTTCCGTTCCACGCAGAACGACCTGAAGGAGAAGGAACTGGTTTTTTTCATTACGCCAAAGATCGTGAAACCGCTGGCTAAAGGGGTGAAGCAGGAACTCCCCACCGACCGTAAGCTGACCCCTGAGCAGGAGAGGGAGCTGAAATGGATGCCACTCGGAGAGTAAATCTGTCGGACGAGCGCGGAGTTGCGCTGGTTTACCTCGCTATTGCGCTTGTGGTGCTGATGGGCTTGGCTGCCTTGGCCATCGACATGGGGTACATGTATGTGAATAAGGCAAAACTGCAGAATGCCGCTGATGCCGGCGCGTTGGCCGGAGCCGGACGTCTAAGCGCGCAACCTCTTGCTAACTTGACCTCGGCACGCACAGCAGCAAAGGCGTTTGCAGATACAAACTTCGGCTTGACCTTGGACCGCAATATAACAAACGATCCTGGTGGAGATATTGTCCTTGGCAATTGGAACAGTGCGTCCACGCCTCCCTTTACCCCATCTGGGAATCCGATCAATGCTGTGAAGGTGCTTGCCAGAAGAACGGGCGACACCGGTACCGGGATCGGCGCAAATTCAAAATTCGACCTGTTTTTCAGTAAAGTGCTCGGAGTTAACACAATGGGCGCGTCGGCGTCGGCAATTGCCTCTCGGCCAGCACGTGCGCGTACATTCTTCATGGTAGGCCACGGTGTCTGCAACAGTACCACTTTTCCGGTAGTATTAACTCCTGCCCCCGGATTTAATAATCTGGCATGGACAAGCCTGCTGGATCCATCGACCAGCTCAAGTGAAGTACGCGATAGTTATTTCTGTCCCGCTGAACAAATACCCTTTGCCGAGGTTTGCGGCAAACAAATTTACACAACCGGAGGGGTTGTAACGTCTGTTTTTCAAAGTGTGGAAGTGGATTTTTATGATCCGGATTATGATGCCGCCAATAAAACGTTTGCCGTGGACAGTCATGGTGACCGGTATGTTGAATCCTGGAGAGTAATCGTTCCCGTTTCAGCGGAAGACGATCCTACTGTTCAGCCTGTCCCGCACTTGGTATGGGGTTATGCGCAAATTACAATAACCAGAGCCTGCGGTTCAGGTGGTGGAAATCCATGCAATGCTGAAGGACGACGTTTCACTGCACCAAGCACCATACCATGTGCCGGTGACGAAATTGTCATCAGCAGCATTGTCTGCTCAGATTGTGAACATAGCAATTTTCTCGGAGCCTTACCCGTTCTTGCACAATAATTACGTGACAGGATGAAGGAAATTTATGCCATCAAAACTTTCCATAGTCATTATCGATCCTGATCGCGAAGCACGTGAAGTGATCGAAAATCTGATTCAGCCTTATGGTGACCGCGTTAAAATCCTGGGATCAACCGCTGATTTTAACGAAGGGTATCGTCTGATAGAGGCAACCAATCCCTCGATTGTAATACTGGGTATTACCCAGTTGGCTGTCGGGGTCGAACAGATTCAGAACATAAATGCTCACTTTGAGTATATATCCGTATTTGCCTACACTACTGAAAAGGACTCCGACTGGATCCTGCGCCTTATGCATGCGGGGGCGGTCGAATATCTGCTCAAGCCGTTGGACAAGATCGACCTGTTTGAGGCGATCCAGAAAATCGGCAAGCTCTGGATGGCAAACAACCGTGAAGCAGTGCCGGAAAAAGAGGGGAAAATCATCTCGGTCTACAACCCGATCGGAGGAATGGGCACCACGACAATCGCGGTAAACCTTGCAGTAGCCCTGGCAGAGGATAACAACAAGGTCGCGCTGGTTGACCTTAACCTCTTCAGTGGGGATGTTGATACTTTTCTCGACATTACCCCCCGATACACCCTGTCCAGTGTGACCAGCAACCTCTCCCGGCTGGACGCAAGTTTTCTGATGAGTGTCATGCCGCATCATTCATCCGGCATCTATCTGCTGAGCGAGCCGCTTGAAGTGGAAGAAACGTTCGCGGTCACCCCGGAGCAGATCAAGCAGTTGCTTACATTCCTGAAGCAGGTCTTTTCGTATGTCATCGTTGATACCGGAGGCCATCTCTACGGCACCAACGAGACCATATTCCAAAAGTCCGACCTGATCCTTTACAACACGGTACTAAGTCTCACATCTCTTAAAAACGCCAAGCGTTACCTGTCCGCAATGGACAAGCTCGGTCTGGCGAGGGACCGGGTCAGGATCGTTGCGAACCGTTACCTCTCAAAATCCGACATACGGGTACAGGATGCAGAGAAGGTGCTTGACCGTAGTGTGTTTATCACTATTCCGAATGAATATGCAGAGGTGAACAATTCCATTAACAAGGGGATGCCTTTGGTAAGCCTGTACCCCCGTTCGAACATGACAAAGGCTGTTTTTAAGCTTGCCGAGATGATCCGTAAATAACCTGACCGGAGACTGATTATGGCATTAACCGACTATTTCTCCCGGCGTACCGTCGATCTTCACGATCGCAGCACCATGGAGAAGAACATACAGTTTTTCCAGGAGATGAAGAGCCGCATCCACCGAAGGATGATCGAACGCATCGATCTTGGCAAAATTGATCAGTTTACCAGCGAAGATCTGGCTCGGGAGATAGGCTTCATCATCGAGAACCTGATTCTTGAGGAAGGGGTGCCGCTCAACCAGCAGGAAAAAGACAAGATCATTATCGAGGTGCAGCACGAGACCTTCGGGCTCGGTCCACTCGAACCGTTACTGGCTGACCCGGCCATATCCGATATCCTGGTGAATAACAGCAACAGTGTCTATATAGAGCGCCATGGGAAGCTGGAAAAAACCGAGGTCGTATTCCGGGACAACAGGCATTTGCTGCAGATTATTGAGAGGATCGTTTCCAAGGTCGGCCGCCGCATAGATGAATCGTCACCATATGTTGACGCACGGCTTGCCGATGGGTCCAGGGTTAATGCAATTATTCCGCCTTTAGCCATTGACGGCCCTGTTCTGTCGATCCGCCGTTTTGGTGTTGACCCGCTCAGGATGGATGATCTTCTTATGCTGAAATCAATTGACGAACGGATGAAAATTGTTCTGGTGGGGGCGGTAAAGACCAGGCTGAATATCCTTATTTCCGGCGGTACCGGCACCGGCAAGACCACCGTACTGAACGTCCTGTCCGAGTATATTCCTACCACGGAACGGATTGTCACGATCGAAGACTCCGCGGAACTTCATCTGAAGCAGGACCACGTGGTGCGACTGGAAACACGCCCGGCCAACATCGAGGGGCGGGGGGAAGTCACACAGCGCGACCTGGTTAAAAACGCGTTGCGTATGCGACCGGACAGAATCATCCTGGGTGAGGTTCGTGGCGGCGAGGCGCTTGACATGCTGCAGGCAATGAATACCGGCCATGACGGCTCCCTTTCAACCATTCACGCAAATACCACCAGGGATGCCATGGCGCGGTTGGACACCATGGTGCTCATGGCAGGGTTGGACCTTCCGGAACGGGCCATACGCGAACAGATCGCCGCTGCAATCAATATCATCGTACAGTTGGTGCGGTTTTCGGATGGTACCCGTAAAGTCGTGAAGATTTCGGAGATTACCGGCATGGAAGGGAACACCATTGTTATGCAGGACATTTTCATCTTTGATCAGAAGGGTGTGAAAGATGGCGAGATAATAGGTGATTTCAAGGCAACAGGCATACGTCCGAGATTTGCCGAACGGCTGAAGGTGTCAGGGTATGAGTTGCCGGCGAATATATTTGAGTAGTACGAAAATCTAAATCTAACCCCCCTCAGTCCCCCCTTACCTAAGGGGGGAAGCTTTGAAGTCTCCCCTTAGATAAGGGGAGATTTAGAGGGGTTAGCTGCTAACGAGTGTGAGTTGCAGGCTATCTTCCAAGTTATCCAAAAGGGGAAGCGACCGGTGGTCATTGTCATAATAGTACTGACATTCATTGCTGTTTTTCTCTTGGTATCATCCTTGTTCCTCGGGATCACTGCGGCTCAGGAGGCGCCTTCGATGGTGCTGAAGAAGAGGCTCCGCAGGATGGCCATGCGGGGGGACGATGCAGCGATACCGGAAGAGTTGAAAAGCGAAATCATCCGTGAAATTCCGCCGTTCGAGCGGATTTTGGCGAAGCTGCCACTCATCGGCAACATTGACCGGAGCCTGGACCAAGCGGGCCTCAAAACAACTCCGACACAGTTCACACTTTATACCCTTTTGAGCATGGTGCTTGGCTTCTGCGCCGGTTACGTCGTCATGAAGAACCTGCTCTACGCATGTGCCGTGCCGATTGCGGTTGTATTGGCGGTTATTGTTTTGCTGGGTCAGTTAAAACAGCGTCGGGAAGAAAAATTCACCGAGCAGATGCCGGATGTGCTGGCCATGCTCTCCCGGTCGTTGCGGGCAGGCCATTCCATGAACAGTGCCATAGAGTTGGTGGGGCACGAGGTTGCCGATCCGGCGGGCGAGCTGTTCAAGATCGCCTATGAGCAGCAGAAATTGGGGTTGAGAATTCTCGATACCCTGTCCAACATGACTCTGAGAATAGAAAGTCTTGACCTCCGCTTCTTCGTCACCTCGATTAGTATTCACAGCGAAGTGGGTGGCAACCTGGCAGAAGTACTGGACAAACTGGCGGAAACCATCCGCGAACGGTTGAAGATCAAACGCCAGGTCCGGGTCATTACGGCCCAGGGACGGCTCTCCGGGTACGTGCTGGGGGCGTTGCCGATGGTTGTTTTTTTAGGGATGACCGTTTTGCTGCCGGGGTATGAAGAACAGCTGTTCAAGGAAAAACTGGGCAATTACATGCTGGCCGGTGCGTTAAGCCTCCAGATCATGGGTTTCATCGTGATCAGGAAGATCATCAACATCCGGATCTGAGGTGCCTTCATGTTGTATCTGACCATACTCTCCGTGTTTGCCAGCGTCGCCCTGATTGTGGGCGGGATACTCTATTTTGTCCTGACCCGGCGTAATGTCATTCAGGAGCGCCTGGAAAAATTGATGCCCTCAAAGGTTGTGGTTGAAAGCAAGCCGACGCTGATCCGGGAAGGGACGCCATTGCAGAAATTTCTGGGGAGACTGGGGAGGAAAATGCCTACCCGTAGCCAGGAACGTGTGAATTACACAAAGTTTCTGGTGGGTGCAGGCTTCCGGAAAGAGACCCTGCATATTTTTATCGGGTGCAAGATAGTCCTTTCCCTGCTGCTGCCGGGGCTCCTCATCCTGCTATACTCGCTCCCCAAGGGGCTTGTGCTGAATAGTGAGTTCCTCCTCCTTGAGATCGCCCTGGCGATAACCGGCTATCTGCTCCCCAGTCTCTGGCTGCAGAACCGGGTCAAAGCCCGCAAGCTTGAAATCTTCCATACGCTTCCGGACATCCTCGACATGCTGACGGTCTGTGTCGAAGCCGGAATGGGGGTCGATGCTGCCCTGGTCAAGGCGACAGATCATCCGCAGTTCAAAGGCAACCCTCTGGCTGAGGAGTTCAAAACAGTCGGGAGGGAAACGCGGGCCGGAAAGATTCGCACCGAGGCGATGCGCGACATGGCTGATCGTACCATGGTTGACGATATCAGTGCGTTGGTCACCATGCTCATTCAGACCGAGCGGTTCGGAACCAGCCTGTCTCAGGCGTTGCGTGTCCACTCCGACAGCCTTCGTACCAAGCGGCGCCAGATCGCTGAAGAGGCGGCAGCCAAGACCGCCATCAAGATGTTGTTTCCGCTCGTATTTTTTGTGTTCCCGGCACTTTTTGTCGCCTTGATCGGCCCGGCACTACTGTCGTTCAGGCTATTGTTCAAATAACAATGAGAGGGGGTGACACTATGAATGTCGATTTTAACAGCATGCTTCTGCTCGTGATAGCCGTTGAACTGGCCTTGATTTATGCGCGGCTTGCCAAGAAATGAATTTCTATCGGTTACCCCCGGTTGTTTCAGATGCCGGGGGAGCTGGTCCTGAAAAACGTAACCGGGTAATCGCCGGTTGACATAACATTGCTGTTCAGCGCTGGAACATAACGCCCCCTGTCCCCCTCTTAACTTAAGAGGGGGGACGCGGATCGCAACCTTGGCGGTACATTGACTGTTACATCGTAGCGTCCCTCCCCTTAGCTAAGGGGAGGACAGGTGGGGTTAAGTTTCGGGCATACATTCTGTTGCTGCTGAATAGATAACAAAACAATTTCTCTAACACCGGGAGGGAATTCCATATGAGATACGTGAAAAAAATATTTCCATGCATTCTGCTGTTGTCTTTTCTGGTGTTGACGGGATGCAGCGGTTCAAACGCCGGGAGCGACACAGCGGCGAAAGATCAGTTTGCGCCTGCGGCCAGCACTGATAGTGGTAGTGACACGACTCCTACTCCTACCGGTCCCGGAACCGTACTGTCGTATAGCCTGACGCTTAATACCGTTGGAGTCTCGGGAGGCGGAACAACTGTAGGCCCAGGAAGTACGGTTGTTGCGACTGCTGTCCTCGTTGATTCAAACGGAAATCCGGTTGCCAACCAGCCCATCAAATTTGAAAAGATTGATACTCTGGCTCCGGTAACTATAACCAGTCCCATCATAACTACCGACTCTAACGGCAAATCGATAAACTTTCTTCTGGCAGACAATCTCCCAAATACCTCAAGTTCCAGCTATGACATCATCATCAAGGCTTCTACCTCGGTGAATGGTCAGTTGGTGACATCAGTAACGATATTCAAAGTTGTTCGAAGCGGTGGAAACGTGATCAACTTCATTACCTCCAAATCACCGACCGACCCCGATGGTACCCTGAACACGCTGGCTGTGACCCTGAAAAATGTAAGCCCTCTCAGTCAGCCATCTACAGGAATTGTGCAACTGGTCCCTTTTGAAGTCCTCGACCGAAATGGTATTCCTATGCCTCGTCAACCGGTTGCAGTAAGTATTTACAGCACCATGGGTGGAACAGGGTGTACTGCTTTCATCGATAGCCCGGAGCTTCCCGCCGTGCGCACGGTTACCACGGACGACAACGGCAAGGGTATCTTCAATGCTGTTGTCTCGATGGCAACTCCCGGGGTCGGATCGCAAAACAGCTGCTCCATCATCTACCGGGCGACAACGACGCTTGCCGGGCTTCCCGACCCACCGGTATTTTCCTATGGTGGCTTCATAGCCAATGTAAAGAACGAGCCACCTCAATAAAAACTACGCTTACCCAGGGGGGGAGAATGTATAAAAACATCCTTATTGTTATTCTTGTCGTTACCTTTGCTGCGTCATCCGCGTGTGCCGATACAATCGCCAACCGGCTCGGTTTTACCGGCAGGGTCGGGTTCACTGTCCCGGTGGGGGATGACTTCATCAACGGCACCTCAAAGACAAAGTCGGGTTTTGCTGCTGGTGGCGGTCTCATTTACGGTTTCGGAGACTATCTGGCGATGGAGCTGGATGTCATCCATTTCCCGAAACTGGATGCCGAAATTGGTGGTGTGAAGAGTTATGAAGCATCGCTGACAGACATCGGCCTCGGTCTTCAGTACCGGATAACCCCCAGGAACCGGGTTGTCCCCTTTGTCGGCGTGGGGGCGGATTTCATAAAGGGACGCCTGAAGCATGTGGGCGGGAACAATTATGATCTGGACTGGACCTATGGCGGGCATGCTAATGCCGGTGTGGACTGGTTCCTGACCAAGGGGATTGCCCTGACCGCGGATTTCCGAATGGTGCGGGCGATCTCGGGCGACATCCTGAGCGGCTCAAAAAAAGTGTCAGAATACGACCCGTATTGGGTCCAGGGAACCTTTGGCGTCAGATTCATACTTCCTGAAAAGCTCTGACAGTACCATGCGGGCTGTTGTAGTGAAGTCTGATGAGGAGTTAGCCGCAAGGGTTACAGTGGCTGACTCCTTTTTTTCTCGTCTCAAGGGACTGCTCGGAGCCGGTTCCTTGCCGCACGGGGAGGGACTGTGGATTGTCCCCTGTAAGGGAGTTCATACCTTCGGCATGAGGTTTCCAATTGATGTGGTTTTTCTGGACAGTGAACAGCGGGTGGTTGCTGCGGTTTCCGGCCTTCTCCCAAACAGGCTCACCCCGTTTTACCGCCGTGCAGCATCGGTTCTGGAGCTTCCCTCAGGTACCCTTGCCGGAGTGCCGCTTGCCACTGGCGAGCTGGTTTTAATTGCCTGAATTATTGAAAAGCCAGCGGAGCCGCTATCCATGACCAGATTTCTTCGATACATTTTACCATCTCTTGCCGATATGGTCTTCGCTTCCGTTTTTCTCTTCCTTTCATTAGTGCCAGGCAGGGGGCTTCTGAATGACGGCGATACCGGGTATCATATACGGGCTGGCGAATACATCCTTGATACATTCACCCTGCCGCATATTGATCCGTATTCATTCATAACCCCGGCTCTTCCCTGGACTGTTCATGAGTGGCTCTCCGAAGTTGCCATGGCCATTGCACACCGGCTATCCGGGCTTCCAGGGGTGGTGGCTTTTTACGCACTTATCCTCGCTGCAACGTATTACACTGTTGTCAGGCTGCTCAAGGCAGAGGGGAATAGTGCCCTTCCTGCTGCCGCGGCTACGGTCGTTATCATTGCCTCATCAACAGTCCACTGGCTGGCAAGGCCCCATGTTTTTTCTTTTTTAATAGTCGTTCTATGGCTGCACATTCTTGACAGTTACGAACAGCGCGATCGTAACCGCCTCTATCTTCTTCCCCTGCTCATGCTCTTCTGGGTCAATCTTCATGGCGGGTATATCGTTGGCTTTGTCCTGCTCAGTATCTACCTGGCCGGGAATCTGCTCCTCATTTTTGTCGATCAGGAGGCATGGCATAATGGAGGAATGAAAAGGGCAAAGAGTTACGGTTCAATACTCGGTATATGCATGGGAACTGCCCTGTTGAACCCTTTCGGCTGGAAAATATTTCTGTTTCCATTCAAACTTGTCTTTGACAAATACCTGATGGATCATACCACGGAATTTTTATCTCCAAATTTTCATGAACAACCGGTTTTCAAGGCTCTTATCCTTATTCTTATTCTGCTTTTGGCGTTCTCCCGAAAGCGTCTTACCCTGATTCAGATAGGTCTTGTCCTGTTTTTTACCAACATGGCTCTCTCCTCCATACGGTATGTCCCGTTTTTTGCTTTCGTTGTCATCCCGGTCATGGTGCGACAGATGCATTTTGACCTCGGGAACTCTTTTCCGCGTGTACAGGCATTTATTCGTAAAAGGATTGAGACAGTCTCAACCATGGACGGAATGTCTCGCGGTTATCTCTGGCCCTTTGCCGCAATCGTGCTGGTATTGTTCCAACTGTACAACGGAGCGATCGTCCAGGGTTTCGATCCGAAGAAAAAGGCGGTTGCTGCAGTTGACTTTATTAAACGGGAACATATTCCGGGGCGGATGTTCAATGACGACGAATTCGGCGATCTGATAATCTACGAGGCCCACCGGCAGTACAAGGTGTTTATTGATGGCCGGTTGGACATGTACGGATCGAAACATCTGAAGGAATATTACAAAATCACCACTTTTTCTCCCGGTTGGGAGAATATCCTGCAGCGCTACGGCATCTCCTGGATCATCTACAATACGGATTCGGACTTTGTTCGTTTTCTTGCCTGCCGCCAGGAGTGGCGACTGATCTACTCGGACAAAGTGGCGAGTATTTTCGTAAGTAATACGGAGCGGTATGCGGATCTTATCGCCCGATATCCCGGGGGGGCGCTGGCCAAAATTGACGATGAGCTGAAGCAGGCAAAATGATTCTTAAATCCCCTCCCCCCTTGTGGGGGAGGGCTAGGGTGGGGGGGATGTTGCCACATTTGATTCCTTTGGCAACTTCACCCACCCCTCAATCCCCTCCCGTCACCAGAAGTAGGTGCCTCTAGGCAAGGGAGGGGAGGTTATCTGCTACGGACAACGCTGCGCTCAACCCACCAGGAACTGACCGCGAGGCACTAATGACACCTGAGCAGGCGCACTTACTTGCCCGGTTTGCCGCGGCACAGGGCACCGGGCCGATAATCCGGCATAGCGGTTCGCTTGTCTTCCGGTCGATTACCGGTTCGCTGCTGATCCACGTCATGATGGCTGCTGCCATGCTTTCACCGGTCGTCCAGCTGCCGGTGACCACTCAACCTACAAGCATGGAGTACTTCTGGCTGACTCCATTTTTCCGGATGGATGACGGTACCCTGGTCGCCGAATCTGAACAGCCCCTTATCTCATCGGAGCCGTCGGGCGCTTTGCCTCCGGTAGCTGTAACGGACGGGAAAAAACCCGGCCAAGCGATCGAACTGCCGACCATGCCGCTGGAGCGCGCTGCGAGTGCCCCTGCGGAGCTGATGCCGGCTGATGCCGATTTGGTGACTGCCGCGCCGGTGGCGCTGCAGAAGAAGCGGGTTGCTCTGGTGGAGGAAACTACTCGTGACAGGATCCGTCCGCTGCCACCGGTTGCTGAACAGAAGGAAATCCATCAGGAAGAGGAAGCCCCTGCCGAACGGATGGCTCCTCTGTTTGCCGAGCAGGAGAGGCTTCAGCAGGAACTGGCTTCAAGGGAAAAGGAGGAGCAGGAACGTCGCGTACGGGATGAGGCTGCTCGTGCAGAGCGGGAACGACTTGCAATCAAACGACAAAAAGAACTGGAAAAGCTGGCAATGGAAAAGTCAGCGGCTGAACGAAAGCTCCTTGAACAGTCGCGGTTGGAGAAGTTGGCCAGGGAGGCGGCGGAACGGGAGCGAAGCGCCCGTGAAGCAACCAGGCGCACGGCAGAGCAGGAACGGTTGGCGCAGGAAAAGGCACAACAGGAAAAGCGTGCACGGGAAAAAAGTGAGCAGGCGCGCCTGACGGCACTTGCGAATCAGGCCGAGGCTGAGCGTCAGGCGCGGACTCAAGCCGAACTGGACCGAGCACGCCAGGAGAAAGTTCGCCTTGAAAAGCTGTCACAGGAACGGATTGAGCAGGAGCGTCTTCGCATTGAAAAGACCAGGCAGGAAAAAACCGCACGAGAAGCGGCAGAGCGTGACCAAAAAGCTCGCGAGGAGAGACTGGCTTACGAAAGGACGGTACAGGAAAAGCTGACAGCGGAAAAAGCTGAACGGGAACGCAAAGCAGGTGAAGATGCACGTCTGAAAGCAGAGCATGTCCGGTTTGCTCGAGAGCAGACTGAACGTGAAAGGGTAGCCCGGGAAGCAGCAGAAACGTCAAGAATAGCCGAACTGGCGCGCATAGGCCGGGAGCTGGCTGAAAAGAATCGCGTTGTTGCTGAGCGGACGCGCCTGGAGCAATTGGCTGCCTTGCAGGCGAAGAAAAAGATTGAAGAAGCAAAAAACGCCAAGCCTGCCCAACCGAAGGGAATCCCTGTCCCGGTTGTCAACGGAGATATGAAACTTGCGATTACCGGCGACAGCCGGATTAGCCTTGAAGTCAGGTTCAGGCCGTTTCCAAAGTCACGGCACAGCAGGCCGTTAACCCGTGCCGAATCAAGAAAAGAGTCGCAGATTGTGCCGATCATGGTCAACAAGGGTGATAACATCCGGGAGGCGGTGATTGAACAAGGTCGTGAAGGCATCTACACCTTCATTGTTTCCCTTGAAAAACCTGGGCAAAACGGATCGTTCGTTCTGACACTTCATGACACGACATCGAGAAAAAGTGTCAAAAAACTCGGTAAAAAACCCGTTGGAGAGCGTGCCGTTCTGACAAAAGTACTTATGCCGGAAGGGATCCTCTGGGAGGATGAGACCGCTTTCAGCGGGAGTATGGAAGACTCGGAAGGTGTTACAAAATTCAACTCCGAAACCGGCCTGTTATGGAAGGAGTACGGCAATGATTGATAGATTGCGCTGCGCTCCTTCCGATGATCTCTGGTATGGCTCCCTGCTGTTGGCCCAGTTGCTGCTGGTGTGGTTTACCCCCTATTTTCCGACCCAGGACGGACCGAGCCATCTCTATAACGCGGCAATCCTGCACGACCTGCTGAATGGAGGTAAAGAGTGGGGCGAGTATTATCGCTACGAACTCAAAGCTGTGCCTAATCTGGGTTTCAACTTGATCGTGTTTCCCCTCCTTTTTGTCGTTAAACCGCTTGTCGCGGAAAAACTGTTCCTTACCATATATCTTATCCTTACGGGACTCTCCGCCAGCTTTTTTTTGAGCACTTTTGCTCCCGGCAAACCCCGGACCGCCCAGTTGCTTGTTGTGCCGGTTGTCTTTAATTATACCCTGATGATGGGTTTTTACAGCTATGCCATTGCCGTACCGGTATTTCTGTGCGCTTTTTCCCTGGCATGGCGGATCAGGACCAGGCCTGTTTATGTTCAGTTTGTATTCTGTACTATCGCCGGCATTGTCATCTATTTTCTGCACCTGATTCCGTTTATTTTTTTTCTGATTTCACTTTCAATTATCGCCGTTACAGAAAGCAAGGAAACGGTCTCGCCAATACGATTTTTCATCCGGCGGATCGCGATGATGCTTCCGCTTGTGGGCCTGTTGATTTTTTATCTGGCTAGCAACGGATCATCGAACCAGTCGGTCGATTTTTCCTACCTGCTGTCCGTCGGCCGTTTGCTGCTACTTGTTGCCGATTTGTTCACTTTTTCAACGGTTACTTTATCCCCTTTGCAGCTTGTTCCAGCAGCAATAGGCATGTTTGTGGCGCTTGTGTTGACGGTTTCGCTGGCAAAGGATTGCAGGTCAGGCAGACTGACGCTTGACCCCGGACAGAAGACAGCGCTCTTTCTGGCAGCTGTGCTGACCGTAATATATTTGTTGGCACCGTTCCGTTTCGGAGGCGGCAGCTTTTTCAACAACCGGTTCCCCTGGGTAATTCTTCTGGTTCTTTTGCCGCTGTTCGCATGCGTCAGCGACAGGGCCGGCACTGTTGTCAGAATCGGCCTGATATCCGCAGGGATTCTCTCGGTAATGTTAAATGTGTTCATTTTCAGGCAGCAGTCCGACGATGTTTCCGCTTTCCTGTCCGGGCTCCGATCAGGCTGCGCAAAGGGGGAGGGTGTCATGCTGTACCGGACGTCCCGCCCTGAATGGCCGAAGATCGACGTGCTGGTTCATGCGCCTTCTTATTACGGCATCTTCAACGGATGCGTGAATCTGGGTAATTATGAGATTGGACAATCATATTTTCCGGTCCGCTTCAGGAATGATCTCTCGCCTCTGCCTACTGCGCAGATGTTTGCCTATGGTCGGGGAGAGATGGACTTTTCGAAATATCCGGCTGTCAGCCAGGTGATAGGGTGGGATCTTAAGCCCGATGAACGGCTGAATTTGAATAAGCAGTTTGACCGCACGTATGTAAACGATAAATTATCGTTGTGGATCAGGCGGTAGTTATGTGGGAACTGAATAATAAATCAGGTGCAGAGAACAATTCAACTCCTCTGGTTGCTGAACGCAGATTGCACTACTTTCTTCTGTTTATCTACCTGGTGGTTGTTTTCAGGCTCTGGATCATGCCGCTTGGTTCCAGTTTGTGGCTTGATGAGACTGTGACGTACTGGAATGTAATGTATGGGCCTTTGAAGTCTCTTGCACGAAGTACTGAAATTGCAGGACAATTTCATCTATATATGCTGATAGAATCTATGTCAGTGAAATTGTTCGGGCTCAATGAAATTGCATTGCGACTTCCCTCAGTCGTAGCTTCATGTTTATCTTCGTGTCTGATATATCGACTTGCAAAGCGGTTTTCATCTGGCGAGACCGGAATGTTTGCTGCAATTATGTTCGTATGTATGCCTGAAATATGTCTGGAATCTTCTAATGCCCGGCCCTATGCTTTAACTATCCTTTGTTCTCTGTGTGCAATATCACAGCTTATCAAACTTCATGACTCATTTCGTTGGCGTTATGTTGTTGGTTATGTAATGGCGGCAACGCTAATGGTATATATGCACCATATTTCTGCTCCATTTCTATTTGTATTTGTAATGTATTCGCTGATATTTACTAATGGTAGTCTTGATCATTTAAGAATTTACATTATTCACATATCTGTGTTTGTATTGTTAATACCACTTGTATATCTGGTTGTCTTTACTGGAAAAAATACATCTATTCTCTCATTCGCTGGTACACCAGGAATATATACACTCATTAGAACAATAGTAACTGATTTAGTTCTTGTTATATTACTATGTTATTATGCTTCAAAAATATCATTAAAAAACGAAGTAAAGGGATTGCTACCATTTTATAATAAACAAATTGATGCTTTTTTGTGTTTGTGGTTCATTTGTCCGGTTTTATTGTTTTATGCAATATCTTTAGCAACCGATTATAAGCTGTTTTATCCACGATATATGATATTGGCATATCCTGCACTTGTCCTGCTACTAGCAGCAATATTACAAAAAAACCGCTTGGTGCTGTCAAGGTACGCAACATTAATCATAGTATGTGCATTCAGTATTATTACTATAGGTGGAAAAGAGCGTTACCCTTCACTTCATAACGAGGATTGGCGTGGCGCATTGTCGGCGGCAAAAGGTATAGCTGTAACCTCAAATATTCCGATATTATTCAATTCCGGGTATCTTGTCACTTTCCAACAAGAGTGGAAATCTCAGACTTCTGATGATTGGGAACTGAGTCCATTGTCAGCATATCAAGTCAAAACCAGAGTAATACCTTTGCCATTGAGACTAACGCCGAATGCCGGAGATTATCTGGAAACCAATGTATTGAAACAGATACTATCCGAACAGAGTTTTGTCGTGGTGCACAGAGGTCAAAGCAGTTCAGTTGATTCCTGGGTCAACGATCATGTCAGAGATAGAGGGTATGAACGACTAAAACAAGGATACTTTGCTGGAGTGTCCGTTATTCTTTACAAAAAGCACCGTGATCTGCTAGCTGTACCCGGAAGGACTTCTCCATATTTGTGATAGCGTATTATAAAAGCGCCACTTGGTTCAGTGTGTGACATCAGTTTCGGAAAAACAAAAATGGACTTAAAAGAGACAAACAATATTCACGCCAAAAGGCATCCATGGGAGACAGCTCGTCTTAAAGCCTTGAAAAACATTTTAGGACCGCAGCTGTTCGAAGGGATTACCGCGCTTGATGTCGGATGCGGCGATGGCTTCATCTCCATGAATCTTTTCGATCATCTCCGGAGTAAGGATATAACTGCCGTTGATATAAACTTGTCCGATGAATGGATTCGTGAACTTGACACGCTCACCCAGGGAATACGATATCAGAGAGAAATGCCTTTAGAGGGAAAGTATGACCTTATCATGCTTCTTGACGTGATTGAGCATGTTGAATCCGACAATACTTTTCTTGCCGACATCGTTGACAGATACGTTGCCGGGAACGGCACGGTAATGATAACGGTTCCCGCTTTTCAATCAATTTATGGCCGACACGATGCGGCTCTTGGTCATTACCGGCGCTACAATCAAAAAGAGCTTACCGGTTTGGCAACCTCTTGCG